>Ga0075370_10000781_pt1 | contig 12729 bp, 11 predicted proteins | sample EndMethybrTD3035_FD_71398 | JGI IMG/M metagenome (GOLD analysis project Ga0075370, IMG submission 71398) | Populus endosphere microbial communities from Tennessee, USA - Endosphere MetaG P. TD hybrid TD303-5 | ecosystem: Host-associated > Plants > Roots > Endosphere | place: USA: Tennessee... | reverse complement strand
GCTGCAGGCGGCCTCGTCGGGCCAGCGGTACGTGCGGCTTTCTAGAATCGACAAATGAACCAGGCTCGCGGAGCTCGTGAATGGGACGTCGATCGCGACGGGGCAGCCGCACTGGCGCAGCTGCGCGAGTGGGGCACGGCGCTCGGATTTTCCCAGATCGGGGTGGCAGGCGTCGACTTGTCTCACGCTGAAAGTGGCTTGTTGGAGTGGTTGAACAACGGTTTCAACGGTTCGATGGCTTACATGGCGGTGCACGGGCTCAAACGCGCGCGGCCCGCCGAGCTGGTACCGGGCACGGTGCGTGTGGTGACCGCGCGCATGGACTATCTGCCGCACGACACGCCGCCCGGCTGGCAGGCCGTCGAGTGGCAGCGCCTGCGCGAGCCCGCAAGCGCCGCGCTGTCGATGTATGCCCGCGGCCGCGACTATCACAAGGTGCTGCGCAGCCGGCTGCAGCGCCTGGCCGACCGGCTCGCCGAGCTGATCGGCCCGTTCGGCCACCGCGTGTTCACCGACTCGGCGCCGGTGCTCGAAGCCGAGCTCGCGTCCAGAAGCGGCATCGGCTGGCGCGGCAAGCACACGCTGGTGCTCAGCCGCGATGCCGGCTCGATGTTCTTCCTCGGCGAGATCTACGTCGACCTCGCGCTGCCGCTCACCGAGCCGAGCGAGCCGCACTGCGGTACCTGCACAGCCTGCATCGATATCTGCCCGACGCAGGCGATCGTCGCACCGTACCGCCTCGACGCGCGGCGTTGCATCTCTTACCTGACGATCGAGCATGCCGGCCCGATCCCGACCGAGTTGCGCGGCGCGATCGGCAACCGCATCTACGGCTGCGACGACTGCCAGCTCGTCTGCCCGTGGAACAAGTATGCGAAGCTCAGCCCGCTGCCGGACTTCGACGTGCGCGAGCCGTTCCCGAACGCATCGCTGCTCACGCTGTGGGGCTGGGACGAAGCCGAGTTCCTGCGCCGCACCGAAGGCAGTGCGATCCGTCGCATCGGCTTCGAGCGCTGGCGCCGCAACCTGGCGGTTGGGCTGGGCAACGCGCTGCGGCAGGCCGGCGAGCCGGCAGAGCAGTCGCCGCTGCGCGATGCGCTGACGGCGGCCCGTGCGGGCGCGAGCCCGCTGGTGGCCGAGCACATCGACTGGGCGCTCGCGGCATGAACATTGCTGGCAACAAGATGACGAACCCGAGGTACCGAATGACAAGAACGAGAGACCTGAGAGTTTTCCTGTGGGCGCTGCTCACGCTCGTTGCACCGCTGGCGGGCACGTCAGCGGCGCACGCGGCCACGCCGCGCTGCCTGAGCGAGTGCACGCCGCGCATCGGCATCGTCTCGGCCTTCGGCCAGGAGGCCGACATCCTGGTCGCGCGCACCAGCGGCAAGCGCAGCTGGGTGATCAATGGCAACCGCTTCACGACCGGCACGCTGGCCGGCAACCGCGTCGTGATCGTGCTGAGCGGCGTCAGCATCGTCAACGCGACGATGGTCACGCAGCTGATGGTCGATCACTTCCGCATCGATCGGCTCGTGATGAGCGGCATTGCCGGCGGCATCAACCCCGAGCATCACGTCGGCGACGTGATCGTGCCGGAACGCTGGGCGATGCCGATGGAGGTGTACTGGAACCATGACGCGAGCGTGCCCGGGCCTTGCGGCAAGCCGGGCGACGTCTCCTGCCTCGGGCTGCAACTGCACCGCGGCGCCGACGGCCAGCCGGTACCGTCGTTCAAGCTGCCCGGCGAGGTGGCGACCGGCCTCTTCATGCGCGACACCTTCGCGATGAACGCGAAGAACGCGCCCAAGGGCGAGTTCCGCTTCGACTACGAGGTCGACCCGGCGATGCTCTCGGTCGCCCGCTCGATCGCGCCGGCGCTCGAACGTTGCGGGCCGCGCGCAAAGGCGAGCGCGAACGCCGCGCCCGACCCGAAGCTGTGCGTGACCACGCAGCCCAAGCTCTTCGTCGGCGGGCGCGGTGTCAGCGCACCGGTGTTCCTCGCGAACCCGCACTACCGCAAGTACCTGTTCGAGCAGCTGCAGGTCCAGGCCTTCGAGATGGAAGGGGCGGCGCTCGCGCATGTCGCGTTCGCGAACGGCGTGCCGTACATCTCGTTCCGCAGCCTGAGCGATCTGGCAGGCGCCGAGGAGTTCAACACCGATGTCGGCGCGCTGTTCGCCAGCGGGCTCGCGGAGACGAACGAGGCCGCGGTGACGATCGCGTTCCTGCAGACGTGGGCGAAACATCCATCGGCGGCGAAGACGCGCGCCGCCGCAGCAAAGGTCGCACGATGACACACCAGATTTCGAAGATGCTCGTTCGCGGCCTGCTGCTTGCCGCCGCGCTCGCAGCCGGCCATGCGCAGGCGCAGCCCACGGCGCCGCGTGCGCTGAAGGTGCTCATCATCACGATGTTCGAGCCCGAGTCGCAGCCATGGATCGAGCCGCTGAAGCTCGAGCAGAAGGTGCCGGTGCCCGGGCTGCTGCCCGAGAGCCCGGCGTTGCGCTGCAATGCCGACGACGTGTGCCTGCTGACCGCCGGCATGGGCCACGCGAACGTGGCCGCGTCGACGCTCGCGGTCGCGCTCGACCCGCAGTTCGACCTGCGCCGCACCTACTTCCTGATCGCCGGCATCGCCGGCATCGACCCGTCCCAGGGCACGATCGGCTCGGCGGCCTGGGCGCGCTGGCTGGTCGACTTCGGCATCGCGCACGAGCTCGACGCGCGCGAGAAGCCCAAGGACTGGGCGAGCGGCTACTACGGCATCATGACCTCGGGGCCGGGGAAGAAGCCCAAGCTCGAGTACCACACCGAAGTGGCGCGCCTCGACGAGGCGCTGCTGCAGAAGGCGCTGGCGTTGAGCCGAAACGCCAAGCTCGCCGACAGCGACAAGGCGCGCGCCTACCGCGCGAACTACCGCGGCAAGTACAGCCGCACGCCGGCCAACAAGCCGCCCGCCGTGATCCAGTGCGACACGCTGGGCGGCGACACCTGGTGGCATGGCGACCAGCTCGGCGAGCACGCACGCGCCTGGACCAAGCTCCTGACCGACGGGCAGGGCGTGTACTGCACGACGCAGCAGGAAGACAACGCGACGCACAACGCACTGATGCGCGCGGCTGCTGCGGGCAAGGTCGACCTGAAGCGCCTCGCGGTGCTGCGCACCGGTTCGAACTTCGACCGCCCCTATCCGGGGCAGAGCGCGCAGGCCTCGCTGAAGGCATCGACGACCGGCGCGACCGGCGGCTTCGTACCGGCGACGCAGAACCTCTACAACGTCGGCGGGCTGCTGGTGCGAGACATCGTCGCGAACTGGACGCAGTGGCGCGACGGCGTGCCGCCGCCCTAGGACGAAGCACCGCCCAGGCTCGCGGGCGGGTGGCATACGGCTTGCAGACTCGCTGCACTTCACTACCCATGAAGTGCACGATGACCACTCAACGCCGCTCGACCGAACGTTCCGCTGATCGACTGTTCGCACTGACGCCGCTCGCGACCTTGCTCGTGGTCGCGTTCGGCACGCCGCTCGCTTCGGCGCAAGACGCAACCCCCTCGGGCACGCTGCCCACCGTCACGGTCACGGCGGAACGCCGCGCCGAGAACATCCGCGATGTGCCCAGCGCCGTCTCGACCCTGAGCGGCGAGAAGCTCGACGTCATCAACTCGTCCGGTGAAGACGTGCGTGCGATCTCGGGGCGCGTGCCCAGCCTCAACATCGAATCGTCGTTCGGCCGCGCATTCCCGCGCTTCTACATCCGCGGCTACGGCAACACCGATTTCCGCGTCAACGCCTCGCAGCCGGTCTCGCTGGTCTACGACGACGTGGTCCAGGAGAACCCGCTGCTCAAGGGCTTCCCGATCTTCGACTTGGACCGCGTGGAAGTGCTGGCCGGCCCGCAGGGCACGCTGTTCGGCCGCAACACGCCGGGCGGTGTCGTCAAATTCGATTCGGCCAAGCCGGTGATCGGTGCGAGCGACGGCTACGGCAGCATCTCGTTCGGCACCTACAAGACGACCAACATCGAAGCGGCGAAGACCGTCCCGCTCGGCGATACCTGGGCGATGCGCGGCTCGCTGCTCGTGCAGCACCGCGACGACTGGGTCCACAACACCTACGCAGCCGGTCCGACCCAGGACATGGAAGGCTACGACGACCGGGCAGCCCGGTTGCAGCTGCTGTACAAGCCGGCGCGCGATTTCCAGGCGCTGTTCAACGTGCATGCGCGCGACCTCGACGGCAGCGCGCGGCTGTTCCGCGCCAACAGCATCAAGCAGGGTTCGAACGACCTGGTCGACGGCTTCGAGCCCAGCGAGGTCTCGATCGACGGCGTCAACGAGCAGAAGATCCAGAGCTATGGCGCGAGCGCGCGGCTGCGTTGGGATCTGGGCGACTACAGCCTGCATTCGATCACCGGCTTCGAGACCGTGCACACGTTCAGCCGCGGCGACATCGACGGCGGCTACGGCGCGGTGTTCGCGCCGCCGTCAGGCCCGGGCGTGATTCCGTTCCCGAGCGAAACCGCGGGCGCGGTGCACGGGCACCGCCAGTTCACGCAGGAGTTCCGCGTCGAGTCGCGCTACACGGGGCCGCTGAACTGGCAGGCCGGCCTGTACTACTTCGACGAGAAGTTCATCTCCGACAGCTACAGCTACAACAGCCTGGGCGGCAACGTGCAGACCAGCAAGCTGACCGACGAGCAGACGAGCAAGTCGTGGGCGGTGTTCGGCTCGGTCAAGTACGACGTGACCAAGGACTTCAGCATGCGCGCCGGCCTGCGCTACACGAAGGACAAGAAGGATCTCGAAAGCGATCCCACGACCGGCATCGACGCGAGCCAAGGCACCTCGGCGCACCTGAGCGACTCGAAGCCCACAGGCGACCTCAGCGCGCTCTACAAGTTCAGCCCGGCGACCAACGTCTATGCACGTGTCGCGACGGGCTACCGCGGCTCCAGCGTGCAGCCTGCCAGCCTGTTCGGCCCGCAGTCGCTGGCCGGGCAGGAGAACACGACCTCGTACGAGGCCGGCATCAAGTCGGACCTGTTCGACAAGCGCGCCCGGGTGTCGTTCAGCGTGTTCCACTACGACGTGAAGGATCTGCAGCTCACCGAGGTCGGCGGTGCCGGCAACGCGAACACGCTGAAGACCGCGAAGAAGGCGATCGGCCAGGGCGTCGAGCTGAACCTCGACGCGTACCTGACGCCGAACCTGCTCGTCACGCTCTCGGGCAGCTACAACGACACGAAGATCAAGGACCCGAACCTGACCGTGGCCGGCTGCGGCTCGGGCATGTGCACGATGCTCAATCCGCAGAACGGCACGACCGGGCAGTACTTCATCGATGGCAACCCGCTGCCGCAGGCGCCCAAGTACATCGCCAACGTCACGGCACGCTACGGCATCCCGGCGGCCGGCGGCGAGTACTTCATCTACACCGACTGGTCGTACCGCAGCAAGGTCAACTTCTTCCTCTATGAAGCGACCGAGTTCACCGGCAAGTCGCTGCTGACAGGGGGTCTGCGCGTGGGCTACATCTGGGGCGACGGCAAGTACGAAGTCGCCGCGTTCGGCCGCAACATCACGAACAAGATCGTGGCCGTCGGCGCGATCGACTTCAACAACCTGACCGGCTTCATCAACGACCCGCGCACGTATGGCGTCCAGTTCAGGGCGCAGTTCTGACACGCGCCGCGGCACGCCCGTGATCTGGCTCCGTCTCGCAGCGCCGCTGCTCGCGTTGGGTCTGGCCGCCGGCAGCGCAGCGGCGGACCAGGCAGCGCTGCGCAAGGTCATCGTCGACGACGACATCACCAGCGTGCGTTCGAGCGCGCAGCTGGCGCTCCAGTCGCCCGATGTCGAACTGCTGGGCATCACGATCGTCAGCGGCTCGGTCTGGCGCGATGAGGGCGTCGCGCATGCCTTGCGCATGCTCGAGATCGCGGGCCGAACCGACATCCCGGTCGTGCCCGGCTCGACCTTCCCGCTCGTCAACACCGAGCAGGCGACCCGGCGCTGGGAGGCGCTGTACGGCAAGCTGGTCTACAAGGGCGCGTGGATGGACCACAAGTGGCCCGACGGTACCTTGCAGAGCCAGCCGCTGTACCACGCGCACGACCATGTGCCCGAGCTGCCCGAAGGCAACCCGACGACACGCGCGGCCAACGAGATCGCGGCGAACTTCCTGATCCGCACGGTGCGCCGGTTCCCGGGGCAGGTGACGATCATCGCGACCGGCCCGCTGACCAACCTCGCGCTCGCGCAGCGGCTCGATCCGGAGTTCGCGGCCAACGCGAAGGAGTTGGTCATCATGGGCGGCAGCCTGAATCCGCAGCGCAAGCTCGCGTCGCTGTCGGCGCAGCAGTTCGGCCGTGAGTACCTGAACACGCCGCGACTCGAGTTCAACTTCCGTTGGGATCCGGAGGCCGCGAGCATCGCGCTGCGTGCGCCGTGGCGGCGCATCGTGATGGTGCCGGTCGATCCGTCGACCGCGACCGAGCTGACGCCCGCACTGCTGAACGCGATGACCCGCAGCGATACGCCGCTCGCGCGCAGCGTGAAGCGCTTCAGCGAAACCGGCTTCCCGATGTGGGACGAGATCGCGACTGCGGTCTGGCTGAACCCGGCGCTCATCGCGACTGCCGACGAGCTCGCGGTCGATGTCGACACGAGCTTCACTGCTGGGTACGGCAACACGATGAGCTGGCCGAAGGGCGAGGGGCCCGGGCTCGGCGAGCGGCCGGTCACCGTCGTGCGCGAGGTCGACGTGAAGGGGCTGGAGCGGCTGATGATCGAGTTGACGAATCGGGCCACGCCGCGACCGACGCCGCAACGGCCATGACGCGGAGCGTCGCGCGCCGCGTCCGGGCCTGTGTGTGGGCCGGCGCCTGCGCAGCTGCGCTGTTCGCCGCGGGCGCGAGTGTTCATGCGCAAGGCGCGCCGACCGCCCGGCAGCGTGTGATCGTCGACACCGATATCGGCGACGACATCGACGACGCCTTCGCGCTTGCGCTCGTGCTCGCGAGCCCCGAGTTCGAAGTGCTCGGCATCAGCACGGCATGGGGCGACACGGCGCTGCGCCTGCGCCTCGTGCAGCGCTTGCTGGCCGAACTGGGGCGCGGCGACATTCCCGTCGCCCGAGGCATCGCGACCGAATCGCGCACGCCGTTCACGCAGGCGCGCTGGGCGCAGCGCGGCTCGCCGAGTGTTGCCGGCACACCGCGCGCAGTGCCGTCGTCGGTCGACTTCCTGCTCGACAGCATCCGCCGCCACCCGAACCAGATCACGCTGCTTGCGCTCGGGCCGTTGACCAACCTCGGTGCTGCGATCCAGCGTGACCCGGCGACGTTTCGCCAACTCAAGCGTGTCGTGCTGATGGGTGGCTCGGTGCGGCGCGGCTATTCGAAGTCGGCGTTCCATGCGCCACGACCGCCTGACAAGGAATACAACATCGCCGCCGACACCGCGGCGGCACAAGCACTGTTCGGCTCGGGCGTGAGCGTCGTGATGATGCCGCTCGACTCGACGCAGATCCGCTTCGAGGAGGCCGCACGCAACGCGGTGTTCGCGCAAGGCACGCCGCTGACCGACGCGCTGGCCTTGCTGTACCACCAGTGGCTGGACGCCTACCAGCCATGGTCCAGCGCGACGCCGACACTGTTCGATGTGGTGCCAGTGGCCTATGCGATCGACGCGAGCCTGTGTCCGACGCTTGCGCTGCACATCGATGTCGATGCCGACGGCGCGACCAGGGAAACAGAGGGTGCGTCGAATGCGCAGGTCTGTCTTGCCGCGGATGAGCCGCGCCTGCTGAAGCTCTTCGTGCAGCGGCTCATGTCAGGCGTGACAGCACCGCCAGCCAGATCGGCACGCTGATCATGCCGAGCAGCGTCGACACCGTGACGAGCCCGGCGACGAAAGCGCCGTCGCCGCCCATCCGCGCGGCGAGCACGTAGGCGCTCGACGCGGTCGGCAGCGAGGCGAACAGCACGACGATCAGGCGCTGCTCGGGGCCGAGAACGAGCGCCGCGGTGAGGCCGATCGCGATCATCGGCAGCACCGCGTGGCGCAGCGACATGAACGCAGCGGCGAGCGCGGGCGACGCCTTGAGCCCGCCGAGCCGCAGGCCCGCACCGACCGCCATCAGCCCGACCGGCAGCGCGGCCAGGCCGATGCGCTGCAGCGTCGTCGCGACCGCGTCGGGAAACTTCAAACCGATCAGGTTCGCGATCAGGCCCGCGACCGTGCTGAGGATCAGCGGATTGCGCAGCAGCTCGCGGCCGTACGAGTGCCCGCCGTGGCGCGCCAGCGGCCACACGGCTGCGACATTGCACAGCGGCACGCACAACGCGATGATCAGCGCCATCCAGGCCAGACCCTGCGGGCCGCCGAGACGCTCGGCGAGCGCCAGCGCGATGAACGAGTTGAAGCGGAACACGGTCTGCGCGCCCGACGCGTGCAGCCGCGCATCGACGCCGGGCCAGCGCTTCAGCGCGAACGCGAGCGCGATGCCGCAGGCGACGGTGCCGACGCCCGCTGCCGCGAGGCTCAGCGTCTGCGCGGGCTGCAGCGGGCTCTTGACGATCGAGTTGAACAGCAGCACCGGGAACAGCAGGTAGTAGACGAGCCGCTCGGCGGCGTCCCAGACCGGCCGGTTCAACGCGGTGTAGCGGCACAGCACGAAGCCGACGACGATCAGCAGAAAGTCCGGCAGCAGCAGCAAGGCATTCGACATGGGCTGCGAGTGTGCCAGCGCTAAGTAGCCCCACGTATGGCCCTCGGCGCGGCAGGTTCTACACTAGCGCGCCTCGGTGCGGTGCCGCGCGGCGTGCGGCCACTGCCGGACACTTCCCAGCTTCCATGGAGACTCGTCGAATGCAACGCAGAATTGTCCTCGCCAGTGCCCTCGCGGCCGTCACCGCGCTCGGCGCCAGCGGTGCCTGGGCCCAGGCCTATCCGAACAAGCCGGTCAAGCTGGTCGTGCCGTTCGCGCCGGGCGGCACGACCGACATCGTCGCGCGCGTCGTTGCCGAGCGCGTCACCGGCCCGCTGGGGCAGACGCTGATCGTCGAGAACAAGGCCGGCGGGGGCGGCTCGGTCGGCGCGACCGAAACCGCGCGGTCGACGCCGGACGGTTATTCGCTCGGGATGGCGACCGTCTCGACCACCGCCGCGAACCCGGCGATCAATCCGAAGATCGCGTACAACCCGCTGACCGACTTCACGCCGATCATCAACGTCGCCGCGACGCCGAACGTGATCGCGGTGCATCCGAGCTTCCCGGCGCGCGACTACAAGGGTTTTCTTGCCGAGCTGAAGAAGAACCCCGGCAAGTACAGCTACAGCAGCTCGGGCACCGGCGGCATCGGCCACCTGCAGATGGAGCTGTTCAAGAACCTGTCGGGCACCTTCGTCACGCACATCCCGTACCGCGGCGCCGGCCCGGCGCTGAACGACACGGTCGGCGGCCAGGTTCCGATGATCTTCGACAACCTGCCGTCGGCGCTGCCCTTCATCAAGGACGGTCGCCTGATCGCGATCGTCGTCGCCGCGCCCGAGCGCCTGGCCGTGTTGCCCAACGTGCCGACCTTCAAGGAGGTAGGCCTCGAGGGGGTGAACCGCATGGCGTACTACGGCATCTATGGCCCCAAGGGCCTGCCGAAGGACGTGGTCGACAAGATTCATGGCGCGGTCAAGACGACGCTCGCCGACCCGCTCGTGAAGAAGCGCATCGAAGAGACCGGCTCGCTGATCGTCGGCAACACACCGGATGAATTCGCGAAGCAGATCGCGGCCGAGTTCGAGGTCTACAAGAAGGTCGTTGCGCTGCAGAAGCTCAAGCTCGACTAGACAACGAGTGGACCCGCGAGAGGCGAGCCAAGGGTCGATCGACCGGTTCATCGACGCGGTCTGGATCGAAGACGGCCTTTCGGCGAACACGCTGGCCGCCTACCGGCGAGATCTCTCGCTGTTTGGCGACTGGCTCGCGCGCACCCACCAGCGCGAGCTCGACAGCACGCACGAGGCCGATCTGCTGGCTTACAACGTCAGCCGCCACGCGGACAGCAAGGCGACCAGCAGCAACCGCCGGCTGACCGTCTTCAAGCGCTATTTCCGCTGGGCGCTGCGCGAGCACCTGACGAGCGCGGACCCGACGCTGAAGCTGCTGACCGCGCGCCAGCCTTTGCGCGTGCCGAAGACGCTCAGCGAAGCGCAGGTCGAGGCGCTGCTCGGTGCGCCCGACGTCGCCACTCCGCTCGGCCTGCGCGACCGCACGATGCTCGAGCTGATGTATGCGAGCGGGCTGCGCGTGAGCGAGCTGGTCGGCCTGAAGAGCGTGCACCTGAGCCTCTCGGAAGGCGCGCTGCGCGTCACCGGCAAGGGCGCGAAGGAGCGGCTCGTGCCGTTCGGCGATGAGGCGCACGAGTGGCTGCGCCGCTACCTCGCCGACGCGCGCGGCGCAATCCTCGGCAAGCAGTCCAGCGACGCGCTCTTCGTCACCGCGCGCGGCGGCCCGATGACGCGCCAGATGTTCTGGAAGCTCGTGAAGGCACACGCGCTGCACGCCGAAGTGCGGGTGCCGCTCTCGCCGCACACGCTGCGGCATGCGTTCGCGACCCACCTGCTGAACCACGGCGCCGACCTGCGTGCGGTGCAGATGCTGCTGGGCCACGCCGACATCTCGACGACGACGATCTACACCCACGTCGCGCGCGAGCGCCTGAAGGCGCTGCACGCGCAGCATCACCCGCGCGGCTGAGGCGCAAAGGGCAGCAGAGCCCGGCACGAGGCTTGATAAGCTTCGCGAGGGCCGCGACCGGCCCGCATTCGCACATCCATCACAAGGACAACATCCATGCCATTGAAGACGCCGCACCGCCGCGCCGGATCGACCTCGTTCGCACTCGCAGCTTCGTTTGTCCTGACGTTTGCGGGCGGGACGGCCAGCGCTGCCCCCGACGCGAAGCTGCTCGCCGCAGCCAATGCGCAGCAGCCGGCGGTGATCGAGACGCTGAAGAGCCTGGTGACGATCGAAACCGGCAGCGGTGACGTCGATGGCCTGGCGAGGATGGCGACGCTGCTCGACGATCGCCTGAAGGCGCTCGGCTTCAAGACCGAACGGCGCAAGGCCTACGCGGGCGCCGGTGCCGACATCGTGATCGGTACGCTCAAAGGCAGCGGCAAGCGCAACATCATGCTGCAGGGCCACATGGACACCGTCTACCTGCCGGGCATCCTGCAGTCCCAGCCGTACAAGGTCGAGGGCAACAAGGTCTACGGCCCCGGCATCGCCGACGACAAGGGCGGGCTCGCGGTGATCCTGCATTCGCTGAAGATCCTGAACGACGCCGGATGGAAGGACTACAACACGCTGACCGTGCTGATCAACCCGGACGAAGAGGTGGGCTCGGTCGGCTCGGCCGACGTGATCTCGGCGCTCGCCGACCAGCACGACACGGTGCTGTCATTCGAACCGACGGCCGCGAAGTCGGTTGCGCCGGGCGAGTCGCTGCTGCTCGGCGCTGCCGGCATCGCGTCGGTCACGCTCGAGGTGAAGGGCCGTGCCTCGCACGCCGGCGCCGCGCCCGAGCTGGGCCGCAACGCGATCCTCGAGATCTCGCACCAGATGCTGCAGACCAGGGATCTGGCGAAGGACATTCCGGGCGTCACGCTGAACTGGACCAACGTGGTCTCGAACAAGGCACGCAACCAGATTCCGGAGCTCGCGGTCGCGCACGGCGACGTGCGGATCACGGTGCCCGGTGCCGAGGCGAAGCTGCGCGAGGCGCTGCAGGCGAAGGTCGCGAGCAGCCAGCTGATCCCCGACACGGTGACGAGCGTGAAGCTCGAGGTCGGGCGTCCGTCGTTCCTGGCGGGTGCGCCCGGCCTGGCGCTCGGCCGGAAGGCGCAGGCGATCTACAAGGAGATCGACCGCGATCTCGGGCTCGCACCGATGACCGGCGGCGGCACCGATGCCGCTTATGCGCGGCGCTCCGGCAAGGCCACGGTTCTCGAGAGCTTCGGTCTGGCCGGCTTCGGCTATCACGCGCGCGACGAGTACATCGAGATCGACTCGATCGTGCCGCGCCTGTACCTGACGACCCGGCTGCTGACCGAGATCGGCAAGAACTGAGCGAGCTACTTCGTGGCGCCGGTGTACCGCGCCACGCTCTCGGCGCTGACGTGGTAGCCGGAGACGCCCATCATCGTGTCGGCGCGGGTGATCTGCAGCTTGCCGGTCACCCACACCACGTCCATCGACCGCAGCCCCGGCAGTCCCTGCGATGGCGGGGCGTTCTTCACGTGGATGATCTGGTTGGCGGGTGGCGGCGGGCTGTGGATGCACGCGCCGAAGTAGGGCACGAGCAGGAACTCGCTGATCTCGCCGCGTGCCTCTTCGAGCGGCACGACGAAGCCGGCGATGCGGATCAGGCTGCCGGCCAGCGCCGGGTTCGGCGGCGCGTTGTCGGCGGCCTCGCGCATCTTCACGAGCAGCTCGTTGGCGCGCGGGTCGCCGTCCTGCAGTGCCGCGAGGTCGACGCCGCGCAACGCTTTCGCGGCGTCCCAGTCCTTGGGGCTGAGCTCGGACCAGTTGATCTGGCGCGGGCCGTCGGCGCGCGCCGACCAGGCGAGCGATGCAGGCACGATGCAAACGAGCCGCGACAGCAGGCGGCGGCGCGAGAGCAGGGGAGTCATCGTCGTGGTCACGGTGGCGTGATGCTACGCTGG
>Ga0075370_10000780_pt1 | contig 12730 bp, 13 predicted proteins | sample EndMethybrTD3035_FD_71398 | JGI IMG/M metagenome (GOLD analysis project Ga0075370, IMG submission 71398) | Populus endosphere microbial communities from Tennessee, USA - Endosphere MetaG P. TD hybrid TD303-5 | ecosystem: Host-associated > Plants > Roots > Endosphere | place: USA: Tennessee... | reverse complement strand
TTGGGTTTTGCTGGTGCCGGTATTGCAATGACGGAGCCAGCAGAGCCGGGAGGCGCGGTGCGGCGTCAGGCCCGTCGATGACACATGTCTTCGGCTGTGGCCGGTGCGCTGAAAGCCCGTCTTCTGAAGTTCGCGAACCCGGCAATTCAAGGTGTCGCGGGCGGTGACCTGCTGTTGTGACCAACGGCAAGCACTGTCGCGATGTGTGCCGGGATTCTAGACCCAACCTTCGGAGTCCCCATGCCCGTTTCGATGCGTGAAATGCTGGAAGCCGGTGTCCATTTCGGACACCAGACCCGCTTCTGGAACCCCAAGATGGCCCCGTTCATTTACGGCCATCGCAACAAGATCCACATCATCAACCTCGAAAAGACGCTGCCCAAGTTCGAGGAAGCGATGAAGTTCGTGGGCAAGCTGTCGGCCAAGCGCGGCACGATCCTGATGGTGGGCACCAAGCGCCAGGCGCGCGAAGTCGTCGCGATGGAAGCCCAGCGCGCCGGCATGCCCTACGTCGACCAGCGCTGGCTGGGCGGCATGCTGACCAACTTCAAGACCGTCAAGGGTTCGTTGAAGAAGCTCAAGGACATGCAGGCGCAGAAGGATTCCGGCGCCGAGATGCGCATCAAGAAGGAAGCGCTGCTGTTCGACCGCGAGCTGGCCAAGCTCGAGAAGGACATCGGCGGCATCCAGGACATGAATGCGCTGCCCGATGCGCTGTTCGTGATCGACGTCGGCTTCCACAAGATCGCGGTCGCCGAGGCGCAGAAGCTGGGCATCCCGGTGATCGGCGTCGTCGACACCAACCATTCGCCCGATGGCGTGGACTACGTGATCCCCGGCAACGATGACTCGGCCAAGGCCGTGGCGCTTTACGCCCGTGCCGTGGCGGATGCGGTGCTCGAAGGCAGGGCCAACGCGGCCACCGAGCTCGTCCAGGCCGTGGCGGCCGACGGCGACGAATTCGTCGAAGTCAGCGACAACGCCTGACCCTGATCTCGGCGCGCCTGCAGCGCCTGCCGAACGAGGGGCTGTCACAGCCCCTTTTTCATACCTTTTGGCACCGGGCGAGACCCGGTGCTGCAGCAACGGAGAGATGAAGATGCCTGCAATTTCCGCCAGCATGGTTGCCGAACTGCGCGCCAAGACCGACGCGCCGATGATGGAGTGCAAGAAGGCGCTGACCGAAGCCGACGGCGACATGAGCCGCGCCGAAGAGATCCTGCGCGTCAAGCTGGGCAGCAAGGCCGGCAAGGCCGCCTCGCGAGTCACCGCCGAAGGCGTCGTTTCCGCGGCCGTCAATGGCAACACCGGCGCCTTGCTGGAGGTCAACTGCGAGACCGACTTCGTGTCCAAGAACGACTCGTTCCTGGCCTTCACCAAGTCCTGTGCCCAGCTGGTGGCCGAAAACAATCCGTCCGACGTCGCTGCGCTGTCCGCGCTGTCGCTGTCGCAGGACGGCTTCGGCCCGACGGTCGAAGACGTGCGCAAGGGCCTGATCGGCAAGATCGGCGAAAACCTGTCCATCCGCCGCTTCAAGCGCTATGCCGGCGGCGGCAAGCTCGCCAGCTACCTGCACGGCACCCGCATCGGCGTGATCGTCGAGTTCGAGGGCGACGATGTGGCGGCCAAGGACGTGGCGATGCACGTGGCGGCGATGAAGCCCGCTGCGCTGTCGTCTGCCGAAGTGCCGGCCGAGCTCGTCGAGAAGGAGCGCAGGATCGCCACCGAGAAGGCCGCCGAATCGGGCAAGCCGGCCGAGATCGTCGCCAAGATGGTCGAAGGCTCGGTCCAGAAGTACCTCAAGGAGGTCTCGCTGCTCGACCAGGTCTTCGTCAAGGCGGCCGACGGCAAGCAGACCGTCGCCCAGATGCTGAAGGAGAAGGCCACCACGGTGAAGGGCTTCACGCTGTACGTGGTGGGCGAAGGCATCGAGAAGAAGACGGACGACTTCGCTGCCGAGGTGGCTGCCCAGGTCGCCGCGGCCAAGGGCCAGTAAGTCGCCCCTCGACGCCCCCTGCGGCGGCCCGGCCTCACCGGGTCGCCGCGTACACTTCAAAGCGGATTCACCAGCCCGCGAAACGATTCTTGACCTATCTGGCGCCCAAGGAGAGCCCTGCATGCCGGCGTATCGACGCATCCTGCTGAAACTGTCCGGTGAGGCCCTGATGGGCGACGATGCCTACGGCATCAACCGGGCCACCATCGTGCGCATGGTGCGCGAGGTGCAGGAGATCACCCAGCTCGGCTGCGAAGTGGCGGTCGTGATCGGCGGCGGCAACATCTTCCGCGGCGTGGCCGGCGGTTCGGTCGGCATGGACCGGGCCACTGCGGACTACATGGGCATGCTGGCCACGGTGATGAACGCCCTGGCGCTGGCCGACACCATGCGCCAGGAGGGCATGACCGCCCGGGTCATGTCCGCCATCAGCATCGAGCAGGTCGTCGAGCCCTACGTGCGGCCCAAGGCCCTGCAGTACCTCGAGGAGGGCAAGGTCGTCGTCTTCGCCGCGGGCACCGGCAATCCCTTCTTCACCACCGATACCGCCGCAGCGCTGCGCGGTGCGGAGATCGGCGCCGAGCTGGTGCTCAAGGCCACCAAGGTGGACGGCGTCTACACGGCCGACCCCAAGAAGGACCCCGAGGCGACGCGCTACGCGAACATCAGTTTCGACGAGGCGATCGCTCGAAACCTGCAGGTGATGGACGCCACGGCGTTCGCGTTGTGCCGCGACCAGAAGCTGCCGATCAAGGTGTTCTCGATCTTCAAGCCGGGGGCGCTCAAGCGCGTCGTGCAGGGCGAGGACGAGGGCACGCTGGTGCATGTCTGAATCGGTTCAAGGAGCACCATCCATCATGACAATTGCCGACATCAAGAAGAACGCCGAGACCAAGATGGCCAAGTCGGTCGAAGCATTGAAGAGCGACCTGCACAAGGTGCGTACCGGCCGCGCCCACCCGGGCATCCTCGACCAGGTGCACGTGGACTACTACGGCTCCATGGTGCCCATCAGCCAGGTCGCCAACGTCAGCCTGCTGGACGCCCGCACGATCAGCGTGCAGCCCTGGGAAAAGGGCATGGGCCCGAAGATCGAGAAGGCGATCCGCGAGTCGGATCTCGGCCTGAACCCTTCCGCCCAGGGCGACCTGCTGCGCGTGCCGATGCCGGCGCTGACCGAGGAGCGCCGCAAGGAGCTGACCAAGGTCGTGCGCCACGAGGGCGAGAACACCAAGGTGGCCGTGCGAAATCTGCGCCGGGACGCCAACGAGCACCTGAAGAAGCTGCTCAAGGACAAGGAAATCTCGGAAGACGACGAGCGCCGCGCACAGGATGAGGTGCAGAAACTCACCGATCGCACCGTGACCGAGATCGACAGGCTGGTGCAGGCCAAGGAAGCCGAAGTCCTCGCGGTCTGATGGCTGCGTCGACCGCTCCGACGACTCCGGCAGGCCGCGACCCCGGCGTGCCCCGCCACGTGGCCATCGTCATGGACGGCAATGGCCGCTGGGCGAGGCGGCGCTTCATGCCCCGCGTGTTCGGCCACAAGTTCGGCATGGAGACGGTCGTTCGCGTGATCGACGACTGCGCACGACGCGGCATCGAGTACCTCACTCTCTACGCCTTCTCGAGCGAGAACTGGAAGCGGCCCGAGGAAGAAGTCTCGGGGCTGATGAACCTGGTCCTGGTCGGTGTCTCGAAGTACCTCACCCGGCTGGCCAAGGACGGTGTCCGCATCAAGGTGATGGGGGACCGGTCGGCCGTCTCGGAGAAGGTCCGCCAGGCCTGGAACGAGGCCGAGGAACTGACGAAGCACAATCCCGGCCTGACCCTGACCGTGGCATTCAACTACGGCGGCCGATGGGACATCGTGCAGGCCTGCAAGCGGGCACTGGCCGAAGGGGTGTCCGCAGAAGAGCTGAGCGAAGAGGTGCTGAGCCGCCACATGGCACTGGCCCACGCGCCGGATCCCGATCTCTTCATCCGCACGGGGGGTGAGGTGCGGGTCAGCAACTTCCTGCTCTGGCAGCTGGCCTATTCCGAGATGTACTTCACCGAATGCCTCTGGCCCGACTTCGACGCGGCCGAGCTCGACAAGGCGATCGCGGCCTTTGCCGGTCGCGAGCGGCGCTTCGGCGCCGTCCTTGACAAGGCCGCCGACAAGGCGCCTGCCTGAGCGACCGATGCTGCTGCAACGCGTGATCACTGCGCTGGTCCTGGTGGCGCTGCTGCTGCCGGCGCTGCTGGTCGACAACCTGCTGCCCTTTGCCGCCCTGACGCTCGTCATGCTCGGCGCCGCCGGGTGGGAGTGGGGCCGTCTGAACGGGCTGGCGGGTCCTCGCGCCTGGGCCATGGGCGCAGCCGTCGCGCTGACCTGCGCAGCCGCCTGGTGGGCCGGTTGGGCGACCACGGCGCCGCCCGTGGTCTGGTGGCTGGCGGTGGCGTGCTGGATCGTCGGTGGCGGCTGGGCATTGCGCAACGGCCCGGCGGCGTGGCCGCAGCTTCCGCGTGCCGCGCGCCTCGTCCTGGGTTGGCTCATCCTGTCCATCGGCTGGCTGGCGCTCGCGGCCGCCAAGCAGCGGGGCCTGGGCTTCATCCTTTCCGCTCTGTGCATCGTCTGGGCCGCGGACATCTCTGCCTACTTCGGCGGACGCACCTTCGGCCGCCGCAAGCTGGCGCCATCGATCAGCCCTGGCAAGAGCTGGGAGGGCGTCTGGTCGGGTATGGTGGGCGCGGCGTTGCTGGCCTGGGGCTGGACAGCGCTGCAATCGGCCTGGCCCCCGATTGCGCCAAGCGTCTTTTCGGTGGTGGTGGAGAGGCACGGGTGGATCGTCTTGCTCGTGGGGCTGGCTGCGGTGTGTGGGCTGAGCGTCATGGGCGACCTGCTCGAATCGCTCGCCAAGCGCGCGGTCGGCGCCAAGGACTCGAGTGGATTGCTGCCTGGGCACGGCGGCGTGCTGGACCGGATCGATGCGTTGCTGCCTGCGCTGCCCGCTGTGATGGCTCTCGCGGGCAGCTGAACTGCCCGCCAATCAAACGAAGTACTGATCCCGATGCGACAGCGCCTGTGCGTACTCGGCTCCACCGGCTCGGTGGGCAGCAACACGCTGGACGTCGTTTCCCGCCACCCCGACCGCTTCGAGGTGGTCGCCTTGACCGGCCACCAGCGGGTCGACGAGCTGGTGAAGCAATGCCTGCAATGGGAGCCTCGGTTCGCTGCCATGTCGGGCTCCGGCGCGGCGCGGGCCTTGCGCGAGACCCTGCGGGAAGCGGGGTCGCGCACCGAGGTGATCGACGGGGACGATGCCCTGGTGCAGTTGGCCGCGCACCCCGAGGTCGACACGGTGATGGCAGCCATCGTCGGCGCTGCGGGCTTGCTGCCTTGCATGGCTGCGGCCAGAGCGGGCAAGCGGCTCCTGCTGGCCAACAAGGAGGCGCTCGTCGTCGGCGGCGCCCAGTTCATGGCAGCCGTGGCCGACGGAGGCGCGACGCTGCTGCCGATCGACAGCGAGCATTCGGCGATCTTCCAGTGCCTGCCGGAGGACCGCCGCCAATGGAAGCAGCGCATTTCGCACATCGTGCTCACCGCCTCGGGTGGGCCCTTCCGGCAGCGGGATCCGGCCACGCTTTCCTCGGTCACGCCGGAGCAGGCCTGCGCCCATCCGAACTGGGTGATGGGCCGCAAGATCTCCGTCGACTCCGCGACGATGATGAACAAGGCGCTCGAAGTCATCGAGGCGCGTTGGCTGTTCGACCTCGATCCCGCACAGGTGAGGGTGGTCATCCATCCGCAGAGCATCATCCATTCGATGGTCGTGTGCAGGGATCAATCGGTGATCGCCCAGCTGGGCACGCCGGACATGCGGGTGCCCATCGCCTACGGGCTGTCATTTCCCGAGCGGATCGAGTCGGGTGCCGAGCCGCTCGATTTCCTGAGCCTGGGTGCTCTCACGTTCGAGCCGCCGGAGCGCGCGCGTTTTCCGGGGCTGTTCCTGGCATGGGATGCCCTGCAGGGGCCCCACGGCACCACGGCGGTGCTCAACGCTGCGAACGAAGAGGCGGTCGCTGCTTTCCTGGACCGGCGGATCGGGTTCGATTCGATCCATCGCGTCAATGCGGAAACGCTGGAAGCGCTGCCACCGCGCCTGGCCCTGGACGCGCCGGTCGAGGCCCTGCTCGAACTGGATCGGCAAGCGCGATCCCGGGCTCTCGAGCGCGTTCGCGCGCTGCAGCGCTGAAGGAGCCCGGATGAGCATGCTCCTCGGCTTCGTGCTTACCCTGGGCGTGCTGATCGTGGTGCATGAGTACGGGCACTATCGGGTGGCCCTGTGGTGCGGCGTGAAGGTGCTGCGCTTCTCGATCGGCTTCGGGCCGGTGGTCTGGCGACGCCAGGCCACGCCCGAGAGCACGGAGTTCGTCCTCTCGGCGATTCCTTTCGGAGGCTACGTCCGTTGGCTCGATTCGCGCATCGACCAGGTGCCCCCCAGCCGGTGGCACGAGACCTTCGACCACAAGCCGCTGCTCCAGCGCGCCGCGACGGTCGCCGCCGGTCCCCTGGTGAACCTTTTGCTGGCCGTGCTGCTTTACGCAGCTGCGCACTGGGCCGGTACCGACGAGCCGGTGGCCATCCTGTCGACCCCGCCGGCCAACACGCTGGCGACGGAGTCCGGCCTGACCGCCGGAGACTGGGTGCAGGCGGCGGCTCCGGCCAACGGCGAATGGGAAGACATCGCCTCGATGAACGAGTTGCACTGGCAGCTGACCCGCTCGGTCCTGCGCGGCGAGGACCTGCAGCTTCAGGTCAGCGATTCCAGCGGCAACCACCGTCGCATGCTGACCTTGCGCCTGTCCGAGCTGGCGGGCCAGGACATGGATTCGGCCGCTGCGCAGCGCATCGGCATCGGTGCTCCTTTCCGGGCTGCCGTCATCGGCCGCCCCACTCCGGGCGGTCCGGCCGAGCGCGCGGGCCTGCGTGCCGGCGACCAGGTGTTGTCGATCGACGGTGTGCCTGTCCCCGATGCGCAGGCCCTGGTCGACCGGATCCGTTCCTACTCCGGCCCTGGCTTGCCGCCTATGCAGTGGTTGGTCGAGCGCTACGGCGAGCGCGTCGAGCTCGAGGTGGCGCCCCGTCAGGTCACCGAAGGCGAAAAGGTCCTGGGCCGGGTCGACGCGCCCGTCGGCGGGCCGGCGCGCATGGTGACCATCAGGCTGGGCTTGTGGGACGGCCTCGCGCGCGGCGCGCAGCGGACCTGGGACATGGCGGGCCTGAGCCTGAAGATGCTGGGTCGCATGGTGCTCGGCCAGGCATCGCTTCGAAACCTGAGCGGGCCCTTGACGATCGCCGACTATGCCGGCCAGTCCCTGCAGCTGGGACTGAGCTACTACCTCGCCTTCCTCGCCACGGTCAGCGTGAGCCTGGGGGTGCTGAACCTGCTGCCGCTGCCAATGCTCGATGGAGGGCACCTGATGTATTATCTTTTCGAGGGCGTGACCGGTCGGCCGGTCTCGGATCTGTGGCACAAGTGGCTGCAGCGCAGTGGGGCTTTCGTTCTCCTGCTGATGATGACCATCGCTCTCTCCAACGACGTGGCCCGCCTGCTGGGCCTGCAGTGACACCTCCCGATGCCATTCCCCTTTGCCTTGACATCGCTGCGTCCGGTTCCCGCGTACGTGGCCCTGGTGGCTGCGGCCACGTTCGCGACATCCGCCCGGGCCGTCGAACCCTTCACCATCAGCGACATCCGCGTGGAGGGTCTGCAGCGCGGCGATCCCGGCAGCGTCTTCGGCGCCTTGCCGTTTCGCATCGGTGACCAGTACAACGACGACAAGGGCGCCGCGGCGCTGCGAGCGCTGTTCGCCACCGGCCTGTTCAAGGACGTGCGCATCGACATCGAGGGCCAGGTCGTCGTCGTCGTCGTCGAGGAACGCGCGGTCATCGCCTCGGTGAACTTCATCGGCCTGAAGGAGTTCGACAAGGACACCCTGGCCAAGGCGCTGAAGGAAAACGGCATCTCCGAAGGCCAGCCCTACGACAAGGCCGTGGTCGACCGCGCCGAGCAGGAGATCAAGCGCCAGTACCTGACCCGCAGCCTGTACGGCGCCGAGGTGGTGACCACCGCCACGCCGATCGAGCGCAATCGGGTCAACGTCACCTTCACGGTGGTCGAGGGAGACGTGGCCAAGATCAAGGAGATCCGCGTCGAAGGCGCCAAGGCCTTCAGCGAATCGACCCTGCTCGACCTGATGGACCTGACCACCGGCGGCTGGCTCAGCTGGTACACCAAGTCCGACCGCTATTCGCGCGCCAAGCTCAACGCCGATCTCGAGAAGATCCGGGCCTTCTACCTGAACAAGGGCTACCTCGAGTTCGACGTGAAGTCGACGCAGGTGACGATTTCCCCGGACAAGCAGGAGATCCTGATCACCATCGGCATCGAGGAGGGTCAGCCTTTCACGGTGGCCGGCGTCAAGCTCGAAGGCGAATACCTGGGGCGCGAGGAAGACTTCAAGCAGCACGTGCTGATCAAGCCGGGTGAGCCGTATCGCGGCGACGACGTCACGGCCACCACCCGGGCGTTTTCCGACCTGTACGGTACCTACGGCTACGCCTTCGCCCGCATCGAGCCGCGTTCGGATATCGACCGCAAGACGGGCCAGGTGGTCGTGGTGCTGCAGGGCAGCCCGGGCGTTCGTGTCAACGTGCGGCGAATCAACGTCGCGGGCAACACGGTCACCCGTGACGAGGTCATCCGGCGCGAATTCCGCCAGTTCGAGTCCGCCTGGTACGACAGCGCCAAGATCAAGCTTTCCCGCGACCGGATCGAGCGCCTGGGCTACTTCGACGAGGTCACCGTCGACACCCAGGAGGTGCCGGGATCGCCCGACCAGGTCGACCTGATCCTCAACGTGAAGGAGAGGCAGACCGGCAGCCTGCAACTGGCCGCCGGCTATTCGACCGCGGGCCTGTCGTTCTCGGGCGCGATCCGCAAGGAAAACGTCTTCGGCACCGGCAACTACCTGGGCCTGGAAGTCAACACCAGTCGGCTGGCGCGCAACCTCGTGGTCAGCACGGTGGATCCGTACTTCACCGACGACGGCGTCTCCCGGGCCATCGACGTCTACTACCGCACCTCCAAGCCCCTGAACAGCCAGGGCGATGCCTACCAGCTGGCCACGCCGGGCGCGGCGATTCGTTTCGGCGTCCCGTTCAGCGAGTACGACACGGTGTTCTTCGGGGTCGGCCTCGAAGAGACCATCATCGGCACATCGGCCGGCGTGCCGAACAGCTATTTCACCTTCGTCGAGAACTTCGGCAATCACGCGTTGAGCGTGCCACTCACGGTGGGCTGGGCGCGGGAAGAGCGGGACAACCCGCTGATCCCGACCAAGGGGCGCTACCAGCGTGTCAATCTCGATTTCAGCCTGGCCGGGGACGTGCACTACGCCCGCCTGAACGCCCAGTACCAGCAGTACTTCTCGCTGACCAACAAGCTCACGCTGGGGGTCAACGGTGAGGTCGGCCTGGGCTACGGCCTCGACGGGAAGCCGTATCCTCTGTTCAAGAACTTCTACGGTGGCGGCCTGGGCTCGGTGCGGGTCTTCGAATCCGGCTCCTTCGGCGGGGTCGACATCACTGGCGCCTACGACGGCGGATCGAAGAAGCTGAACCTGAACTCCGAGCTTTACCTGCCGGTGCCCGGATCCGGGAACGACAAGTCGCTGCGCATCTTCCTGTTCGCCGACGCCGGCAACGTCTGGCGTGATCACACGGGCGCCATCACCGAAGGCGACCGCGAGCGGGGGCAGTCCGGCACGCTGGACGACCTGCGCGTGTCGGCTGGCCTGGGTCTGAGCTGGATCTCGCCGGTCGGCCCGCTGAAGCTCAGCTACGGCACTCCGTTGCGCTCTTTCAGGGGCGATAAAATCCAACGTTTCCAGTTTCAAGTCGGAACGGCCTTTTGAAGATCATGTCGCTTAGCAAACAACTTGTCGCCGCGGCGGCCCTCTCGGCCCTTTCGCTCGGTCTTTCCCTGGCGGCGCCCAGCGCAAGCGCCGAAGAGCTGAAGATTGGCTACGTCAACAGCGAACGCGTGATGCGCGAGGCAGCGCCTGCCAAGGCGGCGCAGGCCAAGCTCGAAGCTGAATTCAGCAAGCGCGAGGGCGAAGTCAACGACATGGGCAACAAGCTGCGTACCGCAGCCGCCAAGCTGGAGAAGGAAGGCCCGACGCTTTCCGAGGCAGAGCGCAGCCGGCGCCAGCGTGACCTGGTCGAGCAGGATCGCGATTTCAAGCGCAAGCAGCGCGAGTTGCAGGAAGACCTGAACCAGCGCAAGAACGAAGAGCTGGCGGCCGTGGTGGAACGAGCCAACAAGGTCATCCGCCAGATCTTCGAGCAGGAAAAGTACGACCTGATCCTGCAGGAGGTGATCTTCGCCGGCCCTCGCGTGGATATCACCAAGAAGGTGATCGACGCGATGAACGCTGCCAAGTGAATGACGGGCTGACCATGCCCCCCGGGCCGGGCACGACTGGATTCGTCCGCCTGGCCGACATTGCCGCCGCAACGGGCGGCGTGCTCCGAGGCGATGGCGAACGCCTCATCCAGCGGATCGGCTCCCTGGAATCGGCCGATCAGTCGACCATCGGCTTCCTGTCGCAGCCTCGGCTGAAGCACTTGCTGGGGAGTACCGGCGCCGGCGCGGTCATCGTGCGCGCCGAGGATGCCGAGGCGCTCGAGGCTCGAGGAATTGCGGCTGTTCTGGTCCCCGATCCCTACCTGGCCTTCGCGCGGCTGACGCGTTGGTGGGCTGTCCGCACGCGCAGCGTCCCCGAACCTGGTGTGCACCCGAGCGCCTACGTCGCGCCGGGCGTGCAGCTGGCATCGACCGCGCACGTCGGGCCGATGGCGGTGATCGAAGCCCATGCGGTGATCGGGGAGGGCGTCGTGATCGGGGCGCATGCCTTCGTGGGTGAGGGCGCCGAGCTGGGCGAAGGGACCCGCCTTCATCCTCGTGCGACGCTGGGCTTTGGCTGCAGGATCGGTCGCCACGGGATCCTCCACAGCGGCTCGGTGATCGGCGCCGACGGCTTCGGCTTCGCGCCGTTCGAGGGGCGCTGGGAAAAGATCGACCAGCTGGGCAGTGTGCGGATCGGCGATGACGTGGAGATAGGCGCCAACACCTGCGTCGATCGCGGGGCGCTGGACGACACCGTGATCGAGGACGGCGTCAAGCTCGACAACCTGATCCAGATCGCCCACAACGTGCACATTGGTGCCCACACGGCGATGGCGGGTTGCGTGGGCGTCGCCGGCAGCGCCCGGATCGGCCGGCACTGCACCTTTGGCGGTGCAGCCATGATCCTCGGCCACCTGGAGATCGGCGATCACGTGCACATCTCGGCTGCCAGCGTGGTGATGAGTTCCATCACCAAGCCGGGCCGATACAGCGGTGTGTTCCCGATCGATGAAAATGGCAACTGGGAAAAGAACGCGGCCACGCTGCGCCAATTGCACACCCTGCGCGCGCGCCTGCGCGCGCTCGAGAAGAAGAGCCCGACATGACGACCGTGATGGACATCCACCAGATTCTCAAGCGCCTGCCGCACCGCTATCCCTTGCTGCTGGTGGATCGCGTGGTGGAGCTGGAGAAGAACGTCCGCATCCTCGCCTTGAAGAACGTCACCATCAACGAGCCGTTCTTCACCGGACACTTTCCCCACCGGCCAGTGATGCCCGGTGTGCTGATCCTCGAGGCCATGGCCCAGTCGGCCGCGCTGCTGTCCTTCGCCTCGATGGAGGTGGATCCTGGCGACGACATGGTGGTCTATTTCGCCGGCATCGATGCGGCTCGCTTCAAGCGGCCGGTGGAGCCGGGCGACCAGCTCATGATGGAGGCCTCGATCGACCGCGTGCGAGGCGGCATCTACAAGTACAAGGCCAAGGCCACGGTGGCGGGCGAGATGGCCGCCGAGGCCGAGCTGATGTGCACCATGCGCAAGGTCGGCTGACTGGCGGACGGTACGCGATGGCCAGCATCCACCCCTCCGCGATCGTCGATCCCGCGGCGGATCTCGACGCGTCGGTCAGCATCGGGCCGTATGCCGTGATCGGCCCGCACGTGCGCATAGGCGCGGGCACGACGGTCGGCCCCCACACCGTGATCGAGGGCCGAACGACGATCGGCCGCGACAACCGCATCTTCCAGTTCACCTCGATCGGTGCGATCTCGCAGGACATGAGCTATGGCGGCGAGCCCACGCGTCTCGAGATCGGCGACCGCAACACCATTCGGGAGTTCTGCACCCTCAACCTCGGCACCATGAAGGAGGAGGGCGTCACCCGCATAGGGTCGGACAACTGGATCATGGCCTACGTGCACGTGGCCCATGACTGCCGCGTCGGCAGCCACATCGTGATGGCCAACAACGCCACCCTGGCAGGCCATGTCCATGTCGGCGATTGGGCCGTGATCGGGGGCTTGTCCGGGGTGCACCAGTTCGTGCACATCGGCGCCCACGCCATGATCGGCTTCCAGGCCCACGTGGCGCAGGACGTCCCGCCCTTCATGACCGCGGACGGCAACCCGCTGGCCCTGCGGGCCGTCAACCTCACGGGCATCAAGCGCCGACATGGACATGGCCTGCCAGGGTGGCGTTGTTGGCCATCACGATGTGGCTGCCGACGCGGCAGTCATGGGCCACGTGCACGTAGGCCATGATCCAGTTGTCCGACCC
>Ga0075370_10000779_pt1 | contig 12736 bp, 13 predicted proteins | sample EndMethybrTD3035_FD_71398 | JGI IMG/M metagenome (GOLD analysis project Ga0075370, IMG submission 71398) | Populus endosphere microbial communities from Tennessee, USA - Endosphere MetaG P. TD hybrid TD303-5 | ecosystem: Host-associated > Plants > Roots > Endosphere | place: USA: Tennessee... | reverse complement strand
TGACGAGGTCGTCGAAGAAGCCGCGGTCGTAGGCGGCGGACATGTTTCGGTGGCTGGCCGCGGCCAGCCACCGAAACATGTCCGCCGCCTACGACCGCGGCTTCTTCGACGACCTCGTCACCGGCTTCCTGGGTGTCTATCGCGACAACAACCTTCGGGCCGATTCGTCGGCCGAGAAGCTGGCCAAGCTCAAGCCGGTGTTCGGTGTGAAGGCCGGCGACGCGACGATGACGGCGGGCAACTCGACCCCGCTCACCGACGGCGCATCGGTGGCGCTGCTGGGCTCCGACGAGTGGGCCGCCGCTCATGGGATCGAGCCGCTGGCCTACTTCGTCGACGGCGAGACCGCGGCGGTGGATTACGTCAACGGCGACGACGGCCTGCTGATGGCGCCCACCTACGCGGTGCCGCGGCTGCTGGCCCGAAATGGACTGAGCCTGGCGGACTTCGACTACTACGAGATCCACGAGGCGTTCGCATCTGTGGTCCTCGCCACATTGGCGGCATGGGAGTCAGAGGAGTACTGCAAGGAGCGGCTCGGCCTGGACCAGGCACTCGGCAGCATCGATCGGTCCAAGCTAAACGTCAACGGATCGTCGCTGGCAGCGGGTCATCCGTTCGCCGCGACAGGTGGCCGGATCGTCGCGCAATTGGCCAAGCAACTGGCCGAGAAGAAGAAGGAAACTGGCGGTCCCGTGCGCGGTTTGATCTCGATTTGCGCAGCTGGCGGCCAGGGCGTCGCGGCGATTCTCGAGGCCTGAAAAAGTTTTCCGCAAAGCGTGTAACGGCGCCGTGTAAGGCGTCGATACACCGGATAGCTCCGTGTTGGCGTCTGACCCCCCGACCCGACGTCAGCACGGGGCTCTTAACTGACAGAGTCGGCTAGTTGATCGGCTGAGTGAGTTCGATGCGCACGACCTGTAGGTCCGCAGAATCCGCGGTCACCACGACGGTCGCGCCCGGCCGCAGCTTGGGGCCATCGTAGGGCTCGGCGCCCTGGTAAAGCTCGGATGCTCGTTGCTCTCGGGATAGCTCAACGCGTCGCACGCCCACGACTTGTCGGATCGTGGTGTCGTAGGGCGGCCGGCCTGGCAGATGCACCCGGAGTCCGAGTTGACACTTGACTTCGGCAGGGCGTCCGTAGCGCGAGAAAAGTCCGCCAACGGTCTGTGCCGAGGTGACCTGCGCTGTGCCCGGCACCGGGTCACCGCTGAACACAGGGTCGCGCAACCCCCGCATGTATTTGACAAACCAAATGAGCCACCCGACGGTGGCCAGAACCACCACGGTCAACGTCACGATCACGATGAGCGTCTCAGTGGACATGGCTGAAACTAACACCGGGCGCGGCCGTCAGTGGAGCCGATGATTCCAGTCGACGATGAAGCGAGTGGACGGGGCAGAGGGGTCCACGAGACAGCTCAATTCCCTGCCGATGGCCAGCTTGGACACCTCGGTGAGCGGTACCTGCTGACGGTTGCGGCCGGACACTCGAACCAGAGTCGGCATCGAAAGCTCCACCTCCAGCGCGTAATACGGGGCGTCGGGCAGATCTGTTTCGCTCGGCGCCTTGCGGCGGCGCCGAGCGCTCGCCTTCGCCTCCACTCTGGTGAACGACTTCAGGACCCCGCGGACTCGCTGACCCGACGCGAGCAAGTCAGGATCGACGACCACGGGCCCGCCCTCTGGTTCGTCGCGTCTCAGAGCGAACGCAACGAGGCCCGCGACCAGGCTGACCGCAGTCAGGCCCGGAAAGAACGGCCACATCAGAAACTCGAAAACACTCCTGCGGCCGAACGACAATCGGGGGCTCACCGACAAGCTATCGGTGCCCTTGGTCGTGATGGTGTAGTCGCCGGCTTGGGATATGTGGGCAACCATCGCGTCGCGACTCGCCTCGTCTGAGCTCCAATAGCCGGGTTGACGACGAGGAGGAGGCTCGTCCGCGTCGTCACCGAGAAGATCGGTCACGCTGGGTTGGCCGACCCCGCTCGGTGGTGTGAAGAGGAGCTCGAGGTTGTCGGGTATCACCGCGTCTTCGTGCTCTGCGATCGCTTCGGTGTGGAGCGTGACCAACACGTCGCCTGCGGGGAGATGCAGGCGTGCCGAGCCGGGGACAGTGACGTCGCCGTAGGCCTCGTCGGTCAAGCTCGCGTAGTCCATCACCATCGACGCCAAGAAACCCACGACTCCTACGACGAAGGCGACCACACACCAGTCGAACGCCGTGCGCGCGCCGCCCGCGCTGAGGATGAACCGATGAGTCGAAACACCTACAACGCCCACGAGGACAGGAATCAGAATCCATTCCCACCACGAGTTGCCCGCAAGCCAATCAAGCACGCGCCAATGATGCCTCGTCAGCCAGTCGGGTGCGGCGGATCCTTCTTCGCTTTGATCGGCCCGGCGGCCGGCGGCGGAGTGAACAACCCGCCGCCGAGGCTGCCGCGAGCCGTCTGCACGGCGACCAACCCCCATGTCCCCAGTAGGGCGAGATACGCGATCGCGGCGGCCACCCGGAAGGCAGGCAGCCCGGTGTGGTTGGCGAGTTGCGTCGTGCCGGTGACGAAGGTGCCCACGGGGAACGTGAGGCTCCACCAGGTCAGTGCGAACGGCATCCCGCGTCGCAGCGTGCGGACCGTCAACTCGGTCGCGAGCACGATCCACAGCACCGCGAAGCCCCACACGGGCACGCCGAACAGCACCGCGAACACGTTCATGCCGCTGGCCAATTCGGGCGGGACGGCCAAAGCCGCATTCGCACCGAGCAGACCCGCGGCGGTGATCCCCTGACCCAGGGGGCCGAGGACGATCCACAGCGTCGGCACGCGGGTGGTGCCCGACGTGCCGTAAAGAGCGAGCCTGCTCCAGACCATCGAGATGATGATCAGCGCGGCGATGAGCGACAGCCCGAACATCGCGTAGCAGCCGTAGAGCATCGTGGTGCGCCCGGTGCCCGGCGCCATGTGCGGGATCAACAGCGCGCCCGACGCGGCAGACACCATCGGCGGCACCACCGGCATGAGCCAGCCACCGAACGCGGCGTCCGGTTCGACGTTGATCTGAGTGAACATCAGGAACGGGATGGTCGCCGCGGTGAACAACCCGCCGATCGTGCCCGCCGTCCACAACACCCACGCCAGATCCACGGCGATGCGCTCGCCGATCAGATCCTTGCCGATCAGCAGTGCGCCCGATCCGACCGTCAGCAGTGCCATGGGCGCGGCGCCGTAGAAGTGCGCCATCTGAGGGTTGCGCGCGTGACTGCGCGAGGCCGACGGATGCCGAATGCGTTGCACCGTCACCGCGACGACGAGCACGACGAGCAGCACCGCCGCCGCCACCCATACGATGCGCGCGAAGACATGCAGCCCGGGAACGTGGACCGGCAGCGTCGCTCCGGCGGTCGCGACGATGCCGGTGCCCATCACCGACGCAAACCAGTTCGGGCCGAAGTGTTGGAGTCGAGCCAGTTCGGTCGTCATCGGGAAACATGGTCGCATTCGCGTGCTTCGATAGCAGGTATGGACATCAGCCTCTCCATCGTCGGAATGAACAGCGCCGGGCCGTCACCGGTCGACGCCTTGGTGCGAAACATCGCCAAGCTGCGCGACGAGGGCTTCCGCAGGCTTTGGCTGGCCCAGCTCCCCTATGACGCGGATCTGCCCATCGCACTCGCCATCGCCTTCCGCGAAGTCGACGGCATCGAACTCGGTTCGGCCGTCATCCCGATTCAGGTGCAGCATCCGATGCAACTCGCGCAACGGGCGCTCACGCTCAGCCTGGTCAGCGGGGGCCGGTTCAAGCTGGGCATCGGGATGAGCCACCGGTTGGTCACCGAGGGAATGTGGGGCGTCTCGTGGGACCGGGCACTGGGACAGATGCGCGAGTACCTCGACGCCCTGCAACCGCTCCTGGCGGGTCAGCCCGCCGACGCCACGGGTGAGTTCTGGACGGCCCGCGGTGCGCTGCAGATCTCCGCGCCGGAGCCGGAGCTCTACATCGCGGCGCTCGGCCCACAGATGCTGCGGCTCACGGGACGGCGCACAGCGGGCACGCTCACCTGGATGACCGGGCCGAAAACCCTTGCCGGACATGTCGTACCGACGCTGCGCGCCGCCGCGGCCGAGGCGGGTCGCCCCGAGTCGTCGGTGCGGGTGGCCGCGGCGCTGCCGATCAGCGTGACCGACGACGTCGAGGGCGCGCGCAAACAGGCCGCACAGGAGTTCGCGGTCTACGGGACGCTGCCGTCATACCGCGCGATGCTCGATCGGGAGGGCTACGCGGGACCCGAGGACGCCGCCATCATCGGCGACGAAGAGACGGTGTCGCAACGCCTCGACGAACTGAGCGCCGCGGGTGTCGACGAGTTCACCGCGTCGGTCTTCGACAACTCTCCCGAGGTGCGTGCGCGCACCCGCGCACTGCTCCTCGAGAAGGACGGAAAAGGGTGAAATCACACCTGGTGTGACTGCGGTCACAGGCGTACGATCGATCGCACGACGGGTTCGGGAGTGACAATTCCGAAGTGCCGGCAATGGGTTGAAAGCCGGACGCGCGAGACCAATGTGACGCACCCAGTGTCCTCCCGAACCCGCCCTATATGACATGAACCGCAAGACGCCCTCGGCAAGAGTCCGGGGGCGTCTTGATGTGGCGCTTCGCCGATAATGTCTCCCGTGGCGACATCGAAATCCGAGACCCGTGTCTTCCCCGGGCCGTACGACCGTGTCTTTGGCGCCGTATGCGATGCCGCGCGAGCCGAAGGAATGAGCGTCGTGACGGTCGATCCCTCGATCGGGCAGATCTTTGTGACAACCGGCGTGACGCTGATGACGTGGGGCGAGCAAGTCAGCGACGCCGGACGCCCGAGCCCCGATCCTCTCTGAAATATCAAGACGCCCCCGGGAAGAGTCCGGGGGCGTCTCGATTCGGCGGAGAGGGCTGTTTCCGCCTGGAACTCGGCTAGAAAGAAGCCTCGTCCAGTTCCATCACGTCGTTGTCGAGGTGATCGATGACCTGGCGCGTGCTGGTCAGCATCGGCAGGAAGTTCTTCGCGAAGAACGAAGCCACACCGATCTTGCCCTCGTAGAACGAGCGGTCGGTATCGGTTGCGCCGTTGTCGAGCGCCTCGATGGCCACCGCGGCCTGCTTGGCGAGCAGCCAGCCGATCACCAGATCGCCGACGCTCATCAGGAAGCGCACCGAACCGAGACCGACCTTGTACAGCTCGGCGGGGTTCTCCTGCGCGGCCATCAGGTAGCCGGTCAGCGTGGCCGCCATGGCCTGCACGTCCTCGAGCGCGGTCGCGAGCAGCGCGCGCTCGGCCTTGAGCCGGCCGTTGCCGGACTCGTTCTTGACGAACTGCTCGATCTGCCCGGCGACGTGCGCCAGCGCCACACCCTTGTCGCGGACGATCTTGCGGAAGAAGAAGTCCTGCGCCTGGATGGCGGTGGTGCCTTCGTACAGCGAGTCGATCTTGGCGTCGCGGATGTACTGCTCGATCGGGTAGTCCTGCAGGAAGCCCGAACCACCGAACGTCTGCAGGCTCTCGGTCAGCTTGGCGTAGGCCTGCTCCGAGCCGACACCCTTGACGATCGGCAGCAGCAGGTCGTTGACCTTGACCGCCAGGTCGGGGTCGACGTCGTGCACGGTCTTGGCCACCGCGGCGTCCTGGTAGGTCGCCGTGAAGAGGTACAGCGCGCGCAGACCCTCGGCGTAAGCCTTCTGGGTCATCAGCGAACGTCGCACATCGGGGTGGTGCGTGATGGTCACGCGGGGCGCCGTCTTGTCGGTCATCTGCGTCATGTCGGCACCCTGCACACGCTCCTTGGCGTACTCGAGCGCGTTGAGGTAACCGGTCGACAGGGTCGCAATGGCCTTGGTGCCCACCATCATTCGAGCCTGCTCGATGACGTCGAACATCTGCGCGATGCCGTCGTGGACCTCGCCGACGAGCCAGCCGACGGCGGGCTTGTCGTGCTGGCCGAGCGAAAGCTCACAGGTGGCCGAAACCTTCAGGCCCATCTTGTGTTCGACGTTGGTGACGTACACGCCGTTGCGCTCACCCGGCTCGCCGGTCTCAGGGTCGAAGTGGAACTTCGGCACGAAGAACAGCGAGAGCCCCTTGGTGCCCGGGCCTGCGCCCTCGGGGCGGGCCAGCACCAGGTGCATGATGTTCTCGAACAGGTCGTCGGAGTCGCCCGAGGTGATGAAGCGCTTGACCCCGTCGATGTGCCAGGTGCCGTCGGCCTGCTGCACAGCCTTGGTGCGGCCGGCGCCGACGTCGGAGCCCGCGTCGGGCTCGGTCAACACCATGGTGGCGCCCCAGTTGCGCTCGGCGGCGAGCACGGCCCACTTCTTCTGCTCTTCGGTGCCGTTCTTGTAGAAGATCTCGGCCATGCCCGAGCCCATGGCGTACATGTAGGCGGCCGGATTGGCGCCGAGGATGTGCTCGATGAGGGCCCACTGCAGCGCGCGGGGCATCGGCATACCGCCGAGCTCCTCGAGCACGCCGACCTTGTCCCAGCCGCCGTCGAGCAGAATGCGCATCGACTTCTTGAACGACTCGGGCAGAGTCACGGTGTGAGTCTTGGGGTCGAACACCGGGGGATTGCGATCTGCGTCGGCGAACGATTCGGCAACCGGGCCAGCGGCCAGTTTGGCCATCTCGCTCAGCATGTCGCGCGCCGTGTCGGCGTCGATGTCGGTGTAGTCGCCGTCACCGAGCACCTTGTCCAGCCCGAAGACCTCGAAAAGGTTAAATTCCTGGTCACGTACGTTGCTCTTATAGTGGCTCACTGTTCCTCCTCGTCGAGAGTGCCACTTGTGGTTGGGTACTTTTGGCTAAGTTACCCACCAGTAACTGGTCCGAACTATACCGCTCAGTAACTTGAACACAAAGCACGTGAGAGCAATTTCCACGACCTAAGCAACCCGGTGGTTGGTCGGGACCCCATACGTGCAGTTGGCAGGCTGTTTTCAGGTGATTTTGAGCCACTGTGAAACTCGTCACGGGGCGTCCGGATAGGGTGGACGCGTGCTTCGAGTCGCGGTATGGGGAACAGGCAATATGGGGGCTACGGCGATCCGGAGCGCGGTGGCGTTTCCCGGGTTGCAACTGTCGGGTGTCATCACGTCCTCGCCGGACAAGGCGGGTAAGGATGCGGCCACCTTCGCAAAGCTGGATCAGCCGACGGGCGTCACGGCGACCACCGATATCGACGCCGCTCTGGCGGACTGCGATGCGGTCGCGTACATGGCGTCCGGCGATATCCGCCCCGACGAGGCGGTCGCCGACATCGAGCGGTGCCTGCGCGCCGGTTCGCATGTCGTCACACCGTCGCTCTATTCGCTGTACGACCCGCGCTCTGCTCCGCAGGAATGGATCGACACCCTGAGCCAGGCCGCCGAAGAGGGTGGGTCGACCCTGCTCGTCAGCGGTGTGGACCCCGGCTGGGGTAACGATGCGCTGGCGGTTATTGCCGCGGGGCTGTGCACCCGGATCGAGTCGATCCACTGCCAGGAGATCTTCGACTACTCGACCTACAACCAGCCGCATGCGGTGAAGGTGTTGTGCGGTTTCGGAGGGCCCATGGGCAAGGAAGACCCGGTGCCGATGATGCTGTTGCCGTCCATCCCGACCATGGTGTGGGGCGGCAACCTTCGGCTCATCGCCCGCGGCCTCGGCCTGGAGCTCGACGAGATCACCGAAGAGGTCGAGCGCTTGCCGCTGGAAGAATCCGTCGACACCATCATGGGCCGGTTCGAGAAGGGCACCCAGGGCGCCTTCTGGCTCAAGGTGATTGGAAAGTCGGGCGGCCGCGAACGGATCGTCATCGACCACATCACCCGTATCCACGAGTCATGTGCTCCGGACTGGCCGTATCCCGACCAGGGCGTGGGCGATCACCGGGTGATCGTGCACGGTGACCCCGAGCTGACGATCACCAGCCGCGCCGACGTGCCGGGCGGCACGCGCGCCGACGGTGGCAACACCACGGCCGCAAACCGGCTGCTCGGCGCCCTCGACTGGCTCTCGACGCAGAAGCCGGGGATCTACGACGGCCTCGACGTGCCGCTGCAGACGGGGCGTCCCGCTGAGGTGGAAGCACAGCGCTGGGCGGACTGATACGTGTGAAAATAGATGCGATGAGCGAAAACGATCTGAGCCCCACGTCGTTACGGGAGGCGTTCGGGCATTTCCCGTCGGGTGTCATCGCGATCGCCGCCGAGGTCGACGGTGTGCGCGTGGGTCTGGCGGCGAGCACCTTCGTGCCGGTGTCACTCGATCCGCCGCTGGTGTCCTTCTGCGTGCAGAACAGCTCGGAAACCTGGCCGAAGCTCAAGGACCTGCCCCACCTCGGCATCAGCCTGCTCGGTGAATCGCACGACGCCGCCGCCCGCAGCCTGGCCGCCAAGACCGGCGACCGGTTCGCCGGCCTCGAAACGCACTCGCGGGAGTCGGGCGCCGTCTTCGTGGGCGGCACCAGCGTGTGGCTCGAGAGTTCGATCGAACAGCTGGTGCCGGCTGGGGATCACACGATCGTCATCCTGGCCGTCAGGTCCATCACCGTGCACGACGATGTGTCACCGATCGTGTTCCACCGCAGCACATTCCGTCGCCTGGGCGCGTAACCCCTCGGCGATCAGGGTCGGGTCGCGAGTTCCTCGCGCTTGGCCGCGATACGCGCTTCGATCTCGTCGGCGTCTCCTGGCCGACCTTCTTTTCTGGCGAGCTCAGCGCGAGCGGTCAACTCCCGGATCGCGGTACGAATGTCATTGACGCTGTCGGTATGGCCCATTTTGTGCTGCCCTTCGTAGTTGATTGGCCGCTGACGAAAGGCTACCCGCGCGAGCGCTTACCTGAACCCTGCGATCACGACCGCCGAAACAGCTTGTTCCCCAGCCACACCACCGGGTCGTACTTGCGGTCGGCGGCGCGCTCCTTGAGCGGGATCAGCGCGTTGTCGGTGATCTTGATGTGCTCGGGGCACACCTCGGTGCAGCACTTGGTGATGTTGCAGAAGCCCAGGCCGTTCTCTTCCTGCGCCTGCACCGAACGGTTGGTCCTGGTGTCCAGCGGGTGCATGTCGAGCTCGGTCTGCCGCATCAAATACCGCGGACCCGAGAAGGCCTCCTTGTTCTCCTCATGGTCGCGCACCACGTGACAGGTGTTCTGACACAGGAAGCACTCGATGCACTTGCGGAACTCCTGTGACCGGTTCACGTCCTCCTGCATCATCCGGTACTCGCCGGGCTGCAGGTCCTTCGGCGGCGTGAACGACGGGATCTCCCTGGCCTTCTCATAGTTGAAGGACACGTCGGTCACGAGGTCGCGGATCACCGGGAAGGTGCGCAGCGGAGTCACCGTGATGGTCTCTGTCGGGTCGAACGTCGACATCCTCGTCATGCACAGCAGCCGCGGCCGCCCGTTGATCTCGGCTGAGCAGGATCCGCACTTGCCCGCCTTGCAGTTCCACCGCACGGCGAGGTCGCCGGTCTGTGTCTGCTGCAGCCGGTGGATGATGTCGAGCACGACTTCACCCTCGTTGACCTCGACCGAGTAGTCCTGCAGGTCGCCGCCGCTCTCGTCGCCGCGCCACACCCGCATGTTCGCTTGGTAACTCATCAGGCTCTCCTTGCCGAATGGTTGGCGAGTTCCTCGGCTGTGAAGTACTTCTCCAGCTCTTCGACCTCGATGAGCTCGAGCAGGTCTTCGCGCATCGGGATCTGGTCCTCGCGGGTGATGGCGATGTCCGGGACGACCGGATCACCTTCGGCGCGGCACACCAGCAGTGTCTTTCGCCACGTCGAATCCATCGACGGATGGTCGTCGCGGGTATGTCCGCCCCGGCTTTCCGTGCGCTCCAGCGCGGCCATCGCGATGCACTCGCTGACGATCAGCATGTTGCGCAGATCGATGGCGAGGTGCCAGCCGGGATTGAAGTGCCTGCCGCCCTCGACCCGGACGCGCTTGTAGCGCTCACGCAGCTCCTTGAGCTTCTCGATCGCCTCAGCGACTTCACCCTCCTTGCGGATGATGCCGACCAGGCTGTTCATCGAGTCCTGCAGGTCGAGCTGCAGTGTGTAGGGGTTCTCCGCCGCATCGCCGTTGGACGGACCCTCGAACGGATGCAGCGCCAACTTGGTTGCGTCGTCGACGGCAGCCTCCGAAATCTTCGGCCGATCGGACAGCGCGCGAACGTAATCGGAGGCGCCCATGCCCGCACGCCTGCCGAACACCAGCAGGTCCGACAGCGAGTTGCCGCCGAGCCGGTTGGACCCATGCATGCCGCCCGAGCACTCACCGGCGGCGAACAGTCCCGGAGTCTTGGCCGCGCCGGTGTCGGGATCGACCTCGACCCCGCCCATGACGTAGTGACACGTCGGCCCGACCTCCATGGGCTCCTTGGTGATGTCCACCTCTGCAAGCTCCATGAATTGGTGGTACATCGACGGCAGCCGGCGCTTGATCTCCTCGGCCGGTAGCCGCGAGGCGATGTCGAGGAAGACGCCGCCGTGCGGGGTGCCGCGGCCGGCCTTCACCTCGGAGTTGATGGCGCGAGCCACCTCGTCGCGGGGCAGTAGGTCAGGGGTGCGGCGCGCGGAGTCGTTGTCCTTGAGCCATTGGTCGGCTTCCTCGATGGACTCGGCGTACTGGCCCTTGAACACCGGCGGGATGTAGTCGAACATGAACCGCTTGTCTTCGGAGTTCTTCAGCACACCGCCGTCACCGCGCACACCCTCGGTGACGAGGATGCCCTTGACGCTGGGCGGCCAGACCATGCCCGTCGGGTGGAACTGGACGAACTCCATGTTGATCAGGGTCGCGCCGGCCCGCAGCGCCAGGGCGTGCCCGTCGCCGGTGTACTCCCACGAGTTCGACGTCACCTTGTAGGACTTGCCGATGCCGCCGGTGGCCAGTACCACGGCGGGCGTTTCGAAGAGCACGAAGTTGCCGCTCTCACGCCAGTAACCGAACGCACCCGCGATCCGGTCGCCGTCCTTGATCAGGTCGGTGATGGTGCATTCGTGGAAAACCCGGATGCGCGCCTCGTAGTCGCCGAACTCGGCCTTGTCCTCCTGCTGCAGCGAGACGATCTTCTGCTGCAGGGTGCGGATGATCTCCAGGCCGGTTCGGTCGCCGACGTGGGCGAGGCGCGGGTAGGTGTGGCCACCGAAGTTGCGCTGGCTGATCCGTCCGTCCTTGGTGCGGTCGAAAAGCGCGCCGTAGGTCTCCAGCTCCCAGACGCGGTCCGGCGCCTCCTTGGCGTGCAACTCGGCCATACGCCAGTTGTTCAGGAACTTTCCGCCACGCATGGTGTCGCGGAAGTGGACCTGCCAGTTGTCCTTGGGGTTCGCGTTGCCCATCGCCGCGGCGCAACCGCCTTCGGCCATCACGGTGTGCGCCTTACCGAACAACGACTTCGTGATCACGGCCACCCGCAGACCACGCTCCCGCGCCTCGATGACCGCACGCAAACCTGCGCCGCCGGCACCGATCACGACCACGTCGTATTCGTGCCGCTCTAGCTCACTCATCAACTCTCACTTCGTCTTTCGAACTGGGCTGTCGGGACTGTCACGGAATGATCGGTAGGTCTTTGAGACCCAACGAGACACTCATGATGTAGAAATCGGTCAGCATCAATGTGCCGAGCGTGACCCAGGCATACAGCTTGTGCCGTGTGTTCAGCCTGCTGATCTGGCTCCACATCCAGTAGCGCACGGGGTGTTTCGAGAAATGCTTGAGGCGCCCACCGACGACGTGTCTGCAGGAGTGGCAGGACAGCGTGTACACCCAGAGCATGATCACGTTGACCCAGAGGATCAGGTTGCCGACGCCGAATCGGAAGCCGCTGTCGGGGAACATCGCCGTGATCGCGTCGTAGGTGTTGATCACCGAGATGATGCCCGCGATGTAGAAGAAGTAGCGGTGCGTGTTCTGGATGATCAGCGGGAAGCGTGTCTCGCCGGTGTATTTCGCGTGCGGTTCGGCCACTGCGCACGCGGTCGGGGACTGCCAGACCGAGCGATAGTAGGCGCCGCGGTAGTAGTAGCACGTCAGCCGGAAAAGCAGCAGGAACGGCAGCGACAGCGCCGCGTACGGCAGGAACCAGACGTCGGGCAGGAAAGTGCCGAAATGGGCGGCGCCGTCAGGGCATCCTGAACCGGTCGCCGCGTTGTAGTTGACCACGCAGGGCGAATAGAACGGCGTCAGGTAGTTGTACTGCTCGACGTAGAAGTGGTCCTGCATGAACGCCCGCGCCGTCGCGTAGATGACGAACGCAGCGAACCCGAGGTCCGTCCAGATGGGCGACTTCAACCAGTTGTCCGTGCGCAGGGTGCGCTGCGGAATCTCGGCACGGCCCGGCGAAAAAACGCCGGTCGCCTTGCGGTCGGCGGTGGGTGCGCTCACTGTTGCCTTTCAGTTTTGAGGTGTCCCGTGGGTCTGACGGCACGCGCCTATCGCGTGCCGCCGAGTCCCTCGTCATCGACACCGGCCCAGAAGTCGCTGGCGTACGCGGTGTCCGGGATCGGGATTCTTTCGCCGGCGTGGTGGTGGTGCACCACGCCGCGGGCAAGCTCCAGTTCCTCGGCATCAATGTCGAGTCGATCGATGTCGTTGAGGATCCGCTCGGCGTCGTTGACGATCCGACGCGTCGCAGGGCTGTCGCCGTACCTCGACGCCAACGATGTGACACACCGCCGCAGGCTTCCGATTAGCTCGTGC
>Ga0075370_10000778_pt1 | contig 12747 bp, 10 predicted proteins | sample EndMethybrTD3035_FD_71398 | JGI IMG/M metagenome (GOLD analysis project Ga0075370, IMG submission 71398) | Populus endosphere microbial communities from Tennessee, USA - Endosphere MetaG P. TD hybrid TD303-5 | ecosystem: Host-associated > Plants > Roots > Endosphere | place: USA: Tennessee... | reverse complement strand
CCGTCGGCATGGATGGCCGTCCCTTCCGATCCGAGGTTCGAGCGGAAGATGCCCGCGGCGCTCACGGGCAGGAAGTCCTCGTAGACCAGCGGCTGCGCGCGCAGCCAGCCGCCCGCCAGCAGCGCATCCGGCGAAGCCTGCGCATCCGGCGGCGAGGCGGCGACGCGCGCCGGGTCCAGCGTGTAGCGAAAGTAGGCGAGCCGCTCGCGATGGAGCGTCGCCAGGTCGTCCGGAAAGGCTTCGAAGGCTTGCGCCAGCGCCGTGGCGCGGGGCGCACCGGCGCGCTCGGCCGCGAGCGCGCGTGCCAGCAGTTCGTCGTACAGCGCCCGCCCCCGCGGGGTCAAGGCACAGCCGCGCTGCTCGATCTCTCCGAAGCGAGCGGCGTGCGTGCCATCCGCGCCGCCCTCGCCCGGGAAGCCGATGCGCTCCTCCAGGGCCAGGAAGCTGGTCTGTCTCAACAGGATGAGATGCCGGCGCCGCGGCGGGCCCTCGATCGAGTCCTTAGCGCGCAGCCCGCGCCTGTGCATCTCGGCCTGGGCTTCGTCGATGTCGAGCACCCGGGGCGTGAGGTGGTTGATGTGCGGGCCCTTGAAGCAGACCACGTCCGCCACCAGCGGGTGCGAGGCCCGCAGCTGGCGATAGGTCCGGATGTCGACCGTGGCCTCGCGGTGCCACCGGAAGGTCTCCAGCGCCTGCGCGACGAAGGCCTGCGCCGCCGCATCGGACAGGCCGCCCTGGCGCTCCGCCTGGTCGATCAGCGCCAGGCAGTCCGCCGTGAAGATCCGGCGGCCGAGAAGAATCTCCGCCGCGCGCTGCCTGAGCGCCGGGTCCCCGATCAGCTCCAGGCGCAGCAGCGAGGTGAACACGCGAAAGGGATTGCGCTCCAGCGAGTGCTCGTCCACCGGCCTGAAGGCCGTCGCATGAACGGGAACGCCCGCCATGGACAGGTCGTAGTAGCCCACCGGCGCCATGCCCATCAGCGCGAACAGGCGGCGCATGGTCGACAGCTCGGAGGCGGTGCCCAGGCGGATCGCGCCATGGCGCTCCACGTCGAGCCGCTCGAGCTGCTGCGTTGCGCGCAGGCGTGCAGCCAGCGCCCTGTCTTCGCGGAGCACCCGTGCATTGATGTCGGCGACCAGGTCCAGCAAGGTGCCGTATTGCGGAACCTCCGCCCTGTACATCGCGGACAGCTTGCGGGAAAACAGGGTGCGAATGTGGTCGGGATGAACGAAGGCAGGGGTGCTCATGGCCCCGGACTATGGCTGCGAACGGCCTCGGCGGATATCGATAAGTTATCAAGACTTGATGTCAAAATGGAATGAACCAGGCCGTCATTCGAAGCCAAGCCTCTGTAGATTGCCTCAGGGCTTGTTGCAATTTCATCAAGATGTTCAAGCGAGAATTTCTCCCGCCCGTGGGCCAGCTGATGGCCTTCGAAAGCGCCGCGCGGCAGGGCAGCGTGTCGCGCGCGGCCGCAGAGCTGCATCTGACGCAAAGCGCGATCTCGCGGCAGATCAAGCAGCTGGAAGGCCAGATCGGCACGGCGCTCTTTTATCGCGTGCGGCAGCGCGTGGTGCTGACGGAGGCGGGGCGTGTCTACGCGGCGGAGCTGCGCGCCGGGCTCGAATCGCTGGCCAGCGCCACCCAGCGCGCCATGACGCTGGGCGGCATCGGCGACGTGCTCAACCTGGCGGCGCTGCCGATGTTCGCCACGCGCTGGCTGATCCCGCGGATGAAGCGCTTCGCCGCGCTGCACCCGGGCGTGACGGTCAACTTCGCGTCGCGCACCGAGCCCTTCGACTTCGCACGCGAGCCTTTCGATGCGGCCATTCATTTCGGGGCCGCCTTCTGGCCGGGCGCCTCTTGCGACTACCTGCTCGGCGAGAGCGTGGTGCCGGTGTGCAGCCCGGAATTCAAGCGCCGCCATCGGATCCGGCACAAGGAGGACCTCGCCGGGCTGTGCCTGCTGCAGCAGTCCTCGCGCCCGACGCAGTGGGCCGAATGGTTCGAACAGGTGAAGGTGGCGGCCCCCCATGCGATGCGCGGGCCACGCTACGAGCAGTTCTCCATGCTCGCGCAGGCGGCGGCAAGCGGGCACGGGCTGGCCCTGGTACCGCGCTTCCTGGTCGAGGAAGAGATCGCGGCCGAGCGCCTGGTGGTGCTATTCCGGGAGGCGCTCATCACCCAGCACGCCTACTACCTCGTGATCCCCGAGGCCGGCGGCGGGAACCGGCTGGTCCAGGCCTTCAGGGAGTGGCTGGTGGGCGAGGCCTGCGCAGCCACGCAGGCGGCGGCGCCGCGGAAGTCGCGCGCGCCGGCTGCGGCCGTCGAACGCTGAAGCGGCCCCGGCGTCGCTCAGGCCAGCGCCGGCGCGGCCTGGGCTTCGCCCGTCGAGGACTTGAAGCGCCCCAGGAAGGCGCGTGTGGACTCCTGGCGCGGGTTGTCGATCACCACGTTCGGCGGCCCGCACTCGGCCACCACGCCGTCGCGCATGAAGATCACCTGGTCCGCCACCTCGCGCGCGAAGCCGATCTCGTGCGTGACCAGGATCATGGTCATGCCCTCCTTCGCCAGGCCCTTGATGACGTTGAGGACTTCGCCGACCAGCTCGGGGTCCAGCGCCGACGTCGCCTCGTCGAACAGCATCACGGCCGGCTTCATGGCCAGCGCACGCGCGATTGCGACGCGCTGCTTCTGCCCGCCGGACAGCTTGTCGGGGTAGTAGTCGGCGCGCTCCAGCAGGCCGACCTTCTTCAGCAGCTCCCGCGCCGCGGCTGCCGCCTCGGCCTTGGGCGTCTTCAGCACGGTGACCGGGCCCTCCATGACGTTCTGCAGCGCCGTCATGTGCGGGAACAGGTTGAAGTGCTGGAACACCATCCCGGTCGACGCGCGGAACTTCGCCAGCTTCTTCTCGCTGGGCAGCGCCGTGTGCTTGCCGTTGAATTCGATGCTCTGGTCGCCGACGGTGATGCGCCCGCCCTCGGGCACCGAAAGCAGGTTGATGCATCGCAGCAGCGTGGACTTGCCAGAGCCCGAGGGCCCGATCATGGCCACCACCTGGCCACGCTCGACCTGCAAGGTGATGTCCTTCAGGACCACGTTGGCGCCGAAGGATTTCTTCAGGCCGGCGATGTCGATCAAAGGCTGAGTCATCTCAAGCCTCCTTGGGGCCGGCGCCGTATTCCATGCGCTTGGCCCAGATGGTGATGGGCAGCAGCACCGCGAAGTACGCCACCGCGATGAAGGTGTAGACCTCGAGCGGGCGGTAGGTGTCGTGGGCGATCACCTGGCCCTGGTAGAGCAGGTCCGGCACGGCCAGCACGGACAGCAGCGAGGTGTTCTTCAGCTGCATGATCGACTGGTTCATCAAGGGCGGGACCATCTTCTTGAAGGCCTGCGGCAGGATGATCCGTCGCATCAGCTGGAAGCGCGTCATGCCCAGCGCCTTGGCCGCCTCGGTCTGGCCGGAGTCGATGGAGATGATGCCGCCTCGGACGATCTCGGAGTAGAAGGCGCCGCCGTACAGCGCCAGGCACAGGGTGGCCGCGCCCATCGCAGACATCTCGATGCCCGTCAGGACCGGCAGCGCGTAGTAGAACCACACCAGCTGGACCAGCACCGGGGTGCAGCGGAACACCTCGATGTAGGCGCGCAGCGGCGCCGTCAGCAGCGCGTTGCTCGAGAGTCTGCCGAGGCCTGTCAGCAGGCCGACCAGGAGGCCGAGGATCACGCAGATGACGGTGAAGACCAGCGTGTAGAGCAGGCCGGTCAGAAGCAGGCTGCGGTACTTCCAGAGGACTGCGAAGTCCCAATCGTAGCCGGCTGCCGCGGCGCCCGGCGCGAACCCCGTGAAGTGCTTCGCCGCGGCCCACAGGCCTGCAATCGCGAGCACCACCAGCAGTGCCAGTCCCAGGTGGGAGCGACCCCTGTCTTCCGCTACAGGCTCGACATATTGCATGACGCGCTCCTTCAGAACTTGATCTCGGGCGGAAAGGCGCTCGCGGGCACGCCGGCGAGTTTCTCCATGTTTTTCAGGATGACACCGCGCACTTCGCCCTTGGCACGGACATCGGCCAGCCAGGCGTTCACCGCTTTCTGGAAGGCCGGATCGGACTCCTTGCGCAGACCGATGCTCACGGGCGCGGTGTAGACCGGCTGCGGGATGTACATGGTGCCGATCGATGCGCGCTTCGCGAGCAGCGGCTGAGCCAGCAGGATCACCAGGATCTGGCAATCGGAGCGGCCCGCCTGCAGCGCCATGGTGGCAGCGCCGGAATTCTCGAGGCGGGTGACCTCGGCCTTGGGCAGCACCTTGGTGGCAAGCTGGTCATGGCTGGAGCCCACGTCCACCACGATCTTGGTCTCGGGCGTGTTGAGCTGTTCCCAGGTCTTCTGCGGATAGCCCTTCTTGCAGACCACCGTGTAGGTGTTGTCGAAGAGGGTCTCGCTGAAGTTGACGACCTCCTTGCGCGCGGGCGTGGGGGCCATGCCGAACATCGCGTCGATCTTGTTGGCCTGGAGGTCCAGCACCGCATTGCCCCAGGTGGTCTCGACATACTCCACCTTGGCGCCCAGCTTCTGCGCCAGGCTCTCGGAGAAATCGGGACCGAAGCCCTCCCACTTGCCGCTGGCGAGATCCTTGTTGAAGTAGGGAACGGCGCCGGCGACGGCACCCACACGCAGGACCTTGGTCCGCTGCACCCGGGCCATCGCGCTTTCGGCCTCCTGCGCGGACGCGAGTCCGACCGCACACACGCTCGTCATCGCCACCAGGGCACGCAAGAAAAATCGCTTTGTCAACACGTTGTCTCCATGCAAGAAGCTTGCCATTGAAAGAATCGGAAAGTGATGCTCTTCAGCCCGAGCCAAGTCTAGAAGTCAGTGCTGTCACATTCAACGTGGCACATCGTCAGGACGACGAAAAGTTCTCGTCGATCCGTCAGCGCCTTCGACGACATGTACGTCATGCCATGCATTGTGCAAGCTTCGCGCCAAGTGCCCGAAGGTCGACGACTTGAGATGGAAAGATCATGAGCTACGTGGCGGCGACGAGCGATCCGCTCAGAATGCGTCGTTGCATGGTCAGGGTCCTTTCGTTACGTGGGGGTGTCATCGACCGAGGAATCGAGAGGGTCGGAACGGCGCTGGATCGATAGCGGCCGCCTCGCCCGACAACAGGGCACCCAGCACCGCGGCGGTCCCCGGCCCGGTGCTGAACCCGATGTGCTGGTGGCCGAATGCCAACCACAGTCCCGGCTGGCCAGGGCACTCGCCGATCATCGGGCGGCTGTCCGGCAGGGTGGGCCGGCTGCCGAGCCAGGGGTCCGTCTCCAGACGGCGCTCCAGCGGGAAGGCCTGCCTGGCCGCGGCCTCCGCCAGGTCCAGCTGCGCGAGGTTCTTCGGCGCATCGCGGGCCGCGAGCTGGACTCCGGTGGAAAGGCGAAGCCCCTGCTCCATCGGCGACAGCACATAGCCGCCGCCGGTGTCATAGACGGGGCGGCCGAGCTTGGCGCCATGGGCGGCGCGATAGTGCATGTGGTAGCCGCGTTCGAAGGCCATGGGCACGGACAGGCCCAGCGCCTGGCCCAGGAACTCCTTGCTCCACGGGCCGAGCGCGACCACGACGCGATCGGCCTCGCGCGTGCCGCCATCCGCCGAAGTGATCCGCCACGCGCCGGCGCCGGATCGCTGCAGTCCGGAGACGGCCGCCACCTCGATGCGACCACCGCGCGAAGCGAACAGCTTCGCATAGGCCTCGACCACGTGCCCAGGGCTGTCGACCGAGGCCGTGTCCTTGATCCACAGCGCGCGCGGAAAGACAGGCTTCAGGTCGGGCTCCAGGTCCGACAGCGCATGGGGATCGAGCGCCTGTGTCGCGACACCGAAGCGATCGAAGGTGTCGCGCGAGAGACGGCTCCCCTCGAAGGCCGGCTCGCTGCGGTAGAGGAACAGCCAGCCGTTGGTCCGCAGGCGGTGCTCGATGCCGGCCTGCGCCAGCCATCGGCGGTGCTCGTCGAACGACAGCCTGATCAGCGCGTCGAGCGCGGCCGTGGTCTCGTCGTAGAAGCGCTTTTGCGCACGGTAAAGGAATGCGATGGCCCAGGAGAGATTCCGCGCCAGGAAGACGGGGTCGTAGCGGAACTGCGCGCTCGTGTTCTTCAGCAGTCTCGGCAGCGCAGACCAGAGCCCGGGATTGTTGAAGGGAACCAGCGAGCTGCGCGCCATCACGCCCGCATTGCCGTAGGAGGCCTCGCGGCCCGGCGCGCTCTTGTCGAGCAGCGTCACCGCCCAGCCGCGGCGCTGGAGCTCCAACGCACACGAGACGCCGACGATGCCGGCGCCCAGGACCACCACCGTTTTCGTCATCGGGCGCTCGTCTGTTCGCGCGCACCCATCAGACGAAGGTGATGCCCTGGGCCAGGGGCAGCTCGGTGGAGAAGTTGATCGTGTTCGTGCTTCTGCGCATGTATTGCTTCCAGGCATCCGAGCCGCTCTCGCGATCGCCGCCGGTTTCCTTCTCGCCGCCGAACGCACCGCCGATTTCGGCGCCGTTCGGCCCGATGTTGACATTGGCCATCCCGCAGTCCGAGCCCGCGGCGGAAATGAAGGTTTCGACCTCGCGCATGTCGTTGGAGAAGATGCAGGAGGAAAGGCCCTGCGGCACGTCATTGTGCAAGTCGATGGCCTGCGCGAAGTCGTCGTAGGCCAGCACATACAGCAGCGGAGCGAAAGTCTCCTGGCGCACGATGGCGGTCTGCTGCGGCATGTCCACAATGGCAGGCTGCACATAGAAGCCCTTCGGAAACTCCTTCTCGAGCACGCGCTCGCCGCCGGCCAGCACCCGGCCGCCCTGCGCCTTGGCTTCAGCCATCGCCTTCTGCATCGCCACGTAGGCCGCCTCGTCGATCAAGGGCCCGACCAGCGTTCCCGGCACGAGCGGATCGCCGATGCGCAGGCCGGCATAGGCCTTCAGCAGCTTCTCGAGCAGGGCCTCCTTGACCGAGCGATGCACGATGAGCCGGCGCAGCGAGGTGCAGCGCTGGCCCGCCGTTGCGACCGCGCCGAACAGGATCGCGCGCAGGGCCATGTCGAGGTCCGCGGCTGGCGTCACGATCATCCCGTTGTTGCCGCCGAGCTCGAGGATGCGCTTGCCGAAGCGGCTGGCCACCTTCGGGCCCACGGAGCGCCCCATGCGGGTGGAGCCGGTGGCGGACACCAGCGGAATCAGCGGGCTCTCCACCAGTGCCTCGGCCAGCGGCGCCTTGCCGATGACGATCTGGGCCAGGCCTGCGGGCGCCCTGTCGCCGAAGCGGGCGATGGCGCGCTCCAGTGCCCTGAAGGTGGCGAGGCCCGACAGCGGCGCCTTCTCCGACGGCTTGAAGATGACCGGATCGCCGCAGACCAGCGCCAGCGCCGCATTCCACGCGAAGACGGCGCTCGGGAAATTGAAGGCCGTGATCACCGCCACCGGCCCCAGCGGATGGTATTGCTCCATGATGCGGTGCCCCGGCCGCTCGGAGACGATGGTCTTGCCGCAAAGCTGGCGCGACTGCCCCATGGCGAACTCGCAGATGTCCACGCCTTCCTGCACCTCGCCCAGGCCCTCCTCGACGATCTTGCCGGCCTCCAACGAGACGACATGGCCGATGTCGCGCTTCGCACTGCGCAACTCCTCGCCCCACAGCCGGACCAGCTCGCCGCGCACCGGCGCGGGGACGGTGCGCCACTGGACAAAGGCAGCCTTCGACCTGGCGATGATCTCGTTCATCGCAGAGGCCGGCGTCTCGTGCAATCGGGCAAGCTCGGCGCCATCGATCGGCGAGCGCACCACGAGAGAGCCACCTTGGACCTCCTCCGGTTCGATGCCGCAGCGCTTGAAACAGGACAGCAGTTCGCTCATGTTCATTCCTTCGGTTCAGAGATAAGCCACGTCTTCCGGCGCCAGTGCCAGCGGGTCCAGGCCCTTCTTGCCGAGCCACGAATAGACCGGCGGGACGCGATCCGCCAGCGACTCCACGCGGATGTCCATCAGGCAGGGACCGTCGTAGGCGAAGGCTTCGTCGAGCGCCTCGATCAGTTGCTCGGGCGTCTCCACCGTCCAGGCCTTGAGGTCGAAGGCCTCCGCGATCGCCTGGCCTCGCGGCGGCAGGAAGTCGACGCCGAAGCATTCGTCATGGCCCTTGAGCCGGTGCAGGCCCTTGATCCACCCGAAGCAGCCGTTGTTGAACAGCATCAGCAGCGCGGGGACGCGCTTGCGCACCAGCGTCTCCAGCTCGCCCACCGTCATGTTGAAGGAGCCATCGCCGAACATGCCGATCGGACGGCGATTCTTGTCGGCATACCAGGCACCGACGACGGCGGGAATGGCGGACCCCAGTCCGCCGAAGGCGCGCGGAATCACGAAGCGGGTGCGGCGGTCGCCGATGCGCAGGAAGCGCGTCATGTAGGGCGTGGGGGTGCCGGCGTCCGAGAGGATATGGACGGCCTTGCCGTACTTCTGCAGCCGCTGGCTGAACTCGCGGACCACGCGCTCCGGGCGCAGCGGCACGCTGTCCAGCGAGAGCACCGACTCGGCATGCGCCCAGAAGTTGGCCCGGTACTCGTTGAGCGTATCGACCCAGGGCTGGTGCTTCGAGGCATCGAAGTCCACCGGCGCGTGCGCCAGCATCTGCTGCAGCACGAGCTGTGCATCTCCCGCGATCGACAGCAGGTTCTCGTAGTTGTTGGCCAGCCGCTCGGGGTTGATGTCGATCTGGACCACGCGCTTGTTGAGACTGGCCTTCGGGAAGGTCCAGCCCACCGTCACCACCGAGCCCATGCGCGAGCCGACGAAGATCGTGAGATCGGAGTCCTCGAGCGCACGATTGGCATGCGGATGGAAGCCGTTGTCGCCGATCACGCCAATCGCCAGCGGATGGTCGTCCGGCAGCGCGCCCTGCCCGGTGATGGTGTTGACCACCGGAACGTTCAGCCGCACGGCCACGTCGGTGAGCGCACTGCCCGCACACGAACGATTCACGCCGCCGCCCGCGACGAAGAGCGGCTTGCGCGCTGCGGCCAGCAGGTGGAACAGCGCGTCGAGCTTGCCGGGTGCGGGCGCCGTCGGGAATGCCGGGAAGGTCTTGCACTCCTCTTCGGCATGCATGGAGATGCTCGACGGGTCGATCTCGGCGAGCAGCATGTCCTCGGGGATCTGCAGGTGCACGGCGCCCGGCGTTCCCGAGCAGGCCACGCGAAAGGCGCGGCGGATGATCTCCGGCAGCTTCTCCGCCGACTTGATCTGCACCGACATCTTCGTCACCGGCTCGAACAGCCTGGCGCAATCGAGCTCGGTGATCATGCCACGGCCCTCGCCGGGCAGCGGCAGGTCGATGGTCAGCAGAATGACGGGCACCGAGGAGGCATTGGATTCGGCCACCGGGGGCAGCGAATACATGGCGCCTGCGCCCGAAGGGCATTCGAAGACGCCAGGTTTGTCGGTCAGCCGCGCATAGGCGTCCGCCATGAAGCCGGCCGAGCGCTCGTCCCTCGCCATCACGTGTTCGATCTCGCCCTTGCGCCGCTGCAGCGCTTCGTAGAAGGGGACGTTGGTGTCGCCGGGCACGCCGAACAGGACGTCGACACCATAGTTGATCAGCATTTGAACGAGTACGTCTGCGCCACGCATAAGTAGGGCTCCAGGTTTGGATGGATGAAAAGGAAAAGGGAAGGCAGGCCCCCGGCGGGGTCGCCGGTGCCGGCTGGGCGGGATCGATCAGGCGTGCGCGGGCTCGCCGATGCTCTCGTGCGTAGCGGGTGCGACGCCGAGGCTCGTGTAGTAGTGGCCGACCTTGGTGGCCAGGAACTGCTCGAGCGGCACTTGCTCCTGCCCGACGAAGCCGGCTTGCGGCAGCTTGCCTTCCTGCAGCAGCTCGAACACGCCCACCACCCCGGCCGCGGTGGTCAGCTCGATCGCGGTGCGCTGCTGGCCGCGCAGTGTCGCGCCGAAGACGCGGCCCACGCGGGTCTCCTGCTCGAAGCGGCCGTTGCGCAGGCCCGAGGCCGCGGCGAACAGGATCACCACGTCTTCGCGGCTGTGCGGCACGGCATGCTCGAGCACCTGGCGAAGAAGATCGCGGCGCTCGATCAGCCGCAGGTCATGAAGCAGGAAGTCCATGGCGTCACGGTGGCCCGGATAGCGGATCGTCTTGTAGTCGAGGTTGCGGACCTTGCCCTTCAGCGTCTCGCAGAGCGTTCCCAGTCCGCCGGAGGTGTTGAAGGCTTCGAAGGCCTCGGCATCCAGCGTGAAGGTCTCGTGCCCTTCGAGCGGCTGGACGGACACCAACTGCCCGTTGACGATCGCGTCGCAGGCGTTGCAGTACTCGTTGATGACGCCGTCGATGCTCCAGGTGAAGTTGTAGCGCAGGCTGTTGGTCGCGTTGCGCGTCAATGCGCCGACGCGCAGGCGCAGGTCGTAGAGCTCGTCGAAGCGCGCCGCCAGATGGCCTCCGAGCATGCCGATCACGCCCGGGGCCAGGCCGCTTTGCGGCATCAGGACCGAGGTCGCGCTGTCGGAGAGCTCCCGGATCGCGCGCGTGGCCGCCACGTCCTCGGTCAGGTCGAAGTAGTGCACGCCGCGCCTGGCGGCCTCGGTGGCCACGCGCCGTGCCAGGTAGAAGGGAAGCGCGTTGATCACCACCGCATGCGCCGAGAGCGCGGCACCCAGTTCGGCGTCGCTCTCGACGTTCAGTTCGATCCGGCGCACCAGGCGATCGCTTTCGACGCTGCGTCCCGGCTTCAGGTCCGCCAGGGTGACGGGGATGCGGTGGAACTCCGCGATCATGTCCGCGACCGTACTGCCGACTTTGCCGGCGCCCAGGACGAGGACATTCTTGAATTGCAGCTTGGACATTTCTTTCTCCAGTCGGGCAAGACTTGCCCTTTGAAAGAAATGTAGGAGCGAGGCGCGACGGACGGTAGAGAGCAGATCGTCGAAAGAGGCAGGGACCTCGACGAAATGACGGCTGACCTCGTCATCCTGTTTGGCAAGCCCGGACATACGCCCGCCCTTTACCGATATCGCCTGGCGCCGCTCATGCCGGCGAGGACCCCCATGCCTGGCCGCAAAACAAGCGACAAATGTGATCTTTTCACATATTCCTTTGCTTCGAGCGGTTGCATCAAGTACCAAAGTACTACAGCTTGGCTCATTATTTGGGGCATGGAGAATGCACAAAACAAGCTCAGGACGACGAACTTTCGTGTGTGGCCGGACAATCCGGCCGGCTTCTCCACGCACAGGATCACGCCCCTGCATCACAACTTTCACGAGCATCCGCTCTTCCAGGTGCCTGAGCTCGTGAAGCTCGGCAAGGAGCTCGCAGTCCTGGGGCAATGTCGATTCATGAGGCCTGGACTCACAGCCGCATCCACCATCGCGCACGACAGTCGGCATCCGGACGGGCGCAGCATCGACGAACACTTCGAGCGCATGGAGGAGCCGGGTTCGTCGGTGGCCCTCTACAACATCGAAGCCGTTCCGCGCTACGAAGCCTTGCTGTGGGACGTCGTGAACACCGTGCGCGCACTTGTGGAGCGCGAGCAGCCCGACATCTTCAGGGTGAACGGCTTCGTCTTCGTCTCGGCACCGCCTTCGGTGACGCCCTTCCACATCGATCGCGAGAACAACTTCTGGTTGCAGCTGCACGGGCACAAGACCATCAACGTCTGGGATCACAGGGATCGCAGCATCGTGTCGGCCGAGGCGGTGGAGGATTTCATCGTCACCCATTCGCTCAGGAAGGTGCGCTTCAAGGAGGAATTCCGGCCTCTCAGCCAGGAGTTCAATGCCCGTCCGGGAGACGGCGTCTATTTCCCGAGCACCTCGCCGCACATGACGCATTCCGAGCCGGATTGGACAGCCCCCGGCGATGGCGTGTCGATTTCGATCGGGGTGACCTTCTACACTTCGTTCACGCTCGAGACCGCGCGCATCCACCAGGTGAACCGCCTCTTGCGCAAGTGTGGGCTGTCGCCCGCCTATCCCGGCGGATCGCTCGAGACGGACGCATTGAAGGCGTCGGTGGGCGGGCTGGTCGGAGCGACGCGAGCCCGCTTCGTCGGCATGACGAGGGCGGCGCATCGCTTCAAACAGGCGACCACACCGCCGCCTGGCTCCTACTGAAGATCAAGCCTCAGGGCCTCGCACGCTGCCATGAAAACCACTTCCTTCGGGGTGCTCATCCTCAATGAGCAAGGCCAGCTCCTGATGGCGCACGCCACCGGACAGAAGCACTGGGACATCCCGAAGGGCGGCGCGGAAGCAGGCGAGTCCGCGCGCGAGGCGGCCATTCGCGAAGTCCGGGAAGAGACAGGGATCGAACTGGACGCAGATTCGATGGAGGAACTGGGGCGGCTGGCGTACCTTTCCCGAAAGGACTTGCATTTGTTCCGGGTCGTCCTGCACACGCGCGACTGCGATCTCGCGGCCTGCAAGTGCACGAGCTTCTTCCCTCACTACGCATCAGGCGTGATGACGCCGGAAGTGGACCAGTTCAAGTGGGTGGATGTCGCCGACATACCGGCTCATGCTGCAAAGTCGATGACTGCGTTGCTGCGGACCCTGCCCGGCTTCGAGGCGATGCCGCCGGTCGAACGGTAGGAGCGCATATCGCATCGGGATCAGGGCCCGGAGAAGAACCGCTACCAGAAGCGCCAGAGCCGCCGCTCCGGCGGCGGCTCCCCTGCCTGCGAGCGCGCTGGATTCGC
>Ga0075370_10000777_pt1 | contig 12783 bp, 24 predicted proteins | sample EndMethybrTD3035_FD_71398 | JGI IMG/M metagenome (GOLD analysis project Ga0075370, IMG submission 71398) | Populus endosphere microbial communities from Tennessee, USA - Endosphere MetaG P. TD hybrid TD303-5 | ecosystem: Host-associated > Plants > Roots > Endosphere | place: USA: Tennessee... | reverse complement strand
CCGACGGCGGTCGCGGATCCCTGTTCGGATGAGGCCCGCCATGAGAGATGCAAAGTGGGTCAAGCCGGACACTGAACTGCGCGGCGCGGTGAGCCGTCGCGTTCTCGACGCCATGAAACTTGTGCACGAGGAAATGGTGGAGCTGGACGACGAGCGGTTGCCGGAAATCCCTGCAGGGGTCCTGATGAAGAAGCGCCGGCCCGACGGTGGTCGCGTCGGACAGTGAGGACGACCATGAATATGTTGCTGTGGTCGGCACTCGGCGTGTCCACGCTGCTCGCCATGCTGGCTGTCTGGCTGTCGGTCCATGACGGATCGGACGTCTCAACAACGCGTAGCTTGGGCGCGACTTAATTGTCATCGCGCAACCGGGAAGACCCGCCCTCGTCCTCTTGGGGGCGGGTCTTCCCGGCGGCGGTCTCGCGCTGCCTTGCAGCGCCAGGCCGCGCAATATCATTTGATAGAAAGCAGCGAAAAACTTCTGCGTCTTCAGAAGTTCGCAGGCGGGAACGCAAATCACCCACAATCGTTTTGGCTTCGATGCCAGCGACTTTGTCGCGGTGTCGAAGCAACAACGGAGCCATCAATGGCCAATCAGGCAATGAACAGACCGGAATACAAGGAACGCAAGGCTCGCCAGAACGCGGAGGGTGCACAGGCGTGGAAGGAGTACCAGCAACAACAGCGTTCGATCTCCGCCAAGATCGAAAGACTGCGAAAGCTGAGGCTGTCCCGGCAAGTAGAGTCTTGATCCTGCATGATCGACGACACCATCCCCCTGACGCCCGCGACCGTGCATGTCTGTGTGGACATGCAAAGGCTGTTCGGACCGCAGGGACCTTGGGCGACGCCCTGGATGGAGCGGGTCCTGCCGGTCGTGACGCGGCTAGGCGAGCGCCATCCCAGGCGCACCGTCTTCTCGCGCTTCATTCCACCCAAGAATCCGGGGGATTTGCCGGGGCAGTGGCAGAAATACTACCGGCGCTGGAAGCATGTGACGCAGGCGGAGCTTGATCCGTCGCTGCTCGACCTGATGCCGCCGCTCGACCGCTTCGTTCCGCCGGCCTTTGTCGTCGACAAGACGCGGTATTCGGCATTCGCGGGCACGACTCTGTACGCGCATTTGCTGAGCCGCAAGGCTGACGGTCTCATCATCACCGGATCGGAAACCGACGTCTGCGTGCTGTCGACCATCCTCGATGCCGTCGACGCGGGCTTTCGGGTCATTCTCGTCCGCGACGCGGTTTGCAGTTCATCAGATGAAGGTCACGACGCGTTATTGAAGGTGTATCATGGGCGCTACAGCGAGCAGATTGAGACTGCGGACGCGCAGGAAATCCTCGACCGCTGGCAATGACAATTCGCTGGCCGCGCAGAAGAAGCGGGAGCGTGCCGGCCTGCGCCGCGCGTTCGACGAAATGGCCGCCGCTGTGGCCAAGTTCACCGGCAGGCCCTCCATCTTCGCATTGGCACTGATGACCGTGATTGTATGGGGCATCACCGGGCCGGCGTTCGGCTATTCGGATACATGGCAGCTGGTGATCAACACGGGCACGACGATCGTCACCTTTCTGATGGTGTTTCTCGTCCAGAATTCCCAGAACCGCGACAGCGCCGCCATTCAGATCAAGCTCGACGAACTCATCCGGGTCGGCCGGGTCAAAAACACGTTTGTCGGCATCGAACATCTGACCGAACAGGAAATCGAAGAACTCCGTCAACAATGCGAAGCGCGCGCGAAGGCGGCGCAGTCCGCGAGAGGAGGTCCCGGCGCTGGCGCGTCGCGCTGCTAGTCCTGCGCTTCGGGCTTTTCTCTCACCGCTTTCAGCGTGGCGAAGGGTTTGCGTGGCTTGCGTCTCGGCTTCTGACCGAGAGCGACGATGGCGCGCGTTTCTTCCCCATCCGCGTAACGCGAGACCACCACCCGGCCGCCAGGTGTATCCCGCACACGAATGTCAACAGGACGGCGCTTGCGCAAAGCGTTGCCCTCGCGATTGCCGGCGTCCGTTACCGCTTGTCCTCATTTGTCCGGCCGGGCGCTGTGCCTTCAGGCTCCGGCCATTGCTGCTCGCCCTGATCCGTAAGCGTCGGAAACTCGCCCTGGTTTCGGACCGCTTCGATCGGCTCAGACTCATGATCTGACACCGGGATGAGCGTCGCCCTCTGGTTGTCCTCGATGGCGATAAGTTCGGACGCCTGGTCCCAATGCGTTTCAGCCAATCCTTCCGGTTTGCCTGCATCCAGCCAGAGCTGATAGGCGCGGCGCCGGATGCGTTGTTCGAGCGATTTTTCGTCCATGGCCGGCCTCATCGAACAGAGTTCAAGGGAGAACTGCACGAGCACCAAGCGGTTCCAAGCCGCGACAACGGCGGCGGCTTACAGCATTTTGACGTCCTGAATGCGGATCAGCACTTCCTTTTGCCGGAAGCGTTTGCACAATTTGTTGCGATATTCGGTCCACCATTTCCGATCGACCGATCGGATCATCACCTCGAAAATGACGATCTCGTCGCGCTTGATTTTTGGCCCATCTTTCCAAAGGCCCACCGCCGGCGCGCGGGTGTACGCTGTTAGCCCGCCATATCGCTCGATCAGGCGCTCGCGTTCACGCGCGAACAGTGACGCGGGGAAGCGGCGGCCGCCGTTGCCGTAGCGGGGAAGAAATATTTGCACCAGCTTCATGCGCGAGGCCTATCGCATGCCATGCGTTCTCGCGGACCGGGGAAGCCAGAGGCCCGACCACTTGCATGGCCGGGCCCACTGGGTTGCTCTCAGTTTCTGGCGGGCCCGTAAAATGAGCGGCACCAGGGAGTACCGAGAGTGAATATAACGCGCGAGATCGCGCGCAGTTTCACTTGGCTCACTCACTTGGGCAGCTTGTCGGCCATCTCCTTGTGATGCTTCAAGGCGGGGACGGTCTTTCCGGCCCAGGCCTTCAGGTCGGCATTGTCGCCGCCTTTGGCGTAGCGTTCGAACAGATCGACCGCATCCTTGTGCGCCGACTGCTGGTTCGACACGTACTCCTTGTCGAAATCGGCGCCATTGAGGCCTTTGAGCTTATCGAGCATCGATTGGTGTGAACTGTCCATGGCCGTCGGCAGGGACGCCTTTACCTTACCGCCCGATACCAAACCCTTCAGCTCAGTCGTGGTTTTTCCATGATCGGTTACCATCTGGCCCGCGAAGGTTTTGACCTGCGCGTTGGCGGCCTTCTGTTGCGCGAGCTTGCTCGACTCGATTTCGAACATGTCGCTGATGGCGACCTGCCGGACGAAGTCCTCCGTCTTCGGGGTCAGGCCCAGAGCGGAATTCACGCCGGTTCGCTCCCCGACAGACTGTGCAAGCGCCGGCGCTGCGATGGCGATGGATGCCGCGGCGGCGAGCGCGACGAGTGCTGATTTCATGGCATTGCTCCTGTGCAAATGCTTCCTGTGCAGCATGAAAGACTTGGAAGAGTTTTGGTTCCTGCGAAGCCGCCGAGATCTTCGAGAGTCGATCATTTGATATTCGGCGTGTCGCCCGCCCGGCCGCAACGAAGAATTTTTGCGCGACGCTCGCCGCCCATCCGAACCGCGCATTTTGTCGCGCGTTAATTGACGGCGGAATCTTCCTCCTCCGCCCGACGAAAGGCCCTCGGCGTCTCCATGCGGCGGGGGCCTTTCTGTCGGGCCGCTTCTGTTCGGTTTCCGACACAGGAACACTGCATACGTCGCGGGCGTTTATTGCGAATGACCACGCTCAAAGAGGTTCACGAATATGAGCGTCTGGCCGCGGATTGCGAGCGGGCTTGCCGGCTCTCTCGACTGACTTCCGAGCGCGACTTCTATCTGCGGCAAGCGGAAATTTTTCGTCAGCTCGCGGAGGCCAAAAACCTACGAGATGAAATACGTCCGGGACAAAACGGCAAAATAGGCAATGGAGGACTTGAAACACTTTCGATCGAGGGGACTGCAAGCAAAGGATGAGACAGTTCAGGGTCGAAGAATTTGCACAAATCCATCAGGCCCTGATCGATAACGAGGTTGTGGAAGGACCGCCGGAGCTGAAGGAACTAGTTGAGGAGTTCCGGCCGGAGCTTCTGCACGAGATCAAACCGCCGATTGAAGAAATGCACTGAGAGGAAACCATGGAAGTCAGAGAGCACATGAAGGTCATCGGCAAGGACGGCGCCGCTGTCGGCACCGTGGACCGCGTCGAGGGCGACCGCATCAAGCTGACCAAAAAAGACAGCCCGTCCGGCCACCAGGATCATCATCACTTCATCGACAAGGAGCTGGTCGGCTCCGTGGAAGGCGACGTCGCGAAGCTGTCGGTCAGCGCCGACGAAGCGTTGAAGCGGGCGACGGAATCCTCCGGGCAGAAGGTGCGGTAAGGCTTCCACCAGGCTCGCCGGGGTTACACGTTGGGCCAAGATGAAGGGCAAGGCGAAAGCCCGGCAGGTTCCCTCGGCCGCCGGGCATTCATTTGCTTTGCAGCCACGCAACTGAGTTCAACTGTAAGGAACCGGCCTTCACCGTTCGCGTTTTTGCATCATTTCGTTTCGGAGTTTCCTGCAATGGATAAGCAAATTGCAACTGTCGCTCAGATCGAAAGGCCCGCACCAAGCCGTCCCGACATCACGCGCGATGTCGCTCGGGACATCACTTGGCAGGAATGCGAAATCAACGCTGAGGACTGCCGCATCAAGGCCGAGCAACAGCCGTCGCTTCGCGACCTCTATCTGGGCCAGGCGGCCTATTGGGATCAGATGATGAAGAAACTCGTTTAGGGAACAAACGCTTACGTTTCCAATTTTCCTTTTATGACGCGCGAAGAAAAGATTCAGGCGGTTCTTCACGAGGTTCGACGGCTCATCATGGAGCTCGAACACAAGGTCCGCCGGATCCAGTCGAATTCGAAGAACTGAAAAAAACTCGTCAAGGAGCTACAAGATGGCGGTCAATAAGCCCACGGGCGACAACTCCCGCAAAGGCGCGGTGCGCAGACGCAGCCAGCTCACGAACAAGCTCGCCGGGGGATGGACGAAGCGCTCCAAGAAGGGCGGCAAGTTCATGGACGTGAAGAAGAGCACCAAGAAATTCAAGGGCGTGCGAAAAGAGAAGGCCGCGTGATGGCTGAAAGCCTCCAGCAACGCGACAGCCGGAGTGAGGTGTTTCCCAATCACGACAAGCAAGGCAAACATTCGGGTGCCATCGTCGCGGCGATCTTTGCCGCGTTCTGCGCTCTGGGATTCCTGCTTTCTATGCGGTGAGGTGATCGATGTCAGGCAACCGAGGATACATTCTCGCGGCCATCATCTTCATGGTGGTTGCTGTTATCGGATTTTTTGCGCTGAGCGGCGTCTATAGCAGTTCGATCAACAAGAGTGCCGAGCGTGAAGGCGGCAGCGCGTCGCGTCCGCCAATCGCCACGACCAACCCACAGGGCACAACTGGCTCGAATGTGCCACCCGCAAGCAATCGCTAAAGGACAACGCCTTGGCACAACAGCGCATCACGATTGACGACGCAAGAAGCAAAGCCGCCGAGTGCCGTGATTTGGCCCGGCAGGCTCAGGTCTCAAAACACCGCGTCATGTTGGAACACATGGCCGAGACTTGGGAGCGAATCGCCAGCAACATGCAGACGGACAGCGGTACCTTTTAGACGTTTAATCTCCGGCGGCCCCAATCCAATCCGTCCGCTAGAAAGTCGAAAGCCCTCGGTTGCTTCATACTGGGGGTTTTCTGTTTTTGTGAGACTAAAATTCGACAGTGCCTGTCATTCGACAGAGACGCGTTGGGCGCCACAATATTATTGTCGCGTCATCGCCGGTTAAGACCACAGGCACCGGCGACTGAAAGCGGGTTGTGCTTTCGCCTGCAAATAAGCAAATCCCATGCTCTATCGACCGCACAACGCCGCCCAGTACGGCATCAACGACAATCCGCCCTGCCCCGCCTGCTCAGCGCCGATGTTCGTTTGTCGCCGCGCGCCAGCCACGAAGCCCAGTTGTGAGCTTCAATTGCTCACCTGCTCATCATGCGCCGCTACCCAGGCGCGCACGGTGGATGGGGACGGCCGCGTTCTGAATATTTGAAAATCACGCGGGCACAGCGACTCCCGCACGCAATTTGGTCCTTCACTCTGTCAAATGATCGGATGGAACGTGCTCTCATGGGCGGCGTTTTCAAAGCATGTGTCCAATTTGTGCACGCCTGCTTCGTTTGGTGTTCGCTCCGGCCTCCAAAACCGACGCGTCAGTGTTTCGTTGCGATGGCGGGCACTTGATCTTCAGGGTGTGAGATGGGACTCGAAATTGTATATCCGATCGGCGCTGCGCTACTCCTTGGCGGTTTGATCTGGGGCGTTAGCCGCTACCGCCAGCGCACCCGCGCGGAGAAAGAAGCCGGCGATCAGAAAACCCGCGAACTCTATGGCCGGAAGTAGGCGGAACATTTTCTTCCGCTCGCGGTTTCCCGGTTCATGACGGACCGAGAAGCCAAAGTTCAGCAGCTCATACAGGCGGTTGAACGGCTGTGCATGGAGATCGAACGCCATGTGCCTCCCGAGGTCGTGCATCTCGAAGACATGTACAAGCTGATCAAGGAACTGAAACACGACGGTCAACAAGCCACCTGAGGCGGCTCGCGCCTACGCGTGCGCGCGAGACAATTGGTAGTCGATGAATTCCTTCAGTCCCGACGACAGCTCTAGGAGTTGGTAGACGTGGAATGGCTGGATCGCCTGCTCGGCCTTTCACTCAAATCCGAGGATCTGGGATTTGGGCACATGGCGGCCCGCGCTGCAGTGATGTACGTCGCGATGATTGTGATAGTACGGATCGGCAAGAAGCGCGCGTTGGGTGACGCCACCGCCTTCGACGTAATCCTCATCATTATTCTCGGCTCGGTGGCCGCCCGCGCAATGACTGGCGGCGCACCTTTCTTTCCGTGCCTTCTGGCGATGATAGTGATGGTCGTCATGCACTGGGCAATGTCTGCTATCACCCGGGACGCCCCCTCCTTCGGCCATTGGGTTAAGGGCCACAGCACCGTGCTGATCAGAGATGGCGAGGTACAGCACGAGGCCATGCGCCACGAACACGTCTCGCGAGATGATCTGGCGGAAGACCTTCGTCAGAAGGGCGTTTGCGATCCGTCCGAAGTGAAGGAAGCGCGGCTTGAGCGGAGCGGCACAGTTTCGGTGATTCGCAAATGAAGCATGGCCGCCTCCCAGAAGGCCTGAAAGCCATCATCTTCGATGTCGAGGGTACGCTCGTTGATGCCGTCCCTCACACTCTGCAATGCTGGAGCGAAACGCTCGAGAGCGCCGGCTTTCCCGTTCCACTCGATGCGCTGCGTGAACGATCGGGCTTAGACGGTCACGACATGTTGCGCGAGCTGCTGCCCGCCGTGCCCGATGAGCTACGGAAGGCTCTTCTGAAAAAGCAAGGTAAGGCGTATCAGGAAAATCATCTTGCGCGGGTCGCGGCATTCCCCAGCATCCGGCCGCTGTTCGAGGCTATCAAAGAGACCGGCCTAAAACTCGGGCTTGCCACCGATTGCGATCGTGATGAGCTCGACCGCTATCTTGCAATCACCCACATCGGCGATCTACTTGATGGGTGGGCCTGTGGCGACGACGTCGAGCGCGGGAAGCCCCATCCCGACTTGCTGCGGCTGGCTCTTGAGCGCCTCAATGCGAATGCGGCCGCCACCGCTATGGTGGGGGATACGCCATACGACATGATGCCATCATGCTCGCTTGGTCTGACAGCCATTGGCTTGCTGACCGGGGGCTTCACGGAAGCACGTCTGCGCCGCGCAGGCGCATCTTTCGTTTTCTCCATCGTTACGGATCTTCAGAGCGGCGATAATTCGCCATCGCCAGATCCTGCGCTCAACCTCCCGAATACCCGCCAATGATCGGCAGGATTTCTCCCGTGATGTAGCTCGAACAGCTGGGAGCAGCGAGAAACACGAAGGCCGGCGCGATTTCCTCGGGCTGCGCCGGACGCCGCATCGGCGTCTGGCCGCCGAATGTCTCAACACCCTTGGCATCGCGGTCAGCAGGATTGAGCGGCGTCCACACCGGACCCGGCGCAACGCAGTTCACGCGGATGCCCTTGTCGATCAGATGCGTCGCGAGCGAACGCGTGAAGGCGTGAATGCCGCCCTTGGTCATCGAATAATCGAGCAGGTTCTTGTTGCCGAGGAGCCCGGTGACCGAACCACACATGACGATGGCACTGCCGGGCTTCATGTGGGGCACCGCGGCCTGTGCCATGTGAAAGTAGCCGTAAAGGTTGGTCTTAAGTGTGCGGTCGAAATGCTTTTCGCTTAGGTCTTCGAAGTCGAGCACGTGCTCCTGGAACGCCGCGTTGTTGACGAGAATATCGATCTGTCCGAGCTGCTTGACGGTTTGCGCCACCGCCTCCTTGCAGAACTCGGGATCGGCCACGTCGCCGGATATGACGAAGCAGCGGCGACCTTCGGCCTCAACTGCCTTCTTGGTCTCTTCCGCATCCTCGTGTTCGTTGAGATAGGCCGCGGCGATGTCCGCGCCTTCGCGGGCGTAGAACACCGCAACCGCACGGCCGATGCCGGAATCCGCCCCCGTAATGAGCGCAACCTTGTCTTTCAGTTTTTCCGATCCCTTGTAGTGCGGGGCGTCGTACATCGGCGATAGATCGAGGTCGGATTCGTTGCCCGGTTTCTTAAGATGCTGTGGGGGGAACGGCGGCGCGGGATAGATGCGCGCACCGGCCTGCATCGCGGGCTTTTCTTTCTTCGAGCCCTTCGCGTGCGCTTTATCCTTGCGGTCGATTTCGTTCTGGATGGCGCGTTCTTCCGCGGCGACGGCTTCGGCCGCCTCTGCGAAGCGATCCTTCTTGTGAGCAGCGATAGACATGCCGGCTCCCTCGCTACGGACGGCCGCCGACGGCGGTTTCGCCGGCTTCGCGCTGCGGCACCTTGATCGCGATGCCATAGCCGTCCTCGATTGCATTCGAAGCCGCCGCGACTATGGCCTCAAACGCTGCTTCCTTGGTTACGTAGTCGCCTTCGAGCTGGCCGTCGTGATCAACAGCCCAGCTCTTGCCCCGACGAACCACTTGGTATGTCTCGTTGCTCATCTGCAAACCTTCTGGTTTCGAGTCTTGGTAATTCGGGTTACGCGGCGCGCGTTCGCGCGGACCGGGCGCCTTTTGCCAGGTGCTCACATCCTGAACCACCGGATAAAGCGAAGGTTCCTTCAGCCTTTTTCAAGCCGACCAAGGGAACACTCGCCCGTAGCCCGCTGTTGGGCCAGTGTTCGGCTCAGGATCGGCAATGGGTGCAGACGAAGTCCTTCGTGTTTTGCTGATGTACGTGGTCCTGCCGCTCTGGCTCGCCGCGGGTTTCGCCGACTACCTTTGCCACCGCGCGACGCATATCGAGGAGACAAGCGGCTGGAAGGAGTCTCTTCTGCATCTGGCACAATTTGCCGAAATGGGACTGCCCGTACTCGCCGCGCTGTTTCTCGAAATCACCTCGGCGGTGATCCTTTTGATGATCGTCGCTCTGATCCTACATCAAGCTACAGCGATGTGGGACGTGCACTACGCCAACCAGCTGCGCGAGGTGATGCCGATCGAACAGCACGTCCACAGCGTGCTAGAGATGATTCCGTTTGCAGGATTTCTGATGGTGATCGCGCTGCACTGGAATGCATTTACGGCGCTGTTCGGCGTAGGCTCCGCCGACTTCAGCCTCACGCTAAAATCCGAGCCCCTGCCGGTCGCTTACATCGCGACGATGCTGGGGCTCACGCTGCTGTTCGAGGTACTCCCCTATTTTGAAGAATTGGTGCGGGGATTGCGCAGGAATTCTTCACGGGCATAAGCCGCGACCCGGGCCGGTCTCGTAATTCCAGCCGGCTCGCGGCGTGCGCGACAATTCATCGACCGCTTACGGCAGACCAATGATCTGCCCCAACCCAGCCTGGTCGAACCCGTCACCGAATTTCTGCATTAGTAATTTGAATCCTGTTTCACTTGTGCAATGGCCTGGCGCGACGCGCTTTAGTTTGAGCTTGTCGTAAAGAACCTCAGCGACGCGCTGCACTTCCGCGGGAGGCGTCACCACCAGATGCAACCCACCCGCCACGGTAAATAACCGCGGCTCGATGGTTGCCGCATTGTCCAGAATTTTCTCGATGCCGGGATGTGAGCAACCGACCACCACTGCAAGTCCCTCGGGCGTCTTGATCGCGAGCGAAAGCTCGTTCATTTCGCGTGTGCCAGGCTTGTCGGACTGAGTAGAAAAAACGAACAAGCCGGGAAAGATTTCCGTCGTCTTTGTTATGATTTCGAAGTTCGCATCTGGCCATGGAGAACCGGTGCCGAACATCTCCGGCTGCTGTCCGCGGTAATAGCTCATGCTGGGCGGCAACCCCGCAGTTCTTTGCAGGAAGGCAACCGGCGTCGGGCCATTGAAGTAGGCGGCCTCTGCGGGCGCGTAGATTTTGATCTTGGGATTGACCTGCAATACGTGGTTCAGGCCCGAAGTGTGGTCGCCATGACGATGCGAGATGACCACCGCATCGATTGCTGTCAAATCGATGCCGGCCTGCCTCACATTGTGTTCGAAAATTTTTGCGTTATTGCCCGTGTCAAACAGGATTTGACGCCCGCCGTATTCGACCAAGGCCGCGAAGCCCCAATCCATCTTCATCGCCGAAGGTGGGCCGAACGCATCGTAAAGAATTGTAATACGCTTCCCGCTCTGACCAAGCGCGGAGCCGCCGTGCGCGCACAGGCCGATCAGCAAGCCGAAAACGATAGTCATAAACTGCTTCATGGCGAACTCCTTCGTCGGATGTGACGGCGCGTTATGAGACCCGGAGGCATTTGCCTCAAGTTCAAAAACTGAACTGGCGAACTGTGCTCAAAAGTGGTGCAATCGCTTATGAGCGAAGGTTATGGACAGTTCTGCCCGATCGCGAAGGCGGCGGAGATTTTCGCGACTCGTTGGACACCTCTGGTGTTGAGAGAGCTCATCACGGGCGCACGGGCCTTCAATGAGATCCACCGCGGCGTACCCTTGATGTCCCGCGCTTTGTTGGCCGAGCGCCTTCGACAACTCGAGCATCAAGGCATCGTCGAAAAGCGTTTGCCCGGCGGCAAAGGTCATGCCGAATATTGGCTCACCCCTGCAGGTGACGCGTTCCGTCCTGCGATCGATAGTCTTGGGCGATGGGGCGCGTTCTACGCACGCGATACGGTCGAGGCGCACGAACTCGATCCCGGCTTATTCATGTGGACGCTTCGCAAGCGCGTGAAACCGGGCGCCCTGCCCAGCCGCCGCGTCATCCTGCGATTTGAATTTAGCGGAGTTGCCGCGAGCCGAACCAAACTGCGGTTGATGTGGCTGGTGCTGAAAGGAACTGACGCCGACATCTGCATGAAGGACCCGGGATATCCAGTGGACGTCACTCTCCGTGGCGACATCGCGGTGTTCGTGGCGATGCTTCTCGGTCATGTCCAATGGAAGGACAAGGCCGGCGAGGCCATTGCGGTCGACAGCAATGACAATGGATACACCGAGATCGGCCGGTGGTTTGGACTATGAGAACCGTTCCGTTGTCGGTCCCAGATTCGATGAAGAGACTGGGTGCCCTGCTCCCCGCGTTCGAGAAACGAGCGCAGTCGCACGACACTACAGATCAATTCGTGCTTGAGAACTATACAGCGCTCAAGCAAGCTCGCGTGATGTCTCTCCCCATTCCGAAGGAATTAGGCGGACAGGGTTGTGAACTTTCAGAACTAGCTGACGTTCTGCGCCGTATGGGCGCTGTATGCGGCTCGACCGCGTTGGCGTTTTCGATGCACTTACAGACCGTGGCGGCGCTGGTGTGGCACTGGAAGACGCACGGAGCGCCGGTCGCCTCGGTGCTCCAGCGCATCGCCGAGGAACAGTTGGGCATTGCCACCAGCAACGGGTCTGATTGGCTAGGGAGTTCGGGCTCGGCCAAGCGTACGCGCGGCGGGTTCAAGGTCGACGCCAATAAGAAGATCATCAGCGGCAGTCCCGGCAGCGATTTACTTGCAACCAGCGGCATCTATCGGGACCCAATCGCGGGCCCAACCGTTCTGCACTTTTTGGCGCCGCTTTCGGCACCTGAAATTGTCATAGACTCCTCCTGGCGGGCGATGGGGATGCGGGGGACAGGCTCCAACACCGTCGCGATCAAGGGGTTTTTCGTTCCCGATGGCCTGATCGTGGCGCGCAGGCCGCAGGGGGTCTGGCACGACCTCTATCATGCAGCCATCATGCTGGCGATGCCGTTGATATATTCGGTTTATCTGGGGATCGCAGAAGCGGCTCACGCCCTCGCAATTGAGTCTACTCGGCGGCGGCCCCACACGAGCACGCTTGTCGATCTCGCCGGTACAATGGAAATGGATCTCTGTACCGCGCGCATGGCTGTCAATGACATGCTTGCTGCGGCGACGGAAAGCCCTGGGCCCCAAACCACCAGCCGGATCTTCATCGGGCGATCGCTTGCAGCGAATGGCGCGATTGCTGCCGTCGAAAAGGCTTTTGAACTCATCGGCGCGCCCGGGTTCATGCGCGGTCATCCCATCGAACGCATGTTTCGTGACGTGCAAGCCGCCCGCTTTCACCCCGGCGGGCCCGTGCCGGCGCGAGCGTTTGCTGGCCTCACCGCGCTCGGATTGCCGATTGATAAAAGCCAAAGCGAAAAATAGAGCCGCCGACGTAAAAAAGGTTCTTGGGAGCGCACAACCGCAGTCGATGGTCAC
>Ga0075370_10000775_pt1 | contig 12812 bp, 18 predicted proteins | sample EndMethybrTD3035_FD_71398 | JGI IMG/M metagenome (GOLD analysis project Ga0075370, IMG submission 71398) | Populus endosphere microbial communities from Tennessee, USA - Endosphere MetaG P. TD hybrid TD303-5 | ecosystem: Host-associated > Plants > Roots > Endosphere | place: USA: Tennessee... | reverse complement strand
CCGGCCGCTGCGCAGCTCGCGCGTGAACATCGCGGTGGGCAGCAGCGCGACGCCGGCGCCCTGGGCGGCGGCCTCGGCCATCGCGAGCGACGAGTCGAACACGACGCCGCGCACGACGGGCGGCGGCGCGAGGCCGGCGGCCGCGAACCAGGCGGCCCACTCGTCGGCGCGATACGAGCGCAGCAGCGCCTCGCGCCCGAGATCGCGCGGCGTGCGCAACCGCTGCGCGATCGCCGGTGCGCACAGCGGCGTGAGCGGTGCGCGCATCAGCGGCAGTGCAACCGTGCCGTGCCAGTTCCCATCGCCGAAGCGCAGCGCGTAGTCCAGCCCTTCGCCAGCCAGGTCGACGCGGTTGTTGTTGGTGAAGATGCGCAGGTCGATGCGCGGCTGCGCCTGCTGGAACTCGCGCAGCCTCGGCAGCAGCCAGCCGACCGCGAACGTCCCGACCGCGCCGACCGACAGCACGTCGCGCGGGCCGGCCTCCTTGAAGCCTTCGAGCGACGCCGCGATGCGCTCGAACGACTCGGCCAGCACCGGCAGCAGTGCCAGGCCTTCGTCGGTCAACGCGAGGCCGCGCGGCACGCGCCTGAACAGCGGCTTGCCCAGGCGCTGTTCGAGGTTCTTCACGTGCTGGCTGACCGCGGTGGGCGTCAGGTGCAGCTCGTCGGCGGCACGGGTGAAGTTCAGATGCCGCGCCGAAACCTCGAAGGCCCGCAGCGCGTTCAGAGGCAGGTCCATCGCGGGCGCGCTTCCTGAAGTTTTCTGATGGTCAGCGCTCGATTATTTCCGATTGTCCGAGGCGCAATGTGAACCTATCGTCCGCGCCGCACGACCCCGAACTCACGAGGAACAATCGATGATGAACCGACGCCGCTTCACGGCCCTTGCCGTCTCGAGCCTGGCCTGCAGCCGCGCGCTCGCAAGCCCCGAAAAACTGAGCGATCCGACCGCCCGCGCGTTGAAGCGCTCAGTCGAGCGAGAGCTCGCCGCGCTCGATCGAGCGAGCCACGGCCGCCTCGGTGTGGCGATCCTCGACACCGCCACCGGCGCGCGCTTCGTGCACCGGGCCGACGAGCGCTTCCTGATGTGCAGCACCTTCAAGCTGCTGGCCAGCGCGTATGTGCTGCACCGCGTCGATCGTGGCGAAGAATCGCTCGAGCGTCGCATCGGCTATGACGCTGGCGCGCTGGTGTCATGGTCGCCGGTCACCGAGAAGCATGTGAGCGACGGCATGACGCTGGGCGCACTGTGCCACGCTGCGATCACGGTGAGCGACAACGCCGCCGCGAACCTGATCCTCGCGAGCTACGGTGGCCCGCGCGCGTTGACCGCCTTCGTGCGCACGCTGGGCGATACCGCCACCCGCGCCGACCGCAGCGAGCCCGAGCTGAATCGCCACAACCGCCCCGGCGACCTGCGCGACACGACGTCGCCGAACGGGATGCTGCACAGCGTGCAGCGCCTCGCGCTGGGCGATGCGCTCGCACCGGCGTCGCGCACGCAGCTTCAGCAATGGCTGCTCGCCAGCACGACCGGCGAGCGGCGCCTGAAAGCAGGCCTGCCGAGCGGCTGGAAGATCGGCGACAAGACCGGCTCGGGCGGCGGGCCCGGCGTCGGGGGGACATCGAACGACGTCGCGGTCGTCTGGCCGCCGGAAGGCCGCGCGCCGCTGCTGGTGGCTGCCTACCTGATGGACAGTGCCGCACCCGGCGAGCAGCGCGACGCGACCCTGGCGAGGGTCGGCGGCCTGCTGCCGGCGATCATCTCCGCAGCGTGATCAATCAGCGTGCCGGCGCGAGGCGCGCGTAGATGCAGGTGTTTCTGAGCATGCCGTCCGGTGCCCGCCGCTCATGGTGCAGCGTGCCCTCGAGCTCGAAGCGGCAGCGCTCGGCCACCCGGCGCGACGCCACGTTCTCTTCATCGGTGACGATCTCGATGCGCTGCGCATGAAGGTGGTCGAAGGCGTAGGCCACGAGAGCCTCGACCGCCTCGCTGATGAAGCCCTTGCCGGCGCGCGACACGCGGCACCAGTAGCCGATCTCGGTCTTCGGCGTCGTCCACTCGGTGCGGTGCAGGCCGCTGGCACCGACGAGCTCGCCGCTGCTCTTCTCGAACAGCAGGAACGGCAGGTCCTTGCGCGCGATGAAGTTGGCCTGCGCGTTGCGGCAGTAGAGCTCGGCCGACTCGATGGTCTGTTCGGTGGCGACCCAGGGCAGCGATGCCAGAAAGCGCCGCAGTTCCCACAGCGACTCGACGATCGCGAAGTGCAGCGTCGCGCCGTCGCCGGCGCGCGGCGGGCGCATCAGCAGCCGCTCGGTTTCGATCGACGTCGGCAGGTCGACAAGGATCGGATTGCTCCTCGCTTGCGCTGCGGCCGCAGTCACAGGCCGACTCCTCGCGCCATCAGGCTGGCGCACAGGGCCACGCCGAGCAGAAGCACGAGCTCGAGCTTCAGGGCCAGCATGATCCGCTGGTAGGTCTGCTCCGCAACGACGGGCGCCTTGCCTTGGCGTGTCTCGGGCCGCCATTTGATGAAGCGCACGGTCGGGTAGATCGACAGCAGCCCGACCAGCACGAAGAGCGTCATCTTCGCGTGAAAGAACGGGCTGCCCGCGTAGAAGGAGCCTCCCTTCTCGAAGAAATACACGCGCAGAAGGCCGACGATCAGCACGATGCCGGCAAAGATGCCGTACCAGCGGTCGCACAGCTGAATCCGCTGGGCCTCGGCAAGGGTCGGCGTCTTGCTCATCGTCAGCAGCTCGACGACGACGGTGCTGAAGATCCCGAAGACCGCGACGAAGTGCAGGAACGCGAAGAAGGAGCTGGCGAGCATGGTGGGTTCTTCTTGTCTGCTGTTGGGTTGAGAAAAATCAGCCGGCATTCTGCAGCGAATGCAGGATCTCGGCAGCGGCCTGCGGATGCCGGGCCTCCAGCCATTGAAGGTGATTGAATTGGCCCGATGCGCGCAGCGCTTCGAACTCGCGGCGACGGCGCCTGTGGGTGCTGAGAATCCACCAGAGGATCGATTCGCTGGACAGGAACGCGCGGCGGAATGACTCCCGATTGCCATGGAAGAGCGTCTGCCGAGTGGCCGCACGCGTGACCGTGCGCCTCACGCCGCGCCACAGGACTCGCCGCAGGCTGTAGTTGAGCCAGACGACCGTGGTGGCCCGGCTCCAGAGCACGCTGCGCACGACGCTGTAGTTTCCCGAGGCGACCCAGCTCGCGCTGGCAGCCGCACTCGTCACCAGCCGAAGGAACTCGGGCTGCGGCTTGGGAGTCCAGTTCGGCCCCCAGAACAGCTCGTCCAGCTCGACATGCTCACAGGCCCGGGCTGCAGCGAGAGATCGGGCGAACGTCGACTTGCCGGCGCAGCTGGAACCGATCACGACGACACGTGGGTGTGCCTCGGGCGACGGGCTGCGCTTCACTTGCGGAGCACCCGACGCGCCAGAAGTGCCCAGAGAAAACTCCTGCCGAACAGACCGGAGCTGGAATCGAGCTCGCGCATGCGTCGCAATGAGACGATCTCGAAAAATGGCGACCAGATCTCGCGCAGCCGCGCTTCGTCGTAGCCGAGGCCGCCGCGCAAGGAGTTGTGTTCGTACACCTCCTCGTCAGACAGTCCGCTGCCGCCTTCGGGCGTGAAGCAGACCAGCCCCAGCACGCCTGCGGGCTTCAGCGCGTCGGCCACCAGCCGGACGTATTCGTGGCGGCGATGCGGCGCGATGTGGTGGAAACAACCAGCGTCATAGACGAGGTCTTGACTGCCGCGCTCGAGTTGCAGCTCGAAGACGGAGCGGCACTGCACCGACACAGCAACGCCGGCCTTGGCGATCTCCTCCTTCGCCCACACGGCCGCCGACTCCGAGTAGTCGACGGCCTGCACGTCGAACCCGTTCCTCGCGAGCAGAAGCGAGTTGCGCCCATTGCCGCATCCCAGGTCCAAGGCGCGACCCGGAGCCACGAGGCCTTCGCGAATCCACTCGTCGAGGTTTTCGTCCGGGGCCAGCCCGAAGAACGGGCAGGGTCTCGCACGGTCGACGTAGAAGCTCTGCCACTTGCCGTGCTCGCTGACCGCGAGCCTCGCGTCGAGGGCGGCCAGTGCCGTTTCCGAGAGCGCCCGATAGTTGATCGACACCGACGAAGGCAAGGTCAGTCGGCTTCGAGCCGCGCACCCCGGCGCACCTCGCCGCTCGACAACACGTCGGCGCGCAGCCCCGCGCGATGGACGAGCTTCTTGACGACGTCGGCCGGCGGCAGCCCGCTGAACGAGAGTGCCTGCCCGAGCCCGAGGCACGGCTCGCACAGTTCGACACCGCGGAAGCGGACCGTCCCGACCGTGAACTCCTTGCCGACCAGCATGTTCAGCCGCACGCCACGGGTGACCAGGTTGCGGCCCGAAACCGACAGATCGAGCGGCTGACCGCAAGCCTCGAGGAAGGCCTCGAGTTCCTCGGCCTCGACGAAGGTCGCGTTCTGGCCGGGCTCGTCATGGCGCCCGAAGTACCTGTCGCCTTCGATGCCTTGGGTCGCCACCACACGCGCGCACTCCAGCTCGACCTGGGGCGCGCCGGCTTGCGGGCGGGTGAAGATGCGCTCGATGCTCACGACTCGGCCTCCATGAACTGCGCCTGACGGTCAGTAGGGCTCGAACTGTACGTTGTTCTTCGCCAGCTCTTCAACGACGAGGCGGCGCCACGAGCCGCGCGGGGACCAGACGCGCGCGACCGACTCGTAGGCCGCCGCGGGGTTCTCGCGCAGCCGGATCGCGCGGTAGAGAAACACCAGGGTCGAGGCCCGCATGTTGATCTCGCAGTGGACGAGCGTCTTGCGGCCCTTCAGCTCGTCGAGCGCGGCGAACAGCGCCTGCACGTGCGCATCGTCCGGCGCATTGAACGGGATCGGGAGATGAACGAAGGTGATGCCCTGGCCCGCAAGAATGTCAGCCTCGCCGCGCACGGCGTTCGGCACGTCGCTGGGAGCCAGGTAGACGACCGCCTGGAAACCTCGTGCAGCCAGTGTCCGCAAGGCCTGCTCGGACGGCTGGCCGGACGTCGCGAGCAGCGGGGTGATCGCCACGACGTTGGGCGCGTCCAGTTCCTGCGCGCGGCTCGCGCGCGGCGCAAGCACAAGCGCCGCGGCGGCGAGAACGAGTGCCCGACGGGTTGCCCCGCCAGGGACCTGGACGACCGAGCCCACTCGCGCGCCGGCGGTGCTCAAGACCGCTCGCGGCCGAGCGCGTTCGGCAACCCGTCGTGCGGACCCATGGCCTGCTGCGGAACATCGTCCCACCAATCGCTCGGCTTCAGGTCCGCCCGCCGCGACGGATTGAGCGGATAGAAGATGCGGCTCCCCGGCTTCGCCGCCTCGCCGCCTACCAGCAGCAGCGCCTCGCGTTCGCCGTTGTTGATGAAGCAGTGGCAGATGCCGGTGCCGGCCGGGAAGGCAGCGAGATCGCCGGCCATCATGCGGTGCAGCTCGCCGTTGACCCACGCGTCGACCTCACCCTCGATCACGTAGACGAACTCTTCCTCGTTCTCCTCGGCATGCGGCCACGACGAACGTGTGCCCGGCGGCAGGCGTTGCAGGTTGATGCCGATGCGCGCGAGGCCTGCCGCCTTTCCGACGCGGCGGATCGGGCCCATGGGCTCCGTGCTTTGCGGATAGACGTGCGTGCTTTCAGGCAGCTCGCGAGCCGAGACGATGAACGAGGGGCGCATGGTCATGACCTGGGTGAATCAGTGTTTCGACGACCACCAGCACGAGGCCGATGATCACGAAGAGAACGATGCCGACATGCAGCGCCAGCACCGCGTTCGCGAGCAAGGGACACGGCATGTTCGACCGCTGGCGCTGCGACCACTTCTTCTAGAACCACAAGTCGCGAATGCAGCGCCCGTCGCGGGGCAGGTCTTCCCACTTGTCCAGCCCGTCGAAGTGATCGATCGGCAGATGCGCGATCGGCTCCGGCTCGGTCAGGCGCAGGTTGACGGCCATCCGCCGCCGACCGTCGGCGCCTGGCTCCAGCGAACGCCAGCAAGCGAGGCCGCCGCACTCCGGGCAGAAGTGGAACCCGAGCGAGTCGCCGCGGACGTAGGCCTTCGTGGTGCCCGAAACGTCGACACCCTCGCCTTCGTGGCCGTAAGCCCACAGCGCGCCGTACCGGCGGCACGCCGTGCAGCTGCACGCCGTCGCCGACTCCGGCATGCCGTCGAAGCGCCATCGAACCGACCCGCAATGACACGAACCTTCGAGCATGCCCGCCCTCCTTCAGCGTCACCGGTGGTTGGGAATTTCCGCGCCCTTGAGCTCGACGACGTTGCCGTCCGGGTCATCGAGGTAGATCGAGGGGCCCGTGCCTTCGGCGCCGAAGTTGATGTGCACCTCGGTGTCATGAGGGACGTCGAGCTCCTGCAGGTGCCGCAGGATCGCGGCCGCGTCGAACGGCTCGACCCGCAGGCACATGTGGTCGACGTTGCGTCCGGCCTCGCCCGGCGCGGCTCCGCCCTTGCTCCCCAGCGGGCCCGCGATCGACACGAGGTCGATCATCGAAGCCCCCGCGCGCAGGTGGACCAGGCCGAGGTCGTCGCGTCGCTTCACCACGTCGCACGACAGCACCTCGCCGTAGAACGCGATCGATCGCTCGAGGTCGCGCACCCTAAGTACCAGATGGTCGATGCGCTGAACGGCGAACGGCGTCATGGGACGAAGTCTACGCAAAGCGAGAGGCACGCTCACTCGCGACGACGGACACGCAGTTCGCTGAAACCAGTGGCTGGATCGTGCTCGCGGCTGAGCGACCACTCTTCAAGCGGAGCGAGAAGAAGTTCTGCCGTCGCTCGCCCCTCACAGGCCCAGCTCCGACAGGCCGGCGTGATCGTCCGGCCGCCGCCCGAGCGGCCAGCGGTACTTGCGCTCGTTCTCCGCGATCGGTTGGTCGTTGATGCTGGCAATCCGGCGTCGCATGAACCCGTGTTCGTCGAACTCCCAGTTCTCGTTGCCGTAGGAGCGAAACCAGTTGCCGGAGTCGTCGTGCCATTCGTAGGCAAAGCGCACCGCGATGCGGTCGGCATGAAACGCCCACAGCTCCTTGATCAGCCGGTAGTCGAGCTCCTTGTTCCACTTGCGAACCAGGAACTGCACGATGGCGTCGCGCCCCGACAGAAACTCGGCGCGATTGCGCCAGACACTGTCGCGCGTGTAGGCCAGCGACACCCGCTGCGGATCGCGGGTGTTCCAGGCGTCTTCAGCCATCCGGACCTTTTGCGCCGCCGACGATGCATCGAACGGCGGCAGCGGCGGTCTCGGCTTCTCCTGCTCGACCATGGTGATCTCCGTAGCCATCGGTTGTTCAAAGGGCGAGCCACCCGCGAAACCCGCGCGCCGCATAGTACGACTGCGCGCCGTTGTGATACACGAAAACCGTGCCGTAGCGCCGGTCGCAGAAGAGCGCTCCGCCGAGCCTTCTGATGTCGGGCGGCGAAAGCACCCAGCTCGAGGTCTTCTCGTCGAATTCTCCGAAGGTCTGAAGTTCGCGGTACTGCTCCGGCGTGAGCATCGCGATGCCCATCGTGGCGGCCATCTCGACGGCGCTGTCCTGCGGCTTGTTCTCCTTGCGCGAGTTCAGCGCCTCGCGGTCATAACAGACGCTCCGGCGGCCCGACGGGCTCTCGGCGGAACAGTCGCAGAAGAGGTATGCGTCGCGCTCTTTGGTGAGGTCGACGACATCCGGCTCGCCGCCAGACCGCTCCATCTCGTTGAGCGACCAGAGCTTCTCGGGGCGGGCTTGCAGCCTGGCCAGCACGTCGACCCAGCGAACGCCGTCGTGTCGATGCATGTTCTGTTCGAACCGAAACTTCAGCGTGTCGAGCAGGGCTTCGCGTTCTCGGGGCGTCAGACTCGGTGCGGCCATAGGTTCCTCGTGCGCAGCGCTACGCGACAGGCCGCTGCCAGGGTTTGCGCTCCATGTAGCCCGCCGATCTGAACGTGCGGAGCATCGGCTGGTTGTCGCTGCTGGTGTCGCAGAAGATTCGCCAGCAGTTCGCTGCGATGAAGATGCGCGTCGCGCGCGCAAGCAATGCCTTCGCAAAGCCCTTGCCGCGGTGCTCCGGCATCACGCCGATGTAGAAGATGGTGCCTTGAGGGCGGCCGTCTCGCGAGCGCTCTTCGGCCTTGAAGAGCACCGGCAGCACGAAGCCGACGGCGTCGCCTTGCGGCGTCTTCGCGGCCGACCACCAGTCCGGCTCCCAGGTGAAGTATTCCGGTGCGAAGGACAGCAGATCTTCGGCTGCGCCGCGCTCGCCGTGCGCCGCCACCGCGTGCTGATCCGACGGATCCTGGGACTGCCCCATGACCCTGGCAACGAGTGCCACCAGCCGATCGTGCGCGAGCGGCTCGAACATCAGACCGGCCGGCGGCTGCGGCTCGGGACAGCCGGGTTCCCACAAGAAAGGCGTCTTCCAGTAGTGGCCAGGCCGCAAGGGCTCGCTCATGACTCCGCCTCCGTTCAAGGAGTTGCCGGCGCAAAGCACGGCCCTCTCCCACCATCGGGCACCCGGCCCGATTGGTCGAACCGCTGCCCGTCGAGCTGGACCAGCCCCCCGCACAAGGATTGCGCCCGGCAGGAGGGCTCGCTGGCGGCCAGCTCGACCGCCGTGGCCGTGCTCCGGATCCGAAGCTGGCACGGCACATCGGTCGAACTGCCTCGTGCGGCGCCATCGGGCCGAACCGCGAGCGACAGGTATTCAGCACCGGGCGCCCCGACCACCTTGGCCACACCCGCCACCGAGCAGACGGCGCCGTCTGCTCCGGTGACCGCGACATTGACTTCGACGATCTGGGTGCCCTTGCGGCGCAGCCCGAGGTGGCTCTGCCCCGGGCCGCTCGCCGCCGGCGATGCCGGCTCGGCGCGGACGTAGCACGCGTCGACGAACTCGCCGGGCGCCGCCTGGGCCTGGCCGCCGCCAATGACGGCCACGAGGGCGAGCGGCCAGCTACGGCAGCTGAACAACACCCTGCCCCACATTCTTGCCGCCCTCGATGACCGTGAACTCACGCTTGCCCTGCGCCACGCGGACCTCGGCGTCGCAAACCAGCGATGCCGGCGACGTTTGCCCAGGGTCGAGAGACGGCGTGGAAGCGGGAAGCTGGACTGCGCAGGTCGGTTCTTCGGCCCCGTCGCCGAACCGAACCTGCGGCCGGTAGTTGCTGCCGATCGGGCTCGTGCGCCCGGTCTGCCCCTCCGCCTTCTGGAGCGTGAAGCTCACGGCGATCGGCGCTTGCGCCTTGAAGACGACGGGCTCCGGCGGCTTGGCCGGCTCGGGCTCCTTCTTGGTACAGGCGACTGCCAGAACGCCGGCGGTGGCGATGACGGCGAGGTGCGAGCGACTGGTCTTCTTCGGCATGGATGAGACGGTGACGGTTGTCGGGAGTCTGCAATGTTCGGGATGAGCGCCGAGCGCTCCCCCTTCGACGGATTCATACGGACCGGGAAAGCTGGATGGTGCCCCAGACAAGCACCGCCAGCTGCGCAAGATTGATGAGCAGCGCCGTGGCGTGCACCCGGCGAAACCGCGGTATGGCTTCGCCATCGTTCGCTTCGATCTGGCTGCCCAGCCGCTGCATGACCGGAAGAAAGCGCCACCGCAGGAGTGTTGCAACGACGGCGATGGCCGCCGCTCCGACCGCGAAGCCGAATCGTCCCCACAGTGCGTAGCTGACGCACGCGCCGACTGCCGCCCAAAACGCCACCCGGTAATAGACATTGAAGAAGCCGCGGATGAACCGGGCATCGAGCGGCATGTCGTGCTTGAGGACGAGCAATGGAAGACCGCCCAGCAAGAAGTAGGTGGTGATGACGAGCAGGGCAACAGTGAAGAAGAGAGCAGCGTAGATGGCGGAAGGCATTGCGCTTCGCTCCTGTGCAAGATCGCAGCTTGCCACACACGGGCCTCAGCGCTGAATCCGCGTCGACAGCACGATCGCCGACGTCGTGCGCTCGACCCCGTCGAGCCCGCCGATCCGGTCGATCAGCGCATCGAGCTCGCCGATCGACGCGGCGGCGACGATCGCGATCAGGTCGAACGGGCCGCTCACCGAGTGCAGCACGCGCACCTCGGCGATCTTGCGCAGCGCGGTCTCGATCGCGCCGCTGCGCTTCGGGGCGAGCGTGATCAGCACATGCGCACGCACCAGGTCGGCCTCGAGCTCGTCGGGCACCGTGATCGTGAAGCCGGCGATCACGCGCTGACGCAGCAGCCGCTCCATCCGGCTCTGCACTGTGGTGCGCGACAGCTTCAGGCTGCGCGCCAGCTCCGCGGTGCTGGCGCGCGCGTTGTCGCGCAGCAGCGCGAGCAGCGCGCGGTCGGTGGCGTCCAGGGTGGCGGCTGCGTTCGGCATCTCGCGCAATGTAGCCTATCAGATTGCCGTAGTATGGACTTCATTTCGTCGTTCGGCCAGATGCATTTTTCATCCACGCCGCCCAGAATTCCGCAACGACAACTCCCGCGCGAGGCGCAACCATGATGAAAGACATCCTCGTGATCGGCGCCGGCAAGATCGGCTCGGTGGTCGCCGAGCTGCTGGTCGACACGCCCGAGTCGCACGGCTACCGCGTCGTCGTGGCCGACCGCAGCGCCGCGATGCTGGCCGAGATCGAACGCGACCCGCGCAAGTCGCCGCGCCTGTCGACGCTCCTGCTCGACGTGGCGGACCCGCTCGCGCTGCGCGCCGCGCTGCGCGGCCGCTTCGCGGTGCTGAGCGCCGCGCCCTACCACCTGACGCTGCGCGTCGCGCAGGCGGCCAAGGACGAGCATGTGCACTACCTCGACCTGACCGAGGACGTTGCGAGCACACGCGCGATCCGCGCGCTCGCGCAAAGCGCGAGCACCGCGTTCATCCCGCAATGCGGCCTCGCACCGGGCTTCATCTCGATCGTCGCCGCCGAACTGGCGCGCCAGTTCGATTCGCTCGACTCGGTGCGCATGCGGGTGGGCGCGCTGCCCGCCTACCCGAGCAACGCGCTGAACTACAACCTGACCTGGAGCACCGAAGGCGTCATCAACGAGTACTGCGAACCCTGCGAGGCGATCGTCGACGGCGTTCGCCGCGAGGTGCCGGCGCTCGAGGAGCGCGAGGAGTTCTCGCTCGACGGCGTGCTCTACGAAGCGTTCAACACCTCCGGCGGCCTCGGCACGCTGTGCGAAACGCTCGCGGGCAAGGTGCGCACGCTGAACTACCGGACCATTCGCTACCCGGGGCACGCCGCGATCATGAAAGCGCTGCTGCACGACCTGCGCCTGAAGGACCGCCGCGACGTGCTGAAAGACATCCTCGAGCAGGCCGTGCCGGCCACGATGCAGGACGTCGTGATCGTGTTCGTCACCGTCGCCGGCCAGCGCGACGGCCGGCTGCTGCAGGATACCTATGCGCGCAAGATCTACAGCCACACGCTGGCCGGCAAGATGCGCAGCGCGATCCAGATCACCACCGCGTCGAGCCTGTGTGCGATGCTGGACTTGCTGGCCCAGGGCCGCCTGCCGCAGGTGGGCTTCGTGCGCCAGGAAGACGTGCCGCTCGAAGCGTTTCTCGCGAACCGCTTCGGCCGCGTCTACGCGATGGACGAGCTGGCACGCGCGGCCTGAACCATTTCGCTCGAGAGCCGCCAAGCGACGGGCTCCGGGCGCGTGCCGCATCGGCAAGTGCCGCCGACCGGTGCTATGCGTCGGCGCTCCACCCACTTACACTGGGTGAAGCGCGGGGTGCCAACGCGCAAGGGGCGGAGGGATGCAGACCCAGCAAACGCTTGGCGACACGCGTCGCGCGTTGCTGTTGACCGATGTGGTCGACAGCACGCGTATCTCGCTGGCTGCCGGCGAAGCCGAGATGGCGCGGATGTGGGCCGCCCACGACCGCGCGGCGCGCGAGCTGCTGCTGACGTGGAACGGGCGCGAGATCGACAAGACCGACGGCCTGCTCGCGCTCTTCGACCGCGCGGCGGATGCCGCCGGCTATGCGCTCGCTTATCACCAGGCACTCGCGGCGCTCGGGCTGCCGTTCAGGGCGCGCGTGGGGCTGCACGTCGGCCCGCTCGCCCTGCGCGAAAACAGCGCCGCGGATGTCGAGCGCGGTGCGAAGCGCTTCGAGGTCGACGGCATGGCCAAGCCCATCGTCGCACGCGTGATGGCCACGGCGCGCGGTGGACAGACGCTGATCAGCGCCGCCGCGCGTGAGGCGATCGCAGTCGAGGCAAGCGACGCAAGCAGCAACGCCATGCGCATCGAGTCGCACGGCCACTGGCGATTCAAGGGTCTGCCCGAGCCGATGGAGCTGTTCGAGATTGGCGATGACGCTGCGCCATTCACGCCGCCACCGGACGAGGCCAAGGCCTATCGCGTCGTGCGCCGCGACACGCCAGGGTCAACAGCGGCACCACTGTGGCAGCCGGTGCGCGAGATCAAGCACAGCATGCCCGCCGAACGCGACAGCTTCGTCGGCCGCGACGAGCCACTGCGCTGGCTTGCCGACAAGCTCGACCGCGCCGATGTGCGGCTGGTCAGCGTGCTGGGAATCGGCGGTACGGGCAAGACGCGCTTCGTCACGCGCTATGCGTGGACCTGGCTCGGCGACTATCCCGGCGGTGTGTGGTTCTGCGACCTGGCCCAGGCGCGCACGCTGGACGGCATCTACTTCGCGGTCGCCCAGGGGCTCGACGTGCCCCTCGGCAAGACCGATCCTGCGATCCAGCTCGCCCACGCGATTGCGGGGCGCGGCGAATGCCTCGTCATCTTCGACAACTTCGAGCAGGTCGC
>Ga0075370_10000774_pt1 | contig 12812 bp, 12 predicted proteins | sample EndMethybrTD3035_FD_71398 | JGI IMG/M metagenome (GOLD analysis project Ga0075370, IMG submission 71398) | Populus endosphere microbial communities from Tennessee, USA - Endosphere MetaG P. TD hybrid TD303-5 | ecosystem: Host-associated > Plants > Roots > Endosphere | place: USA: Tennessee... | reverse complement strand
GTCGCGCAGGCCCTCGCCGTCTACGACGCACTCTCGTCCGCGGGGGCCGTGGACGCGGGGTACAACGCGATCGAGTCGCTGCGCCTGGAGAAGGGCTACCGCGCCTTCGGCCGCGAGCTGACCCCCGACTACACGCCCGTCGAGGCCGGCCTGGTCTTCGCCACCGCGCTCAAGGGCAGGAAGGACTTCCTGGGGCGCGACGCGCTGGAGGCACACCGCGCGGAGCTGGCAGAGGGTGGCCCTCGTCGACGGCTCGTCTCGTTCGTCCTCGACGACCCCGAGCCGATGCTCTGGGGCGGCGAGCTGGTGCTCCGGGACGGCGAGCCCGCGGGGCAGGTCACGAGCGCGGCGTGGGGGGCGACCGTCGGGGCCGCGGTCGGCCTCGCCTACCTGCGCGTCGAGGGCCCGGTGACCGCGGACCAGCTGGCGGCGTCCAGCTTCGAGATCGACGTCGCCGGGCGGCGACACCCGGCACGCCTGACGCTGACCGCGCCGCTGTCCTGAGCGGTCTACCCTGACGCGATGGGGGAGTCTCGGGCCACGGAGGGTGGCGCTCTCGGGTTCGTCGGCGCCCGGGTGCGCGGCTGGCGCACCGGCTCCCGCGAGTCGCAGTCCTTCGTGCTCGGCCTCCTCCTGGCCGGGATATCGCTGTCCTTCGTCGTCTCCTTGCTACGGCCGGCGTGGATGCCGCTGGCGACGTACTTCGTGTGGCTGCTGGCCGCGATGCTGCTGCTGCGCTTCGGTCATCTCGTCGTGGTCGCGGCGTGGGACACCGTGGCAGCGGTCGTCTCCACCACGGCACAGGGCTCGATGACCGGAGCCCGCGCCGTGGCCGTCGCGCTGTTCGTCCTCGCGGTGGCGCTGGTGCTGTTCCAGGCCAGCCGACGCCGCAGCGGGCTGCCCGTCCCGGTCCACGAGGCGCTGCTCTCGGACCTGCGGGACCGGCTGCAGCGGCAGGGCAGGATCCCGGAGCTGCCGCCCGGGTGGCACGCCCAGTCCGCGATGGTGGCCGCCCGCGGTGCGCTGTACGCCGGTGACTTCCTGGTCGCCGACCTCGACGACGACCATCGCCGCCTCGAGGTGATCCTCGTCGACGTGGTCGGCAAGGGCACGACGGCGGGTCCGGCGGCCCTGCAGTTCGCGGGGGCACTCGGCGGGCTGCTGGGGGCCTTGCCTCCGACCGAGCTGTTCCGGGCCGCCAACGACTTCCTGCTCCGACAGCCCGAGGACGAGCAGTTCGCGACCGCGGTGCACCTGGTCCTCGACCTCGAGGAGGGCACCTACGAGATCACCAGCGCCGGCCACCCTCCTGCGCTGCACTTCGACGTGGCCACGAGCGAGTGGGTCGTGGACAACGCCCGCGGGACGGCGCTCGGGGTGCAGAAGGACCCCGAGCTGCACCGCACCCAGGGGCGCCTGGTCGCGGGCGAGGGCCTCATGTTCTACACCGACGGGGTCATCGAGTCGCGCACCGCGGATCTGGACGTCGGCATCGCCTGGCTCCAGCGCATCGCGCGCGACGCCGTCACCCGCGGCTTCCCCGGCGCCGCGGAGCGGATCATCGGCCAAGTGGCCCGGGGCGACGACGACCGGGCGGTGCTCATCCTGAGCCGGGACCCGGTGGTCACCCGGCCGGAGGCGGTGCAGGGGACGAGTACAGCTCGCGGATGACGTCCTCGATGTCCGGTTCCTGGATCGACAGGTCCGCGACGTCGTACGACGCTGCCACCGCGGCCACCAACGGGGCGGCGGAGGCGTCGGCGGGGAACGACAGCCACTGGCGCGGTCCCTCGACGCGCCGCGTCGTGGCGCCTGCGACGTCGATCGGCGGGGCCTCGTCGACGAGGTCGACGACCAGCGTCCGGCTGGAACCGCCCCGCTGGTGCAGGCCCGCGAGGGTGCCGTCGTAGACCGCGGTGCCGTGGTCGATGACGACCACCCGGTCGCAGAGCGCCTCGATGTCCTGCAGGTCGTGGGTGGTGAGGACCAGGGTCGTGCCGCGCTCGGCGTTCAGCGCGCGGAGGAACTCGCGGAGCCGGCCCTTGCTGATGACGTCGAGCCCGATCGTGGGTTCGTCGAGGAAGAGGATCTCCGGGTCGTGGAGCAGGGCGGCGACGATGTCGCCGCGCATGCGCTGCCCGAGGCTGAGCTGCCGCACGGGCGTGTCCAGCAGGTCGCCGAGGTCGAGCAGGTCCAGGTAGCGGTCCAGGTTCTCGCGGTGCCGGGCCGGCTCGGTGCGGTAGATCTTCTGCAGCAGGTCGAAGGAGTCGCGCAGGGGCAGGTCCCACCAGAGCGTGGTGCGCTGCCCGAACACGACGCCGATCCGTCGGGCGAGCTCGACCCGGTCCCGGCGCGGCTCGAGCCCGGCCACCCGGACGTGGCCCGAGGTCGGGACGAGGATGCCTGTCAGCATCTTGATCGTCGTGGACTTGCCGGCGCCGTTCGGGCCGATGTAGCCCACCATCTCGCCGGACTCGATGGAGAAGCTGAGGTCGTGCACCGCCGCCACCGTGGCGACCGTACGCCGCAGCGCTCCGGCGCGCTTGCGCACCACGAAGCTGCGGTGCAGGTCCTGGACGTCGATCAGCGGCTGGGTCATGGGATCAGCTCCCGGTAGAGGTGTAGCGGTGGACACCCGCGCGCCACACCAGGAGGGCGGCCCCGACCATGGCTGCGGCGGCGAGCGGAGAGCTGAACTGGAGCCACGCGGGCATCCCGAACGGGTCGTCACGCCCCAACAGGTAGAGGCAGGGATACCAGTTCACGAAAGCGACCGGGACCAGGAACGTCAGGGACCTCATGAGCTCCTTCGGGAAGATCGTGAGCGGGTACTGCGTGAGGGTGGCTCCGCCGTAGGTGAACGCGTTGGCGAACTCGGTCGCGTCCTTGGTGAGGAACTGGATGCACGAGAACGCCACGAACAGCCCGAAGAAGATCGCGCCCCCGGACACCACCATCATCACGGCGACGCCTGCGCGGGCGGGCGTCCAGTCGACGTACGTCGCTGCCCAGGCGAACACGACCGCGGCCTGGGTGATGCGGCCCAGCCTGCGCAGGGTGAACTGATCGGCGCACACCTGGACGAGGAGCGGCAGGGGCTTGGTGAGCATCTGGTCGAGCCGGCCGGTCCGGATGTACTCGCCGATCCGCTCCACGCTGCCGATCAGCGTGTCGGCGATGCCGAGCCCGAGCGACGAGGCGCCGTAGAGCAGCGCGACCTCGTGCAGCGCGAAGCCGCCGAGCAGGTCGAGGTGCGCGAAGGTGACCCAGATCGCCACCGCGTCGAGCGCGGTCATGAGCCCGTTGGCAACCATCAGCGTGATGAACGAGGTGCGGTAGACCCAGGCGGCGCGCACCCACAGGCTCGCTATGGCGCCGTACATCCGCACGTGTGTCACTGCTCCTGCGCCGTCAGCCACCCTGGACCACCACCTTGCGGGTCGCGGCCCGGAGGACGGCCTGGCAGCAGGCGAGCAGCACGAGGAGCCAGGCGACCTGGAACCCGAGGTGGCCGACGATCGCCGCGCCCTCGTGGCGACCGAGCCAGAGGTCGGCGGGCACCTGCAGCACCCCCGACCAGGGGAGCGCCTCCGCCAGTGTCCCGAGCCACCCCGGGAACAGGACGAGGGGCAGCGTCATCCCGCTGAAGAAGATCGCGCAGGCGTCGGCGAGCAGACGTACGCCGTTGGCGTCCAGCAGCCAGAAGGCGGTGCAGGCCACGAGGAAGCGCAGCGTGAAGCTCAGCGCCACGGCCAGGGGAAGGCTCAGCAGGAAGGCTGCGGCGTTGACCGCGGTCGGTGGGAGCGTGAGCTCGAACAGCACGAGGCCGACGAGCATGGGAGCCAGGCCCCGGCTGACCAGGTGGTACGCCGCCCGCCCTAGGTCGCTCGCGAGGTACCAGCCGATCAGCCCGACCGGCCGGTACAGGTCGATGGCCACGTCGCCGGACCGGATCCGCTCGAGCAGCTCGGTGGTCGTGCCGCCGCTCCAGATGGCGACGGTCATGAGCATCGCCTGGCCCAGCCACACGAAGGTGACGGCGTCGACCTTGTCGTAGCCGCCCGCGTCGGGGTTCGCGGCCCACAGCGCGAGGTAGGCGTAGGAGTAGATGACTCCGAACACCGAGTTGGTGAAGATCCCCGCCAGGGTGGCGGCCCGGTAGGTCGAGTAGCGGCGGAAGGCCCGCGTCGCGATCGCGACGTAGAGGCCGAGTGGCGTGCCCTTCACCTGGGTCGCCGGTCGGCGCGGCGTCCTGCGCCCGGCTGGCAAGGCGGAGGAGCGAAGCCGCAGTTGGCTCTTCTGCGAGCGACGACAACGAAGCCAGGCGGGATGCGGGGCGTCGCGACGGGCGGGCCAGGTGAAGGGCACGCCACACGATTCACTGGTCGGACGCTACCCCGCGCCGGGCTCGGGCGACCAACAGCGCGGCGAGGGTGCCGCCCAGCGTGCCGAGGGTCATGTCACCCAGCGTGTCCTCGTACGCCGTCTCGATCTCGGTGCCGTGCCGGATGAACGTGTACCACTCGCCGATCTCCCAGCCGAGCGCCAGCAGCGAGCCGATCCCGGCCACGACCACGACCCGCGCCCAGGTGGGCCGCACCGCCCCCACGATGAGCAGACCGATGCCGGCGTTGAGGAAGACCCAGTTCACGAAGTGGTTGAGGTCGTCCCACCAGACGAGGGTGTCGTAGAAGTCCAGGCTGTTGCCGGTCGTGTCGACCAGGAATCCCAGCATGACCAGGGAGAACGCGACGTACGGCACCTCGGCGTCTGGCCGCTTCCGCTTGACCGTCAGCCACCAGATGGCCGGCACCAGCAGCATCAGGATCGGGTAGAACACCAGGCGGGCCCCGAAGGCCTTGCCCTCGAAGCGCTCGATCCCCGGCACCCACTGAGCCACGGCCAGCTGGCCCATGGTCAGTAGCAGGATCAGCGCGGGCAGCCAGATCAGGCTGCGCTTCCCCCTCGTCTCCACGGCGGCATCATGCCGGTTGCCCGCCGCGGTCGTCCCCGAGGCGCGCCCTAGGCTCGGCCCATGACCGAACAGACGATGGCGGGCCGCACGGTCCTCGTGACCGGAGCGAGCGACGGGATCGGTGCCGTGGCCGCGCGTGAGCTGGCGGCCAAGGGCGCGACCGTGCACGTGACCGGACGCTCGGCGGAGAAGCTGCGGCCGATCGCCGAGGAGGTCGGCACCGAGCCGCTGGTGGCGGACTTCTCCCGGCTCGACGACGTACGCCGCCTGGCCGCCGAGGCAGGGGAGCGCATCGCGAAGCTCGACGTGCTGATGAACAACGCCGGCGGCACGTTCGCGCCGTCGAAGAAGACCGCCGACGGGCACGAGCCCAACTTCCAGGTCAACCACCTGGCGCCGTTCCTGCTGACCCACCTGCTGCGCCCGCGGCTGGCAGCGGCCGCCTCGTCGCTGGTCGTCAACACCTCGAGCATCGCGAACCTGATGGGCAAGGTCGTGCTCGACGACCTGGACTACGAGCACCGGCGCGCGATCGAGTTCCCGGCGTACGGCACCGGCAAGCTGATGAACATCCTGTTCACCCGGGGCATCGCGCAGCGCTGGGGCGACGACGGGATCCTGTCGGTCGCCGTCCACCCCGGACCGGCGGGTACGTCGTTCGGCCGGGACTCCTGGTTCGTGGGCCTGCTCTACCGCACGCCGCTCAAGCGGTTCGGCACCATCAGCGTCGAGGACGGTGCGGCGCCACTCATCGCGCTGGCCGAGCGCGGCCCCGACCCGGAGATCAACGGCAGCTACTTCAGCCGGTTCAAGGCCGACGGCCGGGAGAACAAGCAGGCCGGCGACCAGACCCTCATCGACGGTCTGTGGGAGCGGTCCGAGGAGCTCACCGGGCTGTCCTGATCGCCCAGGAGGCGATTCGTCTGCAGTCCTCGGCGTGAGAACTTCAGCTGGAGCGCAGACGAATCCCCGGGGGCTCAGTGCGGGGGCTCAGTGCTGGTAGGTCCCGTGGATGATCGCCCGGCCGGCCGTCTTGAACGCCAGGTTGAACGAGACGACGGCCGCGGAGGCATCCGAGTCGACGCCGAGGCTCTCCTCCTTCACCGCGTGGACCACGAAGTAGTAGCGGTGCACCTGGTCGCCCTGCGGGGGAGCGGCCCCCATGAACCCCTTCACCCCGCCGTCGTTGCGGCACATGAAGGCGTTGCCGGGAAGCGTCGCGCCCTCGGCCCCGGCGCCGGCGTCCAGCGACGTCACGTCCGCGGGCAGGTCGACGAGCACCCAGTGCCAGAACCCCGACGGGGTGGGCGCGTCCGGGTCGAAGCAGGTGACCGTGAAGCTCTTGGTGTCCTCGGGGAAGCCCGTCCAAGACAGCTGCGGTGAGCGGTCGCCGTGCGCGTTGACCTGGTCGTCCCCGAGCGGCTGACCGTCGGTCACGTCGTCGCTCGTCACGGTGAACGACGGGACGCTCGGCAGCAGGTCGTAAGGATCGGGGGTGACGGGACGGTCGAGGCTCATCTGGGCTCCTGTGTCTCGCGGCGGTCGGACGATTCCCGACCATAGTCCGGGGCCCGCGATGATGGACCGGTGGACGGGCCCGCGGACGAGGAGGCGACCTACCCTGCCGGGCTCCGGCTCGGCGGCCGGCGGGTGGTCGTGGTCGGGGGCGGTCACGTCGCCCAGCGCCGCGTCCCCCAGCTGATCGCCGCGGGCGCGGACGTCCTGCTCGTGTCCCCGGTGGTGACGCCCGCGATCGAGGGGCTGGCGACCGACGGCGAGATCCGGTGGGAGCCGCGCGGCTTCGAGGACGGCGACCTCGACGGCGCCTGGTACGTCATCGCCGCCACCGACGACCGAGAGGTCAACGAACGGGTGAGCGCCGGGGCCGAGGCGCGCCGGGTCTTCTGCGTGCGTGCCGACGATGCCACCCGGGCCACCGCCTGGACGCCGGCGGTGGGCCGGCACGCAGGCGTGACCGTCGCGGTGCTCGGCAACCGGGAGCCGCGGCGGTCCGCAGCGGTCCGGGACGAGATCCTCGAGGGGCTCCGTGAGGGCCGGATCACTGCCCGGCACCAGCGCGACCACACGCCGGGAGTGACGCTGGTCGGCGGTGGGCCGGGAGACCCCGAGCTGATCGCCGTGGCCGGGCGCAAGGCCCTGATGGAGGCCGACGTCGTCGTCGCCGACCGGCTCGCCCCGCGCGAGCTCCTCGGCGAGCTCCCCACCGACGTCGAGCTGATTGACGTCGCCAAGCTGCCGCGAGGTCGGTCCGCCCAGCAGGAGGAGATCAACCGGGTCATCGTCGACCGGGCGCTGGCCGGGAAGCGCGTGGTGCGGTTCAAGGGCGGGGACAGCTTCGTCTTCGGCCGCGGTTACGAGGAGGTCCTCGCCTGCCGCGAGGCCGGCGTACCCGTCACCGTCGTGCCCGGACTCACCAGTCCCGTCTCGGTGCCCGGCCTGGTGGGCATCCCGGTCACGCACCGCGGGGTCGCGCACGAGTTCACGGTCGTGAGCGGCCACCTCCCGCCAGGTCATCCCGAGTCGCTCACCGACTGGGAGGCCCTCGCGCGGCTGACCGGGACCCTGGTCCTGATGATGGGCGTCGAGAACGCGCCGGCCATCGCCGAGGTGCTGCTCGCGGGCGGCCGGAGGCCGACCACACCCGTGGCGGTGGTCTGCCAGGGGAGCATGCCGGGGGAGCGCACGGTGCTGTCCACGCTGGTGCGGCTGGCCGCGGACCTCGCCCAGGAGTCCGTGACCCCGCCCGCGATCATCGTCGTGGGCGACGTCGTCGCGGTCGCCCACCCGGACCACTACGCCTGACCGTGGCCGAGCTGATCGAGGTCACCGACCCGGCCGACCCCCGGCTGGCCGACTACCGCGACCTGCGCGACGTCGAGCTGCGCAAGCACCTCGAGGCCGAGCACGGCCTGTTCCTCGCCGAGGGCGAGAAGGTCGTACGCCGGGCCGCGGCGGCTGGCTTCGCGCCGCGCTCGTTCCTGATGGCGCCGCGGTGGCTGGACGGTCTCGGCGACGTGCTGGCCGGCACCGACGCCCCCTGCTACGTGATGAGCGAGGACCTCGCGGAGCAGGTCACCGGGTTCCACGTGCACCGGGGCGCGCTGGCCTCGCTGGAGCGCCGCCCCCTGCCGCCGGTCGAGGACGTGCTCGCCGGCGCCCGCACGGTCCTGGTCCTCGAGGACGTCGTCGACCACACCAACGTCGGGGCGATCTTCCGCTGCGGCGCGGCGTTCGGCTTCGACGCGGTGCTCCTGGCCCCGCGCTGCGCCGACCCGCTCTACCGACGCTCGATCAAGGTGGCCATGGGCGCGGTCTTCGCGCTGCCGTGGACCCGGCTGCCGGACTGGAAGGACGCGCTTCCCTCGCTGAGCCGCGCTGGTTTCACCACCGTGGCGCTGACGCTGGCCGACGGCGCCGTGCCGGTGGAGGACGCCGTCGCGGGTCGGGACAAGGTCGCACTGGTGCTGGGCTCCGAGGGACACGGACTGTCCGGCCGGTGGCAGCAGGACGCCGACGTCCGAGCGGTCATCCCGATGTCGGGCGAGGTCGACTCCCTCAACGTCGCTGCGGCAGCCGCCGTCGCCTGCTACGCGACCGCGCGCCGGGTTAACGTCCCGGGGTGACCGAGTACCGCACCCACGAGGCCGACTCGCCGTACCACCGCACACTGCCGATCGGGGAGCGCCTCAGCGGAGAGCCGCTGCTGGACGACTGGCTCTCGTGCTTCGACGCGGTGACGCTCAAGGAGCTCGCCCCGATGCTCGTGCCCGAGGAGCCCCGGGCGGCCGAGGGCGACCCGGAGAGCTGCGGTCACTGCCGAACCAGCGAGCACTGGATCTGGGCGGACGACACCTGGCACGTCAGTGCCGGCTGGGACCGGATGGGCATCCCGTTCGTCGGTGGCTTCGCCCCCAACCGGCACTGCACGCTCGACACCGCCCCGCTCGACGTGCTCACGACCCTCGGCCCCCTCCTGCAGCGGCTCAACAGCGCGGTGAAGTCGATACCCGGCGTGGCACGCACTCACTTCGCACGGTGGGGCGACGGCAGCGAGCACTTCCACATGTGGGCCCTCGCCCGGCCGCTCGGGATGATGCAGGGCCGGGGCGCGATGCTGGCGTTCTGGGACGACGTCCTGCCGGCCGTGCCCGACGAGCTGGTGCGGGACCACCTGCGGATCGTCGCCGAGTCGCTCGCCTCGGGCGGTGGAGAGGCCTTCCCACACGCCCAGGAATAGTCCGTTTCGCCCATGCCGCCGGGGTGCCGGTCGTCCCATAGTGAAGGGATGCGGGCTCGGACACCGAAGACCTGGGTGGTGGTCGTCGCCCTGGCGATGCTGGTCACCTCCTGCTCGTCATCCGACGACGACGGGGGCGGACCGGGCGGGGCCGTGCCGCCCTCGAGCACGTCATCAGCGGAGCCCCGCACGGCTACCCCGCTGACGGGCGAGGACTTCGTCGAGGCGATGGCCCGCGGCGGCATCGAGACCTTCGCCGAGGCGTCCGCGATGGATCCCGTCGTCCCGGCCGAAGCGCCCGGTCCCATGGTGCTCACCGCGTGGCAGGCGGAGACGATGCAGCGTCAGCTCGCGGTCGGGCGCGGCTACCTGGGACGCGACCTCGACGCGTACACGTCCGAGGTCGCCGAGGGCATACCCACGTCCGTGGTGCTCGCGGCCTGGATCAGCGCAGCCGACACGGACGCGGCCGCCGTCGCCCGTGAGCTCATGGGAGAGCGCGACTACGCGCACCTCGCGCTGGACATCGTCTACCCGGACGCCGTGGTGGCACTGTTCGTCAACGACCTTGCCCGCGGCGGCACGGAGGCGATGTCCGGGTCGGCGACAGCGAGTCCCGCGGCGTACGTCGCCACGGCACCTGCCACGGCGGCCGGCATCTGCTCGGACCTGGTCGACTTCCTGAGCAGCTCTCTCGACTCCGTCGTGCAGTCGCTGCAGGTCCAGGTCGCCGAGGAGGGCGCCGCAGCGATCCTGGCCTCGATCTGGAACACCGTCGTCAGCTTCGCCGCCTCGGCGGCCGAGATCGCGATCGGAGCCTTCACCTCCGCGCTGATCGCCCCCGTCACCCGGGCCATCACGCTGGTGGCGGTGCTGACCGAGGCGGCCTCGCTGCTCGACCCGTGGTCGATCGCCACGACCGTGGCCCCGGCCGACTCCCTCGGGCCGAGCACCGACGCCGTCGTCACCTCCGACGTGCAGGCGGCGCTCGAGTTCGAGTGGCCCGCCGACCTGAAGGACTGCGCGTCCACCTTGAGCGGAGTCACCCTGCCGGACCTCGGCGACGTCAGCGGCAGTCCGGTCACGTGGACGTACGTGGATCCCTGGCAGCTCACCACGCAGGGCGACACCGACCAGGCGCTCGACCAGGCAGGGACGGCCAGGCTCCGGTTCGCGACCAAGCCTCCACAGGCGGGCGAGACCGACGAGGCGTCCGGGTCACCGGTCGCCTACCCGCTCCACGTGCGGACCGACGCCGAGCGCACCCAGGTCAAGAAGCTCACCGACCTGATCGCCGACCTGCTCCTCGGGGCACTGCCCGGACCGGCGCGGGCGATCGTCGACACGCTGCTCGGACCCGTCAAGAGCGCTACCCAGGCCAAGCTCGCCGCGCTCGTCTCCGCCCAGGGCAAGACACTGGACATCCAGCTGCTCAGGTTCCAGCAGAACCCGGACCCGGTACCGCCGCTGGTCGAGGAATGCACGGTGGGCAGCCAGACCACGGTGCCGGACGGCACCTGGAAGGGCCCGATCGTCATGTCGGTGAAGGGCCAGGGCCTGACCGGACAGGCCTTCTCCGGTGGTCAGGGACAGCTGAAGATGACCGTCGAGGACGGCAAGGTCAAGGGCGGCACGTGGGGTGTCACCTGGCACTCGTCCGGGTCCTCGACCGAGGGCGGCGTGACCGCGGAGATCGAGATCGACGGCGAGGTGGGCGGAGGCGTCAAGGGAAGTGCAGCCAAGCCGCTGGTGACCGGAAGCTGGACGATCTCCGGCACCGCCACGGTCGACATCGGTGGCATCGGCCCGCTGCCGCTCGAGTTCTCCGGGAAGGCCTCCGAGACGATGACCATCGAGGAGGCGGACTGCGCGGAGCTGACCGGGACCTTCATCCCGTCGTTCAACGCGAAGGGGAGCCCGGCGACGTTCACGGGCACCGCGCGCTGGACGGGAACCCGCGTCGACTGACCGTCCCTCAGGCGGGCCAGGTCGGCGGGTAGTCCTCGGCGGCCTTCTCCATCGCCTTCTGGAGCTTCTTGCGCGCCTTGGTCGGGAGCCGGTCACCGAAGACCGTGCCCGCGGTGTGGTCGGTCTCGTGCTGGAGACAACGGGCGAGCAGCCCGTCGCCGGAGAACTCGACGGGCTGGCCGTCGAGGCCGGTGCCCGTCACGGACGCGAAGTCCGGGCGAGCACACTCGATGTAGGCGCCGGGGTACGACAGGCAGCCCTCGTCGCTCTCCTCGAGCTGGCGGTCCCGCCCCTCGGGCAGGGTGAGCACCGGGTTGCACACCACACCGACCGTGTGGGTCCCCGTCGCGTCGGGGCAGTCGAAGACGAAGACCGCCAGGTCCACCCCGATCTGGCACGCCGCCAGGCCGACGCCGTCCGCGGCGTACATCGTCTCCACCATGTCCGCGACCAGGGCGAGCAGCTCGTCGTCGTAGGTCTCGACCTGTTGTTGAGCGCGATGCATGACCGGGGTGCCCCAGCGGGTGATCGGCCGGACGCTCCCGCCGCGGGGGAGCGGGCCGTACGGCGCGTGGGCGGACTCGTCGGACACGGTGGACCAGCCTAGAGGGAGGGAACCCTGGTGTGACCGGCGGCACGCGGTGCGGTGTAGCCCGGTGTGTAACTCGCAGTTACATTGGCGGCATGTCGTTGCTCCCCAACCTTCGACCCGGGGGCAGGCCCGCCAGCAGGCACGGCGTCGCCTCCACCGAGACCCGAGACCCGATCGGATACCTGGTGGCCGGGCTGAGCCGGCTCGCCCAGGCCGACCTGCTCGACCGGCTCGGGCTGCGCAAGCAGGCCGAGCAGACCGTCTTCACGGTCACGAGCAGCGGTTTCAAGGCGGTCACAGCCGCCAGCCGGCAGTTCGCCCGCAAGGGTGCCCGCACCAAGCAGGGGGTGCGCGCCCCCGGTGTCAGTGCGCCCGGCACCTTCGACCTCACGCCGACCGAGGACGAGCAGATGCTCGTCGACGTCGTGACCGAGTTCGCCGTCGAGGTGGTCCGTCCCGCGGCGGCAGCAGCCGACGACGCGTGCGCCGCGCCGGCCGAGCTCCTCGAGGCGAGCCTGGAGATCGGGCTTCCGATCCTCGGCGTTCCGGAGTCCCTCGGCGGCGTCTCTGAGGAGCGGTCCGCGATGGCCGGCACGCTCGTGGCCGAGGCGCTGGGCAAGGGAGACATGGGCCTCGCCGTCGCCGCCCTCGCCCCGGGCTCCGTCGCGACGGCGATCGGGCTGTGGGGCACCGAGGAGCAGCAGCAGACCTACCTGCCGGCGTTCACCGGGGAGAGCCAGGGCGAGACGGTGCCTGCTGCCGCGCTGGCGCTCGCCGAGCCGACCGTGCTGTTCGACGTGTTGGTGCCCGCCGCGACGGCCACCCGGACCGGAGACGGCTTCGTGCTCGACGGGGTGAAGTCCCTGGTGCCCCGGGGTGCCGACGCCGAGCTGTTCGTGGTCGGCGCACTGCTGGACGACGCCCCGGTCCTGTTCCTGCTCGAGTCGTCCACGCCCGGGCTCACCGTCGAGGCCGACCCGTCGATGGGTGTCCGCGCCGCATCCCTGACCACGCTGCGA
>Ga0075370_10000773_pt1 | contig 12813 bp, 9 predicted proteins | sample EndMethybrTD3035_FD_71398 | JGI IMG/M metagenome (GOLD analysis project Ga0075370, IMG submission 71398) | Populus endosphere microbial communities from Tennessee, USA - Endosphere MetaG P. TD hybrid TD303-5 | ecosystem: Host-associated > Plants > Roots > Endosphere | place: USA: Tennessee... | reverse complement strand
ACCTGGACGAGCCGGTCGTTGAAATAGCGGCCCGGGTAGCCGAGCTCTTCATACGCCTGCTGCAGGCTCGGGTACAGCCGTATGTAGGCCGCAGCGAGCGCAGTCATGTCGACGTTCTCGAGCAGCAGCACGTACGGCGTATAGCGTTGCGCGTTGTCGGCGGCGAGCACCTGCGCATCGCCCCTGCGTTCGACCGTGAATCGGCCCGCGGCCGGATTCACCGGCCACAGACCCGACGGGGCCTGCGCGCGGCCGAGGTTGTCGACCGTCGCGACGAAGCGCCGCGCGAAATCCTGCAGCTGGAACATCGAACGGACCGGCTTCGCGCCGAAGACTTCGGCCAGCACTTGCTCCGCATCGCCAGGCCCTGTCACCGGCGCTGAAGCCGCCTCGATCGGATAGCGGATCGCGGGCTCCGAGGCCGCAGGAGCCTGGGCCGGCGCCGACATTGCCACCGGCGCCGACGCAGCGAGAGGCGGCTCCGCAGGTGCGGTCGACAGTCGGTTTTGACGCAGGATCAGGCCGACGATGCCGGCGAGAACCAGCACCACGACAGTGACCACCCATTTCCAGCTCGCGTTCACGTGCGCACTCCCAGGCTCAGAGCTGCTCCTCCGGCACGAGCGGCCGCAGGAACCACAGCTTGATGCGCTGCCACGGCGTCGAATCGGGCTCCTGCCGCAGAATGATCTCCTTGTCGCCGTCGCTCGTGAGCCATTGCAGGCCGGCGCCGTTGGGCGCCTTGCGCACCCGATAGGCGCTCTGCAGCCGATCGATGTCGATGATGCGGGTGAGCTCGCGCGCGAGCGGCGGGCTGTCGATCACTGCGCCGAGCTCGGTGTTGATGGTGGCGGAGCGCGGGTCGAGATTCATCGAGCCGATGAAGATCTTCTTGCGATCGAGCACGACCAGCTTCGCATGCAGCCGGCCGAGCGACTTGCCGAACAGGAACATGCGCTTGTTGTCCTTCAGCCGCGAGGAGCTGAGCTCGTACAGGTCGATGCCCATGTCGAGCATCTCCTCCCGGTAGCGGCTGTAGCCAAGATGCACGATCGGCTCGTCGGTGGACGCGAGCGAGTTCGTCATCACGGTCACCTTCACGCCGCGCTCGCGCAACTCGCGCAGCAGCTCCATGCCGTGCACGCCCGGCACGAAGTACGGAGACGACGCGAGCATCTCTGTCTTGGCCGAGCGGATCGCCTCGAACACGTTGTAGGTGACGCTCGTCTCGAGCAGCTCGCCCCCGACCGAACCGTCGAAGGGCTTGTCGGGGTGGTCGGCGAACACGTAGGCCTCGCCCCAGATCAGCGCGAGCCGGCCGAGGTCGAGGTCGTCGGCGATCGGGCCGTAGCCGAGGATGTCGTTCGGCGGCAGTTCGGCAGGCGGCGGCGTCTGCACGGGCCCGGTCCACTCCTCGAACTTCGCGCGCAGCTCCTGCTTCGACAGGTCGGTCTTCGCGACCGACTCGTACGGGTACACCGGCGCACTGTTCCAGTAGCGGTCGAACAGGAACTGCAGCGGCGCGACGACCCAGCCGACCGTGAACGCATCGACATCGACGAAGTTCTCCGACGAGCTCCGCAGGTAGTACTCGTTCGCGACATTGCGCCCGCCGATCACCGCCATCGCGCCGTCGGCGATCAGGAGCTTGTTGTGCATGCGGTGGTTGACGCGGCCCCAGTCGCCGATGTGGGCAAGGAAGCGCCCGGTCTGCCCCTGCCCGCGCGCACGGATGAACGGGTTGAACACGCGCACCTGCACGTTCTTGTGCGCCGCGAAGGCGAGGAACAGCTCGTCGTGTCCACCGGTGTAGAGGTCGTCGATCAGGAGGCGCACGCGCACGCCGCGCTCGGCCGCATCGCGCAGCGCGCGCAGCAGCCAGCGGCCCGTCTCGTCGTTCTCGAAGTGGTAGTACTGGACGTCGAGCGACACCTCGGCGCGCCGCGCGAGCTGCACCCGCGTGTCGAGCGAGAACAGGCCGAGCGGCATCAGCCGAAAGCCCGACAGGTCGGGCGACGGCGCGGAGCGCTGCGCGATGCCGCCGAGCGTCGTCTTCGGATCGAGCGGAATCGCCTCGCTCGCGATCGCCTCGCGGTCGATCACCGGCAGGCTGCTGCAAGCGCCGAGCAGCGCGAGCAGGAGGGCGGCCAGCACGAGGCGCATCAAGGTGCGGACAGGCTGCGTCGGTTGCGGATCATCCATCGTCATCGCTCAGTCCGGCTTGACCTTCGCCCGCGCGATCACCGGCTTCCAGCGCTGCTGCTCGACGGCGATGAACTTCGCGAACTCGGCCGGCGTGCTGCCGACCGGGATGGCTGCATCGGCGCTGAGCCGCTCCAGCGCAGCCGGCTCGTGCACCGATTTCGCGGCCGCGACCGCAAGCTTCTCGGCAGCGGGCGCGGCCAGGTTGGCCGGCGCGAGGAGCCCATACCACTGCGTCATCTCGAAGCCGGGGTAGCCCTGCTCGGCGACGGTCGGCACGTCGGGCAGTTGCGCGATACGCTGCGTCGTACCTGTGGCGATGCAGCGCAGCTTGCCGGTCTTGATGAACTGCAGGATCGCCGGCGCGCCAACCGACGCGGCCTGCAGCCGCCCGGCCAGCAGGTCGGTGAGCTGCGGCCCGGTGCCGCGGTACGGCACGTGCAAAACGAAGGTGTTGGTCGCCATCTTCAGGTACTCGAACGCGAGGTGGCCGGCGCTGCCGTTGCCCGCCGAGCCGTAGTTCAGCTGGCCGGGCTTGGCCTTCGCGAGCGCGACGAACTCCTTGAGGTTCTTCGCCGGCACGTCGGGGTGGACGACGTACAGGCTGGGCACCTTGGCGAGCAGCGAGATCGGCTTGAAATCCTTGACCGGGTCGTACGGCAGCTTGTCGAAGATGTACGGGTTCACGGCCAGCGTGCCGATGTGCCCGAGGATCAGCGTGTGCTGGTCTTCAGCGCGCGCCACCTCGCCCATCGCGACGTTGCCGGCACCGCCCGGCTTGTTGTCGACGTACATGCTTTGCCCGAGCAGCTTGCCCATCTCGACGGCCGTCGAGCGGGCGACGATCTCCGAGCTGCCGCCCGGCGCGAACGGCACGACGAAGCGGATCGCCTTGCTCGGCCAGGTGGCCTGGGCCCGCGAGAGCAACGGCCAACCGGTGCCGGCGCAAGCAGCAGCCCCGGCCAGCAAAACACGGCGACGGGCGATGGGCGGTTGGGGCATCGGAGATCCTTCGTGGGAATGACCGCCGATTCTGCGACATCGCGGGCCTACTTCTCGTAGTAGTAATAGCAACCGAGCAGCGTCTGCTTGGCCCGGCCGTTGTCCTCGGACATCAGCACCACCGTCTTCTTCTCGCCGATCTTCAGCTCGCAGGCGCTTTCGCCGTCGCTGCTCTCGCACTTCATCGCGCGGCCGAGCTGGCTTTCGAGGCTGCGTCTGGCCTGCGCGAAATCGGCGTTGACGATGACCGAGAAGCCGAGCGCCATGCCGACGTTCTGCGGGAACAGCTGCGACACCGGCAGGCCGAACGCCTTGGTCGGAGCCTTCGGCGTGAACGCCGGGCCGCGGGCGCTGTGGCTGAAGCGCGATTCGATCTCGCTCACGAAGCGGGTCAGCCGCACCTCGTCGGTCTTCCAGTCGAGCCAGGAGTCCTGGCACAGGGTCATGCGCTGCACGAGCGCATCGTCTGCCGCGCCGGCCGGGGCGGTCCAGGCACACAAGAGGGCGAGAGTCGTCGCGGTCAGGAGGGGTTTCATCGTCGATGCTTTCGGGGCGGGTAGAAGCACGCAGTCTGTGCAGCGCGCGTTTCACCCGCATTTGCGGGCGCCGCTGCGGTGTTTCATTGGTTGACAATGCCGGCTTCGCCGCATCACGCCCATGGACGCGCCCCGCTTCGCCCTCACCAAGATCCAGCCGCCGCGCTCGCGCGTCCATCGCGTCGAGCGCCCGCTGCTGAGCGCCGCGCTGACGCGCTCGCTCGTCGAGCACCGCGTCGTGCTGCTGCAGGCGCCGGCCGGCTTCGGCAAGACCGCGCTGCTCGCCGCGCAATGGCCGCACCTGCCGGCCGGCACTGCGCTCGCATGGGTCTCGCTCGACGAAGACGACGACGCGCAGCGCGTGTTCGCATGCCTGGTGGCTGCACTCGAACCGCACGACCTGCCCTGGCGCACCGACCCCGACGCATTGATCGCGCTGGTCGGCGAGAGCAACGACAACGGCGCTGGCGCGCGCCGCGCCATGGCCGAGCTCCAGAACGCGCTGGCCGGCGCCGACGCGCCGCGCGGCGTCATCGTGCTCGACGACCTGCATCGTGTGCAGGCGCCGCGCGCCCATGCGCTGATCGACTCGCTGATCGAGCGGCTGCCGGCGCAGTGGACAGTCGTTCTCTCGACTCGCGTGCAGCCGGTGCAGGCGCTGGCGCGCTGGCGCGCCGCCGGCGAGCTCGCCGAGTTCGACCAGAACGATCTGCGCTTCAATGCCGACGAGGCGGCTGAATTGGCCGCTGCGGAAACCTCGCCGCAGCTGCGCGAACGCATCCCCGAACTGTTCGAGCGCACCCAGGGCTGGCCGGCCGGGCTGCAGCTGTGCATCGCGGCGCTGCGCACGCGGCCGGGCGCGTCGGGCGCGCTTGCCGCGCGCGGCCTGCTCGACCGGCATCTGTTCGACTACCTCGCGAGCGAAGTGCTCGACGACATGCCGGCCGAGCTGTGCGAGTTCCTGACCCGCTGCAGCGTGCTCCCCGAGCTGACCACCGCACGCGCCGCCGCGGTCAGCGGCGATGCGAGGTCCGCGCTCTGGCTCGACGAGATCGAGCGGCGCGGCTTGTTCGTGACCGTGCTGGACGCGCAGGAGCGCACGCTGGTTCTGCACGACCTGTTCCGCAACGCGCTCGACGAACGGCTGATGCGCGAGCACCCGGGCGAGCTGCCCGAGCTGCTGCGACGCGCCGCCGCCGGCGAGGCCGACCCGCTGCGCCGCGTCGGCTTCCTGCTGCGCGCGAGCGACTGGCCCGCCGCCGAAGATGCGCTCGACGCAACCGCCCCCGAGCTGCTACTGCATGGCGGCGTGGGCGAGGTACAGCGCCTGATCGACAACTTCCCGGCCGTCTGGCGCCAGGAGTCGCCGCGCCTGCTGCGCCTGAGCGGCATCGCGCAGTGCCTGCGCTGGCAATGGGCCGAGATGGCGCGCTCGATGGAGGAGGCTGCTGCCGCCGCGCGCAACGCCGGCAACGACGCCGAATACCGTATCGCCCAGGCCTACCTCGCCTCGGCCTACTACCCACTCGGCCGCAACGAGCAGATCGAGCATCTGCTCGCCGAACTCGCCCCGCTCGCGTTGCCGTCGCGCGCCCGTGCAGTCGCATTGATGGGCGAATGCTCGCAGCACTTCCGGCGCGGTGACCATGAGCGTGTGCCGGCCACGTATGCCGAGATCGTGACCATCCTCGAACGCGGCGAATCGCTCTTCACCTGGTGGGAATGCGCACCAGCCTCCAACTGGAGCACCTTGCGCGGCATGCGGCCGGTGCTGCAGCGTTATTTCAACGGCGCGCTGCTGCGCATAGGCGAGCGCGCGATCCCGATGCGCGCCGAGGTGCAGATACAGCGCGCGTTCGTGGCGTTGTGGGCCGGCCAGTTCGACGCCGCGCTGTCGTTCGCCGAGTCCGCGGCCGCCGACCTGAAGTGGCTGGCCTGCTCGGGCGAGATGGAAGTGGCGCTGCGCCTGTTCGGGATGATCACCGACGCAATCCGCGGCCGCGCCAGCGCGGTCTGGAGCCGCCTCGACGAACTCTTCGCCCGCGAGGACAACGGCACCGAAGAACGCCGGCGCCTCTGGCATCACCAGATGGGCGTGTACGGGCTGCGCCTGAACGACGTGCTGGGCGGCGACGCCGCGACGGTGCGGCGCTGGGCCGGCTGCCTGAGCGAACGCCCGCTCGAGACCGACGTGGTCACGCCGCGCGCCCAGCTCGCACGCGCCCGGCACGCCGCGGCCGAACAGCGCTGGGGCGACGCCGCAGCCGCCTTCACCTGGCTGCTGCCGCATGCAGCGCGCATGGACGTGATGGGCCAGGCGGTCGAGATCCGGATGCGCGCGGCGCATGCCCTGCTGCACTGCGATCGGCTGGCCGACGCCGCCGAGGCGCTCGCCCCGGCGCTCGATCGCATGCGCATCGAAGGCGAGCGCGGCCACGCGCTGATGTGCGGGCCGGCGGTGCTGTCGGCGCTCGCCGAGGCGCGCTGGGGCACGCGGCTGAGCGGCGAGCAGCTCGCCGAGCTGCGCGCTGCGGCGAGCCTGGCCGTTGCGCTGCGCGGCGATAGCGCCAGCACCAGCACCAACGCCAACACCAGCGCGCCCGATGAACGCGCCGGAGGGGCGTCACAGACGACAACGACTACGTCGTACTCCGGTGACGCGCCGGCCGACGGACTCCTCAGCGTGCGCGAACGCGAAGTGCTCGAACGCATCGCCGCCGGCGACAGCAACAAGATCATCGCGCGCGTGCTCGACATCAGCCCGCACACGGTGAAGCGCCACGTCGCGAACATCCTCGACAAGCTCGGGCTCGCCTCGCGCGGCCAGGCGAGCGCGTGGCTGAGGGCGCACGCCTAGCAGTGCCAGCCCCGCTGTGCGGCTGCCCCTCTGTGCGCCTGCCCTTTCTGTGAGCCTGCCCTTCTGTGAGCCTGCAAATGGCGGCGCGCTGTATCTGTTGCGAAAGACGCCGATGCGGCACAGTCGGCCGATCCGTCACAAGGGAACCTTCAGTGATCCAGACTTCTTCTCTGATCGGCTTCGCGCTGCTCGCACTCGGCATGGTGCTCACCCCCGGCCCGAACATGGTCTATGTCGTGTCGCGCTCGGTGTGCCAGGGGCGCAGGGCCGGGCTGATCTCGCTGGCCGGTGTCGGCCTCGCGTTCATCGTCTACATGCTGGCCGCTGCGCTCGGCATCACCTCGCTGCTGCTCGCAGTCCCGTTCGCGTACGACGCGCTGCGCTTCGCCGGCGCGGCCTACCTCGGCTACCTGGCGTGGCAGGCGCTCAAGCCGGGCGGGCGCTCGCCGTTCGCGGTGCAGAGCCTGCCCGCCGACAGCCCGCGCCGGCTGTTCGCGATGGGCTTCATGACGAACATGCTCAACCCGAAGGCGGCCTTGCTGTACCTGTCGCTGCTGCCGCAGTTCATCGATCCGGCGGCGGGCAGCGTGTTCGCGCAGGCAGTGGTCCTGGGCTCGATGCAGATCGCGATCAGCCTGAGCGTGAACGGCCTGCTCGCGATCACGGCCGGCTCGATCGCCGGCTTTCTCGGCACGCGGCCGGCGTGGCTGGCGGTGCAACGCCGCCTGATGGGCACGGTGCTCGCGGGGCTCGCGCTGCGGATGGCGCTGGACGCGCGCCGCTGACTCTGCTCCGCTCGCCCTGAGCTTGTCGAAGGGCTTGGTGCCCATCGCACCAGGGCTTCGACAGGCTCAGCCCGAACGGAATCCCCATTCGATCAAACGATCAGCAGCGCACGAAAGTCGTTGACGTTCGTGAACGTCGGCCCGGGCACCACGAGATCGCCGAGCGGCTTGAAGAAGTTGTAGGCGTCGTTGCGATCGAGGAAGTCCTGCGCCTTCAGGCCCTGCGCCCTCGCCCGCGCGAGCGTGCTCGGCGTGACGATCGCGCCGGCGTTGTCTTCCACGCCGTCGATGCCGTCGGTATCGGCCGCCAGCACGTGCACGTTGGGCTCGCCTTGCAAGGCGATCGCGCAGCCGAGCAGGAACTCGGTCGCGCGGCCGCCGCGGCCACCCTTGCTCTTCACGGTCACGGTCGTCTCGCCGCCGGAGAGGATCACGCACGGCTTCGCGAACGGCTGCCCGTGCCTGGCCACGTAGCGCGCAAGCGCCGCCTGCACCTTGCCGACCTCGCGCGATTCGCCTTCCATCTCGTCGCTCAGCACGTGCACCGCGATGCCGCTCTCGCGCGCGAGCCGAGCCGCGGCGTCGAGCGACTGGCGCGGCGTCGCGATCATGTGCACCTCATGCCCCGCGAAAATCGGGTCACCCGGTTTGGGCGTCTCGAAGCGGCCGCTCTCCAGCCCGGCACGCGCGGCGGGGGGCACCTCGATCTCGTAGCGCGCGAGGATGCGCAGCGCGTCGGCGCACGTGGTGCTGTCCGGCACGGTGGGGCCGCTGCCGATCACCTCGGGCGCGTCGCCCGGCACGTCGCTGATCAGGAGCGTCACCACCTTCGCCGGTGCGCAGCGCGCGGCGAGCCTTCCGCCCTTGATCGCAGAGAGGTGCTTGCGCACGCAGTTCATCTCGTCGATCGCGGCGCCGCTCTTGAGCAGCGCCTTGTTGATCGACTGCTTCTCCTCGAGCGTGACGCCCTCGGCCGGCATCGCGAGCAGCGACGACGCCCCGCCCGACATCAGGCACAGCACCAGGTCGTCGGCCGTGAGGCCCTTGGTCAGCTCGGCGATGCGCTGAGCGGCGCGGCGGCCCGCTTCGTCGGGCACCGGATGCGCGGCTTCGACCACCTCGATGCGCCCCGGGTTGGCCTTGTACGCCGGCGGCACGTAGTCATAGCGCGCGACGACCAGCCCCGACATCGGCGCGTTCTTCGGCCACAGCGCGTCGACTGCTGCGGCCATCGCGCCGCCAGCCTTGCCGGCCCCGAGCACCAGGGTCCGCCCCTTCGGCGGGGGCGGGAGGAAGCGCGCCGTATCCGGCCCGGGCACGGCCTGGGCAACGGCGGCATCGAACAATGCGCGCAGGAAACCGCGCGGATCTTGGGTGGGCGACGGGATGTTCATGAACCCGATTATCTCGATCGCCCGAGGGCGCAACTCGGCAGCAGGCTCAGGCGTCCGGCGCGACGGTGTGGTTGGCCATCAGCTCTAGCGCTCGCACCAGCGCGGAGTGATCGAGGTCCTGCATGCCGTTGGCGGCACAGGCCTGCATCAGCTGCGCGGCACCGGCCGTCTGCGGCAGCGCGACGCCGAGCGTGCGTGCGCCGGCGAGTGCGAGGTTCAGGTCCTTCTGGTGCAGGCCGATCCGAAAGCCCGGCGCAAAGGTGCGCTTGACCATGCGCTCGCCGTGCACCTCGAGAATGCGGCTCGCCGCGAAGCCGCCCATCAGCGCCTGCCGCACCTTCGCGGGGTCGGCGCCTGCCTTGCTCGCGAACAGCAGCGCTTCGCCGACGGCCGCGATGTTCAGCGCCACGATGATCTGGTTGGCGACCTTGCACGTCTGCCCGTCGCCGTTGCCGCCGACCAGCGTGATGTTCTTGCCCATCAGCTCGAACAGCGGCTTCACGCGCTCGAACGCCGCCTGCGGGCCGCCGACCATGATCGTGAGGCTGGCCGCCTTCGCGCCGACTTCGCCGCCGGAGACCGGCGCGTCGAGGTAGTCGCAGCCCAGCGCGTTGATCTTCTTCGCGAACTCCTTGGTCTCGATCGGCGAGATCGAGCTCATGTCGACCACGACCTTGCCCTTGCCGAGCCCGCCGGCCACGCCGTCATCGGCGAACAGCACCTTCGCGACGTCCGGCGTGTCGGGCACCATCACGATCACGATGTCGGCGCGCTCGGCCACGCCGCGCGAGCTGGTGCAGATCGTGGCGTTGCTCGAGGAGATCTCCGCCGGCACCTTGCCGACGGTGTGGACGAAGAGCTGATGGCCAGCCTTGATCAGGTGGCCCGCCATCGGCGCGCCCATGATGCCCAGGCCGATGAAGCCGATCTTCAGGGGTTGTGTCGTCATCGTTTGTCTCGGTGTCGCTGTGTGCGTGTGTGTGTGTGAGGGATCAGCGCGCCGCGCTCTTGAACCAGCCGAGGCCGGCCTCGGTCGTCGTTGCCGGCTTGTACTCGCAGCCGACCCAGCCGCTGTAGCCGATGCGGTCGAGTGCAGCGAACACGTTGCCGTAGTGGATCTCACCGGTGCCGGGCTCGTGGCGTCCCGGGTTGTCGGCGAGCTGCACGTGCGCAATGCGCGCGAGGTTCTTCTCGAGCGTGGCGATCAGCTCGCCCTCCATGCGCTGTGCGTGGTAGATGTCGTACTGCACGAACAGGTTGTCGGAGCCGACCTCGTCGATGATCGACAACGCCTGCGCGGTGCGGTTGAGGTAGAAGCCCGCGATGTCGTAGGTGTTGATCGGCTCGATCAGCAGCTTGATGCCGGCACGCTTGAGCTCGCCGGCCGCGTAGCGCAGGTTCTCGACGAAGGTCTGGCGCAGCAGGTGCTCGGGCACGCCCGCGGCCTTGCCGGCGAGGCAGTTGACCTGGCCCACGCCGAGAGTCTTCGCGTATTCGATCGCCGCGGCCACGCCGCCGCGGAACTCGTCGATCCTGTCGGGCAGGCAGGCGATGCCGCGCTCGCCGGCATCCCAGTCGCCGGCCGGCAGGTTGTGCAGCACGAGCTTCAGGCGGTTCGTCTCGAGCCGGTCTTTCAGTTCGCCGACGGAGTAGGCATAGGGAAAGAGGAACTCCACCGCTTCGAAGCCCGCGCGCGCGGCGCGCTCGAAGCGGTCGAGGAACGGCACCTCGTTGAAGAGCATCGTGAGGTTGGCGGCAAAACGCGGCATGGTCGTGATCTCCGAATCAGTCGAGCAGGCCGATCGCGGTCGGCGCGTCCTTCGCATCGATCGCGAGTTCCTCGAACTCGTTGATCGCGTCGATCTCGGTACCCATCGCGATGTTGGTCACGCGCTCGAGCATCACCTCGATCACGACAGGCACCTGGAACTCCGCCATCCACTTGTCGGCCTGGCGGATCGCCGGTGCGATCTCTTCCTGCTTGTGCACACGCACGAACTTGCAGCCCAGGCCCTTGACCACGGCTTCGTGGTCGACACCATAGCCCTGCGTCTGCGGTGCGTTGATGTTCTCGAAGCCGAGCTGCACGCAGTAGTCCATGTTGAAGCCGCGCTGCGCCTGGCGGATCAACCCGAGGTAGCTGTTGTTCACGACCATGTGGACATAGGGCAGCTTGAACTGCGCCCCGACCGCGAGCTCTTCGATCATGAACTGGAAGTCGTAGTCGCCCGACAGCGCGACGATGCGTCGCGTCGGGTCGGCAGCGCGCACGCCGAGCGCCGCAGGGATCGTCCAGCCCAGCGGGCCGGCTTGCCCGCAGTTGATCCACTGGCGCGGGCCGAACACGTGCAGGAACTGGGCGCCGGCGATCTGGCTCAGCCCGATCGTCGAGACGTAGGTCGTGCCGCGCTCGAAGTTGTTGTTCATGCACTGATAGACGCGCTGCGGCTTCATCGGCTCGTTGTCGTAGTTCGTCTTGCGCAGCATCGTGCGCTTGCGCTCGCGGCACTGCGCCACCCACGCCGAACGATCCTTGAGCTTGCCGGCAGCCTTCATCTCGCGCGCCACCTCGACGAACAGCTCGAGCGCGGCCTTCGCGTCGGAGACGATGCCGAAGTCGGGACTGAACACGCGCCCGATCTGGGTCGGCTCGATGTCGACGTGCGTGAACGTGCGGCCCTTGGTGTAGACCTCGACCGAGCCGGTGTGGCGGTTGGCCCAGCGGTTGCCGATGCCCAGCACGTGGTCTGACGCGAGCATGGTCGCGTTGCCGTAGCGATGGCTGGTCTGCAGCCCGCACATGCCGGCCATCAGCGGATGGTCGTCGGGGATCGTGCCCCAGCCCATCAGCGTCGGGATCACGGGCGTGTTCGTCAGCTCGGCGAATTCCTGCAGCAGATCGCTCGCGTCGGCGTTGATCACGCCGCCGCCCGAGACGATCAGCGGGCGCTCGGCCGCCTGCAGCATCGAAATGGCCTTCTCGACCTGCGCCCGGCTCGCCTTCGGCTTGTAGACCGGCAGCGGTTCGTAGGTGTCGATGTCGAACTCGATCTCGGCCATCTGCACGTCGAACGGCAGATCGATCAGCACCGGGCCCGGGCGGCCCGAACGCATCAGGTGGAAAGCCTGCTGGAACGAACGCGGCACCTGCGCGGGCTCACGCACCGTGACGCTCCACTTGGTCACCGGCTTGCTGATCGACTCGATGTCGACGGCCTGGAAGTCTTCCTTGTAAAGCCGCGCGCGCGGCGCCTGGCCGGTGATGCACAGGATCGGAATGCTGTCGGCCTGCGCCGAATACAGCCCCGTGATCATGTCGGTGCCGGCCGGGCCGGAGGTGCCGATGCACACGCCGATATTGCCGGCCTTCGCGCGGGTGTAGCCCTCGGCCATGTGCGAGGCGCCCTCGACGTGGCGGGCGAGCACGTGCGCGATCGACGCACGCTCGCGCAGCGCGGCGTACATCGGGTTGATGGCGGCGCCGGGGACGCCGAACGCCTGGGTGATGCCTTCCTTTTCCATCACGAGGACGGCGGCCATGACGGCCTTCATGCGTGCCATGCGAGTCTCCTGGTCTGTTTTGACTGAGGTGGATGGTCGCGCTGGCGGGGGCGCTTGGGAATGCCTGCCAGGAGATAAGTGCTATTCCGGGGCGGAATGGGTTGAGCGTGCCTTGGGGCGGCAGCCCGTCGGTCTCGGCCGACGGCCGACCTACTTTCATTTGCTGGCACAAATGAAAGTAGGCAAAGCAAAGTGCCTGAACGCCAGCCCATCAGGCTCAATTGCATGGCTGGAAAGATAGTTCGGTTGATGGCGAGCCGCTCGGTTCGACCGCGGGCTCGGCCATCCCAGAAGACTTGCAGAGAGACGAGAGCGCTTCGCAGCGACGGATCGATCCGCCGAGACACCAGCCGAACTTTCTTGCCGGCGCGTTGGGTTCGGATCGCTGGCGTTCAGGCACTTTGCTTTGGTGACTTTCATTTGTGCCAGCAAATGAAAGTTACCCGCCTGCCGGGCGGGTCCGGCGGGCTCTCGCC
>Ga0075370_10000771_pt1 | contig 12845 bp, 14 predicted proteins | sample EndMethybrTD3035_FD_71398 | JGI IMG/M metagenome (GOLD analysis project Ga0075370, IMG submission 71398) | Populus endosphere microbial communities from Tennessee, USA - Endosphere MetaG P. TD hybrid TD303-5 | ecosystem: Host-associated > Plants > Roots > Endosphere | place: USA: Tennessee... | reverse complement strand
TGCGACTCGCCCTGACCCTGTGCTGCGCCGCCGCGATACTGCTGGCCGCCTGCGCGCATTCCGCCGCGCCGCCGGCCATCGTGCTGCTCGGCGAGGTGCACGACAACGCCGCGCAGCACGCGCTGCGGCTCGCCGAGTTCAGGAGGCTGCTCGACGGCGGCGCGCGCCCGGCGTTGCTGATGGAGCAGTTCGACCGCGACCGCCAGGCCGAGATCGACCGGCTGCGCGCCGCCTCGCCGCCCCCGACGGCCGCGTCCCTGGTCGCCGCGGTGGCCGGCGGCGACTCCGGCTGGAACTGGCGTTTCTACACGCCCTTCGTGCAGCTGGCGCTCGACCACGGCCTGCCGATCGTCGCGGTCAACGTGTCGCGCGCCGAGAGCCGCCAGGTGATCAGCCAGGGCCTGGCAGGCACCGGCTTCTCGGCCGACGTGCCGGAGGCGATCTGGTCGGCCCAGGCCGGTGACATCGAGGCAAGCCACTGCGGAATGATCGACGCCGCCACCGCCCGCCGCATGGCCGGCGCGCAGGTTGCACGTGACCAGTTCATGGCGCGCATGGTCGAGGCCCATGCCGACCGCGGCGTGGTGCTGCTGGCCGGCAACGGCCATGTGCGGCGCGATGTCGGCGTGCCGCGCTGGCTGGCCGGCGGCACGCGGGCGCGCAGCCGCAGCATCGGCTACCTGGAGGACACCGATGTGCCGCCGCCGGGCGCGTACGACCGGGTCGTCGTCACGGCGCCGCAATCGCGCGAGGATCCTTGCGCCGCGATGCGCCCTCCCCGCACACCCTGATCAGGCCCACGCCTCCTGCACCGCCGCGCGCACCGCCACGGTGGCCGGCGACAGCCGGCTCTCCGGCGGCGACGCGAAGCAGATCCAGGTGTGCGCCCGCCAGTGCTTCCAGATGCGCAGCTCGCCCTGGCGTTCGGCCTGCTCGGCCTGGTCCAGCCGCACGACGCCGACGCCCATGCCGCTCGCCACCATGCTGCGCACCACGCCCTCGGTGCTGGCCGACGCGCCTGCCTGGTACTCGCGGCCGCCGGCGGCGAACAACGCGTCGATGTGGGTGCGCAGCACGCAGCCGTCCGGCGTGCCGATCCACGGCTGCGTCATCAGGTCGGCCAGCGATGGCTCCGGATGGGCCGCCGCAAAGGCCGGCGGGAGCGCCACCACCAGGTCGACCGTCGAGAGCCGCTGCACCTGCACGCCAGGCACCTCTTCATGGTCGGTCATCACGTAGGCACAGTCGAGTTCGCCGCGCTGCAGCGCGAGCAGCATCTCCGACGACAGCCCTTGCTGCAATTGCAGCGTGACCTGCGGGTTGCGCTGCGCGAGCCGCAGCAGCGCATCGCCCAGGCGCAGCGCGATCGGGTCGCTGACGGTGCCGAAGCGCACCACGCCCTGGGCCGCGCCGCGCAGCTGCGCCGCGGCCGACCGCATCCGCCCGGCCGAGGCCAGCGTGCGTTCGGCGTCGTCGAGCAGCCGGCGGCCCTCCTCGGTCAGGCCCATGCCGCGCGGCGTGCGGTCGAACAGGCGCACGCCGAGTTCGTCCTCCAGCGCCTTGATCTGCGCGCTGACCGCCGGCGGGCTCGTGAACACGCGCTCGGCGGCGCGCGTCAGGTTGCCCTCCTGCGCGACCGCGACGAAGGTCTTCAGTTGATACAGCTCCATGGCAGCGGATTGTGGCCAGCGGCCGCGCGGCTGTCAGTTCGCATTTCCTGAGGCCCTGCTCCGAATTGGCGAATGGCCTTGCGCGCCGGCGTTGCCGAGACTGGCGGCATCGCATTCGATCTGCCGGAGCCCGCCATGACCTTCTCCCGCTCTCCCGCTGTCGGCATGGCCGGGCTGCTGCTCGCCACCACGGCCTGGGGCAGCCTGTTCCTCGCCAGCAAGCCGGTGCTGCCGCACGTCGACCCGGTGTGGTTCACGCTGCTGCGCTACAGCATCGCGACGCTCGGCTTCATGCTGGTGCTGCGGCTGCGCGGGCCGCTGCCGTGGGGCGCGCTGCGGCAGCATGGCTGGCGGCTGGCCGCGCTCGGCTTCGTCGGCTACGGCGTGTTCAGCGCGATGGTGCTGGTCGGGCTCGCGCATTCGGTGCCGTCGCACGGCGCGGTGATCATGGCGACGATGCCGATCACGACGCAACTGGTGCGCTGGGCGCTCGACGGCCAGCGGCCGGGCCGTGCCGCGATCGGCAGCACGCTGCTGGCACTGCTCGGCGTGGTGATGGTGTCGGGCGCGCTGACCCGGCATGGCGGCGCCAGCCACGCCTCAACGCTGGCCGGCGACCTGACGGCCTTCGCCGGCACGCTCGGCTGGATCGCCTACACGCGCGGCGCGGCGCGCCTGCCCGAACTCGACGTGATCAGCTTCAGTGCGCTGAGCGCGCTGGCCTCGTGGCCGCTGCTGTGCGCCGCGACGCTGCTGCTCGCGGCGTTCGGGCTCGCGCCGGTCCCGAGCGCCGCGGCGGCCTGGAACGCGTGGCCGGCCCTCGTCTACATCGGCCTGGTGCCGACGGTGTTCGGGGTGCTGGCCTACAACTTCGGCGTCAGGCAGCTGGGCGTGGTGACCGGCACCGCGTTCCTGAACTTCGTTCCGGTCTCGGTGCTGCTGATCGGCGCCGCGATGGGCTCACGCCCGGCCGCGCATGAGCTGGCCGGGGTGATGCTGGTGGTGTCGGGCTTGCTGGTGCACACGCTGTCGCAGCGTGTGCAAGCCGCTCAGCGGCCGGTGCCGGCCGGCGACATCGACAGGAAGGCGCTGGTGTGCAGGTCGCCCCGGCCGCAACGGCTGTTGTCGATGGCGCGCATGCGGCGCTCGAGTTCGTAGATGTCGGTCGATTCGGCCAGCCAGGCCTCGTCGTAGCCGCCGCGGGGTTGGGTTCCGCCGGCAAACGCGTTGCGCATCGCGCTGGAAATGGCATTGATGAAGTTCATGTTCTATCTCGGTCCGTCTTGTGGTCGGTTTTTCTCAGTCAGTGCACCCGTTGTGCGGGTTAACACCTAGTTCTCAGTGTAAACCCTGACGTGTGTACTGTCTGTGACGGAACCCGCTGCCCCCTCGGTTTCAGGGGCCTCGCTGCCCTCCCAGCAACGGAAACCCCGCGCCGCCGGCCTGCCCGCCCCGGCTGCGCAGCTGCTGCAGCCGACGCGTCATGCCGTCGATCTCGACCGTCTGGCCGGCGATGATCTCCTCGGCCAGCTGCCGGGTGGCCGGGTCGCGGCCGTGCTGCAACACCAGCCGGGCCATGTCGACCGCACCGGCATGGTGCGGAATCATCATCGCGAGGAAGTCGACGTCGGCATCGCCCGTGTAGCCCGGGCCGTGCATGTCGCTCATCATCCGCGCCATCGATTCGTCCATGTCCTCCTCGAAATTCATGCCGTCTGCCCCTTCTCGCCGACGCGCACGTAGACGAGGTTGATGCTCTTCTTGTTGCGCAGCGCGCCCGACGGCAGCGCCAGGCTGCCCAGCGGGATCTGCGCGAGGAACACCGGCGCGAACGGGTCGCTCACGTCGAAGGCGCTGCACACCGTCTGGCCGGCCCCCGGCGTCGCGGGCAGCTCGTCCTGCTCGTGGGCCACGTAGAGCAGCGTGTTCTCCGGGTTGGTCCACAGCCCGTGCGCCTCGCGGCCGTGCGAGAAGAAGCTGCCGACCATGCGGCGCTGGCCCGGCGGCGCGGCGCGGTCGATGATGGCGATGCGGCTCGATGCAACGCCCTCCGGCCCGCCGTCGTCGACCCGCGCGAGGCTGGCATAGACGACGCTGCCGCGCGCGTTGCGCACGAACTCGACGTGGTTGGGCCGCGCGTTCGGGCCCAGCGGCACGTGGTCGAGCCGCTCGAAGGCGCCCTGCGCCGAGCGGCACGAGATCGCGTCGGCCAGCTTGTGCGACAGCCACAGCTCACCGCCATCGGCCGTCGTCTTGATGAAGGGCGTGAAGCCGAACGGATCCTGCTCGGCGATGGCCAGCGTCGCGACGCGCTGCGGCCGCGAATGGCCGGACGCATCGGCGTTGACGCGGAACACGTCGAGCTGCGGCGTCTTCTGGCTCGCGACGAAGGCCAGCCGCCCGTCGATCGAGAACCAGGCCTGCGACGGGCCGTCGAGCGTCGGCAGCAGGCTGCGCAGCGCCGGCACGCTGCCGCCTTCGAGCTGGCGGCGTGCCAGCTCGACGTCGAGGATCGCGATGCGGTTCTCGCCGCGCAGCGTGACCCACAGCTCGCGGCCGTTGCGCGTGAAGCTCGGCTCGTGCGGCTCGCGCCCCAGCAGCAGGCCGCCGGACACGCGCTCGGCGCTGGTCGATGGGCCGGACGCCGGATTCGGCAGGTTGCCGATGACGCGCCGCTGCGCCGCATCGATCAGGTACACGTTGCTGGAGCCGCGCCCGGTCGTCGCGAGCAGGCGGCCGTCCGGCGACGGCACTGCGCCATGGGCGTCGATGCAGCCGTGGTACAGCGGCTTGTGGATCATCGCCGCATGCGTCGGCGCGACGCCGGCGGTGACGAAGCGGAACGGCGGACGCGGGTCCTCGTCGAAGCTCGTCAGGTTGATCGTCGACTCGACGGTGTTGCTGCGCGGGTCGATCACGACCAGCGTGTTCGAGTCCTCGTTGGTGACGAAGACGCGGTCGCGCGGATCGGTGCCGGGGGTGATCGTCGACGCGCTGCCTTGCGCCATCGCGGGCCAGGCGGCCGATGCCGAGCCGGCCGCGGCCAGCTTCAGGAGGTCTCTGCGTTGCATGGGAGTGTGTGAGTGAAGGAACAGAGTGTGGACAGAGAGGGAACAGGGAAGGAATGGAAGCGGGTTCAACCGGGCGCCAGCTGCCGGTGCACCTCCTGCGCGACGCGCAGCAACTCCTGCCGTTCGGCGCCACCGGAGATCGCGTAGCCGACCTGCCGGTCGACCCAGTAGAAGACGTTGACCGGCCCGTCCCGGCCGAAGCGGAACGCCGTCGTCGCGCCACCGGGTGCCTCGCGCGTCACGTACAGCGTCATGCGCTGGCCGATCGCGTCGTGGTACATGAACTGCGCGACCGGGCCGCTGTCGCCCGGCAGCAGCCGGCCGCCGATCAGCTCGTAGCCGACCGCCTTCAGCAGCGGCGGCCGCACCTGCGTGCCCAGGCGCTTCGACAGCCAGGCCACCAGCGCCTGCTCCTCGTCGGCGCCGACTTCCACCGGCCGGCGGATGTCGGGGCTGTAGACGACGTGCGCCACGGCGGCGCGGCGCGCGAAGCCCCTCAGGTCATCGCCGGTCGAGGCCTGCGAAGCCTGCGCCGAGCGCGCGCCGTCGATGAAGGCGGTGCGCACCCGTTCGTCGTCGATCGAGCCGCGCGCCCACCAGGTCGATGCGGCACTGAGCAGCGCGATCGCGAGACCCGCCGCGAGGCTGCGCCACGGCAGCCGTTGCGACGCCTCGGCGAGGTCGCTGCGAAGTTGCGCCGGCAGGCGCGGCGGCACCGGCTCGTGCAGCAGCGGATCGAGCAGCCGGTGCAGGGCCTCGTTCTGCTGCTGCCAGGCCTGCACGCGGGCCTGCTCGTCCGGCCGCGTGGCGAGGTACTGCAGCACCTCGGCCTCGCGCGCCGGGTCCAGCTGGCGGTCGACGTGCGCATGCAGGTCGGCTTCGGTGACCGGGCGAGGGTCGTTCGGGCGTGGATCGTGGGTCAGGGTCATCATTTCACCCGCTGGATTCTGGGTTGCTCGCAGCCACCCTGCAGTTCGGCGCGCAGCCGTTCCCGGGCCCGCGACAGGCGCGACATCACGGTGCCGATCGGCACGCCGACGATGCGCGCGACATCCTGGTAGCTCATCTCCTCGACGCCGACCAGCAGCAGCACCTCGCGCTGTTCGGCGGGCAATCGGGCCAGCACGCGGTCGAGGTCGCGCAGCTCGAGGCCGTCGGTCTGCGTCGGCCGGTCGGGCGGCTCGGGCAGCTCTGTGTCGAGCGCGTCCTCCGGCTGGCTGCGCCGGGCGCGCACGCGGTCGATGAACAGGTTGTGCATGATGCCGAACATCCAGGCCCGCAACGCGCCGCGCCGCTGCCACAACGGGAACCGGCTGCAGGTACGCTCCAGCGTGTCCTGCACCAGGTCGTCGGCGCGCTCGCGGTCGCCCGTGAGTCCACGGGCATAGCGCCGCAGGTGCGGAATGCCTGCGACGATCTCGGATTCGTCCTCTTGACGCATGGCGGCGGGCGACTCGCGGCGAGCCGTCAGCGCGCGACCGCGCCGACGACCAGCTTCGGATCGACCTGCCAGGTTTCCGAGACGACCAGGTTGTCGCGGATCACCAGCGCATGGCGCACCTTGATCGGCGCCTTGCCGTTGAACAGCAGGTTGGCCGTGACGGTCGCGCCCTTCGGGTTGGCCGACTCCTGGACGTTCTCGATCGCGACCGCGAGCGGCCCCTGCGAACCGGTGAACTTCTCCCAGACGCCGCGGATCGCGTCCTTGCCGGCGTAGCTGCCGTCGAGCGGGCCGCCGACCCATTGCAGCTGGGCGCCGTCCTGGTAGCCGCGCATCAGCACTTGCAGGTCGCCGCTGCCGATCGCGCGGAAGTGCGTGTCGGCCTGGTCGGAGGCGGGGCCGGCCTGCGCCGTCACGGTGAAGGTGAGCGCGGCCAGCATGAGGAGGGAAAGACGTTTCATCGAAGCTTCCTTGCGTGGAATCGGGTGGAGACATCTGCACAGACGGATCGCGATCCCGTTTTATTCCGCGCGGGCCGCGAGAATGATCACCTGCCCGCGCATGGAGGACACGATGAAGACGATGCAACGCCGCCGGATCGCCGCCCTGGTCACGCTGCTCGCCGCGACCGCCGTCGGCGCCCAGTCGCCCGAGCGCTACCGCGGCCTGTGCGACGCGTCGGCCGCCGTCGCGCTCGACGCCCGGCACTTCGTCGTCGCCGACGATGAGCACAACAGCTTGCAGGTCTTCCGCCGCGACGCGCCGGATGCCGTCGGGCGGGTCGATCTCGACAGCTTCCTCGGCACGCAGGCCGGCCGGGAGTCGGACATCGAAGGCGCGGCCGAGGCCAGCGGCGTCATCTACTGGATCGCCTCGCACGGCCGCAACAGCGCCGGCAAGAAGCGCGACGAGCGGCACCGGCTGTTCGCGACCGAGCGCGTGCCCGGTGCCGCGCCACCCACGCTGCGCCCGGTCGGCAGGCCGTACACGCGGCTGCTCGACGACCTGCTCGACGCACCGCAGCTGAAGGGCTACCACCTGAAGGACGCCTCGAAGCTGCCTCCGGAAGCACCGGGCGGACTCAACATCGAGGGCCTGGCGGCGACATCGGGCGGTGCGCTGCTGGTCGGGTTGCGCAACCCGCTGCCGCGCGGGCGGGCACTCGTCGTGACGATCGCCAACCCGGCGCAGGTCGTGCGCGGCGAGCGCGCGCAGATCGGCAGCGTGTTCGAACTGCCGCTCGAAGGCCGCGGCATCCGCAGCCTCGAGCGCATCGGCAACGGCTACCTCGTCGTCGCCGGGCCGCCCGCCGACGAAGGCGGCTTCGCGCTGTACCGCTGGTCGGGCCGGGCCGGCGAGGCACCGGTGCCGGTGTCGTCTGTCGCGCTCGGCAGCTTGCGCCCCGAAGCGCTGTTCGAGTGGCCAGGGACCGGCGAGGTGCAGGTGCTGAGCGACGACGGCGGGGTCCGCATCGCCGGCACCGAGTGCAAGACGCTGCCGGCGGCGCAGCGCGCGTTCCGCAGCCTCGTCGTCAGACCCTGAACCTCACAAGGCCCGCGCCACCGCCCACACGCCCTGCACCACCTGCGCCATGCGGCGGTAGTCCAGCTTCTCCCAGCTGTCGCCCGCCTCGTGGTAGTGGCGATTGCGCAGGAAGGCGGTGTCGGTGACCATCAGCGCCGGCATGCCGAGCGCCCAGTAGCTCAGGTGGTCGGAGAAGTCGATGCCCTGCAGCGCGGTCGGCGCGTTGATCGACTGCACGTGCAGCGCGGTGGCGCCGGCCATCACGGCCTTGACCTCTCGCGTGAGGCTGAAGCTTTCCAGCCGGCCGACGACCGCGATGAAGTCGCCGCGGTCGCCGTACAGCGCCGACATGCCGGCCACCGGGTAGCGCTGCGAGCCGGGCTCGCCGGAGAACGTCCCGATCATCTCCAGCGCCAGCATCAGGCGCGGCTCGCGGCCGGCAGCACGCAGCGACAGCGCGTGCACGGCGCTGCCCATGTCGGCGCTGCGGAAGTACGGCGGCTCCTCGAGCGTGTACGCGACGAGCTCGACCGGCCGCGGCGGCGGATCGCGCGCGAGCAGGCGGGCCAGTTCGAGCAGGCCCGCGACACCGCTCGCGTTGTCGTCGGCACCGGGTGTTGAATCGCCCTCTCCGCCGTCGTGCGCGCCGTCGTGCGAGTCGTAGTGCGCGCCGATCACGAGCGGCGCGCCGTCTGCCGGGCCGAAGCGGGCCACCAGGTTGCGATGCCGGGCCGGGCCCACGGCGAACTCCTGCACGCTCACCACCGCGCCGCAGGCACGCAGCTCATCGGCCACGTACGCCGCCGCGGCATCGAGCCGCCCCGACGCCCCGGCCACGCGCGGATGCAGGTCGACCGAAAGGCGACGCACATGCGCCTTCAGGCGGTCGGCATCGACCGGAGGCGGTTGCGACACGATCGACATCACGCCGGGCTGCGTGACGACGAACCACGCGGCAGCGAGCATCGCGAACACAGCGGCGAACGCGATCCAGAACCCTGTCTTCATGCGAGATCCTTCGAGCGTTGACAGGCCGCGATCGTGCCCAGGGCGACGCATCCCGTGGGCCGGCATCCGACGATCGACCGATTCGGGGCCGCGAACGTCAGGCCGACGCCCGCGCCGGCTGTCTGACAGGCTCGCCAGCATCCCTCGAACTTGGGGGGGTCGGCACCGCGGCGGCCCGCCGGGGTGACTTTGGTCGAACGCCGCAGCGCGACCCGGCCGCAATAATGGCCCGATGCCCGCACGACGAGACACCCCCCGCCCGCCGCGACGGTCGACTGCCGCCCACCGGGCCGGCATCGGCCTGCTGGTATTGGCGGGTGCATTCGCCGGTTGCGGGCCGGCCCAATCCAACGAAGGCGGCAACGGCATGATCTTCGGCCTGTTCAAGAGCAAGCTGGCGTCGACCGTCAGCCCGCAGCTGGGCGCATCGCTGGTGCGCGAATCAGCTTGGCCCGCCTCGCTGCCGGCGGCCCCGGCGGCGGCGTACCCGCAGGTGCGCAACGTCAGCATCGACGGCGGACTGCCGCCGGCCGGCACGCTCGCGGCCGCGCGCGCGGAGCACCCGGCGGCCGAGGCCTTCGTGATCGACGGCCTGGCCGTCGTCAACACCTACGAGCCCGAGCGCCGCACCCAGCTGTGGCAGCTCGATGCCCGCGATGCGCGCCGCTTCGACAAGCAGCGCAGCGCCGCGTTCGATCCGGCGCAGGCCAAGTGGCTGATGTACAGCGCCGAGACGGTGCTCGCGCTGCCGGGCCGGCAGGTGCTGATCCAGCTGAAGTACCACCGCCCGCAGGCCACCGACGGCCTGTTCGTGTACGACGCCGAGGCCGACCGCGTGCGCAGCTTCGGCAACGTCGAGCCCGACTGGTCGCGCGGCCTGCCCTTCCGGTTCATCGACAGCCTGCAGCTGCGCCCCGACGCGCTGCTGGTGCGCTACCAGACCGAGAAGGAGCGGCTCGGCCCGCAGCGCTACGTGAACCACTACGAGCACCTGGTGCTGTTCTCGCCGCGCCACCGCGACGGCCTGGAACTCGTGAAGCTTGGCCTCGACGACGGCAGCGTGCGGCGCTGGGGCCTCTCCGGCAGCAAGCTCTGGTTGCAGACCGCCGACGACCGGGCCTCGCCGCCGCGCGAAGCCGTCTGGTCGCTCGACCTTGCCCGCGCGCTCTGACGCACCCTTGACGCACCCCTGACACGCACCACCGCATCGGACCACCATGTCGACACCGATCAATGAATACCTGACGCCGCAAGAGGCTTCGTACATCGCGCACAACGCGTACTTCACGCTGAAGGACTGGATCAGCGGCCAGCCGACCATCGGCATGGAGACGCGCGCCAACGTGCGCAAGATGGTCACCGGCGACGGGCTCGGCGCCGCGGCCCAGGGCGGCGGCGCCAACACCTCGCTGAAGCCCACCGAGCTCGGCGGCGCCCACCTCGACCGGGTGTTCGCCGGCTCCACCGCAGGCGTCACCACCGGCTTCGGCTACGTGCTGAGCTTCAACCGCGCCGGCAGCAAGCAGGTCGTCATCGCGACGCGCGGCACGCGCGCCGAGCACTCCAAGGCCGACCTGCTGACCGACCTGCGCGCGTCGATGACCGGCTTCGGCGACTTCGGCCTGGTGCACCAGGGCTTTCGCAACACCTTCGACAGCGTGAAGATCGGCCTGACCCGCGACGACCGGCGGATCATGGATGCCGACGTGGTGCACTGCGTGGGGCACAGCCTGGGCGGCGCGGTCGCGACGCTGGTGGCGGCGCATTTCTCGTCGCGCGGCAAGGCGGTGAAGCTCTACACCTTCGGCTGCCCGCGCGTCGGCGCGCTCGGCGCGCAGAGCGCGATGGAGCAATCGCTCGGCAAGCACAACATCTTCCGCGTCTCGCACGACCTCGACCCGGTGACGATGGTCGGCCCGTACCCCTACGGCCACCTGAACGGCCAGCCGGACGACGCGAACAACATGATGCTGGTGTCGCCCACCGGCCAGCTGCTCAGCGTGGCCAACCACGACATGACCGAGTACGTGCGCAGCGTCGGCGGCACCGAGATGAACTGGCAGGCGGTGCGCGGCCTCGGCGGCGCGGTCGAGCGCGACAACGCGGTGCTCGCGCGCTGGCTGCTGCGCAGCTCCGACAACCCCGGCTGGCTCACGCAGCGCGCCGCGCAGGGCCTGAGCTACCTGATGAAGGCCTTCTCTCACCTGCTGAAGCAGCTCGGCTTCGTGACGATCGCCGGGCTGACCGGCATCGACCTGTTCTGCGTGGTGCTGGCCTCCAACATGACGAAGATCGCCGAGATGAATTCGCAGCTGATGGACTGCATCCTGCAGGCCGCCCGCTGGGCGCGGGTGGTGGTCTCGAACGCGGCGCAGCTCACCGCGACCGTGATCCGCGCGATCCTGAACGCGATGTTCAGCGTGCTGCGGCCGATCGCGGTGAACGCGCTGCAGAGCGTCGGCCGCGGCACGCCGCTGCCGCTGCTGATCGGCGGCGCCACCGCGCTGGCCGGTGCGCTCATAGGCTGAGCCATGGAGCGCGACGCCTTCGAGCACCTGTACCTGCACGCCCACACGCTGGCCGAGTTCGGCTTCATGCGCGCGATGGCGGGGCTGGCGAGCAGCGACGCGCCGGCACTCGCGCCGGAGCAGCTCGCCGCGAATGCGGCCGATGCGCAGCAGATGCTGAACCTCGATGCGGCCAGCTTCGACTGGTCGGCCCTCGACGGCGTGGCGGGCTTCGGTGCCGGGCCGGCGGCCGACGAGAACCCGGTGGCCGGCCATGACGGCCCGACCTTCACCGAGGCGCTGGCGATGGACGACGAGGTCGGCGGCGATGCGATGCCGGAACTGTCGAACTACCTCGAACGCGCCCAGGCGGCACGGCCGCTGCTGGCGGGTCGCATCGCGCACTCATGGGCCACGGTGGATGCGCAGGCCCTCGACGGCGCGCTGGCTGCGCTGCCCGGCGAGCTGGCCCCGCTCACCGGCCCGCTCAGCGCCGACGAACTCGCCCCTTGGCTGGCGCTGTACGAGCAACGCCACCCGGCGCTGGACACGCTGGTGCAGCAGATCCGGCGCCTCGAACCGTTCTGATCGGTCCGGAGGGTCAGGCCCGGTACTGAACGCCGGGCAGCACGCACAGCATCTCGTACGCGAGGTTCGCACCGACCAGCGCGGTCGTGCCCTGCGGGTCGTACGGCGGCGAGATCTCCACCAGGTCGGCGCCGACGAGGTCGAGCCCGCGCAGGCTGCGGATGATCTCCAGGCCCTGCTGCACGCTGAGCCCGCCGATCTCCGGCGTGCCGGTGCCGGGCGCGAACGACGGGTCGAGGCCGTCGATGTCGAAGCTGAGGTAGACGGGCCCCCCGCCGACGCGCTCGACCACCTCCTTCATCAGCGGCAGCAGGCTGCGGTGCCAGCACTCCTCGGCCTGCACCACGCGAAAGCCCTGCGCGCGGCACCAGTCGAAATCGTCGGCGTGGTAGCCGGTGCCGCGCAGGCCGATCTGCACCACGCGCTGGCAGTCGAGCAGGCCCTCTTCGACGGCGCGGCGGAACGGCGTGCCGTGCGCGATCTTCTCGCCGCCCATCGTGTCGTTCACGTCGGCATGTGCGTCGACGTGCACGACGCCGACCGGGCCGTAGCGCTTGCGCATCGCGCGCAGGATCGGCCAGGCGATCGTGTGGTCGCCACCGATCGTGATCGGGCGGCAGCCGCCGGCGATGATGCGGTCGTAGGCCGCCTCGATGCGGTCGATCGAATCGACGATGTTGTACGGGTTGGTCGCCACGTCGCCGATGTCGGCGACCTGCAGCGAATCGAAGGGTGCGGCACGCGTGGCCATGTTGTAGGGCCGCAGCAGCACCGACTCGCTGCGCACCTGGCGCGGGCCGAAGCGCGCACCGGAGCGGTTGGAGGTGCCCAGGTCGAACGGCACGCCGACGAAGCAGGCGTCGAGCCCCTCGGTGGTCGGCTGGTGCGGCAGCCGCATCATCGTCGCGATGCCGGCGAAGCGCGGCACCGCGTCACCGCCCAGCGGCTGGTTGAAACGCGGGGCGGCGGGAGCTTGCGGAGGGTTCACGACGGGATGCCGGCAGCCAGGGATCCCGCATCATAGGAGGGGATGCTG
>Ga0075370_10000770_pt1 | contig 12850 bp, 11 predicted proteins | sample EndMethybrTD3035_FD_71398 | JGI IMG/M metagenome (GOLD analysis project Ga0075370, IMG submission 71398) | Populus endosphere microbial communities from Tennessee, USA - Endosphere MetaG P. TD hybrid TD303-5 | ecosystem: Host-associated > Plants > Roots > Endosphere | place: USA: Tennessee... | reverse complement strand
CCTTTTCACCTCTGCGGCGCCAGCGCCGTCGAGGATTAGCTGGCGCTACTCAGCCGGCGCCTTGCAGGTTGGGTAGAAAGATGGGGAAGTACGCCCGACTAGGCGACCGCGCTTGTCGAGGATCGATAGTTGGCAGCGAGCCCGTCCGCCGGTCAGATTTCGGCGGCAAAATGCGCGGTTGACGAATCTTGGATTTCGCACATAATCCGTTGACGATCAATCAAGAGTGCACAAACATGCTCGTTCTGAAATCATCTGATGGCAGTCTCCCCCCGGCTCTGAAGGAGGAGTATTTGAACGTGGTCTCCTCATGGTTCCTCGAAGAATGGCGGGCCACGGAAGACGACATGGTGCGCGATACGGACACGCCTTACACCCGAGGCACCACTCGCTTCGGGCGCCAGAAGCAGCGCATCACCTTGGAGTATCTGTCTGGGCTTCACCCTTGGCTGAAGGTTGAGAACAACGGGCTGGACATCGTGTTTTCGATTTGCGGTATCCCCTGCCGCTTTAGCAACGACGACGCAGACTCGCCCAAGAAGCGCGCCGTTCTTGAGGTTCATCAGTTTCAGATTCCTCTGCTTGAGGAGGCGGAGCCGGGCGAGGCAGCGCGTTTCGTGTTCGTGATTGATCAAGGTGCCGATGAGATGAGTGAGCCGCGCGTTGTGCTGCTGGGCTTCTCGCAGTCTGGGCAAGAGGTATGCCGTTGGACCTCTGGCGAAATCTTCAGGAGGATTGGCGAGGCAAAGCCATCTATGCCTGCTTCGGTCGAGATCAAGAAGCCGCTCATCACGCCTAAGCGGCGCCCGGCTGCTGATGACGGTGCAGAAGCGTCGGCAGGGCCATGAATCAGATCCTCTGTTTCAACATCCGCCTTGCCCGCCTGTTCAACGGTCTATCGCTGACCGAATTGGGGGAGAAGTTAGGAAAGTCGAAGCAGTACCTTAGTCGCGTCGAGACGGGTGCCGAGCCTGTATCTGCAACGCTTGAGCAATCCTTAGTCGATCATTTGGGAATATTGCCGGAGTTTTTGCGGCATGTAGACCCGATGCCGCTCACGGAGGAGCAGTGTCACTTCCGAAAGCAACTCACCACAAAGGTTGCGCTGCGGCAGTACGCGCGTGCGCGCGGTGAGATGCTGAAGCGGCTGGTCTGCGTGCTGGATGAGTATCTCGATTTGCCCGACTACCGCATTGAAGAGGCCGACCCTTCATCTGAGGAAACGATTGAGCGCGGTGCAGAAAGGTGTCGTGCCGAATGGGGCTTGGGCTGGGGACCGATTAGCAACGTTACCCGGGTGGCCGAGAACGCCGGTGCCGTGGTCATGCGCGTTAACGGCCTGGCCCATGAAGTTGATGCAGTCTCGTTTGCCACTCGTCGACCGGTGATCGCGCTCAATGGCGCCGGCAAGTCTGCTTGCCGCGCTCGTTTTGGCGTCGCTCATGAACTTGGACATTTCGCGCTGCATATTGGCGTGCTCACGGGGGACCGTTTGACCGAAAACCAAGCTAATCGATTCGCCAGCGCTTTCTTGTTGCCGCGGGCTTCATTCTTGGCCGAAAGTCATAAGGCCCTTAGGCGTTCGCGCCTTAACTGGGACGGGCTGAGCGAGCTCAAGCTTCGGTGGGGCGTGTCCAAGGCTGCGATGCTCTATCGTGGGCGGCAGCTGGGAGTATTCACGGACGATCAAGTTCGCGCGGGCTACATCACGCTTCGGCGGCACGGTGAAGCTATCGAAGAACACGAGGACGCCGGCATGATTGTTGAAAGTCCGGAGGTGGTTGCCGACGGGCTTCAAATGATGACTGACGAGCTTGGAGTACCGCTCGCCGCTGTTGCTCGAAAGATGTACGTGCAGCCGCGGCTGCTGAGCGATCTTTTGGGGCAGCCACAAGGATTGCGGAGCGCGGAAGTCGTTAACTTGTTTTCCGCGTCGTGAAAAGATCGTGCTTCTCGATGCAGGCTCGCGCCTTTGAGGTCCCGGGAATGCCTCTGCGCAAGCTGGCGATTTCCCTTGTTCGCGTTCTTGGATGAGGAATGCTGGGGGCCTTACCGCCGCTGCTGCATGTGTGTGTTTGTGGAGAAGATGGCCCAGTCTCGCATCAGTTGCAGTCGCTTCTCCAGCAGATCGCCGCGTCGGTAGGCTGCTTCGACCTTATTCGATACCGCGTGCGCCAGCGCCATCTCCGCTACCTCGTTCGGGTAGTCCGTCTGCTCGGCCGCCCAGTCACGGAAGGTCGAGCGGAAGCCATGCGGTACCGCGTCCACCTCCATCCTGCGTAGCACCGCCGTCAGCGTCATGTCGCTGAGCATCCCGCCCTTGGGCGCCGGGAAAGCGAAGTCGCTGTGGCTGATCTTCAGTTGGGCCCGCAGTAGTGCCACCGCTCGATCCGACAGCGGCACGCGGTGTTCTTTCTTCGCCTTCATCCGCTCGGCTGGCACCACCCACAGTGCGCCGTCCAGGTCGAACTCGCCCCACGTTGCCCCGCGCACCTCGCCCGAGCGCGCCGCAGTCAGGATCGTGAACTCCAGCGCGCGGGCGCCGACACCCTCCGCCTGCCGCAGCCGAGCCATGAACTCGCCGATCTGCCGGTAGGGCAACGCGCGGTGGTGGTCCGTCTTCGCGATCTTCCCCGGGGCTGGCAGCAGCTTGTCGAGGTGCCCCTTCCAGCGCGCCGGGTTCGGCCCCGTGCGGTAGCCCCGCGCCGTCGCCCAGTCCAGTACCGACTCGACCCGCCCGCGCAGCCGCGACGCCGTCTCCGTCTTTTCCTTCCAGATCGGCTCCAGCACCTTGAGCACCTGCGGCAGCTCCACGTCGCGCACCAGCAGCGAGCCGATCTCCGGCTTCGCGTAGGTGTTCAGGGTGTTCTCCCACTGCTGTCGGTGCTTCGCGTTCCTCCATGAGAGCTCGTGCGCCTCGATGTAGAGGGTCGCGGCCTTGGAGAAGGTGATCGCCGCGGCGCGCGACGCGATGAGCGCGCTGCGCAGCTTCTTGCCTTCCTCGATGGGGTCCAGCCCCAGCCGCATCTGCGCCCGGGCCTCACGGGCGAGTTCGCGCGCCTGCGCCAGCGGCACGTCGGGGTGGCCGCCAAGCCCCATGTCCCGCCGGATGCCCCCGACGCGGGCCCGCAAAACCCAACTGCGCGAGCCGCCAGCGTTGACGTTCATGCCGAGGCCGGCCACGCCGCCCACGAAGTTCATCCCGCGCCGGGTGATTCGCGACACCTCCAGTGCGCCCATCTCCTTTGCCTTACCCATCTATCGCCCCATCAGTGAAAACCGCATTCGATCCAGCGAGTTTCACGAGGTTTCCGAGGTGTGTACAGAGGCAGTCACGCGCGTGACTCGGTGTGACACCAAGTGATAGTCTCCGTCGAACTTTTGATGTTGTTCGATGACAACGAGAGGGCTGGCCGCGCGGCGTTGTGCAGGGTCGGCCTTGACTTGATCGGCGTCAGCCCAAGTCCAATAGGCTATGTTTGCTAAAACGCTAGATGTAGCGTATCTTGTGTGCCCCGGACGCTATATGTAGTGTGTGAGGGTTGTAGCCAGCTTAGGCCAGCGAGGTGCACGATATGGACAAGGTTGCGATCGAAAAGGAAGCTCGTCGACTCCAAACTGAGATATGGAGCCGCCGGGATGTGCGCTATCCGCTTGGTGTGCCTGATATCCCAACATTGTTCGACCCAAGGAACGTGGCCGACCACTGCGACCTCTACTTTGACGTGCGGGATAGGCTCGACACAGATTACCGAGGAGGGGGTGAGGCTGCCGGTCTCTGGCAGCGTGACCGCTCAACTATCCTCGTATCGAGGAGGTTCTCCTTTGAGATCCAGCGCTTCACTGCCGCACATGAGATCGGGCATTTCGTGCTCCACCCAGCGGTTGGGGATCGAACGCTTCACCGAGAAATGCCTGTAGACGGGCCTCGCAGCGGTAGGCCGCTGCTTGAGCGGGAGGCTGATTACTTCGCTGCATGCCTGCTCATGCCTCGGAAGGCAGTCATCGCTGCATTCGAGGCCCGGTTCACTAAGCACCCCCTCGTGCTCACCGAAACCGTGGCCTACCATCTGAAGGCGGACGCCGGATCGATGTTTTCGCAGCCCAGGGGGTCGTTGCTGTTTGCCGAAGCAGTGGCTCGCGCTCAGCAGTTTGATCGGCTTCGGTTCAAGTCGTTGGCGCAGTACTTCGGCGTCTCTGCGCGTGCGATGGCAATTCGCTTGGAAGAACTTGGTCTCGTCGCGCCGTACTTGTACGCCTAGCTCGTGGGTTGATTGGCGTCTGTCGACTCAATGCGGGGCCTCTCGATTGGAGGAGTCGCTAGGAATGTGAAGAGTATGTGGATGGGTGATCCTGTTTCGTTGACGGCAGGCCATCTTTTCACAGGTCAAGGCACTGGGTTCTATGCTCGCTAACCAAGCAGCCGTGCGCCTTTCACAGGAAATCCTCCGCTTGCTCACAGAGTTATCCACAGGCGGCGGGAGGCGCTACATCTAGTGGGTTGAAGCAATGCCAGACACCAGATATAGTGTCAGTACTGGATTCAAACCCAGTATAGAAAAAGGCCGCCAAGAGGTGCAACTCAAGGCGGCCTTAGCAGACAACCGATACCCGGCGAAGTCTGCTCCCAACTCACGTTCGGAACGTTGAGCGTAACGCAAGCACGTTTGCTTTGCAGTACGGGGTTTTGCGTACCGGGGCGTCAGCAGCTGTTCATGGAGGAAAACGATATGACAGCAGGAAAGAAGCCCGGTACGAGTACCGGCAACAGCGGCGGCATCTTTCGCGAAGTTGGGCCTCGGGGTGGCGCCCGTGACAACTACGCGGCGGTGCCTGATAAGAGGCCTCTGCCTCCAACCTCAACCCCCGGTAGCACCTGGGTGCCTGTGAAGAGGACGCCCGACAGCAATCGCTAACGGCGGTGGCCGCGTAAGAGATCGACCAGTCGAAAACTTGCGCGGCCATTTTCGTTATGTGATCGCTGCTCGGGAGCATTCCGTTACGCAATCAACTCTAGAAATTTATGCCAATTCATTTCGACCTCAAGCGCAGTGGTTCGCAGTTCATGTTCAACCTCAAAGGTGCCAACGGTGAGACCGTGTTGACCAGTGAGCGCTACCTGACCAAGCAGGGTGCTCAGGGAGGGATCGCCTCGGTCAAGGTCAATGCGCCTACCGACGCGCGCTATCGCAAGCTGACGGCAACGAACGGCTTGCCATATTTCACCCTGACTGGCGCGAACGGGGAGACCATCGGCACGAGCGAAACCTACTCGTCTACAACCGCCCGGGATAATGGTATTAGCTGGGTCAAACAGAATGCGCCGAGCGCGCCTACGGCCGACAACACCTAGGGTTATGCCTTTGCCGGACGCCTGTATCGGCGTCTGGCTTTTCCTCCTGTCCGTTGGTAGTGCGAACGGATGACACAGGCCAAGCTCTCCCGGAGATCACCGCTTGGCCAGGATGGGGGAGTTGGCGTTTTGATGGGTGAACTGGGTCCAAGGGCAATAGAACGTCGATATGCCATTTACTCAAACGGAACGCGTCGATCATGCGCCTAAGCGCGCCACCGAGACCGAGTTCGCCTTTCTTGATAGATGCGCATGGCCTGCAGTTGAGCTCGTAAGGCAACTTGTCAAAGTCTGTTTGGCGGAGTACCCGGCTGCGGAACGTGCCGAGTTGATCGCTAGACTGAGTTCAGGGGATGCCCGGCACTTTGCGTCCGCAACGTTTGAGATTTTTCTGCATGAGTATCTGAGGCGGCTAGGATTTCAACTTTTGCCTCATCCTGAGTTGCCCAACGGAAGGCCAACTCGGCCTGACTTTCTCGTCACCTGCCCCAATGGTCAATCCATGTACTTGGAGGCCGTTTGCGCTTCCGATGACACTGGGCGCAATATTGCGGCTGAGGCCCGCAAGGCGGTGGCACTACAGATGCTGGACTCTGCGAATCATTCGGACTTCATGGTTTCCATTGAGTCAGAGGGGGAGCCCACAACGCAACCCAGTGGACGTCGTTTGGCTAGGGCAGTCGTTCGCTGGCTTGACACTCTCGACGCTGACGCCTTGCTTGAACGGGCTGCCCAAGGCTATGAGGCGCTTCCAGAGATGGTCTGGCAACACGAAGAATGGCGGGTTAGAGTGCGGCCGATACCCGTCAAGCCTGAAGCGAGGGGGCGGCCTCGACGGCTCATCGGAGCGCGCAGCTTCGGGGCCGGTTGGATCGATGGTTGGACGCCGATACGCGACGCGGTCATGTTCAAAGCACGGCGATACGGCGAACTCGACCTACCACTTGTGGTTGCCGTTAATGTGGACACCTTCCATCTCGATCCGATTGACGAGGTTCAGGCGCTCTTTGGTCAGGAGCAATTTGTCTTTGCTGTCGGCGGTGAGCGCAGTGAGCCCAGATTCGAAAGAGATCCGAATGGCGCTTGGCGTGGACCGTCTGGGCCGCGAGGCCGGCAATGCGGCGGGGCGTGGCTGTTTGATAACTTTTCCCCTTATACCGTGGCTCGACGGGGGCAGAGGCTTTACTTGAATCCGTGGGCGCACCGGCCCGTACCCGATGCATTTCTCCTGATGCCACACGCTGTAGTCGTGGATCATCGCATTCAATCCGTCGACGGACAGAGCTTTCGGGACGTATTCGAGTTGCCCGAGCAATGGCCCGAGTGAGGGGCGCGGACGGGCGATGCAGCGATCTCGCTGTGCTGGTCTTGTCGAGAATTCGGGGCGGCGCCCGACCGGCTATCGCGCTTGACGAGCATAGAAGACTATCCCTGTTTAGCCTGAAGTGCTCCTAATTTCGTTCGCCAATCGACCCAGATGGAACTAGAGTTTTTGAACCTGATCTCCGGTGACGGAGGGTTTGCCGACATTTGGCGCGCACGCGACAAGGAGCTTGACCGCGACCTTGCAGTCAAGATCGTAAGGGAGGCAAGCATCGGGATTTCCAACGCGCTTCAGCATGCGCGTGCATTGGCTCGTGCTAAGCACCCCAATGTGGTTGTCGTGCACACCATTGAAAAGGTTCGGGACCCGAACGGTCCTGGCGAGGTAGATGCCGTAGTGATGGAGCTACTGCATGGGGTCACCCTCGGCGCGCGGCTGCAAGGCCCGCCTCTCACCAGAGAGGAACTGCGAACGGTGAGCTTGGGAATTGTCGGGGCAGTTCGGCACATTCATGCTCAGGACATGGTCCACGGTGACTTGCACGAGCACAACGTCATGATCTGCGTGGGCCAAGCGAAAGTCATCGACCTCTTGCACAGATACTCTTTGGCGCTGCTGAGCGTTGGTCGCCGCGGCGAACAGGTGGTCCGCGAACTTCGTGCGCTCAAGATGCTTCTCCAGCAAGCCGTCGGACACTCGGAACTCAGCGCAGAGCAGGCTTGTGCGTTTACAGAAGCTGTACGTGGAGACGTGTCCCTCGAAGACTTGGAATCGGCTTTGCTTGAAGCCGTCGAGGGCGAACCACCAGTCCGTCTGCGGCTAGAGCACCCGAAGACCCCTTTGAATCTGCTAGATGTGGTTGTCCCTGACATGCACCGTGAACGGGTTCGAGCACTGCTGGGTGCGCCAAACTTCGTGCAGGGAACGGACTGGGTCTATCGCTACCAAGAGACACAAGTGGAGATCAAGTTTACCGAGGCTGAGTCGGTAAGTGCGGTGGTGATAGTCCTTTGTTGGGGCAAGAAGTACCACGGCGTGCATCCCACCGCGCATACGGATAGTCCTCTAGGGGAGCTTACGCTTGCCGACGTTCTGCTCGATTTTCGTGGTGTCGAAGATGTTGAGTATTTCGAGAGCATGCGAACCAAAGAGATCTACCTTCGAGGCCGTTGGGGCCCCCCTGGCGCTTGGAGTTATTACGCCGTTGGCGCTCTCGATGTTCTGGCTGGTGTCGGCTCTATTGCCCCAGTGGAGTTCGAATGGGACGTCGACGCAGGACTTCTACGCACTAACCCGGGCGAGGTTCGTATCAACTGGATGGCTGCAACTGCGTCGTATTCGATTGATGTGCCGGGGTTCAATTGGTACATCAAGGGCTAGCTGAATCTCGTTTCCTCAAGTTGAGACGGATGAGCGTGTTTGTGTGGTCTGTCGTCGTCGCGATCGCGAGGATAAAAGCTAAGGAGCTCTTGACGCCTCATTCGGCGGCGAGGGTGGGCTAAATTCCCTGCATGACTGAATCCCTCAATGCCACGTCTCTTCGGCCGCGTCTCAGCCTGCAGGCCGTGCTTTCAGTGTTGGCCGCATTGGCTGGCGCAGGTGCCGTTTGTCTTCATCTGCTTGGAGGTCAGATTCATCGAACCTACCTGCGGCAGTGGGCGGTCGACGCGGATCTGTTTCCGAAGGCGGCCGACTGGATACTGAGCGGTGGTTACAACGGCCTCGTCACCTTTGGCATCCAGTCTTTGGCGGCAATCTTCCACAACTTCCTGTGGGTGCTGCTCGCATCGATTCCGTTGGGCGTCTATGTGTGGTTGTTGCTCTCCCCCTTGGGTTTGGATCGCCTGCCGACCAAGCAATGGACTTGGCTCCGAACCTCATGGGGGAAGGTGGTGGGGTACGTACTGAAGTCTCTGCTGGCCCTCGTCTTCTTTCCGTTCGCATTGTTCCTTGTCGTTGTTGTCGCGGCGATCCCCGCCGTTATTGCCGAGTCAGTGGGGAAATCAGCTGCGGAGCAAGAGCTGACCGATTTTCATCTTGGCTGCGAAAAGTCAAAAGCGGTCTGCATACAGTTTCTCAAAGCCGGGAATGAAGTGGCCAGAGGGTACGTCTTGGACAGTTCGCCGTCGCACATCGCGTTGTTTGATGTCAACTTGCAGCGCAGCAGAACTCTTCCTCGCGAAGGTTTAGAAGGTGTTGCGATGCGGAAGATGCGGTAGTGACACCTCGTGCATCGCACTCCCAATGAGAGATGGCTGACTGTCTATCGATGGAGTGGAAAATAGCTTCACCCATCCAAGCACCCATCAGAAAAAATGCGACTAGATGAGCCGTAGAGATGGCCCGTGAGACGTGACATTCATGCGAAGCGTCGACGAGCGGGGCGCTGGGAGGCTTGGTGACACCACTTGCGAGTATCAGCCTAGTGGTCACACTCTCCGCCAAGAATCGATCCTTGGCAATTTTTGAAAGTCCCGCGCAGCTCATACGACTTTGCTGCCCGCGATCAGGGCAAAGCCGCAAGCGACCCCGCTGCCTGCCAGCGTGTCGCAGATCGATCCGCGGTCCTCACAGGCGTGGCTGCGAGAGGTCACTCGTTATTCAGCTTTCGCGCTGGGGATTTTTCTGTTTTTGGCGCCTACAGATTGTGAGGTCGCTTTCACCTGGCTCGCTGGTGTTCTTAAATGCGCGAAGCGCTTGCACCATCTCGTTGCATGAGTGGTCAAATTTTCGTTGAACATTCCTTGCGGATTTCTCAACGTGTCAGACGGTGGAAATGAAAAAGCATCAATTTGAAAGAGCCGTGGTGATTACGGCGGATGCTTTTGAATTTTCAAAACCAGCAACCTTTAGTGCGTCTGGCCCGATGGCCAAAAATCTTTTTGCGTTATATTCTTGCGATCCAGCGAATTTTGCCTTGGCTAGTAGGCGAGCATATGTGACATATCCGTATGGGTGAATATTTTTTAATTTGGAGATATCTTGATCGCTGACGGCATTCAATATTGATAGTGGTTTCTCTACGTCGCCCGCGGAGTAAGCGCCGGTCCCGAAATTGCTCTTGTAAATAAGCACCTTGGGGTTGCGTTTCATGGCGTCTTCGTAGAGATCGCGAGCTCGTGGATGGTTGTCGAGGGCGCTGTGGATTAGTCCGCCAAAGTTTGAGAGCTTTGCCGAGGCTACGCCTAATTCTGTTAATCGATCGAAGTCTGCCTTTGCAGTTGCGAATGATTTTGATTCGCGCAGTACTGAGACCAACCTCTCGGCAGACTCAATTCCAAAGTGTGTCACTCGACTCGAGTTTGTGCCGGCGAATTCCGATGCTGCAAATCTCGCGAACTCGATTGCATTTTTGACCGGAAAGGTATTTTTCCTATTATCAATAGTAGTCTCGATATCTTTTTTTGAGAAGACGCCCACTTTGAATCCGAGTTCTGGCAGTTGCTCGGCTATTCGATCGGTAAAACTCTCAAGGGTCTCTTCGTCGTACGTTTGATCGCGTCCAACCAAGCACACTGTTGCGCGATCTAGCATTCCAGTTTTGGCGGCTGCTGGAAAAGTCGAAGTTACGCCTCGGAACAGCACTGCGATTGCCGAATTAAGTGCCGCGCTTCCATATTTCTTTAAATATTCTTGCTCTGCATTTAATCTAAATACAACCGCAAATGGGCTTCCTCCGTCATCTGCGTTTTGATTGACAAAGCCTTGAAGCGGTTCGACGCCTTCTATCAATGTTGAGCCAGCTTTCGTCGGAAAATATTTCGATGTGTGCGGTAGAAGGTGGCCGATGCTGCCTGTCGGGATTTCTTCTAGGTGCGATCCTTGCTCAATTGTCCGATTTCGGTCGTCGGGATTTGCAATGAAGGCAAAGCTTATCTCCGGCTGAACGTCAAACACAGTGAGGCGCGTAAGTTCAATTCTAGGATAAATTCCAATCGTTCTTGTAGTCCGGCCATCGCTCACTGAGAATTTTTTTGTTCCAGTGAAATTTGGTGAGAATACTTTGAATTCTTGCCCCATTGTAACCCCAACATTTTTCCCAAGATCTATTGCAACGATCCCCGTCTGTAGGTCTTGTTCCAGAACGCGCCCGCACGAACTCAGGATTGAAGTGAATAGAACAGCTTGATTCCGACCAGATGCTTTTGCTCTGTATAAAGCAGTATCCGCTCGTTCTAATAGTAATTCAACTTGATCTTGTGAGGTCTCTGAGCCGATCGATCCGTGCATTGATATTCCAATGCTAGCGGTGACCGATCGTTCTCGAAGTGGAGGAGGGGATAGCATTGAAAGGTTTTCCCGCTGACTTAACCATTGCCATTCTTTTTCAGAAGGAAGCGCGTCTTCTGCAATCTTGGATCGAAAAAGTTCGGCACAATCCTCGACTAATTGTTCGGTTAGAGATCCATGCAAAAATATGAGAAACTCCTCGCCGGAGGGGTGTGCAACACACACCTTTAAATTATTGCTAGGAGCTAATTCAATTTCTTTTGCAACTTGCTCTAGCCTAAGGGCGAATGATTTAAGTACTTGATCCCCATATAGATGGCCATATGTATCGTTTACTTGCTTAAAATGATCGATGTCTAACGCTAGTACGGCTGTCTGGTTTATTTGTTCGATTTCTTCCGTTGTCCCGGCGTCCGTGGGCTTTGAGGCCTGCGACAAAATCAACTGCAGCCTTCGGCGAAATTCTTCGCGTGCCACCAATAGCGTCAGCGGATTATGTAGAACCCTGTAGGCATTTGATGCTCTTTCGACGATACTTCCTATTCTTCCGCGAAATCTTTTTTGTTTTTCGAGTTGTGGTGATTTCGAAAAGGTCAGTTCCAAACTGCACATTAATTCTGGGCAATGAAACCAAGCAGTTCTTGAGGCTGATGGATGGTATGCGATCACCTGGCCCTTGGATCGTTCGAGTGCTGTTTGCACTCCTGGGATTACTGTGTTTGCATCATCGAGTTTCAACCACTTGCTTTCCAATTGATAGTAAACAGCGGTTGAAATCGATTCGGTTGTAAATTCGGCATCGAGCTCGGATTTAACAAGTCTTAATTTGTCTAGTTTCATTTCTTAAGATGGCGAAGTGATCGAGATTTCGCAAATCGACGCAGGTGCCGATCATGATACTGTTTCTAAGTGTTGCGCGGTGACTGGATGTGGGGTCTGGCAGTCCACCTCAAGCCATGGCATTCAATGTGGTATCTTGATACTAAGTAGCTGTCGGAAAGAGAGATTTCGCTCCCGCACTCTCCGCCAGAATCAATTTTTGGCAGTTTTTGAAAATCCCGCGCACCCCATGCGATGGGACTTTTTCATTGGGCCAGAGTTACCATGCAACTCTTCCCGACCCACCCGTCGGCGCCGCGTGTCGTACTCACATGTCGAACCCCTTCCGCCCCGACTGCCAACTCGGCCAACGCCTGGCATCGCAGTACGGCATCGACACAGTCCAATCGCTCGTGAGCAAGTCGCGCTGGGGCTCCGAGTTGGGTGTCGCGCGCATGCGCTACGAGTTGCCCCACCTGTTCGTGCTGGCGCCTCTCCCGACCGAAGACGCATTCCTGCTCAGCGTGGAAATCAATTCGGGCGGCAGCCGGCGCATCGTCCAAGGCGGCGATTCCCGCCAGCTGGGCCTGCAGCAGGAGGGCGCTTTCCACATCGCCGATTTGTCGCAGCGCACCTCGGCCTACGTCAGCAGCCCGTTCCACTCGATGTTCTTCCACCTGCCGCGCGCCACGCTCGATGCGTTCGCCGAAGAGATGGAGATGCCTCGCGTCGGCCGGTTGCGCTGCGATGCGGGCACGCTCGACCCGGTGATCGCCAATCTGGGCCGGGCCCTGCTGCCCGTGCTGATGCACGCGCAGGATGCGAGCCGGCTGTTCGTGGATCACCTGGTGCTGGCCCTGAAGGCGCATGTGGTCCACGTCTACGGCGACGTGGCTGGCGGCACTGGGCCCGCACGGACGCAGAAGCTGGCGCCGTGGCAGGAGCGCCGCGCGAAGGCGTTCCTGACGCAGCACCTCGCAGGCGATGTCTCGCTGGCCGATGCAGCGCGCGAGTGCGGGCTGTCGCGCAGCCACTTCAGCAAGGCGTTCAAGCAGACGACCGGGCAGACGCCGCATGCCTGGCTGGTGGGCCAGCGCATCGATGCGGCGCAGCGCCTGCTGCGC
>Ga0075370_10000769_pt1 | contig 12851 bp, 10 predicted proteins | sample EndMethybrTD3035_FD_71398 | JGI IMG/M metagenome (GOLD analysis project Ga0075370, IMG submission 71398) | Populus endosphere microbial communities from Tennessee, USA - Endosphere MetaG P. TD hybrid TD303-5 | ecosystem: Host-associated > Plants > Roots > Endosphere | place: USA: Tennessee... | reverse complement strand
GTATAGAGGTTGCAATCGCTGAGATCCAGGCTGGTCACTTTCGCAAGAACAGCTTCCGGCGCCCCTTTAAACCATTCTCGAATTAATTGGGTTTTTTCAGTAAGAGAAAGAGTATCAATTACCAATAACTCCCCTTGCAGATCCAAAGGCAACTTTCTAAAAAAAGTGATTAAATCACTATTTCTTCTATACGCCTTGATCCTTTCAGGAAGAACGACGGTGGGCAAGTTTTGGTTCTGTAGATCCAAAATAGAGGCGAGTCTTACTTCAGGAGGAAGTTGATCCAATAACCCATCTACAGCAACGATCCGATTCTTTTGAAAAGAGAATTCAACCAACCGGCTTAAAGATACCATGTTGGGAAGCTGGCTTATTTCATTATTCCCCAGGTTAAGACGGGTCAAATTTTTTAACGAAAGGATCTGATCGATTTGGGTGATTTCATTATTCGATAAATCCAATTCTGTCAAACCTGTAAAATAGCGGATCTCATCGGGAATAACTCTTAACCTCAACCCGTTCAAATTCAGTTTGACGACTTGCGACAGCCGGTCGTCTTGAATTTCTGTAAGCCAAGTTCTGATCTGCTCTGCCTGAACGGACTTGGAGCCTTTTAGCTCAACTTGGCTCTGAAGCTCGCTGGGCAATCTTTTAAAAAGTTCAATCAAGGCATGATCTTTCTGGATTGCATGAAGCGTGTCTAGGAATAAAGTAGAGCGGTCGGTTGCTTGGACGGGTTCCGTTCTCTGTTTTTTTGCACTTTCTCGATTTTCACTTTGAACCTTGGCCGAGATTTTTTTCACGCGGTTCCGACATCGGGCTGCAACGCTAAAAAGGGTGCCTTTGACCGCAGGAACCATTTCGAACGCCAACTCGCAAACAGATTTTTTTCTCTTGAGTCGCTGCGAGTTGCTCTCAGGGATCGCAGCAGGGGGAATATCGATCGCCACTACTTCCCGGCCTTGAAGATCCCCTTCCGCCGGAATCGAATTGGCCCAATCAGCAGCGAAAGCTTCATCTCCTCTTCGTACAGCAGCAGAAAAAGTTTCTAGATCACCATCAAAATTCAGATTATCGTTATTAATAGTCATAAAGATCCAAATTACTTAATTAACATTAAATTATACTAAAAATATAAATAAATATCAATTTAATAATTAGGTTAAAAAAAATCAGAATAGACTAATTAATAAGGGCTTATAAAATCAATTTCTTACGTATCTATCAAGAACTTTCTTTAGTCTTTCAATTGCCTCCAAAATCGGTTCTCTTTTGCCGTAGGCTGTCAATCGAAGGAACCCTTCCCCCTCGGGTCCGAAACCAGAGCCTGGGGTGGTCACGATATGGGCCTTTTCTAAGAGATGCTGGAATACATCCCAAGACTTTTTCCCGGGGAAATGGACCCAGAGGTAGGGAGCGTCGACTCCGCCGAAGACCTGATACCCCATCTCCTCGAGTGCTTTTTTGATCAAACGGGCATTTTCTAAGTAAAATTGGATCATCTTCTCGTTATTTTCATCTTCCAGCGCAGCCATTCCCCCATGCTGGGCGATGATCGAGGCCCCATTGAATAGAGTCGTGGTGATCCGGTTCCAGTCGGATCGGACTGATGCTCCATTTTCATATTTGAGGGATTCTGGAACTACCGTCCAACCGAGGCGGATCCCTGTAAAACCTGCCAATTTAGAAAAGGAATTGATTTCGATGGCGACTTCTTTAGCTCCCTCGATTTCATAGATGCTGCGGGGAAGGTCAGGAGTGCGGATGTAAGAAGAATAAGCGGCATCGAACAGGATGATCGAATGGTGTTTTTTCGCAAAAGCGACCAGTTCTTCTAATTGCTTGCGTGTGCAAACAGCGCCTGTAGGGTTGTTTGGCGAACAAAAATAGATGAGATCGCAAGGCGGCATCGTTTTAAGATCGGGAAAAAATCCATTTTCCGGGGTGCATTTCATCGGATGAATGTGATCGATTCCTTGAACTTGGCTTCCATCGATATAAACGGGATAAGCTGGATCTTGGATCGCTACGCGAATGTCTCCTCCGAAAAGAACTTGGAGCCGTCCCAAATCGCACTTGGCCCCATCGGAGATAAAAATCTCATCGGGCGAGATTCGATTTTTATAAAAGCTTTCCGCAATTTTTTTCCGGAGCGGTTCGATCCCTTGCTCAGAGCCGTATCCGATGTATCCATGCGCAGTCCCTAAACGGGTGGAAAGCTGGGCCATGGCTTGGGCAACCTGTTCCGATACAGGTTCGGTGGTATCGCCAATTCCGAGGGAAATCAGCTTGGCGTCGGGATGTTTTGCTAAAAACTCCTTTTTCCTTTTTTGGATTTCAGGAAAAAGATAACCGCTTTTTAATTTGTCCAAATTTTTATTTCTTTTCATAGCAACCTGAGTTTTGAGTTTGCTTGCCTCAGAATCATGAGGAATTTTTGATGAGTTTGTTGATTTTTTTGCGAAAACCATAGCCGAAGGCTCTATATTTGAGCGAAAAAATCGGCAAAATCGCAAAAAGTCTCTTGAGTCTGAGCGGATCAAGCTCAAAATTCAAGTTATCAGATACCCTGGCATATGAGTGCCTTGAATGAGATTTGAGTAGTTTTCCCGTTCTCGGATCAGGGTCGCTTTTCCATTGCAAACGAGGACTTCCGCAGCGCGCGGTTGGCTATTATACTGAGAACTCATGCAAAAACCATAGGCTCCTACGTTGAGCAGGGCGATCAAATCCCCTACTTGAATCTTGGCTGGAAGCGGTCGATCTTTGGCAAAACAATCGGTGTTTTCGCAAACCTGGCCTACGATATTCACAGGAGAATCAGAAGGCGCATTGAGATCTTGCGCGTAGAGCATGTGATGGTAGGCTCCATAGAGAGCGGGTCGAAGGAGGGTCTGCATCCCTGCATCGAGGCCTACGAATTTTTTATAGCCATCCTTGATCGAAGTGACGGTAGCCAGCAAAATCCCCGCATCGCAAACTAAATATCTTCCAGGCTCGTGCAACAGCAAAGGCTCGCCGAGATTATATTGCGCTAGTTTTTTCCGCAATTTAGCAACTACGGCTCTTGCGACCGCTTCTATATCGAGTTCCTCCTGCTCTGGACGATAGGGAACGCCCAAAGATCCCCCGATATCGATAAAATCAAACTGAATATTCAGTTTTTGCGCTATCGGACCCGCGATATCGAGGAGCTTTTCTACTACTTCTTCAAAGTAATGAGGGGTTAAAATATTGGATCCAGTCATCATGTGGATGCCAAATTTTTTGACTCCGAGCGTTTTCGCTTTGGCATAGGCTTTTTCAACGTCTCTTTCGATGATCCCGAATTTCGCGTCAGGCCCTGCGAAAATCAGCCCTTCCATTCCGCTGCTTCCGATTCCTGGATTGATCCGGAAGCAAAGAAATTCGGGAACTCCCATATGAGACAAACGATCCAACTGGCTCACATCTTCCAAATTCAAACAGACCCGGTTTTCAAAAGCATACCGGAGATCTTTGTCAGAGTTATAGACGCCTGAATAAAGGATCCGCTCAAAAGGAATTTTAGCAGAACGGGCAATCAAGATTTCCGGGATGCAGGCCGCATCGGCGCCAGCCCCTTCCGTTGCCAGGATTCGGACAATGGCGGGGTTGTTATTCGATTTGACCGCATAATAGGCTTCGAATCGGGGATATTCTTTCCGATACGTTGCGATCAAGCGACGATAGTTTTCTCGGATCCGGTTTTCGCTGTATAGATAGAGCGGGGTGCCAAACTCGCGTGCCAATTCCCTGGCGTCGCATCCATCGAAATAGAGAACTCCTTCTCTATTTTCGATTTGAACCACCGATTTCCAAACGGTCGTGCCGCAGGTTGTCGTCATAAATAGCCTCTTGCATGTAAAAGTTCCGCATTAAGAAGCCCGCCGCTGGCAGCTCCTCTCAAGGCGTTGTGGGAAAGGGCCACGAAGCGGTAATCAAATACATTGCAATCTCTTAACCTTCCTATAGTGACAGCCATTCCCCCTTCAGCGTTCCGGTCGAGGCGCGGCTGAGGACGGTCGTTTTCTTCCCGATAAATAATCGCCCTTTGTGGCGCAGAGGGAAGCTTAAGTTCTTGGGGCGCCCCCTTAAAAGTGCGCCAGGCTTCCAAAATCTCTTCTCGTACAGGTTTCTTTTGGAACTGCACAGATACACAAGCCGTATGCCCATCTAAAACAGCGACGCGGTTGCAATGGGCCGAAATCGAGATGCCTTCAATCGGCGCAATCCGGAACCCTTCTATCTTTCCTAGAATTTTTAAAGGCTCCGTTTCCGATTTTTCTTCTTCTCCTCGGATATAGGGAATGATGTTATCGACCATATCAAATGAAGAAACGCCTGGGTACCCTGCGCCGCTGACAGCCTGCAGGGTCGAGACAATGATTTTTTGGATCCCGAAATTCTTATGCAGCGCATATAGAGGAGTCAAATAAGACTGGAGAGAGCAATTCGGCTTGGCAACGATAAAACCCCTTTTCCACCCCCTGTTTTTTTGTTGCTGAGGCAAGATCTGCAAATGGTCTGGATTTACCTCGGGGATCAAAAGCGGCACATCGGGATCCATTCGGTAGGAACTGGCATTGGATATAACAGGCAGTCCTTCCGCTGCATACAGGGGTTCATAAATTTTTGCGATCGGACCATCGACTGCAGAAAAAACGAAGTCGCACTGTTCTTTTGCAAGCGAGATCTCATCGATCGAATGAACTTGCAAAGCTAAAATAGGCGTTGGAATTCCATCTAACGGTCTCCCTTTTTCTGACAGAGCTAGTCCATAACTTTTTCCGGCGCTTTCTTTCGACGCGGCTAAAAAAGTAGTTTCAAAAAAGGGATGATCTTTAAGCAGTCGAATATAATGCTGCCCGACCATTCCGGTAGCGCCTAAAATTCCAACATGTTTTTTTCTCATGCCAACTTCATCTCCTGAAGCAAATTTTCTAAAATTTTTTGATTTTCAGGCCTCAATTCGCAGAGGGGAAGACGGCAGTTCCCTGAAGGGAATCCGCAAAACTGCATGGCCTGTTTGATGGGAATCGGATTGACTTCAATAAACAAGGTTTTAACTAAGGGTAGAAGTTCCTCGTGGATGGCCCGCGCTTCTCGGAAACGGTCTTCCAAACAAGCCTTGGCTAAAGCGACAATCCGCTCTGGCATTAAATTACTGGCCACAGAAATGATCCCCGAGCCGCCAAGGGCCATCAAAGGCAAAGTAAGTATATCGTCGCCGCTCAAGACGGAAAATGCAGGGTATTTCCTTTTGATGGTTTTGATCACATCGCCCATTTGGACAATATTTCCTGAAGCCTCCTTGACCCCGACCACATTGGGAAGTCCCGCAATCCGCAAAAGAGTTGAAGTTTCTATATTCGTCCCTGTCCGACTCAGGATGTTATATGCAAACAGAGGAAGATCCGAATGCTGCGAAATCGATTCGAAATGGCGGAAGATCCCTTCTTGAGTCGGACGGTTGTAATAGGGCGTTACGATCAAAGCAGCGTCTGCCCCCATCGCTTGAGCTTTTTTTGTTTTTTCAATGGTTTTCTTTGTGGAATTGCTTCCCGTGCCAATGAGAACCAGAGCTTTCCCTTTCGTTTCCCGAATCCCGATTTCCATCACTCTCATCTGCTCTTCGTCAGATAAAGTAACGTCTTCGCCTGTCGTGCCCAAGAAAACAAGACCAGTAATTCCCGCATCGATTTGTTTTTTAATATTCCGGACGAAGCCTTCCTCATCCAGACGGTCCCCGATAAAAGGAGTAATCATGGCTGTAAAAGCGCCTTCAAATCTCATGGCAAATTCCTTGAATCAAATCGTCTAAAGTATAAAACCCTTGTTTTCCGATCAGCCATTCGGCCGCATCTACAGCGCCTTTGGCAAAGCCTTCTCTATTTCTTGCTTCGTGGCGAATGGAAATCGTATCGTACGGAGAATCAAATAAGACTTGATGCGTCCCGGGAATAGATCCCAAACGGACGGCTGTCATATCCAATTTTCCAATCCGGTTCATTGCCTTCTCAATCCTTCTGCAAATTTCTAAAGCGGTGCCAGAAGGAGCGTCTTTTTTCTTGGCGTGATGCAATTCAATCCCTGCTACATCATACTCGCTAAAACGGTCTATCACTTGCGCGCCAAATTCAAGAATTTTTAAGAAGAGGTGGACCCCCAAAGAAAAATTCGGCGCATAAAGGACGCCGATGCGGAAGCGTTGAGCCCATTCTTGCGCCTCTCTCAACCGTCCTTCCCAACCGGTCGTGCCGATGACCAAATTCTTTCCATTCCTTGCGCACTCCTCTAGATGTCCCATGACGGCATCGGCTTGAGAAAAATCGATGCAGACATCGGCCTCGCAGATCCGTTCTGAATTCTTCCGGTCGCTGCGGACGCAATCCAAAATCTCATGGCCGCGGGCTAAAGCTGTTTTTTCGATTAGCTTCCCCATTTTTCCGTAGCCCAACAAAACAATTTTCATATTGTTTTCCACCATTGGATGAAAGCCTTGAAAAGTTCGTCGGCTTTTAGATTTTTCATACAAGCTCCGGTAGTGCAGGTGCGGAGAACGGGACAGGTTTTTTCAAAAGTGCGTCCGTAGGGGCAGGAGCCTTGGTAGGCAAGATGCAGAGGTCCCGAGGGCTTGAAAACCTCTGATTGAGTGGGGCCGAATAGGCTGAAGCTGGGGGTGGATGTGGTGGCGCAGAGGTGAAGCGCGCTGGAATCAACCGCAATAACGAGGTCCGATTCATCCATCAGGTTTTGCCAAGCGGAAAGGGAAAGCTTATCAACTACGAGGCTTTTTTGAGGGAATTGAAAGCTAAGGCTCTCGCAAAAAGATTTCTCCGCTTCATTTCCCCAGATCAAGAGAAAACTTGCATTGAGACGGGGCTGGATTTTGCGAAGTAAATTAGCGAAGGTTTCAAAAGAGAGTTGTTTGTTGCCCCATTTCGAACCGGGACAGATCATGATTTTGCAGGAGGATTGAATTTCAGCGCGGGAAAGCAATCCAGCTAATTGGTTGTTTTCTTCAGGTGTTGTTTTAAAACGAATCCCCTTTATTTTCGGGGGGGATGAATCTTGGAAATATTTTCGGATGAGCTGCAAATAATGTTCGCGGATATTCATCTTTTTGGAAACTTGAATCCGGACGTGGGTAGCCAAAACATTAGGCCATTCCCGGGCCGATCCAATTCCAAATCCTACCTTGATTTTTCCACGAGAACAAAGGGTCACAATCCCCGATTTGCAATTGCCTTGAAGATCAAAAATCAAATCGTAGTTTTTTTTCCGGAGCCAAGCGATTGAGGAAAAGAATTTCCGCCAGGCCGCCCAACGGGCCCATTTTTGTTTTAATGAATTCAGATCGATTGAAATGACGTCACGGATGAAAGGATGGGAAGAAAGGACTGAAGAAAAAGCGTTTTCGGCCACCCAATCGATCGCAGCGTCAGGAAAGCGGGAACGGAGGTCCTCTAAAACAGGGAATGTTTGGATGATATCGCCTAAAGCGGAGGTCCTTACGATTAAGATATTCATTGCAGGTAAAGATGGGTCTTTATACATAGAGAATTATATTTCGGTATACACGGAGCTAATATGTCTCACGAAGCCTCTCTATCCAAGCACCCCAAAGAGCTATGGATCCTGGCATTGACAGAGCTTTGCGAGAGATTTGCGTTCTGGGGCGCGGGAAACCTGCTGGTCTTATATCTCATCGAATACTACCAACTTTCCAATGAAAAATCCACCCACATTTATGGGATTTTTACCGGTTTTTCCGCCTTCTTGCCTCTTGTAGGAGGATGGCTCGCCGATCGATGGAATTACCAGTCTCCTCTCTTTTTGGGAGCTATCTTAAATGCCATTGGGTGTTTTCTGATCGCCACAGGAATCCCTTCCTTGCTCTATATCGCCCTTTTTCTGATGGCCTGCGGGTTTGGGATTTTCACTCCCAGCATCTTGACAGTGCTTGCCTACACCTACCGTGATAAACCTGCTTTGCGCGAAGCCGGTTTTTCCATTTACTATGCGTCGATCAATATTGGTGTGTTTCTCGCTTTAGCCTCTTTAGGGACCGTAGCTAAATTAGTGAACTGGAACATGGCGTTTGTTTTAGCCGGCGTCGTCCAGCTGATCGGATTGATTCCGCTCGTCTTTTATTTAATTAAGCATAAGGAAACCTACCACGCGCTGAAAACAATGCAAAAAAATAACCAATCTGCACGGGAAAAACTTAACTCGATCGATAAAAGCCGGCTTTGGGTTATCGGAGTCTTTTGCGCAGCCTCGATTTTATTTTGGACTGCTTACAATCAGGGCTTTTCTTCAATGGAAATTTTCGTTCATTCTTTTATGGACCAAACGGTCGCTGGCACCCAAATCCCTGAAGGAGTTTTCCTCTCCAGCGAAAGCTTTTTTCTAATTCTTTTAGCCCCTGTTCTTGCTGTCTTATATGCTTATTTGCACCGGAAAAATAAAGATCCTTCGCCGTCGACAAAAACAGCTTTCAGTCTTTTCTTTATGGCGGCCTGTTTTTTTGTCATGATGCTTGGGTCGAAAAATATCCCCCAGGGCGCTGAAACAGCTCATGTTTCCTGGACCTATTTGGTAGGGGCTTATTTTTTAATGGCCATTGGCGAGATGCTGCTGGCTCCGATTGGACTTTCTATGGTGAGCCGATTAGCTCCTCCCCGCTTTACCGCTTTGATCATCGGCCTCTGGTATGTGTGCGTGGGGGTCGCCTTCTATAGCGGAGGAATGTTAGCAGGTTTGATGGACAATATGGGCGGACTGTTCAATTTCTTCAGCTTGTTCGTCGCCATGACACTCATTCCCGGCGTGATTTTGCTGTTTTTTTCCCGCAAGCTCACCCGTCTGTCCCATTTGCATGCCCAGCTGAAGCAAACATTCACGGATATCGACCGGTAGCGGAGCGATCAGGTCGATTTCTTTTTCTAAGAAGGGGTGGGAAAATTGAAGGCGGTAGGCATGAAGAAGCGGCCGCGAAATAAAAAGAGGGCAGCGGAACTGTTTCGCGTATTGGCGGTCCACCAAAATCGGGTGCCCCATCTCCGATAAATGGACGCGGATTTGATGGGTACGGCCTGTCTCAGGTTCGCATTCGATGAGAGAGGCGGATCTTCCCTTCGCTAACAATTTCCAATGGGTAATGGCAGTCAGTCCATTCAGACCGGATCCCCAAATCGTTTGCCCCTGAAAAGTCCCTTTTTTCCTTAAAAAACTCTGACGCGTCCCTTTCATTTCTGAAGGGATTCCGTCTACGAGAGCTAAGTAGGTTTTTAAAATGGATCGTTTTTCAAAAAGCTCCATGAAGCGGTTTTTGGAAGCGGTTCCTTTTGCCACAAGAAGAAGACCCGTTGTATCTTTATCCAAACGGTGCACTAAATGCCAGCCAGGTCCAAAAGAACGCAGAGCTTCTTGCGCATCGCAGACCCAACCTGCCGGTTTATTCACAATTTTTAAAAACGAATCTTCATAAAGAGTTTCGAAGCCGGAAAGATTAGGTGAAAGAATGGATTTCCAACTCGGGGCCAGCTCGACTACATCGCCCCGCTCCACGGTCGAAGAACCAAACCGCTCGACACGGCCATTTACGCGGCAAAGATTCGCTTCCATGGCTTTTCGAAGAGATTTCCCTGAATGCTCTCCTCCGAGCTGGTGCTGAAGAAATGCAACCAATTTTTGAGAAGAAGGAACGAGCCATCTCAGGGAAGTTTTCATTCAGATCTCTTCTCGAGGAAATCGACTAAAAGACGGAGCCCTGAACCAGTTCCTTTGGTTGGATTGTAGTATTTGGGTTTGCTTACATAACAAGGGCCCGCGAAATCAATATGGATCCAAGGGACCGTGCCTACGAAATCATGCAAAAATAAAGCCGCTTTCATAGGTCCTGCATCTCTTCCCCCGGTATTCAACGTATCGGCAATATCGGATTTGAGAGCTTCTTTGTAATCCATGTACAAAGGCATGCGGCAAAGAAGTTCTCCCGTTTTATCGGAAGCTGCCATCAAATCTTGAGCCGCACGTTCATCAGTCGCATAAAAACCTGAAATTTCTTCGCCGAGCGCTAAGACCATGGAACCAGTCAAGCTAGCAATATCAATCACACAAGTCGGCTTAAGATTATGCACCGTGTAAGAGAGGGCATCGGCTAGAACTAAGCGTCCTTCCGCATCGGTATTGTTGACTTCGACTGTTCTTCCTGAGTAGGAGCGGTAGACATCTCCTATTTTATAACTCTTCGAACCAATCGCGTTTTCCGCTACAGGAGCCACAGCAGTCACATTCACTTTTAATCCTAGAGAGGCGGCTGTAAGGACAGCACCAAGAACAGTAGCTGCACCCGACATATCGCACTTCATAGCAAGCATACCTTCAGTCGGTTTCAGAGTAAGCCCGCCAGTATCGTAGGTAATTCCTTTGCCTACGAGAACAATGTGTTCTTTCGATCCTGGATTTCCTTTATAAGAAGTTTGGATCAAATAGGGATCGTTAGGCGAGGCCCGGCCCACGGCTAGGATCAGCCCCATTTTTTCTTGTTCCAGCTTCTTCTTATCGAAAATAATCGTTTTGAGTTTGGCTGAGGCTTTTTCGAAGGAGAGGGCTGTCTCTGCCAACATCCGAGGAGTCACTTCGTCGGCATTCCCATTGACCAGTTCGCGTACAAAATAGACCCCGGAGGCAATCGTCTTCAATTTCTCAATCGATAGGGTGTCTTTTTTATCGAATCCAATGAAATGGATCTTTTCTAATAAAACGACCGGATTTTCTTTTAGGGCATCGTACTTTAAACGGGAAAAAGCGTAATTGGTAAGGAATACTCCTTCGACAATCCCCCGAAGAAATGCCTCATGTTGATCTGCTTTATGTTCAGGAACCAGAAAATTGACGGTTTTTGCTTTTTTCGCCAAAGCCAAACGGACAGCGTTTGAATAAGCGCGCCGAAGCGATTCGGCGCTGACTTGATCTGCCTTGCCTAAACCTAAAAGCAAAAGACGGGGTTCTTTTTCCTGATTGGAATCCAGATTGGGATAAAGAATCATCCCCTCTCCGTTTTTCCCCTTAAAATCTCCCGATTTCAAGGCAACTTCCACAGTTTCCTTGGAAGCTCCTGAGAAAAAGCGGCCAGCAAGGCCGCTCCCTTCCCAAAGGGGAACTACAAGCAGATCAGCTGCTTCCCGTTTCTCTAAACTGGGAACTATTGTGAAATTCAAAACGGAACCTCGTCATCGAAGGTCTGTCCTTGCGGAGCGGCCCCTCCTTTTGCGGCAGTTCCCGAAGCGGCACCTGAATATCCCATGTAAGGATTCGGCGCTCCATCGGAATGTCCACTCGTTGCTGCAGAAGGTCCTTGATAACCTTGTCCTTGAGTCCCCTGAGAGTTTCCTTCCTGACTTCCCCCTGGTTTCCCAAACGGGCTGAATTGGATATGGACTGCCGTGATCTCCATAGAAATTTGCGGCTTGCCTTCGCGGTCATTGAAAATTTCAGGTTTTTGGATCTCTCCAAAAACTACGATCGAGCTTCCCTTTTTGAAATAAGGGATCATCTTGTCGAACTGTTCGCCCCAAATCGTTACACGCCACCAAATAGTATCGTCATTCTGACCTTTTCTTGTGCGGGTTGCCACACGCAGCGTCGTCACTTTTTTTCCGGAAGAAGTAAAACGGACTTCGGGATCTGCGCCCAAATGCCCAGCGATATTGATGAAATTCACGATTGGCCTCCAATAAAGACTTTGTTCTATTATCCCGTTGGATCCGAAAAGGAGCAAGAAGAAAGCGAGCCCGCACGAAATCTGATTATGGCTTCAAACTATTTCTTATTAAATCTCGGTAATAACGAGTTTCTTTTTTAATTTGATTCTCATCCAGCGTGAGAAGATTACGGTTTTCCATGACGATTTTTCCATCGATGATCACGGAATGGACATCGGAACCGGTAGATGCATAAATTAAAGTAGAATAAATATTATAGCTGGGGATCTGGTGGATCCCTTCTAGATCCACTAACACGATATCCCCTTTTTTCCCTACTTCGATCGATCCAATTTCGTTTTCCAATCCCAAGGCCCTGGCTCCGCCAATGGTAGCCATAGCCAAAGCATCTTCCGCTTTCACGGCAGTAGGATCTTTGGAAGCGACTTTGTGAAGCTTGGCTGCAGCGTCCATTTCATTCCAAAGGCTCAAATTATTGTTAGAAGCGGCCCCATCGGTGCCTAACCCTAAGGCAATATTTTCTTTTAACATCTCTGGAATAGGGGCGATTCCTGAAGAAAGCTTCATATTGGAATGGGGATTATGGATCACCCCCACTTCCTTTTTCTTTAGGATGGAAAGGTCACCAGCTTGCGGGAACACAAGGTGCGCTGCAATGACGGGCGTATCAAAAAATCCCATTCGGTCTAAATAGGAAATAGGAGAATGGTCGTGGAGTTTTTGAATGTTGGCCACTTCGGTTTCCGTTTCTGAAAGATGGATCAGAATGGGGGCTCCCGTTTCTTTTGCCAATTCGCTCACCTTCTTCAAATGCTCTTCGCTAACTGTGTAAACAGAATGGGGGGCCAAAGCAGAATGGATCAGCGGGTGGCCTCTCCATTTGTCCATCATCCGTTTAGCGGACTGAATCCCTTCCTCAAAAGTAGGGCAGTCAGGAGTCGGAAAATCCAAAATTCCTTCGCCGAAAATCCCTCTCATCCCCGCTTTTGCAGCTTCTTCAGCAATCGCATCTTCAAAAAAATACATATCGGCAATCGTCGTAGTCCCAGCGCGGAACATTTCGGCAAGCCCTAAACGGGCGCCCGCACGGACAAACGC
>Ga0075370_10000768_pt1 | contig 12857 bp, 12 predicted proteins | sample EndMethybrTD3035_FD_71398 | JGI IMG/M metagenome (GOLD analysis project Ga0075370, IMG submission 71398) | Populus endosphere microbial communities from Tennessee, USA - Endosphere MetaG P. TD hybrid TD303-5 | ecosystem: Host-associated > Plants > Roots > Endosphere | place: USA: Tennessee... | reverse complement strand
CAGGTCGTTCATGACTGCGGTGACTTGTGCCAAGCCATCACGGACCTTGCTGTAGAGCGGGATGCGCCGTTCAGCGTTGACGGGAGAACGTGGAGGCGGCTGGAGGCACCCTGAGCGTGCGGGATGTGCCGGGCAGGGGATGCGTATTCACACGATCCGTCTGCGCGCACATCCCTGGGCGCCTCTCGTGCCGCCTCGGTCGGGTCGGTCGACCCAAAAGAGGCGAAGCTACTTGGATTTCAGCTGGGACACGGCAAGCTTCAAGCCTTGGTCAAAGGCGTCTTGCAAGCTGCCTGCCCTGTGGCGAGTCGGCAGTTCGGTCAAGCGATCGGTGCTTCCCTGGCTGTAGTGAAGATACACGTGAAAGCGCCATTCGTCGGCATCGATGCTGTAGCCGGCGATCACCTCGATCCGGGTGCCTTGGTACGTGCCTTGGATAACGTGACGCGGGCCGGTTTCGGTCTGCTCGAGGTTCTCTATGTTTTCCATTTGCGCCTCCGTTGGCCATCAGAGCGTGGGCATTTCCTGCCTGGCAATCCCATACCCCGTCATCGTCCCTGAGGGCTCGGTCAGGGTCATGAGAACGTCCGCGTACCAGGCACAGTTGAGCCCGAGCGATTCATCCTGCACGAGATCGCGCGTGCGCATGTCCATGCGCATGGAGTGCACCCCGAGCAACTTCCACGGCAGTTGCGACCTGTCCGCGTGCGGATCATCGTGGCTGCGCCGCAGCACCGGGGCGCCGCTGCTGCCTCGATGGGTACGGGCGTCGGTCAGAAAGTAGCCCTGCTGTTGGAAGCGCACGCCAAAGGCCGAAGCGATCGAGGCATTGCGCACCACGGGCAGGTGATGCATCGTGTCATGAAAGCCCAGCGGGAAGCCGACGATGACCAGCGCATCTCCGACTTCCGCAACGTCACTGCCGGGTTCGAGATGCTCGGGGCCGAAGGCATGCAGGATGCAGGAGCCGGGCAAGCGGCTGATGTCGATCTCGATGGCCGCCACGTCCACGTCGCCAGCGCTGTCGGCTGCCTGGCGCCACTGGCTCAAGCCCTTGCGATACAGCGGCACCGAAACTTCAGCGTAGCGCGTCAGATCACGCTCGTCCGTATGCACCTCGATCGCGATTCGGTCGGGGAAGTGGCGGCTCGTCTCATCGGCAAGCACATGCCGGCTGGTGACCAGAAACAGTCGCCCATCGCGGCGAAAGAAGAAACCGCTGGCACCGGACAGGGGACTGAGTCCCTGGAAAGTACTGACGCGCGTCGTCGTCAAAAGCACGGCCTCGGTGGCCGTCCGGGGTGCTTGCAGGTTCTTCATCGCGTATGCCTTCCCAAATAAAAATCGCGGTCAAGCCGCGTTCTCGAGAGATGGCGCAGCTGCGGACCGGCCAAGTCTGGGGTGGATCAAGTCCCACGCGAATGTTGGAGTCCTGCGACCTCTTGGTGCCCTGCTCGCAAGACCAGTGTACGCGTGATCGGCATGCAGAATCGCGCTCCCTTACGGCGCCATGGGGCCTGATGAGCTACCCCCCGCTTCGACGTCCCGCGCGTGCGCCGTGCCGGCCAATCGCTGCAGCTTCTCCACCTCGGAAACGCTGAACTGCGAAGACCTCATGCAGCCGAAGGCCATTGCCTCCCCTGCAAAGCGGCTCGCCGCATCCGCCAGCGCATCGCGCCCTTGCAGCCGAAACGAAACAGGCGCCAGCGGCCCGAAGAGCAGCGCACGCCGAAGCTCAGGCCAGCGGCCGGGCTCAGGCTCCACGCCCGCAGCGCGCGCGAACAGCAGCGCCATCAGGTTCATCTTCGTCTTCTGCGGCTGGCCGCGACGCGCCCGGCATTCGGCGACGCCGAGCTGCATCTCCTCGAGCGTCGGCGATGCGATGGCGCCGCTCCACACATAGGCCAGCCATCGCGCCTGCAATTCGAGCGGCGGAAACATCGGTCCGGATTGATCCCACAGGCCCACGAATGCGAGCCCCGGCAGGTCCGGATGGAAGGTGTGCTTGTAGAGCTCCATGTGCTGCGCATCCACGTTGAGCGTGCGGCGGATCGCTTCGCTCAGGAAGGGCAGGCTCAGCTCGAAGCCCGTGCCGAAGAGAATGCCGTCGAACGGCTCCTCCAGGCCGTCCATGAATCGGACCTGCGTGCCGTCGATGCGGTCGAACCAGGGGCGCACCTCGATACGGCCCTCGGCCACCAGGGGGAGGTAGTGCTGGCTGAGCGTCAGGCCCGCGTCGAAGATGCTGTCGGGGGGGCGCGGCGCGCCGTACTGTTCCGGGCTGCCCACCGCGTCCAGCACGAGTTCCTTCAGCATCGCGCCGAACTCGTCGCGCGGCAGCGACTCCTCGGCCAGGGCCTGGTAGCGCGTGAACACGCGATGGTCCGATGGAACCCCGGCCATCAGCTTCGGCAGCACGTAGCGCTGCCGCCGGAAGCACACGACCACGCGCGCCGCGCCGAGCATGCAGAGGTCGCTGGCGATCTCGAGGGCGCTGATGGCGCAGCCCGCCACGAGCACGCGCTTGCCGCGGTACTGCTCCGGGTCCTTGTACGAGAAGGTATGTGCCACGCCGGCGCTGCCCGAGAACGACGCCAGGCCCGGCACCTCGGGGATGCATCCATGCTGGAACCGGCCGCTGGCGACCACGACCTTCTCGAAGACTTCCTCCTGCGAGTCGTGCCGCACGCCCCATCCGCCGGGCACCGCCCGGATCTCGCGCACGGCGGTCCGCAGACGCGTCTGCGCCGTCAGGTCGAACCGGGCCGCATAGCGCAGCAGGTAGTCGCCGATCTCGCGATTGGAAGGGTAGGTGGCCAGCCCCGCCGCGTGCGGCAGATCGCTGAACTGCGTGAGTACCCGGCTGGTGTTCGTGCGCATGGACGGCCACACGCCGCTGCAGCTCGCGTCGCCGCTCCACTGGCCGCCGGGCACTGCCGCCTGCTCGAAGAGCACGGGCGCGAAGCCTTCCGATTGCAGGTAGCGCGCAGCGACCAGCCCGCCCGGCCCGGACCCGATGACGGCGACTCTTTGCATTGTTTTCCTCCTTGGCATCGGCGCGGCGGGCCGGGTGCGCGCGAGTGTCGGTCCAAAGCACCGGCCCTGGCAACGGTCGGTCGCCGGCCGTCGTCGGCACGCCGGCGGGCGCTGCGTCATCCGCTGGCGAGACGAGAAAATGCGCCCGCCGATAGCTTCGGGCGTACAGAACGAAAGGGATGCACCCCTACACCACGCCCCATCTCCAGGTCTTACATTCAGCGACTCCTCGATTCGATTCATCCGCAGAACGTTTTTCGGGAGCTGGACATGAAGGCAAGCAACCCGCCCGTGGGCGGCGAAAAACAAACGCAGGAGCGCGGGCTGTTGAAAATGGGCGTGCCCGGGCTGGACGACGTGCTGGGCGGCGGCCTCACGGCCCACCGGCTCTACCTGCTGGAGGGTGCGCCCGGCGCAGGCAAGACCACCGTGGCGATCCAGTTCTGCGGGAGGGTGTGGCACATGGCGAATCGGTGCTGTATGTCACCTTGTCCGAGACGGCGCAGGAGCTGCAGGGCGTCGCGGAGTCGCACGGCTGGGACCTGACGGGCATCGAGGTGCGCGAGATGCTGCCCGCCCAGGACGCGCTGGAACCGGACGACCAGTACACGATGTTCCACCCCTCCGAGGTGGAGCTCGGCGAGACCACGATGCGGATCCTGGCCGACGTCGACAAGATCAAGCCTACCCGGGTGGTGTTCGACTCGCTGTCCGAACTGCGCCTGCTGGCGGGCGGGTCGCTGCGCTATCGCCGGCAGATCCTGGCGCTCAAGCAGTTCTTCACCGGTCGGCAGTGCGCGGTGCTGCTGCTCGACGACCTGACGGCCACCGAGCAGGACCTGCAGGTGCAGAGCATTGCGCACGCGGTGATCCGCCTCGAGCAGCTCAACCCCGACTACGGCGCTTCGCGGCGGCGGCTGGTGGTCACCAAGTACCGCGGCAGGGCGTTCCGAGGGGGCTATCACGACTACAAGATCGGGCGCGGCGGGCTGCAGGTGTTTCCGCGGCTGGTGGCGTCGGAGCACGCGGTGCCGCTGATGCAGACGCGCATCCCCAGCGGGCTGTCGGCACTCGACGACCTGCTGGGCGGCGGCATCGAGAAGGGCACCAGCACCTTGTTCGTGGGCGCGCCCGGCACCGGCAAGTCGAGCGTGGCGGTGCAGTTCGCCGTCGCCGCGGCGAGGCGCGGCGAAAGCACGGCCCTGTTCATCTTCGACGAGAGCATCAACACGCTGCGCACGCGCTGCAAGGGCCTGGGCATGGACCTGGGGCCCTTCATCGATTCCGGACGCATCCGCGTGCGCCAGGTGGACCCGGCGGAGCTGTCGCCCGGCGAGTTCGTCAGTGAGATCCGCCACGCCGTCGAGCAGAACGGGGCGACCATGCTGGTGATCGACAGCCTGAACGGCTACCTCAACGCCATGCCCGACGAGCGCTTCCTGATCGTCCAGCTGCACGAGCTGCTCACCTACCTCGGGCAGAACGGCGTGGCCACCATGCTGATCGGCGCGCAGCATGGCCTGATCGGCATGCAGATGCAGACGCCCGTGGACGCGAGCTACCTCGCGGACTCGGTGGTACTGCTGCGCTACTACGAGGACGAGGGAGAGGTGAAGCAGGCGATTTCGGTGCTCAAGAAGCGCGGCGGCGCGCATGAGCGGACGATCCGTTCCTTCTCTCTCGATGCGCAGGGCATCCACGTCGGGGAGCCGCTGCGCAACTTCCGGGGCATCCTGACCGGCGTGCCCATCCCCATCGACGGGGTCCGATCACCATCGTGAGTGCAGCCCTGCCCGATCTCGAAGAGCGCATCCTCCTGCGGACGGCGACCTCCAGGGACGCCAGGATGGCGAGCGCCGTGCTGGAGCGCGCGCACTTCGTATCGCAGGTGTGCGACGACATGCGCTCGCTGGTAGACGAGCTCTTGCGCGGCGCCGGCGCCATCATGCTGGCCGAGGAGGTGCTCGCCGGCCCCGCGCTGGCCGAGCTCACCGGCGCGCTGGCGGCGCAGCCGCCCTGGTCCGACGTGCCGGTGCTGGTGCTGGCGCGCCAGGGGGCGGATTCGCGCGCCATCGCCAATGCCATGGACGAGTTCGCCAACGTGACGGTGATCGAGCGGCCGATGCGCGTGGCCGCTCTGGTGAGCGCCGTGCGCACCGCCCTGCGCTCGCGCCGCCGGCAGTACGAGCTGCGCAACCTGCTGGAAGGGCTGCGCGACGCCGACCAGCGCAAGACAGAGTTCCTCGCCACGCTCGCCCACGAGTTGCGCAACCCGCTGGCGCCGCTGGGCACGGCGCTGTCGCTCCTGCAGCGCAAGAAGCCCGCGCCGGAGGAGGCGGGGAAGTACTACGAACTCATGAACCGCCAGGTCGAGCACATGGTGCGCCTGGTGAACGACCTGATGGAGGTCTCGCGCATCACGCGCGGCAAGATCGAGCTGCACCTGGGACCGGTGCTGCTCGACGCGGTGCTCGACGACGCGATCGAGCTGAGCCGGCCGCTGTTCGAGCGCGCCGGGCATTCGCTCACGATCGAGGTGGCGGACGATCCGCTGGTGGTGCGCGGCGATGCGGTGCGCCTCACGCAGGTGTTCTCGAACCTGATGAACAACGCGGCCAAGTACACGCCCGCGGGCGGCCGCATCACGGTGGCCGCGAGGCAGGAAGGCCGCCAGGCCGTGGTGTCGGTGAGCGACACCGGGACCGGCCTGGCGCCCGACATGCTGAAGTCGATCTTCGAGATGTTCGTGCAGGTGAGCGGCACGGCGCGCGAGGCGCAGGGCGGGCTGGGCATCGGCCTGACGCTGGTGAAGAGCCTGGTCGAGCTGCAGGGCGGCAGCGTCGAGGCCGCGAGCGAGGGTCTGGGCCGCGGCGCGACCTTTACCGTGCGCCTGCCGCTGGTGAAGGGCGCCAGCGCTTTCGGCCGGCGCACTCGGATGTCGCAGGACGGATGGGCGCCTTCCATCGAGGGCACGGTCCTCGTTGTCGACGACAACCGCGACGCGGCCGACAGCCTGGCCGAGCTGCTGGCGTCGATGGGGGCGACGGCGCTGGTGGCCTACGGCGGCGAAGAGGCGCTGCAGCTGGCCCGCAAGCACGACATCGACATCGCCGTGCTCGACATCGGCATGCCGGGCATGGACGGCTGCCAGCTGGCGCGCCATCTGCGTGCCGAGCGCGGTGGCGCGGACATGAAGCTGATCGCGCTGACGGGCTGGGGGCAGCAGGGCTACCGCGATCGCATCGCGGCGGCGGGCTTCAACCACCACCTGCTCAAGCCGCTGAACCTGGGGGAGTTCATGGCCTTGCTGTAGGGGGCGGGAACGGACATCCGAACGCAGAAGACGCAGAGGTTTCGCAGAAGTCGCAGAAGGAAAACCAAAAAATTTTCTTTTGTGTTTTCTGCGACTTCTGCGCAATCTTCGCGACCTCTGCGTTCGGATGTCCGCCCCCGGCTCCTCGCTAGCCGATTGCCACGCCCACCTTCGCCCCGGCCGCCACGATCTCGCTCCAGGTCGCGTCGTCGATCCAGATGCCCTCGCGCTCGCGTGTCGCGCGGGCTCGGCGCTCGGGCTCGCCGGCAATCTGCACGCCTTCGAAGCCCTGGCCCGGCGGGCTCTGGCGCAGCCACTCGACGAAGGCCTGCGCCTCCTGCTCGAAGCTCGCCTGCGTGCCCAGCTTGGCCGGGTCGATCACGATGGCGAGCATGCCGTTGAGCACGGTGCGCGCGGTGTCGGCCGGGCGGTGCCAGGTGCCGCCGCCGGTCAGCGCGCCGCCCAGCAGCTCGCAGGCCACGGCCATGCCATAGCCCTTGTGCTCGCCGAAGGTCATCAGCGCACCGAAGAGGCCGTTGCTCTGCGGCACCACGACGACGCCGGGGTCGTCGGTGGGGGCGCCGTGCTCGTCGATCAGGTAGCCCGGCGGCACGCGCTCGCCCTTGTTGTGGGCGACGCGCATCTTGCCCTGGGCCACGCGGCTGGTGGCGTAGTCGAGGATGAAGTGTCCGCCTCCAGGCGCGCCCGCTGCTTGCGGGTCGCTACCGCCTTTCAACGGAATGCCGATGCAGCAAGGGTTGGTGCCGAAGCGCCCGTCGCCCCCGCCCCAGGCCGCGACCACGGGGCGCGAGAGCACGTTGACGAAGTGCAGCGAGACCAGGCCCTGTTCCGTCGCCATCTCGGCGAAGTGCCCGATGCGGCCCAGGTGGTGGGCGTTGGCGAGCGAGAGCACGCAGCTGCCGTGCTGCTTCGCGCGCTCGATCGCCAGTTGCATGGCCTGCACGCCGACAATCTGGCCGTAGCCGCGCTGGCCGTCGAGGGCGAGCATCGGGCCGGTGTCGAGGTTGATCTTCACGGCGGCGTTGGGCTTCAGGCCGCCCTCGGCCACTGCATCGACGTAACGCGGGACCATGCCGACGCCGTGGGAGTCATGGCCGCTGAGGTTGGCGAGCACGAGGTTGGCGGCCACCTGCTCGGCCTCGGCGGGAGTGCTGCCGGTGCCGGCGATGATGGAAGCCACGTGCGAGCGCAGGGTCGAAGCGGGAAGTGTTTGGGGCATGATTTTTTGAGGGTCGAATACGGGGACCGAACGCAGAAGACGCGAAGGTTTCGCAGAAGGCGCAGAAAAGACAAAAAGACTGTTTTTTTCAATCTTCCTTCTGCGACTTCTGCGTGATCTTCGCGTCTTCTGCGTTCGGATGTTCTGTCTTCTGCCTTCGGATGTTTTCCGGGCGGTATCTACATCACCGCCCCCACCTGCCAAGGTACGAACTCGTTCTGCCCGTACCCATGCTTCTCGCTCTTGCTCGGCTCTCCCGACGCGGTCGCCAGCACCAGTTCGAAGATGCGCTGCCCCATCTCCTGGATCGACACGCTGCCTTCGACGATCTCGCCGCAGTTGATGTCCATGTCCTCCTCCTGCCGCTGCCACAGCGCCGAGTTGGTCGCGAGCTTGAGCGAAGGCGAGGGTGCGCAGCCGTAGGCCGAGCCGCGGCCGGTGGTGAAGCAGATCATGTTGGCGCCGCCCGCGACCTGGCCCGTGGCGCTCACGGGGTCGTAGCCCGGCGTGTCCATGTAGACGAAGCCGTGCGCGCGCACCGGCTCGGCGTATTCGTACACCGCCTCCAGGTTGCCGGTGCCGCCCTTGGCCACCGCGCCCAGGCTCTTCTCGAGGATGGTGGTGAGCCCGCCGGCCTTGTTGCCGGGCGAGGGGTTGTTGTTCATCTCGCCTTCATTGATGGCGGTGTAGTGCTCCCACCAGCGAATGCGCTCGACCAGCTTTTCGCCGACTTCGCGCTTCACGGCGCGGCGCGTGAGCAGGTGCTCGGCGCCGTAGATCTCCGGCGTTTCCGAGAGGATGGCGGTGCCGCCGTGCGCCACCAGCAGGTCCACCGCCGCGCCCAGCGCGGGGTTGGCGCTGATGCCGGAGTAGCCGTCGGAGCCGCCGCACTGCAGGCCGATGGTGATGTGCGCCGCGCTGCAGGGCTCGCGCTTCACGGCGTTGGCGCGCGGCAGCATCTCGTTGATGAGCGCCACGCCCTTCTCCACCGTCTTGCGCGTGCCGCCGGTGTCCTGGATGTTGAAGACCCGCAGGTTCTCGCCCTCGCGCAGGTTGCCGGTGGCGAGCCAGGCGTTGATCTGGTTGGCCTCGCAGCCCAGGCCCACCACCAGCACGGCCGCGAAGTTGGGGTGCGTGGCGTAGCCGGTGAGCGTGCGTTCCAGCAGCTGCATGCCCATGCCCTGGGTGTCCATGCCGCAGCCGGTGCCATGCGTGAGCGCGACCACGCCGTCGACCATGGGATAGGGCGCGAGCGCTGCCGGGTTGGTCTGGCGCGAGAAGTGGTCGGCGATGGCGCGCGCCGCGGTGGCCGAGCAGTTCACGCTGGTCAGCACGCCGATGTAGTTGCGCGTGGCCACGCGGCCGTCGGCCCGCCGGATGCCCATGAAGGTGGCCTCGCGCCGCGGCGGCGCCGGCTTGACGTCGGCGCCGAAGGCGTAGTCGCGCTCGAAGTGCCCCTTGTCCGGACCCATGTCGAGGTTGTGCGTGTGTACGTGCTCGCCGGGCGCGATCGGGCGGCTCGCGAAGCCGATGATCTGGTTGTAGCGGCGCACCGGCTCGCCTTGGGCGATGGCGCGCACGGAAACCTTGTGGCCGGGCGGAATCAGGCCGCGGGTGGTCACGCCTTCGACGGACGTGCCGCCGACCAGCTGGCCGCGGGAGATGACGACGTCGTCGGCGGGGTGGAGGCGAATGAAGGGAGTCATGTGGGGTTCCTGGCAGGGGCGTCAGAGGGATATTTTGGGAAAGCGAAGTACCAATGGGGGCAGGCAGGTGATGATCGACCGCCGCACGCCCTCACCCCGACCCTCTGCCAGAGGGAGGGGGAGCGAGGCCCGGGCTGGCGCGCCGCCAGCTCGCGCTGAAGCGCTGGTGCGACTTGTCCATGTGCGCATGCATCGCGCGCCGCGCGCCCTCGGCGTCATGCGCGGCGATCGCATCGCGGATCGCCTCGTGTTCCTCGATCGCGCTGCGCCAGGACTTCACGCTCTCGAAGTAGCCGCCCAGTCGCGTGAAGATGGGGCCGCGGCGCGAATCCCAGAAGCCCTGCACCGTCTCCGCGAGCACCACGTTGCCGCAGCACTCGACGATCGCCAGGTGGAAGGCGCGGTCGCCGTCCAGCGGCATCACGTTGCGGTCGGCCAACTCGCGCATGCGCTCGATCGCGCGCGTCATCGCCTCGATATCCTTGCGCCTGGCCGTGCGGGCGGCGATGGCGGCGGTCTCGCCCTCGACCACGCGGCGGGCGCGGATCAGCTCCAGGGGGCCCCATTCGGTGCTGCTGGCCACCGGCGCGGCCGCGCGCTGCGCGCGGTCGAGCACGTAGACGCCGGAGCCGGTGCGCACCTCGACCCAGCCCTCGACCTCGAGCGCGATCAGCGCCTCGCGCACCGAGGGCCGGCTGACGCCCAGTTGCCGGGCCAGGTCGCGCTCGGCCGGCAGGCGCGCGCCGACCGCGAACTCGCCCTTCGCGATCAGCGCGCGGAGCTGGTCGGCGATCTGGCGGTACAGGCGTTTCGGTTCGAGAGTCTGGAGCGGCACTTAGGGGTTGTCCTGGATTGGCCAAGTGGTCAGGCCAATTCAGAATACGGCCCGCGACGCGATGCAGCCATCGGGCCTAACCCTGAACACGGCATCGCGCATCCATCCATCAGCGAGAAGGACATCGCCATGAGACTCAAGGGCAAAACCGCGCTCGTCACCGCGGCCGGGCAAGGCATCGGCCATGCGAGCGCGCTCGCACTCGCCGCCGAGGGCGCGCAGGTCTGGGCGACCGACATCAACGAGAAGTTGCTGGAGCGCTTCGCAGGCGTTGCCGGCATCGAGTCGGCGAAGCTGGACGTGCTCGACAAGTCGGCGATCGACGCCTTCGCGAAAACGCTGCCCCCGCTCGACATCCTCTTCAACTGCGCGGGCGTGGTGCACAACGGCGCTGCGCTGCAGGCCAGCGACGACGACCTGGACTTCGCCTTCCGCCTCAACGTGCGCGCCCAGTTCTGGATGATCCAGGCGGTGCTGCCGGGCATGCTGTCGGCGGGGCGCGGCAGCATCATCAACATGGCGAGCGTGTGCTCCAGCATCAAGGGCCTGCCCAACCGCTGCGTCTACGGCACCACCAAGGCGGCGGTGCTGGGGCTGACCAAGAGCGTCGCTGCCGATTACGTGGGCCAGGGCATTCGCTGCAATGCGGTATGCCCGGGCACCGTCGATACGCCCTCGCTGGCCGATCGCATCAACGCCAATGCCGACCCGGTGGAGGCGCGCAAGGCCTTTGTCGCGCGCCAGCCGATGGGGCGGCTCGCGCAAGCCGAGGAGATCGCGCCGCTGGTGGTCTTCCTGGCGAGCGACGAATCGCAGTTCGTCACCGGCCAGGCCTACGCGGCGGACGGCGGCATCACCATATGAACCAGCTCGACTTCCGGGAGCGGCATGCGGTCGTGACCGGCGGTGCGACCGGGCTGGGCCGCGGCATCGCGCAGCGGCTGATCGAATCGGGCGGCAGCGTCACGCTGTGGGACCGCGATGCCGAGGCGGCCGAGAAGGCGGCCTGGGCGCTCGGGCCCCGCGCCTTCGCGCTGAAGGTCGACGTGGCGCAGCAGCCTTCGGTGGCCAAGGCGGTCGCGGCCACGCTGGCACAGGCGGGGCGCATCGATGCGCTGGTCAACAGCGCGGGTATCACCGGCCCCAACGTCAAGCTGTGGGATTACCCGGCCGAGGCCTGGCGCGAGGTGATCGAGGTCAACCTGAACGGCGTCTTCCTCTGCTGCCGCGAGGTGGTGCCGCAGATGCGCAAGCAGGGCTACGGCCGCATCGTCAACATCGCCTCGGTCGCGGGCAAGGAGGGCAATCCCAACGCCAGCGCCTACAGCGCGAGCAAGGCGGCGGTGATCGCGCTGACCAAGTCGCTGGGCAAGGAGCTGGCCGACGCCGGCGTGCGCGTCAACTGCGTGACCCCGGCGGCGGTGAAGACGGCGATCTTCGACCAGATGACGCAGGAACACATCGCCTTCATGCTTTCGAAGATCCCGATGGGCCGCTTCGGCACGGTGGAGGAGGTCGCCGCGCTGGTCGGCTGGCTTTGCACCGAAGATTGCTCTTTTTCCACGGGCGCCGTATTCGACCTGTCCGGCGGCCGCTCCACCTACTAAGAAAGAAAGGACTTCATGAAACTCGTTCGCTACGGCAATCCCGGCAAGGAGAAGCCCGGCCTCATCGACGACAACGGCCAGCTGCGCGACCTCAGCGCGGTCATCGAGGACATCGGCCCCCAGCAGCTCGGCGATGCCGCGCTCGCCAGGCTGCGCAAGCAGAAGATCGACAAGCTGCCGCTGGTCCGGGGCAAGCCGCGCTACGGCTGCCCGGTCGCGGGCGTGGGCAAGTTCATCGCGATTGGACTCAACTACGCCGACCATGCGGCCGAGTCGGGCCTGCCGATCCCGGCCGAGCCGGTGGTCTTCATGAAGGCCACGAGCTGCATCCAGGGTCCCAACGACCCGGTCATGCTGCCCAAGGGCTCGGTCAAGAGCGACTGGGAGGTGGAGCTGGGCGTGGTGATCGGCGCGACCGCGCGCTACGTCTCGCAGAAGAGCGCGCTCGACTACGTGGCCGGCTACTGCGTCATCAACGACGTGAGCGAGCGCGAATACCAGATCGAGCGCGGCGGCACCTGGGACAAGGGCAAGGGCTGCGACACCTTCGGCCCCATCGGCCCCTGGCTGGTGACGCGCGACGAGGTGCCCAATCCGCAGAAGCTGTCGATGTGGCTGGACCTGAACGGCAAGCGCATGCAGACCGGCAACACGAAGACCATGATCTTCAACATCGCCAAGATCGTGAGCTACGTGAGCCAGTTCATGACTCTGATGCCCGGCGACGTGATCACCACCGGTACCCCGCCCGGCGTCGGGCTGGGCATGAAGCCGCCGCTCTATCTGAAGAAGGGCGACGTGATGACGCTGGCCATCGAGGGGCTGGGCGAGCAGCGGCAGGAAGTGGTCGGCTTCAAGGCCTGACTTATTCCCTCCCCCGGAGGGGAGGGAGAAATACCGTTACTTCGCCGTCGGCATCGCGAACTCGGCACCCTTGCCGATGCTCTCCGGCCACCGCTGCATGATCGACTTCTGCCGCGTGTAGAAGCGCACGCCTTCCTCGCCGTAGGCATGCATGTCGCCGAACAGCGAGCGCTTCCAGCCGCCGAAGCCGTGCCAGGCCATGGGCACCGGGATCGGCACGTTGATGCCGACCATGCCCACCTGGATGCGGCGGCTG
>Ga0075370_10000766_pt1 | contig 12858 bp, 14 predicted proteins | sample EndMethybrTD3035_FD_71398 | JGI IMG/M metagenome (GOLD analysis project Ga0075370, IMG submission 71398) | Populus endosphere microbial communities from Tennessee, USA - Endosphere MetaG P. TD hybrid TD303-5 | ecosystem: Host-associated > Plants > Roots > Endosphere | place: USA: Tennessee... | reverse complement strand
GATCAGCCACCCGAGCGTCGTTTCCGTTCTCAACTTCTTCCGCGAGAACGAAACCGTCTACATGGTGATGAACTACCTGCAGGGCGACACGCTGCAGGACTTCATCGTCACCGCGCGCGACCTGAAGCGTGACAAGGTGTTCCGCGAGTCGACTATCCGCTCGCTGTTCGACGAAATCCTGCGCGGCTTGCGCATCGTGCACCAGCACAAGATGCTGCACCTGGACATCAAGCCGGCGAACATCTTCATCACGAACGAGAACAAGGCGGTGCTGCTCGACTTCGGCGCGGCACGCGAGGTGCTGAGCAAGGAAGGCAACTTCATCCGCCCGATGTACACGCCGGGCTTCGCTGCGCCAGAGATGTACCGCCGCGACGGCACGCTCGGCCCCTGGACCGACATCTACGCGATCGGTGCCTGCATCTACGCCTGCATGCAGGGCTACCCGCCGAACGACGCGCCACAGCGCATCGAGAAAGACCGCCTGGCGCTGAGCCTTTCGCGCCTGCGCAACGTGTACTCCGACAACTTGATCGAGGTCACGGAGTGGTGCATGTCGCTCGATCCGCTTTCGCGGCCGCAGAGCGTGTTTGCACTCCAGAAGGAGTTGGCGCGCGAGACCGAGCGCCGCTATACCAAGCTCAGCTTCAGCGAACGCCTGAAGCTGCAGCTCGAAAACCTGACGACGGGCGCGAAGGCCTGATCCTGCCATGCGCTTTTCCGTATATCAGGTGAGCCGCAAAGGCGGCCGCGAGAAGAACGAAGACCGCATGGGCTATTGCTACACGCGTGACGCCGGCCTGTTCGCGCTGGCCGACGGCATGGGTGGGCACCCGGAAGGCGAGGTCGCTTCTCAGCTTGCGCTGCAGACGCTGGCCGCGATGTTCCAGCGCGACTGCAAGCCCACGCTGGCCGACCCGCTGCGCTTCCTGCACGAGTCCATCATCGCCGGCCACCATCAGCTGCTGCGCTACGCGACCCAGAAGGCGCTGATCGACACGCCGCGCACGACAGTCGTCGCCTGCCTGTTGCAGGGAAACGCAGCGTACTGGGCGCACTGCGGTGATTCGCGCCTGTACCTGGTGCGCGGCGAGAAACTGATCGCCCGCACGCGCGACCATTCGTATTCCGAGCTCCAGCAGACGATGAGCCAGGTGGTTCCGATGAACGACCGCTTCAATCGCAACGTGCTGTTCACGTGCCTGGGCAGCCCAGGCAAGCCGGTGGTCGATACGGTTGGCCCGCTGCTGATGCAATCGGGCGACCGCCTGCTGCTGTGTTCCGACGGCCTGTGGGGTACGGTCGACGACAACGTCATCACCGAGCAGCTTGCGCGCCGCGACATCTCCGACGCGGTGCCCGAACTGGTCGAACAGGCGCTGCGCAACGGCGGAGCGAAGAGCGACAACGTCTCGGTGCTCGCCGTCGAATGGGAAGCCGCCGAAGACAGCGACAGCACCAGCGGCATCTCGACCGAGCAGCTCGGCGAAGAAGTGTTCGCATCGACCATTCAGGCGAGCGTCAACGGCACCGACGCGCCCGACGAGCTCGACGATGCCGAGATCGAACGCTCGATCCGCGAGATCAACGAAGCGATCCGGCGCTCGTCGCAGAAGAAGTAGGCTGTTCCCGGGCGACGCCGGCGCCGCGTGCAGCGCGCTGCGACAATACCGCCCATGACTTTCCAACGTTCGCAAGACCGGGCCGCCCATGCGCTGCGCCCCGTGACGATTCAACGCGCCTACACCCGCCACGCCGAAGGTTCGGTGCTGATCGCATTCGGTGACACCAAGGTGCTGTGCACCGCATCGGTCGAAGAGAAAGTGCCGCCTCACAAGCGCGGCAGCGGCGAAGGCTGGGTGACTGCCGAGTACGGCATGCTGCCGCGCTCGACCCACACCCGCAGCGACCGCGAGGCGGCGCGCGGCAAGCAGAGCGGTCGCACGCAGGAAATCCAGCGCCTGATCGGGCGCTCGCTGCGTTGCGTCGTCGACCTGGCCGCGCTCGGCGAGCGCACCATCTCGCTGGACTGCGACGTGATCCAGGCCGACGGCGGCACCCGCACCGCGGCGATCACCGGCGCGTATGTCGCGCTGCACGACGCCGTCAGCTGGCTGCTCGCGCAAGGCAAGATCGGTGCGTCGCCGATCCGCGATGCGGTGGCTGCGGTGTCGGTCGGCATCGTGCAGGGCACGCCGCTGCTCGACCTCGAGTACACCGAAGACTCCACCTGCGACACCGACATGAACGTCGTGATGACCGGTGCCGGCGGCTTCGTGGAGTTGCAGGGCACGGCCGAAGGTGCGGCGTTCTCGCGCGCCGAGATGGACGCACTTCTGGGCCTTGCCGACAAGGGCATCCGCGAGCTCGTGCTCGCACAGCGCAAGGCGCTCGGCCTGTAATGCCGTGCGGCTCGTTCTTGCTTCGAACAATGCGAAGAAGCTCACGGAGCTGAACGCTCTGCTTGCGCCGGCGGGCGTCGAGCTGGTCACGCAGGGCTCGCTCGGCATCTCCGAGGCCGACGAGCCGCACGCGAGCTTCGTGGAGAACGCGCTCGTCAAGGCGCGTCACGCCGCTGCGGCGGCTGGCGGCCCGGCGATCGCCGACGACTCGGGCCTGTGCGTCGCCGCCCTCGGCGGCGCGCCGGGGGTGATCTCTGCGCACTACGCGAGCGTGGAGCTGCCGGCGGCCGACCGCGAGGCGCAGCGTCGCGTGCAGGACGACGCGAACAACCGTCTGCTGCTCGAACGTCTCGCCGCGGCGGGCGATCGACGCGCCCACTTCATCAGCACCTTGATCGCCTTGCGTGCGGCCGACGACCCCGAGCCGCTGATCGCCGTCGGGCGCTGGCACGGCGAGATCCTGACCGGGCTGCGCGGCAACGGCGGTTTCGGGTACGACCCTCTGATGTTCATACCGGCACTCGGCAAGACCGTGGCCGAGCTGCCGGCCGACGTGAAGAACGCGCACAGCCATCGCGCGATCGCCGCGCGCGCGATGCTGGCGCTCCTGCGCGACGTGTGGCACCTTGGCTGATCCGATTCGTATCGAACCCTCCGGCGCTGCGCGGCCCGCGGAAAGCGTTGACCAGCGGCTCGCGCGCTACATGCGCGCCGGTACGTTGAGCCTCGCGGCATTGCCGCCGCTTTCGCTGTACGTGCACCTTCCGTGGTGCCTGAAGAAGTGCCCCTACTGCGACTTCAACTCGCATGAGTTGCAAGGCATCGCCGACGAAGCGCGCTACCTCGACGCGTTGCGTGCAGACCTCGAATCGGCGCTGCCGTTCATCTGGGGCCGCCGCGTGCACAGCATCTTCATCGGCGGCGGCACCCCGAGCCTGTTCGCGCCCGAGTCGATCGATCGGCTGCTTGCCGACATCCGTGCGCGCCTGCCGCTCGAGGCGGCGTGCGAGATCACGCTCGAAGCGAATCCCGGCACCTTCGAGCGCGAGCGCTTCAAGGCCTATCGTGCGGCCGGTGTCACGCGCTTGTCGGTCGGCGTGCAGAGTTTCGACGACGCCAAGCTCGCCGCCCTCGGGCGCGTTCACGACGCAGCGCAGGCGCGTGCCGCGGTCGAAGAAGCGGCGGCGTCGTTCGACACGTTCAACATCGACCTCATGTACGCACTGCCCGGCCAGACCCTGGCCGAGCTCGATGCCGATCTGCAGGCAGCGCTCGCGTTCTCGCCACCGCACCTGTCGATCTATCACCTGACGATCGAGCCGAACACGGTGTTCGCGAAGTTCCCGCCGGCCGTGCCCGACGACGACCTCGCTTCCGACATGCTCGACCTGCTTGTCGAGCGCGCCGCGGCAAGCGGCCTCGAGCGCTACGAGGTCTCGGCCTTCGCGCAGCCCGGCCACGCGTGCTCTCACAACCTGAACTACTGGCAGTTCGGCGATTACCTGGGCATCGGTGCCGGTGCGCACAGCAAGCTCAGTTTTCCGCATCGCGTCGTGCGGCAGCAGCGCTGGCGCGAACCCGCGAGCTACATGGACCGCGCGCTCGCGGGCAACGCGGTCGCGAGCGACGACGAAGTCGCCCGCTCCGCGCTGCCGTTCGAATTCATGCTCAATGCGCTGCGCTTGCGCGAGGGCTTCGAGCTCGCCCGCTTCGGAGAACGCACCGGGCTGCCTCTCTCGGCAATCAAGGCGACGCTCGCCGAGGCGCAGCAGCGCGGCTGGATCGAGCGCGACGCGGCGCACGTGCGGCCGAGCGCGCGGGGCTTCGACTTCCTGAACGACCTGCAGGCCCTGTTTCTCTGAGCGTGCGTGCGGGCCCCTGCGCAATGCTCAGGGCGACCCGTCGACAAGCTCGGGGCGAGCGGGCAGCTTGGCATCGAGCACCTGCTGGGCGAGTCCGAACTCGTCGAGCAGCCAGGCCCGCAATGCGTTGACCGGCGGCCAGTCGGCCAGCGCGCTCGTGTGAACGAGGTAGTAGGCGTCGCCGTGCTCGTCGTCTTCGACTTCGAGCGGTGAAAGCCGCACCAGCCGGCCTTCGCAGATCGCGTCGGCGGCCAGCAGTTCGCGCGTCAAAGCGAGGCCGAGGTTCTGCTCGGCAGCCTGCAGCATCAACCCGGCATCGTTGAAGGTTGCGACCGGGTTGATGCGCTGGCGTGCAAGCCCCGCCGCAGCGAACCAGCGCTCCCAGCGGCCGGGGTTGCCCAGCAGCGGCTCGTGAGCGATCGCCTCGGCGCCGCGCCCGCCGAGGCGCTGCGCCGCGATCGGGCAGCCGACCGCGATCAACGGGCTGTCGATCAGCCGCTGCGCGACCAGCGGAGGCCAATGGCCGCGCCCTTGCCGGATCGCCGCATGGAAGCCTTCGCGCTGCAGATCGACAAGCTGCTGCGATGCATGGATCTCGAGCGCGATGTCCGGATGCCGCTCGCGCCAGCGCCCCATGCGCGGCAACAACCAGCGCTGGGCGAACGACGGCAGCACGGTGACCCGCATGCGCTGCTGCGCGCCCGCGGCCGCGGCGGCAGCGGCCTGCACGCCGTCGTCGATCTGCAGCAGCGCCGGCTCGACGCTGCGCAGCAGGGCGGCGCCGGCCGGGTTCAGCACGATGCGGCGGCCGCGCCGCTCGAACACCTCGAAGCCGAGCTGCTGCTCGAGCAAGCGAATCTGCTGGCTCACGGCGCTGTGGGTGATGTTGAGCTCGTCGGCCACCGCACGCAGGTTGGCGCGCTGCGCGACGGCGCGGAATGTCGGAAGCACGTGCAGCGGAATGCGGGCCATTTGGTAAGCATATCCGACCAATGTGGCAAGAACATATCAATTCCGTCGAGAGGATTGGGCTCATATCCTTACCAGACACAACCAGCAGGAGTGTCCTCATGGCCATGACTCGTCTTTCCGCACCCCTGGCGCCGCAGCTGGCGCTCGAGTGCGGCCATGGGCAGCTCGCAACCCCAGCGCGCCTTGGCTGGCGGGAACGTCTGCTGCAGCTACTCAACCAAATCCGCTGGTCTGGCAGCGCGGCCTCCACCGACGCACCGGTCCTGGTCGGCTACGAAGCGTTGGGCGGGCTGGACGATCACCTGCTCGCCGACATCGGCGCGCCCGAGTCGGTGCGCGAGCGCGCGCGCCAGTGCCACGACCTGCAGCGCCAGCGGGTGATCGATCTGGAGCACGGCCATCGCTCGATCGGCGACGGGCGCTGGTAAGGCCCCCGCGCTGTCGCGTCCCTAAAGTTGAGGATGCGCCGGCTTGCAATGCGCGATTTCGCGTTCTAGGGTTGAAGCGCGCACGCCATTGCAGATGGCCCCTCTCGACGTGGAGGCTTCGACTCGAGGCCCTTCGGCTGCACGCACATGCCTCCATCCCGGACCGGAGGCATGGCCATGGCAATCGACGAAGCGAAGCTGAATGAGTTCATGGGCAACTTCGTGCGCGACATGGGCGCTGTCGCTCACGCCGCGACCGTCACGATCGGCGATCAACTGGGCCTGTACAAGGCGCTCGCCGTCGAGCCGATGACGGCGGAGCAACTGGCCGCGAAGACCTCGACCGATCCTCGCTACGTGCTCGAATGGCTGTCGGCCCAGGCCGCCGCCGGCTATGCCAACTACGATCCGGCCGCCAAGCGTTTCAGCCTGAGCGAAGAGCAGGCGCTCGCGCTCGCGGTGGAGGGCAGCCCGGCGTTCATCCCCGGTGCGTTCCAGGTGGCGATCGCGATGTTCGCGGCCGTGCCCAAGCTCGTAGAGGCGTTCAAAAGCGGGGCGGGGGTCGGTTGGCACGAGCATCATCCCGCGCTCTTTGCGGGCACGGAACGCTTCTTCAAGCCCGGCTACATCGCGAACCTCGTCACCAACTGGATCCCTGCGCTCGATGGCATGCAGGCCAAGCTGGAGAGCGGCGCCAAGGTTGCCGACGTCGGCTGCGGCCACGGTGCGTCGACGATCATCATGGCGCAGCACTACCCGAAGTCCACCTTCGTCGGCTTCGACTACCACGAGCCGTCGGTCCGATATGCGCGCGATGCCGCCGCGAAAGCCGGCGTGGCCGACCGAGTCAGCTTCGAGACCGCGAGCGCACAGGATTTCCCGGGCCGCGGCTACGACATGGTCGCGTTCTTCGATTGCCTGCACGACATGGGCGACCCGATCGGCGCCGCCACCCACGTACGCGAGTCGATGAAGTCTGACGGCAGCTGGATGATCGTCGAGCCGTTCGCGAACGACACGCTGGAAGCCAACCTGAACCCGATCGGGCGCATCTTCTACTCGGCGTCGACCTGCATCTGCACGCCGGCATCGCGCTCGCAGGCGGTCGGCTTGTGCCTGGGCGCGCAGGCCGGCGAGCAGCGTCTGGGCGGCGTGGCGCGCAAGGGCGGGTTCAGCCGCTTCCGTCGTGCGACCGAGACGCCGTTCAACCTGGTGTTCGAAGCGCGGCCCTGAGGGCGTCTGCGCGCGCGGCGTTCAGACGCGGTTCGTCGACATCCCCGAGGTACTGCGCAGGCGATCGATCAGCTTCGCCCCGATCTGGCCGAGCGGCAGCACCTCGTGTGCTGCACCGGCGTTGATTGCCTCGCGCGGCATGCCGAAGACGACGCAGCTCGCCTCGTCCTGGACGAGGTTGTAGCTGCCGGCGTCGCGCATTTCCTTCATGGCCTTGGCGCCGTCGGCACCCATCCCGGTCAGCATGATGCCGAGCGCGTTCTGGCCGACGATGCGCGCGGCCGACTTGAACAACACTTCGACCGATGGCTTGTGGCGGTTCACCGGCTCGCCGTCCTGGACGCGCGCGATGTAGTTGGCGCCAGAGCGTTCGACGCTCAGATGCAAGCCGCCCGGGGCGATGTACGCATGGCCCGGCAACACGCGCTCGCCGTCGCGCGCCTCGGCCACGCGGATGCGGCACAGGCCGTCGAGCCGCGCTGCGTAGCTGCGCGTGAAGCCGGGCGGCATGTGCTGCGTGATCATCAACGCCGGGCAATCCGGCGGCAGGCTCATCAGCACTTCCTTGGTCGCTTCGGTACCGCCGGTGGAGGCGCCGATGAAGATGACTTTCTCGGTCGAGAGTCGGCCGAGCTGCGCGATCGGCGCGGCTGCGCTCGTTGCATGGCCGGTGGCCGCCGCCGGCGCGCTCGCGGAGGGGCGGCGCACCTGTGCGCGCGTTGCGACGCGGATCTTGTCGGTGATGTCGTCCGCAAGCTGGCGCAGGCCGTCGGCGACGCCGATCTTCGGCTTCGCGACGAAATCGATCGCGCCGAGCTCGAGCGCGCGCAAGGTCACGTCGGCGCCGCGTTCAGTCAGCGTCGAGACCATCACGACCGGCATCGGGCGCAGACGCATCAGCTTGCCGAGGAAGTCGATGCCGTCCATGCGCGGCATCTCGACGTCCAGCGTGATCACGTCCGGATTCAGATTGCGGATCATCTCGCGCGCGACCAGCGGGTCGGCTGCAGCGCCGACGCACTGCATATCGCTTTGCCGGTTGATGATCTCGGCCAGCAGGCTGCGCACGAGCGCCGAGTCGTCCACTACCACCACGCGGGTCTTCGCCATGATCTCCGAGGCCTTCAGAACAGGTCGATCGAGCCGCCGCCTGTGCTGGCCGGCACGGCCTTCTGCACCGCGGCGCGGTCCTGCGCGGCGAGCGCTTCGGGGTTGGTCGGTGCGAGGCGCTTGACCATCGCCTTGCCGCTGGCCGGCAGGAAGCAGACCTTGCGCGGGTAGATGTCGAGCACGTCCTTTGACATGATCGGAATGCGCTCGGTCTTCAGGTAGTCGATCACGAACGCCGTGTTGCGCTCGCCGACGTTCATCGTGCTCATGCCGCTGATGACCTGGCCGCCGCCGAACACCTTCGCTTCGAGCGAGTGCCGTGCCGCGCCGCGTTTCATCAGCTCGTTGATCAGCAGTTCCATCGCGTAGGAGCCATAGCGGCCCGAGCCGGCGTCGCCCTCGGGCAGCATGAAGTGATTCATCCCGCCGATCTTCGCGTCGCGATCCCACAGGCAGGCGGCGATGCACGAACCGAGCGTCGTCATGATCAGGATGTCTTCGTCGAACACGAAGTACTCGCCCGGCAGGATCTTGACGGCTTCGTTCTTGAAGTGCGCGTCGTAGTAGAAGAACGATGCCTCGCCGGGCTTGCGCGACTGCGCCTTGAGGCGGGTCAGACGAGGCGAGGTGCCGAGGCTGCTGGCGGGCGCTGGAAACGGCGCGGAGGCCGGCAAGCGCGACGAGAGTGCGGGCGATGCCATGGGATGTCTCAGACGCGTTCGTAGATCGTCTTGCCGCGCAGGCGGAACAACTGCTTCGAGTCGGTGAAGTTCTCCGAGTGGCCGACGAACAGCAGGCTGCCCGGACGCATCATCGTGTGAATCTGCGCGAGCACACGGCGCTGCGTGGGCGCGTCGAAGTAGATCATCACGTTGCGGCAGAACACGATGTCGAACGGTTCGCCGAGCGACCAGTGCGAGTCCATCAGGTTCAGCGCGCGGAACTCGATCATTCGCGCGAGTTCGGGCTTGATGCGCATCTTGCCCGCATTCGCGCCGGTACCGCGCAGACAGTGCTTGCGCAGCCGCTCGGGGCTCAGTCCGCGCGAGTCGGCGGGGTAGACGGCGCGTGCGGCCGTGGCGAGCACCTTGGTGTCGATGTCGCTCGCGACGATCTTGACCGGCGCGTTGGCGCCCAGCGCCTCGACGGCCGTCATCGCGAGCGTGTAGGGCTCTTCGCCGGTGGAGGCAGCGTTGCACCAGATCCGCAGCGGGCGGCCGGCGCGTGCCTTCAGATCGTCGGCCAGCGCATGAAAGTGATGCTCCTCGCGGAAGAACGAGGTGAGGTTGGTCGTCAGGCAGTTGATGAACTCCTGCCACTCCTGCTCGCCGGCCGCACCGCTTGCGCGCTCCAGCCATTCCAGATACGAAGCGAACGAGCGGTGGCTGGTTTCGCGCAGGCGCCGCGACAGGCGGCTGTAGACCATCGCCTGCTTGCCGGTGTGCAGGCTGATGCCGGCGCGCTGGTAGATCAGTGCGCGGACGCGTTCGAAATCGCGCGCGTCGAAGCTGAATTCGGCGCCTGCGCGGTCGGCGTCGCCGAGAGGCAGTCGGCCTGGCTCGGCTCGGGCAACGGACAGCACAGCGCTCATGGAGTCTCCGGATCGTGATCGGCCGGGCAGGGTGCGAAGACGCAATGCGCCTGTCCCTGGCGGTACAGCTTTATCGGCGCCGGTCGATAAGCCTTGAGGACTCGTTGACCACCCCGCTGCTAGACTCGATCAATCCCCTACGCCCCGCCAAACCGTGCACAAATCCGACCCTTCCAACGCTGTTTCCGGTGCGAAAGCGCCGGAGCCGGCGCTGAAACTGGCGGCGGCTCTGCAGCTGCTTCGCCAATCGGGCCGCGAGCTGCCCGAGCCGGGCGAACATGGCCGGGTCGCATGGCTGCAGGCGGTCGTCGATGGCTTGTGCGAGCTGTCCAGCCGTGACCCGCTCACGGGCGTGTGGAACCGCCGCCAGTTCGACGTCGCGTTGACCAGCGAGATCGATCGTGTGGCCCGGGCCGGCGAGCCCGCGCTCGTGCTGATGATCGACATCGACCACTTCAAGAGCGTCAACGACCAGCACGGCCACGCTGCCGGCGACGTGGTGCTGAAAGAGGTGGCGCAGGCGCTGCGCGAGTGCATCCGGCCGATGGACACGCTTGCGCGTGTCGGCGGCGAGGAGTTCGCGATGATCCTGCCGAACTGCCCGCCCTCGTTCGGCCAGGCGGTGGCCGAGCGGGTGCGCGTGAAAGTGCAGCGGCGCTCGGTAGAAATCGCACCGGGCGAGTCGATCAACGTGACGGTGAGCATCGGCGGCGCGTTCGCGCCGCAGTGGGTGCGCTCGTCGGCGCCGCTGTGGGTCGAGCGCGCCGACCAGCAGCTCTACATCGCCAAACAATCGGGCCGTAACCGCGCCTGCCTCGAAAAACCGATGGTGTCGCTCGTCAGCGCCGAAGAAAAGGGCCTGCTGTTCGGCACCTCGCAGTACCAGGACCTCGGATGAGCAGTCGCGACAACCCTGCCGCACCGGCCGCCGCCACGCCTACCAAGCGCGCCCGCATCATTGCGATCACGAGCGGCAAGGGCGGTGTCGGCAAGACCTTCATGTCGGCAAACCTCGCCGCAGCGCTCGCCAGACGCAAGCTGCGCGTGCTCGTGCTGGACGCCGACCTGGGCCTCGCCAACCTGGACGTGGTGCTCAACCTGCACCCGAAGATCACGCTGCACGACGTGTTCACCGGCAAGAGCCACCTCGAGGACGCGATCCTGCCCGCGCCGGGCGGCTTCTCGGTGCTTCTGGCAGGCTCGGGTCTGGTCGAGTATTCGCGGTTGACGCCGCAGGTGCGCGAGCAGCTGCTCGGGATCATCGACACGGTGGCGCCGCGCTTCGACGTGATCCTGCTCGACACCGGCGCCGGCATCTCCGACGTCGTGCTCTATTCCGTCTCGCTTGCCGACGAGGTGCTGATCGTCGCGACCCCCGAGCCGACCTCGATGACCGATGCCTACGCCACCATCAAGGTGCTCGCGACGCATCAGCAGCGGCGCTCGATCGGGATCGTCGTGAACCAGGTGTCGCGCGTCGGCGAGGGCCGGGCGATCCGCGGTCAGCTGCAGCTCGTCGTCGACAAGTTCGTGGCACCGATGCTTCCGGCCGGCGAAGCCGCACCCAAGCTCGAGCTCATCGGCGAGGTGCCGCTCGACGGTGCCGTGCGCGAGGCCGTGCAGAAGCGCCAGCTTCTTCTCGAAGCGTTGCCCGGCGCACCGGCCGCGCGTGCGATCGAGATCGTCGCGACGCGCCTCGCACCGTGAGCGAGCAGACCGCGTTCGAACGCGTCGGCGGCGAAGAGCGCGTGCGCGCGCTGGTCGACCGCTTCTATGACCTCATGGACCTCGAGCCGGCGTATGCCGAGCTGCGTGCGCTGCATCCGAGCACGCTCGAAGGCTCGCGCGACAAGCTGTTCTGGTTCTTGTGCGGCTGGCTCGGCGGACCGCAGCACTACACCGATCGCTTCGGCCACCCGATGCTGCGCGCGCGCCACCTGCCGTTCACGATCGGCATCCGCGAGCGCGACCAGTGGATGCACTGCATGGAGCAGGCGATGGCGCAAGTCGGGCTCGACCCCGAAGTCGCGCAGCGCTTGTCCGGTTCTTTCTTCCAGACGGCGGACTGGATGCGCAATCTCGCCGGTCGCTGAAGGGCCGCCGCGGCCGATATTTCGGACGAACATCTGAGACGCTCGAGCTCACGCAGTCGTCGCGCGTGAGAAGGCCGAGTACCGGCTCCTGCGCCTTGGGCGCAAGCGCGTCCGCTTGATCGACGAGCAGTCCAGCCAGGACGCCTGCTTCGTTCCCTCAGGCGCGTGGTGTCCGGCCCGGGGCGAGTAGCACGACCAACGCACCCGCACCGCCGTCTGCGGCACGGGCCTGCGTGAAGGCCAGCACCTGCGCGTGTTGTGCGAGCCAGCTCTTGACCTTGGCCTTCAGGACCGGCTCGCGTCCGGGCGAGCCATTGCCCTTGCCGTGGATCACACGCACGCAGCGCAGCCGTTCGTCGCTGGCCGCGCGCAGGAACTCGCCGAGGCGCTCACGCGCGCCGTCGCGGCGCAGTCCGTGCAGGTCGAGCTGGGCCTGGATCGCCCAGACTCCGCGCCGCAGCTTGCGGACAACCTCGGGCCCGATCTCCGGACGTCGGAACGAAAGCGACTCGTCGGTCTCCAGCAGAGACTCGACGTCGAACTCGTCGGAGATCGCCTCGTGCATGACGGCGGCCTCGTCGCGTTCGCGCTGGCGCGGCAACGGGCTCGGGGCGATCCGCGTTGCGGCGCGTGCAGAGCTTCGTCGCAGCGGAACGACCGGCCCGACGCTGAGTGCGAACAGGTCGCGCTCGCGGCGCTCGCGGGCCACCTGCTCGCGTTGCCTTGCGGCTTGTTCGACTGCCTCGCGGCGCGCGCGTTGCAGGTCTCGCTTCAAGGCTTCGAGCTCCTGCAGGCCGCGCGCCTTCATGGCTGGGATCTTCATCGCGGCTTCAGATCAGCCCGCGTTCGGCGAACGAGACCACCGCACTGCGGCCGACGACGAGATGATCGAGCACGCGCACGTCCACCAGCGCCAGCGCGCTCTTCAGCGTCTGCGTGAGGTGCTCGTCCGCGCGCGACGGCTCGGCAACTCCCGACGGATGGTTGTGGGCGAAGATCAGCGCAGCCGCGTTCAGCTCGAGCGCGCGCTTGACGATCTCGCGCGGGTAGACGCTGGTCTGCGTCAGCGTGCCGCGAAACATCTCCTCGAAGTGCAGCAGGCGGTGCTGCGCGTCCAGGAACAGCACCGCGAACACCTCGTGCGCCAGTGCGCCGATCTGGAGCTGC
>Ga0075370_10000763_pt1 | contig 12886 bp, 14 predicted proteins | sample EndMethybrTD3035_FD_71398 | JGI IMG/M metagenome (GOLD analysis project Ga0075370, IMG submission 71398) | Populus endosphere microbial communities from Tennessee, USA - Endosphere MetaG P. TD hybrid TD303-5 | ecosystem: Host-associated > Plants > Roots > Endosphere | place: USA: Tennessee... | reverse complement strand
AAGGAAAAGTCGCTGTCATCACGGGCGGATCGACCGGTATCGGTCTCGCCTCGGCGAAGGCGTTCGCAGCGGAGGGCGCGAAGGTGTTCGTGACGGGGCGCCGGCAAGACGCGCTCGATAGCGCGGTGGCGGAGATCGGTAATGGCGCGGTCGCGGTGCAGGCCGACTCCGCGAACCTTGCAGATCTCGACCGCCTCTATGACCGCGTGAGATCGGAGGCTGGCCACATCGACGTGTTGTTCGCGAATGCCGGCGGAGGGGGCTCGCTGCCCCTTGGGCAAATAACTGAAGAGCAGGTCGACGACACTTTCGGCCGCAACGTCAAAGGCGTCATCTTCACCGTCCAGAAGGCGCTCCCGCTGATGGGCAGAGGTGGTTCAATCATTCTCACCGGCTCAACCGCGGCTTCGAGAGGCACGCCTGCGTTCAGCATCTACTCCGCGTCGAAGGCGGCCGTCCGAAACCTGGCTCGTAGCTGGACTCTCGATTTGAGGGGAACGGGCATACGCGTGAACGTCCTGAGTCCCGGTCCGGTGGAAACGCCCGGCCTCGTTGGTCTCGTCGGAGACGATGACGAGCGTCAGCAACAGCTGTTGGATCAGTTTGCCTTGGCGATTCCCCTGGGCCGGGTGGGACGACCGGATGAGATCGCGCTGGCGGCTCTGTTCCTCGCGACGGAAGAATCGAGTTTCGTGAATGGCTCGGAGCTGTTCGCGGACGGCGGGGTGGCTCAGGTCTAGCCCCGCGGGTGCTCGGTTGTCCCGCCTCTCCCCCCGCGGCCGGGCACCCACCCTTTCAAACGCGCGATCGCCGACCGTGAAGCCAGATGGAGTATACAACGATGAAGATGGCCACGGTTCGCGCGCTGACGATCAGCACTTTAGCTATCTTCTCCATCGGAGCGCTTGCCGCGGCCCAAGATGCCCCGGCAAGCGTGTCTCCGTTGTTCGGAGTGGCGCTTCCATCAGGCTATCGCGATTGGCAGGTGGTAAGCGTCGCGCATGAGGCTGGGGATCTGAACGATGTTCGCGCGATCCTTGGAAACAGCATTGCCATGCAGGCATTTCGCACCGGGCGACGACCGTTTCCAGATGGCACTATCATTGCGCGGCTAGCCTGGAAGTACGAATCTTCCCCGCGGAACGATGCTATCTTTGGAAAGGCGCAGTCGTTTGTCGCGGGCGCACCCACGAATGTTCAGATCGAGGTAAAGGACTCTCGTAGGTATGCCGCGACCGGCGGATGGGGTTATGGCCAATTCGTGGATGGACGCGCCGATCCGTCGGAGGCGTTGATGAAGACCTGTGTGACTTGCCACAGCAAACTTCCTGCGCCCGACGACAGGATTTTCACGTCATACGCGCCGTGATCCGCAGTCCTGTCAGGTTTCTCCGGCAGCGGAACCGTGTGGCTGTCCGACAGTCTTTAGCACTCCTGGCAGCCGGAGCATTACGGCGGTTCCCATACCGACCGCACTTTCGATCCAGGCGGTACCACCGGCAGAGCGGGCGAAGGATGCTACCATTGATAAGCCGACCCCGGATCCTTCTCCATCCCTTCTGGTCGTAAACCGCGCTTCGAACGCGCGCGCGGCAACTTCGCCGGACATGCCGCAGCCGGTGTCGGCAATGCGAATAACCGCGAATGGAAACGCATTGCAAAGCGGGGGCTCACACGTGACCGTGATTGCGAGATGGCCACCTTCAGGCATTGCGTGACTGGCGTTTACGACAATGTTCAGGATTGCGCTGTCGAGTGCTTCCGGGCAGCAAATTATGTCGGGAACGTCCGCGTGAACATCGCACACTACGGCCACCAACGGGCCGGCCGCGAGTAGTATAACTTCACTCAGAGTTGCCAACCGATCCGGTATGGAGACTTGGCGGACGGCGGGGGATAGGTATTCAGCCGAATCTACGGCACGACGACTGATCGTCTGGGCTTGTTTGAGGGATTGTTTGGCACCGTCCAGAATCAGATCGATACCTTCAAACACCTTGCCATGGATCGAACGCTCGAGGAGAGCGACCGCGCTGGAAATCACCTGCAGGTGATTACAAAGGTCGTGGGCATCTGCCTCAACCGCTTGCTGACGATCCAACGAAGCCGCATACATAGTTCGCGGACCCGTATGCGTGTCGTTTGCCACAATTCGCTCATATGCCACCAAAACCGGCCACAGTTTACGCCGGGATATTGTTGCCAGCGAGTTAGATGCCATTAGGTCTTGAGCGCTCCGCCAAGATGACGAAGCACAGCGCCACTTTGCTTCCAATGAAAATACGCTGCCATCTGGATGAAGGGCGGATTACCTCAATCCACTTACTGATCTCGGTCAGCCCTTCCTGCCCAAAGTGAGCGGCAATTTGCGGCGCCCGCTTGGCCCGGTTGAACCAACAGACGCTTGCTGGTTCGTGGCATTCAATTGCGCACTGCCTTCAATCGACAACTTTGCCACTTTCGACGCGATATGAACGAATGACCGCTATCAGGGATCCAAATTGAGCGGACCTTAAGCCTGCGCGGACATTTTCAAGCGCGCGGCGATATCCATTCGCAGATCCGGATCATCTCGCAGATTCACAAGCACCTGACGCGCCTCCGGCTTTTTAGAGCGCATGAGGTTGCGCACGAGAAAAATACGACTTGCCCCGATTGAGCTGTCACTGATCAGCCCTAACATTGCTTGCAAGTCCGTAGGGCGAGCCATAGCGGATAAGGCCACCATAAGGCCGTCCGCTACCTGCTTCGGAAGGGACTTGCTTCCGATCAGCGAGATGAGTTGCTCCCAAGCGAGAGGCCGAGCCTCCTTCAGCGCAAGAGCGCGTGCAATACCTTCGCGGATGCGATCACCGTACGGATGCATAAGATGGGCAAGCAGAACCGGCAAAGCCCTTGGATACGGTGTTGGAGTATTCACGAGGTCCCAAACGTCGCTCACCCTGGTCCCGGTCGCTTCAAGGTCTCTGAGAAGCGGACGTTGCTCCTGCTGTGAACGCTGTTCGCGTCGAACGCGATCCTGCTCCCTAGCATCCCGGCGCGATACCCATTCGGGATCAGCCTCAAGCTGCCGTATAGCTTCTGCTGCGGTGATCGAAGTCTTCCGCGCCATGCTGATCCTTTTGCCAGCCTAGACGGTACGTCCGCTATCCCATGCCCTCAAGCGAAATCCGGACAGTCCGGCCTCACGAACTTGCCGCTCATCGCCGGCCAGGCAACACGATGAACAGAGGTCTGCTTTCAGGGAGTCCAAAATAGCCTCGCGATGACCGCTTTGTCGGCGACGGCGGCGCCCCCGGCTTAGTGCATCACTTGGACCTCAGAGAGGTGCGTCCGGCCCGCTTTCGACAATAGACATCCAACGCAGCGAGCATAAATTACCGAGATATTATTACATCCGAATTGGTTCAAGTTTATGATAAAATAATGCGTTATGGATCACCTTTTCCTTTTGTAATATTAAGATATCATATACCATATTTTCAGGCTTTTTATACCGAAATCATTATCGCATATGCGCATAATGCGTGTGATGCGCTCTCCCTATTTGGGAGGGGGTTCTGTGAAATGTCAGCTAACCTAGGGGACGGGTATGCGCGCATTGATCGGTTTCTTGTTCATCTTGCAGTTAGCTGCTACCGGCGCATCGGCGCAAAGTTTCGACGTCGTTACGGACAAACCCTTCCCGAACGACCGCGAAATGAAGCGTTTTGCCGGATTTGTAGGCCGCAGTGACGACAACGTCGTGCAGTGTCGCGCGCCGTTCGGCTGGGCGACCTATTTCCTGCATGATCGTTCCACCAATCAGTTGCTGCTCGTCCAACACGACCTAATGCGTTCGGCAGACTTGTCCGAGACGTCCCTGGACGAGTTCCGGGCGGCAGTTGCCTCGGAAAAGGCCCGCTACGAGACAACTAAGCAAAAGCTCTTGTCGCAACCGGAAGTCTCCGCGGAGTTCAAGAAACGGATCCGGGACATTCCGTTCGCCCGACTACCGAGGCATATTCCGCCCGTCTTTGAGGTACCGTCTTCGCCCGAGAGCGGTGCGATGATAGTACCCGATTTCGCTGCGTTGAATGTGGCGATCGCTGCCTTTCGCGCAGAGGTTGTCCGACGCGGCCTTATCAGCGAGATTCACACCCAATTACTGACCTGCGCCTACGATTTTTCGCGTCTGCCAACACGGGTGACCAACCGCGCCACTCAGACGAGCATCCGATTTGTCCGCGCAGCTGGCGACCGGAGCGTCAAGACCGATTGGCGCAATTATCAGCGTACTCCACTACGCGAAATACTTCTAAATTTCGGCCATACCATTGAAGAGCAGGAGATGGGGCGATGACCGATATCACGCACCGCCGACTGCTGCCGCTTGTCGTCCTCCTGGCTGTAACACCCGCCCTCACCGGCTGTATCCAAGGCCGGGTTAAGGCGTTGGAGATACGCCAGCTCAACGCCGAGATAGCAGGTATCCGCGACGCCCGCGCGTTTCTCGACACCAGTCCGCAATTGGGATCGGCCTACGACGCGCATCTTTTTGTCGGCGGTGGTTTGTTCAACCGTTTCCTAGACGGCCTGAACAACTACGAAATACCGCTCGACAAGCCCAAGGGTGCAGTGATGACTATCGAGCGGACCCAGCTTGAATTTAAGGACGGCGCGCCAACCGCCTTCATTATTGCTAAAGCACGCGATCGAAAGAACCGGATCGAAGTTAGGCTGCGGCTGCGTGCCGATTTGAACATGGTCGCCGATCCTGAAAAGGGAGAGGTTAACATCACTTTCGCGGTTCGCGAGATCGTGCCCGAGGTTAGGCTAAGTATATTCCGGTTACGGCAACTATTCTTCGTTGCCGGACTGTTGCGGCTGGAGGCGGACAAGTACAGTTCTTCGCTGCCCGCTTCGGCCATTCCGATCGCTGGGACGCTGCCGATCGTGATGGATCCGGCCGAGACCGGTGAGATAGCCATGGGCAAGACAGGCGTGCTCTTTGTCCGGCAAAAGCTGCCGCATTTTTCATTGCTCTACCGTTATCGAGCCAGTCGCGCGTTAACCCTCGCCGACGGAGTACACGTCCTTTTCAAGCTGGAGAGGGTGCAATGACACCGAAGTCGATCCTCGTCCGCATTGGCAGTATTATGTGCCGTTTTTCGGCTCCGCTCGTACTTGCCGGTTGCACGACCACCGGCATGGATCAGGAGATCACTCGCTTGCGAACGCTAGCTGAGACCGAGCGCGCAGAGCTGGCACCTCACGCCTCGCAGTTTCGCGAGACGACGGGCCGTGATGTTCGGCTAGATGTCAGCGGGCGGCCGCTACTCGACACCCTTGATAAGTTCAACGGCCTACCAACGGCAGACCGGCTGATGTATGTTGGCTCCTACAACTACAGGGGATATCTTCAGTACGGATGGACCGATTGCCCATGGCCATTTGACGGCCGGTTCGGCGAAAAACTAGAACCGATGTTTAACGAGGCATTCCAAGCCGCACTCTATGTCGACAAGATCGAGGGAAGCTGGAACGCTCGCCAGGGGCTTGCTTTCAAGCTCAAACGAAGCGTCGGTGTAGCCGCGTTGGCATTGGGTCTTGAGATTGAGACATGTGACATCTTCTTCAAGGTACCCGCCGGGGTAGCCGTAGTGATCGCGGGAGCGGATTCCGCGGGAGGGAGCACGCGATTGAAACCAACCGCCGAGGGGATCGAATACCGCTTAGTCCTCGACGATCCAATTTTGATGATTGCCAGCTACGACGGGCTTACTATTCCGTTTCCGTACAAGTTCGAACTCACCAAGGGCAACATTCCGCACATGCTCGGCCACGCGGGTAAGGTTCAGGTCTCCCAAAACGGTGCCGAGCGGAAATACGTACTCGACACTAGGCTCGACAAAGCAGACCTGCTTGACAATGGCCTCAGCATCTCGGGGTTGGTGACAGTCAACTGGCAAGAGGCCAGGGTATCGATGGCTGAGGCAGAACGGGGGACTAACGGGAATAGCCGCGAGATCAGATAACACTGCGCGCAATCGCACAGTATTTTTTGTCTATGTAAGCTTGGACGACAAATCCGGATGCGTGCCTCCAGCCGAGTCACATTCTGAGACAACCTGACCGCGAGGCGGCCAATCACCAGCTTTGCAGGCCATGAATGTAAGGCAGCTTTCGGCGTAGCGACATTTGTTCGCTAACGGCAGCAATGTCGGCGGCCCTCGTCCATGGCTACGTTCGTGGAATCAGTCCCGCTTGACTAAGCGCCGCACGGAACTTGCTGGACAGCGATGCAGGAGCACAAAGCCTCACAGTTTCGCTCCACTGCACTCCTTCACTCAGGGAAACGGCTCGCACAATTGCTTGCCCATTGGGCTTGGAGGCCACCTCGATCGGCCCGTCATTGACAACGGAAAAGCCGTTTTTGCCGGGGGCGACGGTCGCGACGACCTCTGTCTCGTTCGCCGGCCCCAAGGAATGATTTGGTCCGTAAAAATAAACCGAGCCGAAGCGAGAGCCACTGTGGACGTAGACTACGACTGCAGCGCCGCATTGAGTGTCGGTTTTCACCCAAACTCCTTGAGCGAGAGGTAAGCGGCTGGATTGGGCGCGAGCTGCGGGGATAGCCACGGCAAACAAAGCAAGGACGAACGCCGACTGTGCAATTTTCATACTGATCCAATCTCCTAGAACGAGAGCCTCGCCAATGCTACCCAGCCCAAGAAACAACCCATTGTAGCCCACCTTGTAATGTCCAAAAAGGTTTTGCGAGCCGGGAGACCAAGGTCGCTGCACATGAACCTAGGTCCGCTATTGAAGTAGCGATCGGTCGCCCGAAATGAGGGCTCTGTCGGCGGCTACCGCCCGCGCGAAGCCCAGCCGCCAGCGTGTCTAGCTCCGACGACATTCCGGTAAGCTGTTCCCATCCAGGTGCTCCCGAGAAGCTGTAACCGCCTTGCTGGCACTAGCGTGAAAAGGTACGGCGGGCGCATGACAAAGAGTTGGCCTCGCATCAAACAAATAGCGGTAGTCTCTCTGATTCTTTTGACGTCTTGCCAGCGCGAAAAACCGAATCAGAAGTCTGTCGCGCACGCCTCGATCCCTAGCATGCAAACGCTCAGCACTCTCGCAACAAGAGCGTGCAAATGTAAAATGGCGGGGCATGATTCGGGCGCTATTGACCGCGAGTTTGCAAGACTTACGGCTCATCTTTCGCAAGAGCCGCAAGGATCGGCTAGTACACCGCTGAGTTATGAAATCACGTGTTTTCCGGAATTGGGAAACACCGCCTGCGTGACAAATGCGATTGTCGCTTCTGGTCTCGGTGACGGAGCGTTCGTATGCACGGATGCAGAGGCAGATGAGCTTGAGAAATTGTGGAGTTCCAAGCTCCATCGAGGTGCGCTGCCCTCCACCAAATCGTCTGACACGGCTTTGTTGAAGCGAATAAACGGTATGCGCGCCGACACAAAAAAGGCGCTTCCACAATTTGCCTGCGATAATCCTTGATGCACGCGACCCGCTAGTCACAAGTTTGCAGTGATGCACGGCGAGGCAGTTTTTCGCGTTACGCTCCCGAATGCAGACTTAGCGACCCCCAACTTCCCGGGCCAAAACACGCCGTCGCGCGGCCGATGAACAGATGCCGGCTTCTAGGGCGCTCTAAGGAGCCGTCTCATGGCAGCTTAGTCGGCGGAAGAGACCGGCCACGGCCAGCCTTTCCAAAGCTCACCAGTGGTGCGCTCCAGATTCACGGATCACCGGATAGCGGGAAGATCTGATTACGGAGCTTGAGGCGCAGCCAGGAGCTGCGCAGCAACTCTTCCGTTTCGCGAAGTCGCGGGCGGTAACTGCCGGATAGGTGACGGCCGCCGAGCAAGAAAGTGGAGGGATCAGGATCAGCGGTCGCCGGCGAGGTGTTGCGGCTCCCGGTCATCCCAGTCAAGGGCATCGGAATGAAGCGGGGACCCCACGCCACCGCATCGAAGTATAGCGACTCCCTTCCAGCCTATGCGTTCCCCGATCCAGCAACAGGAGGACGGCAGCCTCCCTCCCTGCCCATTTTGGACCGTGGCACGGAACCTCTGGGGCTGATGTTGCGTAGTGAGCACGACTGCCGTTTGTTCAACCTGATGCCGGACAGGCGGCAGTCACCTCTCACATCAACCGACACATGGGAACCAATCTGGCTTCACTGGGTTCAATTCGCGTCCCGGCCAGCGTCGAGACTTGGCAAGGCCGTGGGCAGGTTGGTGCCAACTTTCCGAGGTCGATATGCATATATTTTCCATCCTCCTCGCGCTGACATTTCTAGTCGGCTTCGCGGGCTGTTACCTTCGCTGGTACTACTCCGAACCGCAGATTAAGCGACGTGAAGAAAGGCGTAGGGTCTTGGGTCCTTACAGGCGCTGGGATTGGTAGCCTCGCAGTTTGGGTAAAACGGAAGGTGCGGCTGCGGGAAAAACGTCGGTGTCTGGAAGCATCGTTCGGTGCTTTAATCTGAGTTAATGCGACGTGTGAACGTCGCCGCCAAGGCTTGCCGAATGAGCGGCAGAGAAACATCTTTTAGGCATCTTGGCGGCGCGGTCGTCGGCTCTGCGAAACGCCTGCTTGAACAACATGGGCCCGGCGCCGGGCGCTTTGCCTGTGAGCGATTGGAGGCCGCGATTGATGCAGGCGAACCGGCTGAAATCGAAACATGGCGGGCCATTGTATCCGCGGTCGCACATCTTCAGGCCAATGGGCGTTTCTAGACTGTAAGTGGCCCCTTTCCCGCGCCATGAAAGAAAATTCCGCCAAGGCGGGAGAAAAGCGGCGTGCTTTTCATGGTTTCGGCCGGGGGGTCGTGCCCGGGCCGAAGCGATGTCGTCGAGCCGCCGATATGAAAGGGCTGCCCCTGGCAGCCAATTCAAGGTTGCTCCGTTACGAGATGAGCAATCGGTCTTTGGCGAGACGCCGGATAGTCCGCTCGACTTTCTCGAATGCTCTGACTTCGATCTGCCGAATTCGCTCGCGGCTCACGTGGTAGATCTCGCTTAGTTCCTCCAGCGTTTTGGGCTGGTCGCTCATGCGTCGCTCGGTCAGAATATGTCTCTCTCGCTCGGTAAGATTTGCCAGTGCTTGAGCAAGGAGCTCCCTGCGAACCTGATTCTCTTCCTGGTATGCGAGAAGCTCGTCCTGGAGGGGGGCTTCATCACGAAGGTGATCTTGCCATTGCCCGTAGCCGTCTTCGTTTAGTGGCACGTTGAGGGAGGCATCACCGCCCGACAGCATTCGCCGGTTCATGGAAACTACGTCTCGTTCGGATACACCTAGATCATTTGCGATTTTCGCGACAGCTGCAGGGTTTAGATCGCCATCGTCGTAAGCAGCCAAGTTCTTTTTCATTCGGCGAAGGTTGAAGAAGAGCGTTTTTTGCGCCCTGCTCGTTCCGATTTTCACCAAACTCCAACTGCGTAGAATGAATTCCTGAATGGATGCCTTGATCCACCAGACGGCATAGGTGGCGAGACGAAATCCGCGACCGGGATCGAATTTCTTCACGCTATGCATAAGGCCGATGTTGCCTTCAGCGATCAAGTCGGAAACCGGCAGGCCGTAGCCGCGGAACCGCATGGCGACCTTTGCCACCAGACGAAGGTGACTTGTGACGAGTTGCGCCGCCGCGTCCGGATCGCCGTGCTCGCGAAAACGCTGTGCCAGCATAAATTCTTGCTCGGGTGATAGAATTGGAAAATTTCTGATTTCGGCAAGATAGCGGTTCAACCCGCGATCAGTCTCCAGCATCGGAACAGCATTTGCCTTGCGCAGTTCGGTTGCCATATCAACCTCTAACCTTGGTCCTCGTCGATCCTTGGGTTCCGTAGTCTCGGCAAAACGCCGAGTTGCTCTTTATATGTCACGTGGACCTAAGAAAATCCATACATCCTGGGATGAAGCCGCGGATTATTGAGTTGCGCCCGCGAGGGCAAATGCCGGTTTCGCGGTCCCGAACATTTGCTGGCCGTCCTGCTGCCACGATCCAGGCCGACCCGCTTATCGAACATCTCCAATCCGAATGCAATCCGGCCTTCAGGCATGCCGATCAAAGGCATTCCAGGCAGAAATGTCGGCGGAATACGCACGATCAGCCTGGGATCATTTTCCGATGCGGCCACATACTTCAAGCCCGCAATCGGGCACCGAAGGCCGGCCGCAAAAACCTCTTGAAAGCCCGCGCCGCCTACCTAAATCTTTGGTTGCCGGACGCCGTTCGGGTCCGGTGGGACAGAGAGCGTCGGCTCTTCGTTTACCGGCGCCTCTCATGCCCAGATCGCTTCATTGGAGGATTTGGAAATGAGAACCACTGCTTTTGATTTCACGCCTTACCGTCGCTCGACTGTAGGCTTCGATCGATTATTCAACTTGCTCGAAGCCGGCGCGCGCGATGAGGACGGCTATCCGCCCTTCGACATTTTGCGAGAAGGCGAAGACAGCTACCGCATCACGCTTGCGGTCGCCGGCTTCCGCCCCGAGGACATTGAGGTGGTAGCCCAGCAGAACCTGCTCACCGTGACCGGCAAACGTGCCGAGGACAGCGGCCAGGGCGAGTATCTGCACCGCGGCATCGCCGCGCGCGCCTTTGAGCGGCGCTTCCAGCTCGCCGACTTCGTCGAAGCCGGCGATGCGAGCTTCGAGCACGGCCTGCTGAGCATAGCGCTCAAGCGCGTCGTGCCCGAGGCAATGAAGCCGCGCCGGATCGAGATCGGGGGTAGGAAGGCTGCCCAGGATCAGATCGAAGCGCCCAAGGACAAGGTCGGCGAAGCGGCCTGACCTGGTTACTGGTCTGCGGGCGCTGCTATCAGCGGGGCCGGCAGGCCTTGCCCCTTCCAGCCAAAAAAGGAGATGACCATCATGGCTTTTCGTGATCTCATTCCCTGGAGCCGGCAGGAAAACCGACTCCCCGTCCCGGTCAGCGCCGAGCGCGGCGACAACAGGGACACCCATCCGCTACTCTCGCTACACCGCGATATGAACCGATTGTTCGACGATGCGTTTCGCGGCTTCGGCGTGCCTGCCTTCGCCGGCCTCCACCGCCCTGCGGGCTGGCCGAATGTCGAGCTTGGCGAGACCGACAAGGAAATTCGCGTCACAGCGGAACTGCCGGGTCTCGACGAGAAGGAAGTCGAAATCACCGTCGAAGACGGCGCGCTGACGCTTCGCGGTGAGAAGCGGTCTGAGGTCGAAGACAAGGACCGCGGCTATACCGAGCGCAGCTACGGCCGTTTTGAACGGCGTATTGGATTGCCGCAGGGTGTCGACCGCGACAATGCGAGCGCAAGATTCAGGAACGGCGTGTTAACGATCACCCTGCCGAAGACGGAGGCGGCGAACGAAAACGTTCGCCGAATTCCGGTCAATGGAACGGCAGCATGACGTGCAGGCCCGGGATCTCGGTCCCGGGCCAAGCCAGCGGCCGCGTGTGACGTCATCCGGGCCGGAGGGAATTCCCCCGGCCCGAGCGAAGCGAGTGGATTGCCGCTTGACGCCCTGGCGATCATCGAGCCCGTGCCGCTACCGCGCCGGGCGTGTACAGGCACATGGCGCCTCCGTTTCGCTGAGCGCTGGTCCCCGTGCCTCGATCCGCTCACCGGGTCGACTGGCGGGGGCGATCCGCTCGCGCAAATCGAGCTGCGCTTTCCCGACCGCGAAGCGACAGAGCGCTATTGCCCGCGCGAACGGGTGCCATACAGATTGCGAGGCTCAGCCGTACCGCGCCGGGCTCGAATTAGTCTGACGGGCAACGCGCCGCCGGCTCCGTGCTGCTGGGCCACGGATTCCCAGAGCGACGCCGCAGTGAATATCCCGGTCGCTACGGCATCACCGGGAGGATAATGCTTACGAGAGTCGTCGGTCGCTACGGCACTGTAGATTTTCACCGTCGGCTTGGCGCTGAGTGCAGTCAGCGAAGCCATGCCGATGTAACTCACGCTGGTTGGAACCGGGATGCAATCGGACACCTTAATCATGCACGAATCGCTGGGCTTCCTTTCGAGTTTCATTACCCTGCTAGTGACCATCGGTCCGATCGAAACCGCCGTCGTTTTTGCCAGTCTCACCTCCGGCATTCATCGCACCGACCGGCTCGGGCTTGCGTCTCGCTCCGTCTCAATAGCTGTCGCCGTCCTGCTGCTGTTCGCACTTGCCGGCGGCGCGGTTCTTTCGCTGCTACATATCTCGTTGCCGGCGTTCCGAGTGGCGGGCGGCGTGCTTCTGTTCCTACAGGCCTTGACGCTTACCTTTTCGAGCCCGGGCCTCTCGTCGATCAGCGAGGGTGAACGCCGCGAGGCTGAAGAGCCCGGCGATATCGCGGTGTTTCCCTTGGCGTTTCCCTTGATCGCGGGTCCCGGAAGCCTTTCGGCGGTCGTCCTCGTCATGGGGCGCACCCAGAGCTGGGTCGAAGCGGGCGGCGTGCTGGGTATGATCATCGTGTGTGCGCTGCTGACATGGCTGGCAATGCTGGCCGCCGAAAGGCTGGTTCGTCTGCTTGGCAGCACCGGCGCCGATGTGATCGGCCGCATCTCCGGCGTCCTCCTCGCCGGCCTCGCCATCCAATTTATTTTCGACGGCCTCGCGGCCGCGCCATTTTTCGCGCACTGACTTCCTTGTCTCGCGCAAAAAAATATCGCCCGTGGACGAAATGCTCGTCCCGGACTTCCAAAACACGGTTGAGAGGCCAGCGCACATAGATGAACCAACGGCAAGTAACAGGACACTGCACCGAGTGATCGAACGTCGTCTGTGGACGCCCCTAAAGAAGCAAGCGGTAAATGAGGTCCGGCACGTAGTCAGGTGCTCTCGTCTGTCCGGCCTCTGATGCAGCCTACGGCTGCGGGCCAGTATGGGAGTTCGCGGA
>Ga0075370_10000762_pt1 | contig 12896 bp, 9 predicted proteins | sample EndMethybrTD3035_FD_71398 | JGI IMG/M metagenome (GOLD analysis project Ga0075370, IMG submission 71398) | Populus endosphere microbial communities from Tennessee, USA - Endosphere MetaG P. TD hybrid TD303-5 | ecosystem: Host-associated > Plants > Roots > Endosphere | place: USA: Tennessee... | reverse complement strand
CGAGCAGAGCGAGCAAGCTGCCAAGCAGGCGGAAGCCAACGCCGTCCGTGCGCGCGAGCGGCTGCGCAGCATCATCGAGACATCGACCGACGTCATCTGCACGCTCGACGGCGAGGGGCGATTTCTCGAGATCAGCGCGAACTGCGAAGAGCTCTGGGGAATCCCGCGCGAAGCGCTGCTCGGCCAGCCTTTCTTCGAGATGATCGTCCCCGAGGAGCGGGAACTGGCGCTCCAGTTCTACGACATAACGCCCAAGACCCTGGTCAAGCGCACGATACGCACCAATCACGCGCTGCCCGACGGTTCGGTCATGCCCATGTCATGGGCCGCCACATGGCTCGAGGAGGAACAGATCGCGCACTGCGTCGGCCGCGACATGTCCGAATACAATGCGATGGAAGCCCGCTTCCACCAGGCCCAGCGCATGGATGCGATCGGCCAGTTGACCGGCGGCGTCGCGCATGACTTCAACAACCTGCTGACGGTCGTTCTGGGCAGCTGCGAGGCGGTGTCGCTCGAACTCGATGATCCCCTGCTGCAGCAACACATGGAAATGGCGCTCGAGGCCGGCGAGAAATGTGCCGAACTGACGCGCCAGCTGCTAGCATTTGCCCGGCGTCAGACCCTGGCCCCGCAGTCTTTCGACCTCAATGAAAGGATCGCCGCCGCGGCGCCGCTGATCATGCGGACGCTGGGCTCCGACCTGGAATTCTCTATCCGCACTACGCGTGACCTGCGTCGCGCCTTTGCGGATCCGTTGCAGACCGAAACGGCCATTCTCAACCTTTGCCTGAATGCCCGCGACGCGATGCCGCTTGGCGGCCGCTTGCTGATCGAGACCTCGAACGCCACGCTCAGCGAAGCCTATGCCAAGCGCAATCCCGACGTGCGCGCGGGCAGTTATGTCCTGATCGCGGTTAGCGATACCGGCACGGGCATTGCTCCCGATATCATCGAGCGTATCTTCGATCCCTTCTTCACGACCAAAGGTATCGGCAGCGGCACCGGCCTCGGCCTCTCCATGGTTCATGGATTTGTCAACCAGTCGAACGGACACATCAAGGTCACCTCGAAGCCCGGTAAGGGCGCGAAATTCCAGCTCTACCTCCCGGTCGCTCCAGAGCGCGAGATCGAGAGCAACCGGCCGGAGGTCGAGGTGCCAATGATGCGCTATGGGCAGGAGCATGTGCTGTTGGTCGAGGATCACCCGCTCGTCCGCGATCATCTCCACGGCAAGCTCCAAAGCCTGGGATACTTGGTGACGGTTGCCTGCAGCGGCGCCGAAGCGTTGGCCATCCTGGAGCGATGCAACGACGTCGACCTGCTGCTGACCGACGTCGTCATGCCCGGTGGCATGGGTGGGCTGGAGCTCGGCCAGCTGGCCGCAAAGCGCTGGCCGCAGATCCGCATCCTCTACACTTCGGGCTACGCGCCGGACACGTTGACCAAGGGCGGCCGCCTGCTGGACGGCGCGGCGCTGCTCCAGAAGCCCTATACCAAGAGTGAGCTGGCGCGGAAGGTCCGCGCCGTTCTCGACGAGGCCAGTCCGGTCGCAAACTAATTTTTCGCGGGGGCAGGAACCATATCCGGGGCTGCGGCGTATCAGGGATACTGTCGCCGCCTATCCTCCCTGGGCATAGGCTAGATCGATGCCGAAAGCTGGCGGCGACAGGCCCTACCGACATTGCATCGCTAGTCTGGTACGCGACCCGTCCCGGTCATTTCGGTCGTCCAACCTTGTATTGGCGCTATGGGGTAAATGCGGCACTCTCGCCGGACTGCGATACAAGTCGCCCGGTAGGTGAGAGGACTTGCCATGACCGCTGTCGAGAAGAAATCCTACTGCCGGGTCTGCGGGTCGGGGTGCGGGATCGTCGTCGAGCTCGACGGTCAGAAGGTTATCAAGGTTCGCGCCGACGAGGATCACGCCGTGTCCCGCGGATATACCTGCCCCAAAGGCCGCGCGATCGGAATGGACCATCATCGTGCCGAACGCCTCGAGGGGCCCATGATCCGCGAAAACGGCGAGCTCCGGCCGACGACCTGGGATCATGTGCTGGACGATCTTGCCGCCAAACTGACTGGCATCATCGGCAAGGCCGGGCCGCGCGGAGTGGGCACTTTCATCGGTGGCGGCGGCTTCCTCGATGCCAGCGGCTTTTACAGCCTGCTTTCGTTCCTGAAGACGATCGGGACACCATCGGCCTATAGCGACATGACGATCGACAGCGTCGCAAAAGTCGTCGCGGCCGAGATGGTGACCGGCATTTCGGGCCTCGAGCCGCGGGCCGATCTGCAGAACACCAAGATGGTGATCTTCGTCGGCACCAACCCGGTCATATCGCACACGCGCACGATCCAGATGCACGCTCCCACGGCCGCTATGCGCGACATGCGCGCGCGCGGGGCGGAGCTGTGGGTGATCGACCCGCGCCGGACCGAGACGGCCCAGCGCGCCGACGGCCACATCGCCCCACGTCCGGGCATGGACTATGCCGTGCTCGGCTACCTGATCCGCGAGCTGCTGATCGACGGCGCCGATTTCGACTATCTCGAGCGGCACGCCCAGGGCGCCGACCTCCTCCGCGCCGCGGTCGATCGCTTCACCCTGGAGCGCGCGAGCGCCATCTGTGGGATCGAACCGCGGGAACTGCGGGATTTCCTCGCGGCCGTGCGCAAGGCGGGTCGCCTGTCGGTGGAGACCGGCACCGGCGTGACGATGCAGCGCGCCGGGAATGTGACGCAGTGGCTCAGCCTGGCGCTGATGGCCATCACCGGATCGCTCGACCGTGATGGCGGTTCATGGGTCAATCCCGGGCGGATCATGCGCAAGGACAGGATGGACTTCCCGGCGGCGCCCGAGGAGGGCTGGAACCGCCCGGGACCGGAAAGCCGTCCCGAGCTCAGGGGAACCCACGGCGACTACCCCTGCGCCGCGATGCCGGACGAGATCGCCGCCGGCCATTTGCGGGCCATGGTGGTGTTCGGCGGAAACCTCGAGGTTTGCCTGCCCGAGACCGCCCGCAGCTACGAGGCGCTCAAGCAACTGGAAGTCCTGGCGGTCTTCGACGTCAACCAGAACCGGACGGTCGATATTGCCACCCACGTGCTGCCCACCAAGGGCCAGCTCGAACGGTCGGACATGACCTTCGTCACCGACAGCTCGTTTCCGCTGATGGTTACCCAGTACACGCCTGCGCTGATCGCGCCCATCGGCCAGCGTAAGGCGTTCTGGTGGATCGTCGGGCAGCTGGGCAAGCGTATGGGTTTCGATTTCTTTCCCGGCTTCGATGTCGAGACGGGTACTGACGACGCTTTCCTCGCCTACATTATGCGCATCTTCGGCGGTGATTTTGCCGAGGTTCGGGAAAAGCGTCTGATCGTCGATCCGCCTGTGATCGGCTGGGTCCAGCGCTTCGTAGACGAGAAGGTCGGCGGCTGGCGGCTCGCACCCGGGCCGCTAGCGCAGCAGCTTCGCGAGCTGGAGGCGCGGGAGAGTGTTGCCGAGCCGAACGCGCTGATCCTGATCCCGCGGCGCCAGAAGTATCACGAGAACTCGAAGCTGCTCGACCTTCGCGATCCGCCGCAGGTGTTCATGAATTCGAGCGACGCGCGCAGCGCCGGGCTGGAGCAAGGTGCGCTGGTCCGCGTTCGCAGCGCGAACGGTGTAGTGGAGCGCCCACTGAAGATTGACGACACGCTGCGCGTAGGTTGCATCAACGTGCCGCACGGTTGGTCCGACGAGCTCAACGTAAACCGGCTCACCGGAACGAGCGAGGTCGATCCGCTAACTGGCATGGTGCTCTATTCGGGCCTCGAAGTTTCGGTAGAGGCCGCCTGACACCGGCGGTCGCGGTCTACCATACGAGCGGCAATGCCACCGGCCCGATCGGCGCGATCGAGCAGAATGACACGATCTCCGCGCCGGGGGCGATACTGAAGGGCGGCAGGATCGCCAGCGCCTCTTCCATCGCGATGCGCATCTCTCGCTTGGCGAGGTGCATGCCGATGCAAAGATGGGGGCCGTAGCCGAAGCTGACATGGCGGGGCTTGCGGGCGAAGTCGACGATCTCGGGGTTCGGAAACACCGCGGGGTCATTGGCCGCCAGAAAGGTAGGCATGAGCACCAGATCGCCGGGCATCATGCGAGCGCCGCCGACTTCGGTTTCCTGCTTGCAGACGCGCAATGTGGTGACCGCGGCATAGGCGCGCATCAGCTCGTCTATCGCGTCGGGAATCCGGTCGGGATTGTCGCGCAGGAATTGCTGGTGGTCGGGGTTCTCCGCGAGATGACGGAAATGGGCCGAGACATTGGTCGACACCGTGTCGAGCCCCCCTACGAAGAGATTGAAGCAGAAGCCCCTGAGTTCGTCCTCGGTGAGCTTGCGGCCTTCCACTTCGGCCTCGACGCCGAGCGTGAGTAGGTCGTCCTTCGGCTCCCGGCGCCGGGCTTCGCATTGATCGGTCAGATATTCGGTCACGGCCTTCAGGGCTGCGGCGACGGGCTCGATGCTTTGCGAGCGCAGGATCGCATGTTCCCAGGCGAGGAACTGCGCGACATTCTCCTGCGGCAATCCCATCAGTTCGAGGAACACGCGGATGGGAAATTCGAAAGCGAATTCGGCAACGAACTCGCATTGCCCGCGCGGTCGCAGGTCGATCAGCAGCTCGCGGGCATATTGTCGGATGCGCTCCTCGAGCCTGGCCATGCGCGAGGGGCTGAACATGGGGTTCAGCACCAGGCGATAGCGCGAATGCAGAGGTGGCTCGGCCTCGCCGGGGATCGAGAACCAGGTCTCGCCGATCATCTGGGCGAACTGCGAAGTGCCCTGCGGGGTGAAATGCTCGGTATCCTGATAGACCTGCTGTAGTTCAGCATAGCCGCGCGGCACCCAGGCGCCGGGGATCGAATAGGGCACGGCATCGACCCAGAAGACCGGCGGGCCTTTGTGGATTTCCGGGATCAGGTCACGCGGCGCGCCGGTGCTTGTCGTGCCGCGCGCGGCGAAGGGATAGGGGCGCACCAGCTCGGCGGGGACATGGGCGGGGCGCGGCGGAAGCGGCGGCATGGCAAGGGTTTGGCCGGCGTGTTCCATTGTGGTTTCTCCCCCAGGGTTACCAGTAGATGCGTTGCTGGGCACCGGCAGCGCGCGCGCGCAGCACGGCGTCTCGTTCCTCGCGCGAAACGGTGCGGGTGCCGGACGGCAGGCCGGCGAGCACTTCGTTAGCCCCGGCCAGCCGGAAGGTCAGGGCCGGAGCCTCGGCGGTGCCGGTCCAGCGGAACTGCATGACGCCGACCGGATGGACCATCGTGTCCAGCCAATTGGCCACGCCCGGATCCTCGCCTGATATGACGAAGCGTAGCCAGCCATCGGCATCCCTGTGCGCCTGCCTGCGGTTTAGGCTGGTCTGGGCATTGGTCCAGTCGAGGGTGCAGCCCAGCGCGTCGGTCAGAGCCAGCGACAAGGTGTCGATGCCGCGGCGCAGGTCTGCCTCGACTATCAGCGCCTGGCCTCGTGTCAGCTCAAACACACCCTCTTGATACCACTGCCCCGGCAGCCCGCCCCCGGTCGAATAGTCGACCGTGGTGACCGTGTTGACGAAGCCCTGCGCGCGCAGGCCGGCAACCTTGCGCATGCCGAAACCGAGCGTTCCCTCGACCATCGGGACGAGGCCGGCGAGATTGGTTGCCAGCGCTTCGGGCGTCGTGCGATGGCGCCGGTCGGGGCCGTCCAATCGCGTGATCGAGAGCACGGGATCGCGGTGCTGGCCCCAATCGTCGGACACGGCGCGAAGCATCAGGCTTCGCACGTCAGGCGCCATCTCGCACCACTGGCCCGCATGACCCGCTGGCCGGGTTGCGGAGAGCACGAGGTCGAGGCGGCCCTTGCCATCCAGTTCGAACCTTCGCAGGTCGATGGCCGGATAGGTCTTGACGCCCGCCGCGGTCGGGCCACCCATCGGCATCAGCGAAACCTCGTGGCAGGTGCCGCGGTCGCCCGTCAGCCGGTAAGTGCCCGTGCCGTCGACCGCGGCGGTCAGGTAGACGGTATCGGGATTGGGCATGCCCATGCGCGTGTGATAGCCCGCGCCCGGCAGGAAGGCCGGATGGTCCAGGTCCGCGCAGACGCGCCCCAGGTAGCTCGCCATCAGTCCGCCGAGCATCGCCACGGTGAGTTCGGCGGGGGCGTGGTCCTGCCCCGTCAAGTGGCTCGACAGACGCTGGTGAACGCCGCGCAGCCCCTCGAGGATGGCCTCGAAATCCGTAGGATCGCTCATGCCCCGACTTTGCCGGCAAGGACGAACCGCTTGGTGTAGAAGGCGAATTCCTCCGCCACCTCGCGCGCGTCGAGGCCATAGTCGCTGAGGTCGTAGGTGTGCACGCCGCGCTTGCCGGGCGGGTTCTCGGTACGCCATTGAGCGATGGACTGGCGTACCGCCGGGGTGAGCTCGAGGTCGAGCGAACGATAGACGTCGACCATCGCCGCCTCGGGATCGGCGACGACCTGACCATAGTCGACATGGGCGATCGAAACGCCGTCGGAGCGGGTGGCGTCGAAATTGACGAGCGCGCGGATGTGCCGGCCAACCAGGTCCTTCATCTGACGGCCGACTTCGGCGCGGTCCACCCGGTCTGAGAACATGCCGCGCAGGAAGGTGGAATAGCTGCAGTTGGATGCCAGCACGGCCACGGGATCGCGGTGCGTCACGACCATCGCCGCATCGGGATAGACCTGCAGGATCGGATCGAGCGCCAGCAGGTGGCACGGCCATTTCAGCGCCCAGCGCGGCGCCGGCGCCTGCCATTGCAGTGTCTGAAGCACGCGCTTGTGATGTGCGTAGCAGGCGGCGAGGTCGATGGTGTCGAACACGCGGTCAAAATAGCCGGGGACGCGGAAGGTCCAGTAGTGCCCGGCATTGCCGAAGGTCTGGTCCATGATCATGACGCATTCCTGCGGCCCGGCGGGATCGGAAAGGTGAAAGCTGTCCGAGGCGCCGCCGTCGCGCTCGCGCCGCTGCCGGTGCTGCTCGGCGCAGTGCGCTTGACGCTGCGCGGCTGAGGCGGGATCGGCTGCGGGCGGCGGGCAGGGGCTGTCGCCTTCCCAGGTCCGCATCATCCGCAGGCTCGGTTCGCGGTCGAACAGGTACTGGAAATAGGTCGTGCCCGAACGCGGGAGGCCGGTGAGGAAGATCGGCCGTTCGATTGCCTGCTGGGTGATGCCCGGCTCGGCCTCGCACCAGTGGGATATTTCGATGCGCTTGCGCTGCGCGAGTGCGAGCATGACCGTGCAGGCGGCAGCCCCCTGTTCGCTGAATTGCCCTTCCTCGTTGATCGAGGCGGTGAGGAGGTCGAGGTTATCGGCGAAGAGGCCCGGCGTCGGGTCGGTGACCGGCGACATCTCCTGGGCCAGTTCGATCACGGCCGCGGTGCTGATTTGCGCGCTCACAGGAAGATCACCAGGCCGCGCGCTTCGACGCTGGCGCGGGTCGGGGTGCCCGGCGGGCAGGAAGGGTCGGTGAAGGCGGTATGCGGCACCCGCCGCACCGCGCCCTCCAGACTATCGTGCGCCTTGAACACGATCACCTCGTCGCGCGTCATGTCGGGGAAGTAGTGCCAGCGGTGCGCGGGGTTGTGGACATAGCCCGTGGTGTCATGGCGCATGTCGCCCATGCCGCGCGTGCTGGTCACGGCGGTCACCGTAACCTCGTCGCCGGGCTCGACGCTGCTCGCGTCGCAGACCGCGAGCGGGAAATCCTGCGGCGGCGGCGAGACCGCGCGCCACATGTTGTACAGGGCCCAGCGCGCATTCGGCGGAAGCCGTCCGTCCGCCGCAGCGGTGATTCGTTCGAACAGCTCCTGCGCGGAAGCGTCGGTATTGTCGGCATGGGCGTAGCGGGCGGGCTTGGCGTTGATCAGCGGTGCCAGCAGGTCGGTCGCGCTTTCACCGAAGCGTTTCTTGCCGGTGCCCAGCATCATGGCGAAAACTCCGCCGGTGACCTCTCGCAGGAGCGTGGCCATCTCGTCGGTGTAGAGCTTGTCGACTTCGGGATCTTCTTCGATCAGGCGGAAATCCTCGACCTGGCTGATATGCGGGACGAGGATGAAGCCTTCGCGATCGAGCGACGTGGCGAGGCTGCGCGCCGAACGGATCGTCATCGCTTCGCCGGGCAGCGTTTGCATCGTCGAAAGCGTTTCCTGCTCGGTAACGAACTCGAGCGTGGGTTCGGTGGAAAACATCCGGGGGTTGCGGACGTAATTCACCGTGGCCGTCACTTCGAGTGCAGTCCGGGCGTTGGCCACAGCCATATTTCCTCTCCCATTTTTTGCGCTGCCAGCGGGCTTGCGCCGATTGGCTTGTTTGGCGAAACGTTACAAATCAAGTTGATTCTGTCAAGGTCAAGAAAGGCCGAGACTTTACATTTGGCATCATGGCCGTAAAGTTCAGAGCATGGGAGAACGCACCGCCAGCGCCGATGCAATCGTTTCCGCCGCCTGCCGGCTGCTGGCCGAACTCGGGAGTCACGAGAAGCTGACCTTGTCGGCCGTGGCTGAGGCGGCCCAGGTATCGCGGCCGACGCTCTATCGGTGGTTCGCGACGCGTGACGACTTGCTAGAGGCTATGTCGCTCCGCCAAGAGAATCGCTTCTACGAAGGGCTTGCCGACGCGCTCGAACTGGAGCGAACCCCTGCCGGACGGCTGGACGCAGCGCTGAGCTACCTCGTCACCTATCTCGACGAGACGTTCGGTCCGGCGTCGCCGGTGATGGAGCCGGGCTTCACCGTGCGTTCGCTCACAGCCTCGCTCCCCAAGCAGAAAGTCACCTGGGTGCGACTGGTTGGCGATGCCCTCGCGCGGCTCCCTGCGGTAAAGGCGGGCGAACTTTCGGTCGAGCAGGCGGCCGAGCTGTTCCTGAGGCTGGCCTATTCGCACTACCTGATCCCGAGCCCGGAGCCGGAAGTGCTGCTGCAGTGCATGCGGAGCATGGCGGGCCTTAGAGCCAGGGCCTCGGCCACCGGGTAAAATCGGCCTAGAACGCCGGCGAGCCGTGGGAAAGCCGGCGCGCCGTCGCTAGCGCCAGAGCGCCCAGCCGCGCTTCGACCGCTTTGCCGGCGCGATCGTTCGGCACCGAGATCAGCACGGCGCCGATGGGTCGTCCACTCAGGTCGAAGATCGGGGCCGCGAGGTTGGTCGAGCCGGCAAAGACGTCGCCCCGGCTCACTGCATAGCCGCGTTCGACCGTCGCGGCGAACTCGCGCTTCAGCGTCTCGTCGGGGGCCGCATCCAGGAAATCGAGCTGTCGTTCGGGGGTCATGTAGGGCAGCATCGCCCAGGCGGTCGCGCTGGCGCGTGGCGGCACGACGAGGCCGATGGGCGGTGCGCTACGCAGGAAATGCCGGCTCTCGAGCACGTCGGCGACGATGAAGCGGCGGTCGTCTGGCACGATCAGGAGTACCGACTCGCCGGTCTCGCGCCACAGGTCTTCGAGGGCGCCCCGTGCGCGGCGGCGCAGGTCATGGCTACCATAGGCGTGCTGCGCGAGGGTGTGAATATGACCAGTCAGTTCCCAGCGTACCGGCTTGCCGGCAGCCTGCCGAATCCAGCCGTGCTCCGCCAAGGTCGCGATCGCGCGTTGTGCGGCGGCCACGTTGGTCTCCAGCGAACGCGCCAGCTCACTGACGCCTAGCGGCTGGCTTTCGGCGATCCGGTCCAGCGCGCTCAGGATACGTGCGCCGCTCTGGCTGGTTTTGACGGACATGCTCGATCGGCCTATATTATCACATAGAGAATCAAAGTATCACATAGTGATAAACAACTGGTGGAGGCGAAGCAAGCCATGGCAATAGCGATCGAGCCGCTGCGTGCGGCACTTCCCTTTGGCTGCCGCATCACCGGCGTGACCGAGGCGGTGCTGGACGACGAGACGGTGCGCGAGCGCATCGTCCGGGCCTTTCACGAGCACGGTTTGATCGTCTTCGCGGGGGTCGAGCCCAGCAACCGCCTGCAGGTGGCAATCAGCAGGCTGTTCGGCCCGCTCAAGGAGCATCCGGTCGAAGCGGTCGACAAGGTCGATCCCGAGGCGCTACCCGGCGTCATCAAGATCAGTGCGAACCCCGATAACTGCGACATCGTCGAGATCGACGGCAAGGCATACTCGTCCTGGCTGCCGTGGCATTTTGACCATTGCTACAACAACGAGCTCAACCGGGCCGGCGTGCTGCGGCTGGTGCAGGGGACGCCCAACGGCGGCCAGACCTGCTTTGCCGATGGCATCGCCATTTATGATGCCATGACCCCGGAACTGCGCGAGGCGATCGAAGGTAGCGCGGTGATCTATTCGCTCGACATGCAGCCCGATCATATCCGCTTCGGCCGGCCCGATAACTTCCGCGTGCTCCAGGTCGATCCGCACCAGCTGGCGATTCTCGAGCAGGCCAAAGTCTTCCCGCGTGCGATCCATCCCGCGGTCTGGACGCGCGACAGCGGCGAGAAGGTCCTCCACGTCTCGCCCTGGATGGCCGAAGGGATCGAGGGACGCGAGGACCTCGTAGGCGACGCTCTGCTCCAGGCGGTTGCCGAGGAGATTCACCGGCTCGCCAATTCCTGTTGCTACGTCCATGACTGGCAGCCGACCGACATGCTGATCTGGGACAACTGGCGCATGCTCCACCGTGTCACCGGGTGTACCCCGCCTCACCCGCGCGCGATCCATCGCACGACGATCAAGGGCGACTATGGCCTGGGGCGCTTCGAGAATGACGATCAGGGACGCTACAAGGAACTGGAGCGGGCGGTCTAACCATGGCGGACGAAGCCCAATCCATGCGCAACGTGCGCCTCGGCCTGTTTCGCCGGGTGCTGGAGCACTGTCAGGTCGGCACGACCGACCTTGCCCCCGATGTCATGCGCGTTGCTGCCTCGACATATTTCGATCCCGAACAGTTCGAACGCGAGCGCGATCGGCTGTTCCGCGAGACACCGCTGCTCGTCTGCCTTTCGGTCGATCTGCCCGAGCCTGGCTCCTACCGCCTGTTCGACGACACCGGAGTTCCGATCATCGCGACGCGCAGCGCCGACGGGCAGGTGCGCGCCTTTCTCAACGTCTGCGTCCACCGCGGCGGCCGCATTGAAAACCAGCCCTGCGGCAAGGCGAAGCGCTTCGCCTGCAAGTATCACGGCTGGACCTACGACAGCTTCGGCAAGCGCTTCGGCGTGCCGTCCGAACCGTTCTTTGCCGGCAAGATCGAGGATGACCGGCGGCTGGCGGAATGTCCGGCCGAAGAGCGCCACGGGATGGTCTTCGTGCTGGCCCAGCCCGGCAGCACGATGGACCTAGACGCGCATCTCGGCAGCTTCGGCACGGAGATGGAGCGGATGCATTTCGACCGGGCAGAGCCGTTCTCGGAGCAGAAGTTCCACTCCACGTCGAACTGGAAGTTCGCGATGGACACCTACCTCGAAAGCTATCACCTCCCCACGCTCCACCGCGACACCTTCGCCCACGTTTTCGAATCGAACCTGTTCCTGCTCGACATGTTCGGGCCGCATTACCGCTTCACCTTTCCCCATCGCGGGTTGGAGAAGTGGATCGGAAGGCCCGAGAGTGAATGGCCGATCGACGCGCTGCCAATCACCTATTTCCTTTTTCCCAACACGATAATCGCGGTCGGATCGGTCAGCCCGAACGGGTCGAGTTTCACCACCCACCGGCTTTTCCCGATTTCGGTTGGCGAGATGTACGCCAACGTCCGCATGTATGCCCTGAACGGCATTCAGTCGGACGAGCACCGCGCGCTGATGGCGGTCAACTTCGAGAAGATCAAAGGCGCCGCGGCGGAAGAGGACTACGCGGTCACCGGCGAGAGCTGGGCCGGCCTGCGCGCGTTGCCCGAGGGGACCGAATTCCTGCTTGGCCGGCACGAGATCGGCGTCCAGAACTTCCACCGCAACATCGACCATGCGATGCGGGGCGAACTGGCGGAGGCGAATTGATGGGTGCGATGGAGCCGCCGCTCAAGACCCTGCGCCGTGAGCTCGCGCGCGCCCTCGTCGAGAATCAGCGCCGAGGCACCACCGCGCTGGCGCCGGGGGTGCTGTTCGAGGAGGTGCCGTTCTACCTCGATCCGGCGCGCTTCCCTTCGGAACAGCAGAGGTTCTTCCGCGAGATGCCACTCGTCGCCTGCCTTTCGGCCGATCTGCCCGGGCCAGGTTCCTACCGCACCTTCGACGACACCGGGGTGCCAATGCTGCTGACGCGCGGCAAGGATGGGAAGGTCCGTGCTTTCCTCAACATCTGCCCGCACCGCGCCTCGCGCGTTGTTCGCAACGAGCGCGGCAACGCGAGCCGCTTCACCTGCCGCTTCCACGGATGGACCTTCGACAATGCCGGCAAGGCGCTCGGTATCCCCGAGGAGAGCCTGTTCTGCGGAGAGATCGATATGCAGAAGCATCTCGTCGCCTGTCCTGCCGAGGAGCGGTATGGCCTGGTCTTCGTCATGCCGACGCCGGATGCCACGATGGATCTGGATGCCCATCTGGGCTCGCTTACCCGCGACCTAGCGGCGATCGGGCTGGAGACAGCCGAGATCGTCCACGCCGATGTCCTGCCCGTCGATGCCAACTGGAAGTACGGGCTCGATACGTTCTTCGAAACCTACCACCTGAATTCGCTGCACCGTGAGACTTTCAAAGGCCTGTTCTCGCCGATCTGCGTGTTCGACCCGGTCGGTCCGCACCATCGCTATACCTTCGCGCCGCTCGATCTGCCGGCATGGGGCGAGGCGCCCGAAAGTGAATGGCAGGTCGATACGATCCCGCTGCAGTATTTCCTGTTCCCGAACACGATCCTGTCGGTCGGCTCGACCGGGCGCTCGGGACTGGCGGTCAACGTCCACC
>Ga0075370_10000761_pt1 | contig 12900 bp, 11 predicted proteins | sample EndMethybrTD3035_FD_71398 | JGI IMG/M metagenome (GOLD analysis project Ga0075370, IMG submission 71398) | Populus endosphere microbial communities from Tennessee, USA - Endosphere MetaG P. TD hybrid TD303-5 | ecosystem: Host-associated > Plants > Roots > Endosphere | place: USA: Tennessee... | reverse complement strand
TCGACCCTCTGCTGTCGTTCGCTTCATTGATTTCACTACCCTAGAGCACCGCCGCACGAATCTGCGGCTGCTGCTCGGACACCTTATCGTCGTCATCGTCACTGCGAGTGCCCAGCTCTCATTGCAACTTCACTAGGTGGGCTTCTTGCAGAGCGAGAGCCCTACACCTCCCACGGTCAACAAGAGTGCAAGAGCCTCTCGACCCGTGATCGGCTCCGCCAGAAGCAAGGCCGCGGAAAGCACGCCGATGACGGGGGTCAACAAGGTCGCCATCGACGCGGTCGCCGGCGGCAGGCGGCGCAATGCGCCGAACCAGGTGAGGTAGCACAGTCCCATGGGCACCGCGGTCATGTAGAGCCAGAGAAGGCATCCCTTTGTCGACAGCGTCTTGGTGCTCCAGGTCTCAAAGGCGAAGGCCGTGACGAGCATGGCCAGACTGCCCAGTGCCAACTGCCACGCCACGACAGAGAGCGGTTCCATCTGCGCGACGGGTCGCAGCGTGACCGCACCGAGCGCGAACAGGAACGCCGCCGCGAGTGCCAAGCCGATGCCTGCGGCCTGTCCGGTCGAGTACTGCACGCTGCCGTGGCCCAAGAGCAACCACAGCCCCGCGCCGCACAGGATCAGTCCCGCCGACGCCCATGGCGACGGGCGCTGCCCGAGAATCGGCCACGCCAGCAGGGTGGCCCACAGCGGCATCGTGTACACCAACAGGGCTGCCTGACCGACGGTGAGCCACTTCATCGACAGCGTGGTGAAGCCAATCCATGCGAACACATTGAAGAAGGCTGCGGCGCAGAGACGGGCGACAGCGTGTCGCGGGAGCGCGATGCGCTGGCCCTGCGCCATCGCCACGGCAGCGACCAGCAGTGCCGAGACGAGTCCTGAACTGCCACGGGCGAGCAACGGCGGCAACTCGCCCAGCAGCAGCTTCATCGCCGGCCAGTTGATGCCCCAACCCACCGAGGTGACTGCCAGCAAGAGCAGGCCTTCGCGATGGCTTCTGGCGTCCGGATGGGGCGTCAACGGCGTCACTCCCAGCGGCTGTTTCGCGGACGTGCATCGCCTGTGCCGGACAGCGCGGGCCAAGCTGCTCGCGTCATGCGTTTCCGATCGGCAATGTCAGCGCCGCCTCGAAGCCGCCGCCGACGCGGTTTCTGGCGTGCAACTCGCCCTTGATGGAAAGCGCCAGCCGGCGCGCAATCGCCAGGCCCAGCCCGGAGCCCGACGTGTGCTCGCGCGAGCTGGCGGTGCGGTACCAGGGCGAAAAGATCGCCTCGAGTTGCGACGGCTCGACACCGGGTCCGTCGTCCAGCACCGACAGCACGACCTGCTGCGCGTCGGCACGCGCGCTCAGGCGGGCGCTGCCGCCGTGGCGCAGCGCGTTGTCGATCAGGTTGGTCAGCACGCGGCGCAGCGAACGCGGGCAGGTCCTCACCGGTTGGCCGATGCGGCCGACCACCTCGATCGTGCAGCCCGCGTCCTCGTAGTCGCCCATCAGGCTCTCGAGCAAGCCGTCGACGTCGATGCGCTGCAGGGGCTCGCGCGCGCCATGCAGGGTGCGCGCAAACACCAGGCTCGACTCGACGAGGGCATTCAGTTCGGCGAGGTCGCGTTCCATCCGGCCGCGCAAGTCGGCATCGGCCAGGCGCTCGCAGCGCAGCCCGATGCGCGCGATGGGCCCGCGCATGTCGTGGGCGAACTCGGCCTGCGCGTTCAGGTGCTCCGCGAGCTGCTCGGCGTCGCGCGCGGCGCGCGCATTGATCGCGCGGACCAGCCGCGTGACGGCGCGCGGGCCGACCTCGGCAAGCGGCCGGCGCGCGGTCTCCGTCGACCGCTGCGCGAGGCTGGTCTCGAGCCGCTGGAGGGCGCTCCGGTTCGTCAGCCAGAGCAGCCCGAAGCCGGTGCCGACCAGTGCACCGCCCACCGCGCCGCTCAAGCCCCACATCCATGCGGCCGGGTCGTCGACGATCCAGCGCACGCTCAACCCGCGCAGGTCGACGCGCGCGAGCCACGACAGCAGCAGCGCGCAGGCGCACAGAACGGCGACCGCCAGGACCGCGCGACGTCGACCCATGGTCCACGCAGCGCGGTGGTCGACCACGGCGAGGTCGGCTCGATTCGATGCGTTCATGGAAGCTCGCGAAGGGAGGAATCTCGAAGGAGCGCCCACGCCTTCAGCGCAGCGACCGGAACGCGGCCCGCATCTCGTCGGCGAAAAGCAGCGGCTCTTCCCACGCGGCGAAGTGACCGCCCTTGTCCACCTCGTGAAAATAGACGAGGTGACGGTAGGCCTGGCGGGTCCAGGTCTCGGGGGCGCGGTAGATCTCGCCGGGGAACACCGTCACCGCGACCGGAATCGCGATCTCCGCGGTGCGCTGCGCGGCCGAGCTGAAATTGTTGTTGTTGTTTTCCCAGTAGAACCGCGCCGCGGAGACCGAGGTGTTCGTCATCCAGTACAGCGTGAGGTCGTCCAGGATCTCGTCGCGCGTCAGCGACCGCTCTGCCACGCCGCCGCTGAAGGTCCACTGCGTGATCTTGTCGTACATCCACGCGGCCATGCCGGCCGGCGAGTCCGTCAGTCCGTAGCCCAGGGTCTGCGGGCGCGTCACCATCATCGCGCCGTAGGCCGCGTTCTTCGAGAAGAACGCGCTCAGGGCCTCGAACGCGGCCTGCTCCTTGGCCGAGAGTCGCGCCGGTGCGGCACCCCCTTCGTTGAGCGCCTTCACGACATCGGCCGGCAAGGTGGGTGGCATGCTGAGGTGAATGCCGAGCAGGCCGGCGGGGGCCTGGCGCGCCATCGCGTCCGAGATGACGGAGCCGTGGTCGCCGCCCTGCGACACGTAGTGCGTGTAGCCGAGCCGCTTCATCAGCACGTCCCACGCGCGCGCGATGCGCTCCGGTCCCCAGCCGGTCTGTGTCGGCCGGGACGAGAAGCCGTACCCGGGAATCGACGGGATCACGACATCGAAGGCGTCTTCGGCGCGGCCTCCGTACGCCGTCGGGTCGGTCAGCGGTGCGATGGCCTTGACCATCTCGAGAAACGACCCGGGCCAGCCGTGCGTGATGATCAGCGGCATCGCGTTCGGATGGCGCGACTTCACGTGGATGAAGTGGATCTCGAGTCCGTCGATGCGCGTGACGAACTGCGGGAGCGCGTTCAGCCTGGCCTCCGTCTTGCGCCAGTCGTAGCCGGTGCCCCAGTACTGCACGAGGGCCTTGACCTTGGCCAGCTGCACGCCCTGCGAGTCGTCGGCGACGGTCTCGCGGTCGGGCCAGCGCGTGGTGTTCGCTCGCCGGCGCAGGTCGTCCAGCGCGGCTTGTGGCATGTCGATGCGGAAGGGGCGGATCGCGGTGCCTGGATCGGCCGTTGTCTGGGCGTGGCTGGTCGGTGCGGTCAGGCCGATGGCGGCGGCGCCGATCACGGCGGTCATGACGCTGCGCCACAAGAGCGTCGACGAGAGGGCGAACATGCTGGAAGTCCTTTGGTTCTGCAGAGGGTGAGCCGGCGTCAGGCCAGGCTGAGGGCCACGTCGACGTTGCCGCGCGTGGCCTTGGAGTACGGACAGGTCTGATGCGCGGCATCGACGATGGCTTGTCCGACATGGCGTTCGAGGCCGGGCACGAACACCTTCAGCCGAGCGCCGAGGAAGAAGACGTCGCCGGTGGCGTTGAGGTCGATCTCGGCTTCGATCGCGACGCCGGCCGGCAGCGTGACGTTCATCCTGCGGGCGGCGGTCTGCATCTCGGCTTCGAAGCAGGCCGACCAGCCGGCGGCGAACAGCTGTTCCGGGTTCGTGCCGGTGCCGGCCGTGCCGGACGACGACAGTCGGAGGTCGAGCCGGCCGTCGGCGCTGCGCGACACACCATCGCGGCCGCCACGGGTGCGGACCTTGCCGGTGTAGAGCGTTCGTGCGTGCGGGGTCATGGAGCGGGTTCCTTGAGGTGACAGCGGGTACCGGCCGTCGATCGCACGAGCGATCGCTGCACCAGTCACCACGGCCTCAACGGTAGGTCCGCTCCCTCAAAAACGCACGTTAGGCGTTGTGATGCACTGTTAGCCCGGTGCGGCGAGCGATCGCAGCAGCGACGTCGCCTGCTGCAGGTCCGAGGTGTCGAACCCTTCCTCGAAGCGGGTGAGGGCGCTGCGCAACAGCTCACGCCCTTCGTCGGCACGCGGCGTCTGCGCCCACAGGCGGGCGAGGTCGGTGGTCGCTCTCAGCTCCCACGCCAGCGCGCCCTGGCGACGACTCAGGTCGAGCGACTGCAGCAGACTGGCCTGCGCTTCGTCAGCGCGTGCGGCAGACGCGTGCAGCACGGTGCGCGCCCTGACGCGCAGGAGTTCCGGCAGGTTGTACAGGTCGCCGTTCGACTCGACCTCGATCACCGTCCGATCGATCAGGGCCAAGGCCTCGTCGGTCCTGCCCAGGGCCGTCAGTCCTTCGGCCAGCGTGATGCTGAAGGCCGTCGTCAGCAGCTCGTAGCGCGCCTCGCGGAGCTCGACCAGACAGTCCGCGATCGCCTGCACGCCGCGCTGCGCATCGCCGCGCCGCACCGCCAGCTCGCCCTTCACGCCGCGTCCGACCGCGAGGTAAGGACCGAGCGAATGGGACTCGGCATACGCGATGAAGCGGTCGATGTCCTGCTCGGCGCGTGCGTGGTCGCCGACCCACAGGTACACCGACACGGCCCAGATCAGCGCGATGCACAAGGTCACCGGATGGTCCAGGCGACTCGCTTCATCGACCGTGCGTTGCGCGGTCAGCACCGCGCGCGTCGGATGGCCTTGCAGCCACAGCGTTCGGGCCAGGGCGATGCCGGCCCGGTTGCGGTGGTCGAAGCCGAAGTAGATCGTGCTGGCCCGCTGCGGGTCGACCGACGCGGCGAGCGCGGCCTCCAGCAGCGTACGCGCCTCGGCCTGGTCGCCGACGAGGTGTTTGCACAGCCCGACCATCGCGTGCGCGGTCGCCAGCGCGGTCGGGTCGCCGCTGTTGGCCGCGACGACGGCGCTTCGCTGTGCGTGGCGCAAGGACACCACGAACTCACCGATGCGCTCGTGGAAGATCTGGAGACCGCCCAGCAGCTGAACCTGGCTGGGTGCGTCGCCGAGCGCCTCGGCCACGTGCAGGCTTCGTTCGAGTGCCGCGCGGGCCGCGAGGCTGTTGCCACGCGTGAACATCAGCGACAGACCGAGTGCCGCCTGCAAATGCATCTCGGCACGGCCGCCGCGGGTCGCCGCGCTCAGCGCGGCCAGCGCGCGTTCCGCCCACCGGTGGCACTCCGCGAGAAGCGACATCGCCAGGAACGCCGGCACTGCGGCCGCCGCGAGCGCCACGCCCAGCGCGTGATCGCCCCGCGGTCCGAAGCACCACGCCAGCGCCGCGCGGACATTGCCCAGGTCGGCCAGCGCCGTGGCGCCACCGGCGTCCCGAGAGAACGCGCCCTCGCGCGCGGCCACCTGCTCCAGACGCTGGCACAGATACCGCGCATGGCGCAGCGCCACCTCGTCCAGCTGCTCGCCCCCACGCGACAGCGCATAGGCCCGCGTACTCTCCAGCAGCCGGTAGTGCGTCAGGGGCCCGTCGCGGTGGACCGCCAGCAGTGACTTCTCCGCGAGGCTCGCGATGGTCGCGACAACGTGTTCCTGGCCGAACCGGTCGACCGCGACCACCTGGCGGGCCGCGTCCAGGCTGAAGTCGCCGACGAACACCGGGAGCTGGCACAGCACCTGTCGCTCGTCGTCGTCGAGCAGTTCGTAGCTCCAGTCGAGCGTGGCCCGCAGCGTCTGATGGCGCGGCTGCGCGGTGCGTTGGCCGCGCCAAGCGAGCGTCAGCCGCTCGTCGAGCAGCGCCGCGGTCTGAGAGAGCCCGAAGGTGGCCACGCGGCGCGCGGCGAGCTCGATGGCCAGCGCCAGGCCGTCCAGCTTGCGGCAGATGCCCGCGATGACCGGCGCGTCGGCGTCGTTCACTTCCAGCTTGGCGCCGCTGGCACCCGCCCGGTCGACGAACAGGCGCGTCGCGGGGAAGGACAGGACCATCTCGGCCGTGATGTCCGGTTCGTCCGGCGGGCTGGCAAGCGGGCCGAGGCGGTACACGTGTTCGCGTTGCGCGCGCAACGGTTCGCGACTGGTGGCCAGGATGCGCACCCCGGGCGCCGCCTGCGTGATGCGCTCCGCCAGGTCGGCGGCCGCGTCGATCACGTGCTCGCAGTTGTCCAGGATCAGCAGCACCTGCTTGTCGCGCAGGTAGGCGATCACGCTGGGCACCGGGTCGGCCGAGCGCACCGATAGATGCAGCATCGAGGCCATTACGGTGGAGGCCAACGACGCGTCGCTGAGCGCCGCGAAGTCGACGAACAGGACAGCACCGCCGAACCGCTCCCGCAGCGCGTGGCCGACCTGAACCGCGACAGTCGTCTTGCCCACGCCACCGGCCCCGACCACCGTGAACAACGGTCCCGCCGTGAGCCCCTGGACGAGCGCGGCGATGTCCTCATCCCGACCGACGAGGCCGATGGTAGGGGCGGGCAGGCTGGTCTCCACGGGGCCTGCGGCCGCCCGTGTGTCGGGCGCCGGCGGCGAGCGCCGGGTCGACACCTCGGCGACAAAGCTGTAACCCCGGCCGACGACATTGGTGATGTAGCGCGCACCGGCGATCCCGTCGCCCAGCGCCTGCCTGAGCTGCGTGATCTGGAAGCGCAGGCTGCCCTCGGTCACGACGACGCCTGGCCACGCCTCGGCCATCAGCTCCCGCTTGCTCACGACCGCGCCGGCGCGCGCGACCAGGACAATCAGCACGTCCAGCGCGCGCCCGCCGAGGTCCAGTGGGACGCCATCGCGCGTCAACAGTCTTTCGCCGGCGATCAGCGTGAAGGGGCCGAACGACACCCCGTCGCCGTCTTCGGCATCGGGGCGGGGGGCTGGCAAGGAGGCAACGGAGGAGAGCATGAGAGGCGGGTGCGGGATCGGTCCATCGTGGCGGGCGGGTTCGACAGGCGCCCTCCCATTCCGAGGAGACGCCGAACCACCCTTTTTAGGGCAGCGATTTTCCACCAGCCCGATCGCCAGGCTCGCCGTGTCAGGCCTGCATCGGCCGAGCGCCCGGCGCCCGCGACACGTCTGTCGCTGTCGATCGGGCCGGAGTGGGCGGCGTCACGGACCCACGCGACGAGCGGAATGTAGGGGCTTCAGACCAACCAGTCGTTGACCGCCGGCAGGACTTTTGTGTTCCCGTGTATTCGTCCGACGCTCGTACACACGCCGGTTCACTTCGGGTCACCGAATTGCCATCGCGGCGCCGTGCTGCTGAAGCGACGCTGGGCCCGATCGTGTATCCCACTTTGTCCATCGACGCCTGGGACACGCCCAGGGACGAAACGGCGCTGCCATGACACATCGACGATACGTCGCGGCGCTTCAATGAGGTCCTTCTCAACGACTTCGAAGGAACTCCGATGAATGCCAAGACCACTCTCCTGATCAGCGCGCTGGTACTCGCCGCAGGGTCCGCATGGGCCGGCGAATCGCAGGGGTCCACCGCGCCGCTGACGCGCGCCCAAGTCAGGCAATCCGTGCTCGCGGCCGAGGCCGCCGGGCAGCTCATTCCGGCGGGCGAGGGCCAGATCCGCGTCGCGCCGACGCGCACACGGTCGACCCTCACGCGCCAGGAGGTCTCACGCGAGGTCATCGCCGCCGAGCGCGCGGGGCAGCTCGTGCCGGCGGGGGAGGGCGAAGTGCGCCCACCCGTGGACGCCGCCACCGGGGTGACGCTGTCCCGCGCCCAGGTCAAGGCCGAGACGCTGCGTGCGCTGGCGGCGGGCGAGGTCATTCCCGCCGGCGAAGGCAGCGACGACCGCGATGCGCGCCACGCCCGTGCGTCGACCGCGTCGGCGTCCAATGCCAACGGCTGACGCCGGTGTGCTGCGCGCCATGTCCGCCCTTCGCCTCGACCGCATCGACACGCTGGAGCGGGCTTTTCGTTCCAGCGGCGGGACGGTCGCGGCCGACGAACTGGCCTACCTGCTGCGTGGCCGCGTCGAGCAGCCCTTGTCCACGGTCGCCCGCTGGATCGTGGCGCCCGAGGTCGTGAGCTTCGAGTGGCGATCGCAGACCCTGCTGCCGCTGTTCCAGTTCGACCTTGCGGCGGCAAGGCTGCGCGCGCCGGTGGCGGACGTGGTGCGGGAACTCGCCAGCGTGTTCGACGACTGGGATCTCGCGTGCTGGTTCACCGAGCCCAACGCCTGGCTCGGCGACGCCGCGCCCGCCGAGCTGGTCGACGCCCACGCTGGCGCGGTGCTGGCCGCGGCGCGCGCGGACCGCTTCATCGCCAGAGGCTGAGACCCGCGGACGCGCCATTCTTCCACCCTTGCCTTCAACACCATGAACCACTCCGCTTGCCGATGGACCGCGTTCGCCGCCATCACGATGGCCGCGGCCTGCGGTGCGTTCGCCGTGGCCTCCACGGCGGGGGACACTGCGCCGAAGCCTGCGGCTTCGGCGCTCGCGTCGCCGCTGTACGGCGTGACGATTCCGACGGGCTATCGCCGATGGCCGCTGATTGCACCGGCGCTCGAATCAGAGCCGTTGAATGAACTGCGGGCGGTCCTGGGCAACGCGACCGCCGTCGAGGCCTACACGGCAGGAGGCCTGCCGTTTTCGGACGGGACCATCCTCGTGAAGCTGGCGTGGAAGCACGTCAAGTCGCCCGAGTTCGAGCCGGCCCGGGTTCCCGGTGCCGCCACCACGGTGCAGGTCATGGTCAAGGACTCGAAGCAGTACGCCGCCACCGGCGGCTGGGGCTTCGGGCGCTTCGTCGACGGCCAGCCGGCCGACCTGGCCCAGCACCAGACCTGCTTCGCCTGCCACGCGGCCAGGGTACGAGACCGCGACTACGTGTTCACAAAGTTGGCCCGTTGAGCCGATCCAGCCGCATCCACCGATCGAAGGAATTGCCATGAAGAATATCCACCAGATCTACATCGACGGCCAGTTCGTCGTGCCCCACGGCACGGAGCGCCGCGAGCTGATCAACCCGGCGACCGAGGCCGTCATCGGCCACGTCGTGCTCGGCGACCGCGAAGACGCGCTGAGTGCGGTCGCCGCCGCCAAACGCGCCCAGCCTGGTTTCGCGCGGTCGACCAAGGCCGAGCGCATCGCGTTGCTGCACCGCCTGCACGACGCGGTGCTGCGCCACAGCGACGCGCTGCGCGACGCCACCATCGAGGAATACGGCGGCCCGATCGCGCGCTCGTCCTGGGTCTCCGCGTTCGCTGCCAACACCTTCCTGGACGCAGCGAAAACACTGGAAAAGTTCGAGTTCGAGCGGACGGAAGGCGACTCCACCGTGCTGCTCGAACCGGTGGGCGTCAGCGTCTTGATCACGCCCTGGAACAGCAATGCCGGGTCCATCTGCTCCAAGGTCGCGATGGCGCTCGCTGCGGGTTGCACGGTCGTGGTCAAGCCCAGCGAACTCAGCGCGATCCAGACGCAGATCGTGACCGAGGCCTTCCACGAGGCCGACGTGCCACCGGGTGTCATCAACGTGCTGAACGGCCGCGGCGACGACGTCGGCCAGGTCTTGTGCACCCACCCGGACGTGGCGCGCATCTCGTTCACGGGCTCGGGCGCCACCGGCATGGCGATCGCGCATATGGCCATCGCGACGATGAAGCGGGTGTCGCTGGGACTGGGCGGCAAGTCGCCCGCCGTCGTGCTGGACGACGCCGACTTCGCGGTCGCGATCCCCTCTGCCGTCGATGCGGCATTCCAGAACAGTGGCCAGGCCTGCATCGCCGCTTCGCGCCTGCTCGTGCCCGTCCATCGCATGGCCGAGGCAGAGGCACTGATCGCGCAGCGCGTCGGACAATTGCGCGTGGGCGACCCGTCCGATCCGGCCACCACCACAGGCCCGATGGTGTCGCAGGCCCAGTTCGACCGGATTCAGGGCTACCTCCAGACGGGTCTGAGCGAAGGCGCCAGGATTCTCGTGGGCGGCCCCGGTCGGCCTGAAGGCCTGGACAAGGGCTTCTACGTCCGGCCGACCGTGTTCACGGGTGTGCGCAACGGGACGCGGATCGCGCAGGAAGAGATCTTCGGGCCGGTGCTGTGCGTGATCGGCTATGACGACGAAGAGCAGGCCGTCGCGATCGCGAACGACACGGTCTTCGGGTTGCACGCCTATGTGTACTCGGCCGACGCGCTGCGCGCCAAGCGTGTGGCCGGTCGCCTGAACGCCGGCCGCGTGGCCATCAACGGCTTCAAGCACGACCCGCTTGCGCCGTTCGGCGGCTACAAGCAGTCGGGCATCGGTCGGGAATACGGCGTGGCGGGTCTGGCGTCGTTCCTGGAGATCAAGGCCGTCATGACGCTCCGCTGAGGCGGCCCAAGTAACGTAGTGTGTTCAGTTCCCCTGTCCGGTACACGCCGTCATCGATTTGCCGCGCGGCGCCGCCAACGCAGCGAGTATTCGCTCCGTCTCTTCACCCACACGTCCCCAGGAGCCTCGCAATGGCACAGATCCAGCAAGTTCTCTACACCGGCAAGACCCACACGGCCGGCGGCCGCAACGGCACGTCGCGCAGCGACGACGGCCGCTTGAACATCTCGCTCACGCCGCCCGGCGCCAAGGGCGACGGCACGAACCCCGAGCAGCTGTTCGGCGCCGGGTGGTCGGCCTGCTTCATCGGCGCGATGGGCCATGTGGCCAGGGGCCTGCACGTGGCGTTGCCGACCCAGACCACGGTCGACGCCGAGGTCGATCTCGGCACCGGCGAAGGCGGCTACTTCCTGCAGGCCCGCTTGCGCGTGAGCCTGCCCGGCATGGAGCTCGGGCTGGCCCAGGCCATCGTCGACGGCGCGCATCAGAATTGTCCGTATTCCAAGGCCACCCGCGGCAACATCGACGTCCAGATCGCACTCGTCTGACGCCGCGCACCGAAGTCACCACACGCCATGCCCGCTCCCACGGAAACGAGTCCGACGGACGTCCCCGCGCCCGAGCCGGCATGGCGCCGCTGGCTGCCGCGAACGCTGTTCGCCCGCGTCACGCTGATCATCGTCGTGGGCCTGGCGGTGGCTCAGGTGCTGGCCTTCGCGTCCATCCAGTACGAGCGCGGTCTGGCGCTGCGCGCGCTGATGATGACTGGCGTCGAGCTCGACATCGCCAGCTCGGTGGCGATCCTGAACCGGCTGCCGGCGGCCGAGCGGGCCGTGTGGCTCGAACGCCTGGAGCGGCCGAACTACAGCTTCGCGCTCTCGGGCCAGGTGGACGGCGCCGCGCCCCAGACCACGCCGCTGCGCGAGTTCGCCGATGCCATCGTGGCCGCGCTGCGCCCGTTCAACGTGACGCAGCTCGCGCAAGTGGCCTCGGCGCGCGAGACCGTGATGATCCGGGTGCGCCTGGACGACGGCAGCGATCTCTTCGTGCGCGCGCGGCGCGTCCCGATGCCGGTCTCGGGCTGGGTGGTGTGGGCGCTGCTGCTGCAGCTCGTGGTGCTGGCCGGCTGTGCCTGGCTGGCGGTGCGCCTGGTGACGCGCCCGCTCGCGGAACTGGCGGCCGCGGCCGACCAACTCGGCCCCGACCTGCGCGGTGTGACGCTTCACGACGGTGGCCCGACCGAGGTGGCCCGCGCCTCGCAGGCATTCAACGCAATGCAACGGCGCATCGTCGGCTACATGGACGAACGCGTCGAGATCCTGGCCGCCATCTCGCACGATCTGCAGACGCCCATCACCCGCATGCGCTTGCGCACCGATCTGATGGAGGGGCATGCCGAGCGCGACAAGCTCCGCCAGGACCTGGACGCCATGCAGCACCTGGTGCGGGAGGGACTGACCTACGCACGCAGCCTGCACGGCGAGGCCGAAGCGTCGCGCCGCCTCGATGTCGGTGCCCTGCTCGAGTCGCTGGTGGGCGACTACCAGGACACCGGACAGAACGTCCGCCTCGAGGGCGGGGCCGGCGCGCCGGTGACGACCCGGCCGCAAGCGCTGCGGCGCATCCTGGCCAATCTGATCGACAACGCGCTGAAGTTCGGCGGCGATGCGCTGGTGCGGGTCGAGCGGTCGGACCGGCAACTGGTGATCGCGGTGATCGACCGCGGCCCCGGCATCCCGCCCGACCAGCTCGACGCGGTGTTCAAGCCCTTCTTCCGCGTCGAGAACTCGCGCAACCGCAGCACCGGCGGCACCGGCCTGGGCCTGGCGATCGCGCAGCAGCTCGCGATGGCGATAGGCGCGACGCTGTCGCTGCACAACCGGCCCGAGGGCGGTCTCGAGGCCAGGCTGGTGCTGCCCTGCGCCTGATCGGCACCGGCCGTCCACCATCCATCTTCATCGAGGTCTTCGCCATGTCCACGATTGCCCGCACGTTGCTGGTACGGCTTGCTGCCGCTCTCTCGGTCACCGCGCTGGCGCTCGCCGGCGGCATCCAACTCGCGTCCGCCGGCGGTCCTGCGTTCGGTGACGGCTCGGAGACGGTCGAGATGCTGCCCTCGCTCGAGGGTGCCACCGGGTGGATCCAGTCGCCCCCGCTGACGGCCGAGAGCCTGCGCGGCAAGGTCGTGCTGGTCGACTTCTGGACCTACTCGTGCATCAACTGCCTGCGCACGCTGCCCTACGTCCGCGCGTGGGCGCAGAAGTACCGCGCGCAGGGCCTGGTGGTGCTGGGCGTGCACACCCCCGAGTTCGACTTCGAGAAGGACCCCGGCAACGTGCTGCGCGCGGTGCGCGATCTGAAGATCGACTACCCGGTGGCGGTCGACAGCAAGCAGGCGCTGTGGCGCGCGTTCGGCACGTGGGCCTGGCCCACGATGTTCTTCGTCGACGCGCAGGGCCGCATCCGCCAACAGCAGCTGGGCGAAGGGCGCTACGACCAGGCCGAGCGCATGATCCAGCAGCTGCTG
>Ga0075370_10000759_pt1 | contig 12912 bp, 8 predicted proteins | sample EndMethybrTD3035_FD_71398 | JGI IMG/M metagenome (GOLD analysis project Ga0075370, IMG submission 71398) | Populus endosphere microbial communities from Tennessee, USA - Endosphere MetaG P. TD hybrid TD303-5 | ecosystem: Host-associated > Plants > Roots > Endosphere | place: USA: Tennessee... | reverse complement strand
CGGCCTCAGCCGCTGCGCCGTCATTGGCAACATGACGAGAACAAACCAAAGGAAATTTTTCAAGTGAACCGTATCGAACTGGTCGAGAAGATCGCCACCGCCCACAACGTCAGCAAGGCCGAAGCCGCCCGCATCCTGGAAACCGTCACGGGCTCCATCGTCGCCGCAGTGAAGAAGGGCGACCCCGTGCAGCTCATCGGCTTCGGAACCTTCAAGCAAGTGGCGCGCGCCGCACGCACCGGCTTCAACCCGCAAGCCGGCGCCAAGATCAAGATTGCCGCGCAGAAGGTGCCCAAGTTCGTGCCGGGCGCTGCGTTCAAGGCCGCCATCGACCCCAAGGCTGCAAAGCGCAAGGCCGACAAGGCCGCGGCAGCCAAGCCCGCCAAGAAGGCAGCACCGGCCAAGAAGGCCGCACCCGCCAAGAAGGCTGCCAAGAAGTAAGGAATGGATCGCAGCCGCAAGGCTGCCTTCATGCAAGCAAACGGCCTTCGGGCCGTTTTTTCATGCCGGCGTGCCCAGCCGTTCGAGGATCAGGTCGTGCAGCGTCTGCGCCGCCACCGAGAGGCTGCCCTCCCGGCGCTGCACCAGGTAGATGGTGCGCGTGAGGCCGGGCAGCGGCAGCGGCCGCGTCACCAGCGTCTCGCGCTGGAAGTGGAAGAGCGTGAGTTCCGGCACCACGCTGATGCCGATGCCGGCCTCGACCAGCCCCATCACCGTGGCCAGGTGCTCGACCTCGAACACCGCATTGAGCCGCAGCGGATGCAGCGCCGCGTCGAGCGACTGGCGCACGCTGCTGTTGCGCGCCATCTGGATGAAGGGCCATGGCGCGAGTTGCCGTGCCGTGAGCCTGGCGGCGCCGGCGAGCGGATGGTCCTTGCGGCAGACCAGGTGGAAGCGGTCGCCGCAGAGCTTGCGTCCGCGCAGGTCGCTGGCCGCGGCCGCGCCGGCACCCGTTGCCGCCAGCGCGAAATCCGCCTGGTGGCTGCGCAGCTGGGCAATGCAGGCGTCCGACAGCGCATCGTGCAGCTCGACCGTGATGCCGGGCCATGCCTGCATGAACTCCGCCAATATGGCCGGCAGCCGGCCCGCCGCCAGGGAGGGCAGGGCCGCCACGCTGACGCGGCCCTTGCGCCGCTGGGCATGGTCGGCCAGGTCGCCGATGGCGCCCTGCATGTCGTCCAGCAGCCGCCGCGCCGAGGGTTCGAACAGCCGGCCCTCGGGCGTGAGCTGCACGCTGCGCGTGTCGCGGTCGAACAGCCGCGCGCCCAGCGTTTCCTCGAGCGTACGGATCAGTGCACTGAACGCGGGCTGCGACAAGTGGCAGGTCTGCGCGGCGCGCGTGAAGTTGCGCTGCTCGGCCAAGGCCGTGAACGCGCGCAGTTGGCGGCTGGAAAGCTCGGGCGCTGGCATCGGTCTGGAATCTGGGTGGATGGGCCGGGAATCGGGGCCTTGTGGATGGTATTCCTGTGCCCTGTACGCAACGTGCCTTGGCAATTCCGGCCGGCGGGCGCCAGAATCGGCGTTTTTGTAAAAAAATTGTGACTTAAGGCCCAATTCGGCATCATGATCCGGGCCATGAGGTCCGGCGAAGTTTCTTCCGCTTGGCGACGCGTGCTCTGGACGCATGTTGCCGTTCTTTTTCTTGCTTTCGCTGCAACGAACAGCAAGGCTCAGCAGCCGGCGCCTGCGCAAGGGCTTCGGATCGTGGGCGGGCTGGCGAGCGTGAGCCAGTACACGCTGCATGAAGAGCGCTTCTGGAGCCAGGACCTGCGCCGCCTGAGCGGCGGAAAGTACAGCGCGAGCATCGTGCCGTTCAACCAGGCCGGCGTTCCGGGGCAGGAAATGCTCAACCTCATACGGCTGGGCGTCATTCCGTTCGGCACCGCGCTGCTCAGCCAGGTCAGCAACGAGTACCCCGAACTGGGCACGCCCGACATTGCCGGGCTGAACCCCGACATGCCCACGATGCGGCGGGTGGTCGCAGCCTTTCGGCCCTACCTCGAGAAGACGCTGCGCGAACGCCATGGCGTCGAGCTTCTCGCGGTGTACGTCTACCCCGCCCAGGTGATCTTCTGCAAGCGGGCCGTGACGCGGCTTTCGGACCTGGCGGGGCGGCGCGTCCGCGTGTCGGGCAGCAGCCAGGCCGACTTCATCCGCGCGCTCAACGGCGTGCCCGTCTTCACTGAATTTTCAGAGATCATGGCGAACATGAATTCGGAGAACACCGAATGCGCCATCACCGGTGCGATGTCCGGCAACACGCTGGGCCTGCACAAGATGACGAATTCGCTCTACACCATGCCCATCAACTGGGGCCTGGCCGTCTTCGGCGCCAACACGGATGCCTGGAACGCGCTGCCTGCGGACCTGAAGGCCCTGTTGAAAGCCGAACTGCCGAAACTCGAGGCCGCGGTCTGGAACGAGTCGGAGCGCGACACCGGCAACGGCATTGCATGCAACACGGGCGCCGCGACCTGCATGAAGGGCACCAAGGGCACGATGGTCGAGGCGCGCCCATCCGCGGATGACGAACGGCGCCGGCGCGAGATCTTCGCCACCAGCGTGCTGAGCCGGTGGGTGCAGCGCTGCGGGGCCGTGTGCGCGGAGGTGTGGGACCAGACCGTCGGTCCCATTGCTGGAATCAAGGCTCCTGTCGGGCAGTGAACAAGCCTGTGCCCAGCCGCATCACCGGCTTCGTCTATGGCGTTGCGGCGCTGTTTCTCGCGGCCGTGCTCGCCATTGCCGGGCTGATGGCATGGCAGATGTACCAGAAGGAGATTGCCGACAGCGAGGCCCAGGCCGTGCGGTTCATCGGCACCTCGGAGGCTGCGCTCAACCGCAGCCTGCTCGGGGCGAACACGCTGCTGGCGGGCCTGGGGCAGTTCCTGCGCAAATCCAGCGGAAGCACCATTGCAGGCGACATTGCGCAAGCCGAGACCGTCCAACTGGTCGAAACCAGCGTTCGCCAGAGCCTGCTGGCGCGCTACGTCGCCTTCCTGACGCCCGAGGGGCAGGTGGTCGGGTCTTCCGACCGGCGCGGAGCGAAGCTGGCGGTCCAGCTGCCCGACGGATTCCTGCAAGAGGTCCTGGGCCGGCCGGGACCGGTGATGTCGATCAGCACGCCCTCGGTCAGCCCGGTGACTTCCCAGCAGGTGCTGCATCTTGCGCGCGTCCTCACGCTGGCGGACGGCAGCAAGCTGGTCGCGGTGGCCGAAGTGCAGGTCTCGGTGCTCACCACCATCCTTGCGCAAGGGGCCAACATCAGGGGGCTCGAGGTCACGCTGGAGCGCGAAGGCGGGCTGCTGCTGGCCAGCATGCCGCCGCGCGACGACCTTGCGGGGCGCACCATCAGTCCCGCGTTGACCGACCAGGCGGACGGGCGTCCCCGGCACATGCATTCCCGGCTCAGCGGCGCTCCGGCCATCGTGGTTGCCCGGCCCACGCTGCATCGAGGCCTGCTGATCGTCGCGAGCATTCCGCTCGAGTCCGCGCTCGAGGATTGGCGCAGGGACCGCAACGTGGTTGCGGCCGCGGCCCTGGCCTTCGCGCTGATGATCCTGGCCGTCACTTACTTCGCGCTCGCGCAGCTGCGGCGGCAGTGGCGCGCGCGCGCGGAGCTGCTGCGCTCCAAGGCCACGCTGGACCAGGCGCTCGAATCCATGGTGGACGGCTTCGTGCTGCTCGATCCCAATGACCGCGTCGTCACCTGGAACCGCCGCTTCGTGGACTTCTTTCCCTGGACGCAGCCGCTGCTCGCGCCGCTGGTGCCGTTCCAGCAGATCGTGGAGCAGAACGCGCGCCACCTGCTGACGCAGAACGACCAGGAGATCACGCTGCTGAACGGGCAGGTGATCGTTGCGGTGAACAGTCCCACGCCCGACGGCGGCCTGGTGTGCGTCTACCGCGACGTGACCGAGAAGAAGCGCCACGTCGCGGACATCCTCGAAGGCAAGGCTCAGCTGCAGGCCACGCTGGATGCCTTGCCCGACGTGCTGATGGACGCGGGCATCGACGGCCGCTGCTACAGCTTCCATTCGCCGCGCCGCCCGCGGCCCGCGTTCAAGGTGCGCGAGCCGGTGGGCAAGCTGATGTCGGACCTGCTGCCCGCGAATGCCGCGGCCGAGGTGATGGTGGCGCTGCGCGATGCCTTCGAAACCGGCTTTTCCACCGGCCGGCAGTTCGAGATCCGGACGGCGCGGGGCGTCACGTGGTTCGAGATTTCGGTCTCGCGCAAGGTCATCGGCGAAGGCGCCGCCGCGCGCTTCATCGTCATCCTGCGCGACATCACCGAGAGCAAGCTGGCCGCCCGCGAGATCGAGCACCTGGCCTTCTACGACATCCTCACGGGCCTGCCCAACCGCCGGCTGCTGCTGCACCGCCTGCAAGCCACCATCGACGCGAACGTGCGGCGCTCGCGCCACGGCGCGCTGCTGTTCCTGGACCTGGACGCCTTCAAGACGCTCAACGATGCGCTCGGGAACGCCACGGGCGACGAGCTGCTCAAGCAGGTGGCCGCGCGGCTGCAGGACAGCCTGAAGGAGGGCGGCACGGTCGCGCGGCTCGGAGGCGACGAATTCGTGGTGCTGCTGGACAACCTCAGCGAAGACGCCGGCGTGGCCGCGATGCAGGCCAATGCCGCCGGCGAGGCCATCCTCGCGGCGCTGAACGGGACTTTCCAGCTCGCGGACCACCAGTACCACAGCACCGGCAGCATCGGCGCCGTGGTGTTCAGCGCCACGCAGCAGTCGCTGGAGGATCTGCTGAAGCAGGCGGACATCGCGATGTACTACGCCAAGTCTGCGGGCGGCAACGCGCTGCGTTTCTTCGAGGCTTCGATGCAGACCGCCATCACGGCCCGCGCAACGCTGGAGAGCGAGCTCCACGCGGCGCTGGCGGGCGAGCAGTTCGTGCTGCACTACCAATCGCAGGTGGCCTCCAATGGCCACGTGGTGGCCGCCGAGGTGCTGATCCGCTGGCAGCATCCGGTGCGGGGCATGGTGCAGCCCGGAGGCTTCATCGAGCTGGCGGAGGAAACCGGGCTGATCGTGCCGATCGGCATGTGGGTGCTGGAGACGGCCTGCGTCCAGCTCGAGCGCTGGAGCCACGATGCGAGGCGCCGGCACCTGCGGCTGGCGGTGAACGTCAGCGCGCGCCAGTTCCGCACCGACGACTTCGTGGACCGCGTGCGCGACGTGCTGCGGCGCACCGGCGCCGACCCGACGCGGCTGGAGCTCGAGCTCACCGAAAGCCTGCTGCAGGACAAGGTGAGCGAAACGATCTGCAAGATGCAGGCGCTCGCGGCACTGGGCGTGCGCTTTTCCATGGACGACTTCGGCACCGGCTTCTCGTCGCTCTCCTACATGACCCAGCTGCCGCTGAACCAGATCAAGGTCGACAAGTTCTTCGTGCAGAGCATCGGCCTCGATCCGAAGGTCGAGCTGATCATCCAGGCCATCATCGGCATGGCCCGCAACCTCGACCTGGAGATCGTGGCGGAGGGCGTCGAGACGCAGCAGCAGTTCGAGTTTCTCCAGGCGCACGGCGCGATGCTGTGCCAGGGCTACCTGTTCAGCAGGCCGGTGCCGCTGGACCAGTTCGATGCCCAGCTGGATGTCGAGATGGCGAGCTGAACGCAGGCTGCGCTCACCAGGCCACTGCGATGCGCCTTCCATTCCCCGCTGTCCCCCGCCTGAGCCTGCGCGCCCGCCTGTCCGCGGGCGTGCTGGCAATCGTCTTCCTGACGACGATGGGCGTCACCGCCGCGGCGCTTTATTTCCTCAAGCGCAGCATGGAGGCGGCCATTGCGAGCGAGGAATTCGAACGCATCTCCGCCATCGCCGGCGCGGTGGACCAGAAGTTCCTGAGCCGGCGCACCCTGCTCAAGACCTTCGGCGACGGCGTCGAGAGCCGCAACCTGGCCGGCCCCGGGGAACTGCAGGAGCTGGTCATGCAGCACGGCGCGCTGAGGGAGGCGTTCGACAACGTGGCCCTCACCGGCATGGACGGCGAACTGGTGGCCAACCTCAACGGCACGCAGCCGATCGGCAAGGTCAACATCAAGGACCGCGAGTATTTCCAGCGCACGGTCGCTGCCCGCGCGGGCGTCATCTCCAAGCCCTTCCGCAACCGCGTGAGCGGCCTGGCGCAGATCGCCATGACCGAGCCCGTGCTCGACCGCAGCGGCAAGGTCGCCTACGTGATCTCGGCCTTCGTCAACCTCAAGGAAAAGAACTTCCTGGGCGAGCTTGCCAATGTGAAGTTCGGCAAGAGCGGGTACATGTTCATCACGAACGCCGATGGCATCGTCATCGACCATCCCGACAAGTCGAAGCTGCTTCAGCGCGTGGACGCCGGCGGCGCGCGCAACCCCGCGATCGAGCGCGCCATCGCGGGCTTCGAGGGCGCCATCGAAGCGGCCGATTCGCAGGGCGTGCACGGGCTCTACGCCTTCAAGCGCATCGGCCAGACCAACTGGGTGCTGGGCGCGGTGTATCCGCGCGACGAGGCCTTTGCGCGCATTGCGCGGGTCGAGCGCTACGCCTGGGCCGGCGCGCTGCTGCTGACGCTGCTGGCCGGCGGGCTGGCCTTCATGACCGCGCGGGCGCAGCTCGCACCGCTGTCGCGCCTGCGCGAGCACATGCAGGTCTCGCGCGCCGCCAGCGCCTATGCGCCCATGCGGGAGGCACCGCCGGACGACGAGGTCGGCGATCTCTCGCGGACCTTCGATTTGCTGATGACGGAGCGGCAGGCCGCCAACGAGAAGCTGGCCGCCAGCGAGAGATTCCTGCGCGACGTGACCGACAACCTGCCGGCCGTGGTTGCCTACTTCGACAGCAGCCAGCGCTGCCTGTTCGCGAACAAGGCCGGCCTCGGCATGCGCGGCAGGACCGTGGCCGACATCGGGCGCATGACCATGCAGGAGTCGCTGCCCGACCACGTCTACCGGCAGCTCGTGCCGGGCATCGCCAAGGTGCTCGCCGGAACGCCGACGCGCACCGAAGGCACCTACGAGCGCAACGGCAAGCCGGGCTTCTTCGAATGCCACCTGGCGCCCGACATCCGCGAGGACGGCACATTGGCCGGCTACTACGTGATGACCTTCGACGTGAGCAAGCGCAAGCAGGCCGAGATGCACAGCGCCGAAAGCGAGCGGCGCCTGCGCGGGCTGACCGACAACGTGCCGGCGCTTCTTGCCGAACTGGATCTCGAGGAACGCGTGGTCTTCTGCAACGGCAAGTACCAGGCCTGGCTCGGCGTCTCGCCGGAGGCGATGGCGAACCGCCCCGTCCACGAGGCCATCGGCGAGGCGCACTACGAAATCCGCAGGCCGCTGCTGGCGCGGGCATTCGCGGGCGAGGTGGTGTCCTTCGAGCAGACCGCCCGCCTGCTGATCGGCGAGCGGACCTTGCAGACCACCTATCTGCCCCAGCGCACCGCGCAAGGCGCGGTCACCGGGCTGTACATCCTGTCGAACGACGTCACCGAGCTCAAGCAAAAGCAGATGAAGCTCGATGCCCTGGCGCGCGAGGACGCGCTCACCGGCCTGCCCAACCGCCGCTCGTTCGAGGAGCATGCGCGCGACGCCATGGCCAGGTCCCGGCGCGCCGGCCTGCCGGTCTGCCTGCTGTTCCTGGACATCGACTACTTCAAGACGATCAACGATTCGCTGGGCCATGCGGCGGGCGATGCGGTGCTGCGGGAATTCGGCCGCCGGCTCAGGGAGAGCGTGCGCGAGACCGACATGGCGGCGCGCTACGCGGGCGACGAGTTCGTGATCCTTCTCGAAGGTGCCAGCGGCGCCGCCGAGGCGCAGGTGGTGGCCGGCAAGGTGCTGGCCGCCATGCGGCCGGCTTTCCACCTGCCCGGCCGCACGCTGCAGGCCACCACCAGCATCGGCGTCGCGGTCTCGGAGGACGACGAGGACTTCGCGTCCTTGTTCGTGCGTGCCGACACCGCGCTCTATGCGGCCAAGAAAGAAGGAAAGAACCGCTTCATGATGGCGCCGCCCCGGTCTGCAAAACCCGGCGGCGCGTCGTGGCCGCGCGAAGAGCCTTCGAGCGCCTGAGGCCCGCAGGGCCGCGCCTCCAGCGTGCAATCTGGACCTTGTCCTACGCGAAAAGTAACCATTGCTGGCCTAAATTGGCACCACCGTTTCATGGCGGACACCGCGCGCCGTGGCATCGATCGCGCGGCCACTGAAGGGAAAAAGAGCAATGGCAGATCACGGCGCTGGGAGTGCACCCCTGAACCAACGCACTCTGACCGACGCCGATTTCAGGCTGATGGTCGACTCGGTCACCGACTACGCCATCATCGTCCTCGATCCTGGCGGCATCGTCATCAGCTGGAACGAGGGCGCCCGCCAGCTCAAGGGATACGACGCCCCCGACGTCCTGGGGCGGCACTTCTCGCTTTTCTATCCGACCGAGCTGATCGAGCAGAACCGGCCGGAGCAGGCACTCGAAACGGCGCGCCGCGATGGCCGCCTGGAGGAAGAAGGCTGGCGCCTGCGCAGCGACGGCACGCGCTTCTGGGCCAGCGTGGTCATCACGCGGATCCCCGGCGCGGGCGGAGAAGTCCGCGGCTTCTCGCTGATCACCCGGGACCGCAGCGAGATCCGCCGCCAGGACGAGATGCTGCGCATGAGCGAGGAGCGCTTCCGGCTCTTGGTCGAGGGCGTGAAGGACTATGCGATCTTCATGCTCGACCCGGGCGGCCACGTCGTGAGCTGGAATCTCGGCGCGCAGAAGAACAAGGGCTACGAGGCCTCGGAGATCATCGGGCAGCACTTCTCCAGGTTCTATCCGCCGGAGGTCGCCGCCAGCGGCTGGCCCCAGCAGGCGCTGCGCAACGCGCTGCGCGACGGCCGCTTCGAGGACGAGGGCTGGCGCATCCGCAAGGACGGCAGCCGGTTCTGGGCCAGCGTGGTGATCACCGCGCTGCACGATGCCACCGGCAGGCACCGCGGCTTTGCCAAGGTCACGCGCGACCTCACGGAGCGCCGCCGCGTGACCGCGCTCGAGGACGAGGGGCGCCGCGTGACGAACTTCCTTGCGATGCTCGGGCACGAACTGCGCAATCCGCTGGCGCCGATCTCCAACGCGCTCGAGCTCCTCAAGCGGGAGAAGGCGGAGTCGGCCGCGCTCGTGCACACCCGCGACATCATCGGCCGGCAGCTGCGCCAGATCACCCGGCTGGTGGACGACCTGCTCGACGTCGGCCGCATCACCAGCGGCAAGATCCAGCTCGAGAACAAGCCGGTTCGCCTGCGCGATGCCATCGCCGAGGCCATCGAGGCGGTGCGCCCGCTGATCGACGGCAAGTCGCAGACCCTGCACCTGCAGACGCAGGACGCGGACCCCTGGATCGCCGGAGACAGTGCGCGCGTCATCCAGATCGTCAGCAACCTGGTCCACAACGCCGCCAAGTTCACCGGGAACGGCGGCAACATCCACGTGTCGCTCTCGCGGACCGCAGCGGATGCGGACATCAGCGTGCGCGACGATGGGCCCGGCATACCGCCGCAGGACCTGCAGCGGATCTTCGACCTGTTCGTGCAGGGCGAGCAGAACCTGGCCAGGACGCAGGGCGGCCTCGGCCTGGGGCTCAGCCTCGTGCAGCAGCTCACCACGCTGCACGGCGGGCGCGTCAGCGCGTTCAGCACCGGCCGGCCGGGCGAGGGCAGCGAATTCGTGGTGCAGTTCCCGACCACCCAGGCGCCGGTCGCCATGCTCGAGGCGCAGCCGCGGCCGGTGGGCGAGCAGCGCGTGCTGGTGGTGGACGACAACGTGGACGCGGCCGAGACCATGGCGATGCTGCTGGAGGCGCTGGGCTACAAATCCAGCGTCGTGCATGGCGGGCTGGCTGCCATCGAGGCGGTGAAGGCGCAGGACCCGGACGTGGTGCTGCTGGACATCGGCCTGCCCGACCTGAGCGGCCATGAAGTCGCCCGCCGCGTGCGCGCCGAGATGGTCAACCCGCCGCCGCTGATTGCCGTCACCGGCTACGGTCAGGCCAGCGACAGGGAAACCAGCCTGGAGGCCGGCTTCCGGGCCCACCTGACGAAGCCGGTCGATGTCGACAAGCTCTCGGCGCTGCTCGAACGGTTGCTGGAGCCGCCTCGGTTCAAGGCCGCGTAGAACCCGCGTGGGGCCCCGCAGAGCCGGCCTGGAAAGCTAGGCCGGGTGCGGCGGCTCCACCGGCAGCGCGCGCTTGTGGGCGCTCTTGCGATGCGTGGCAAGAATGATCTCGCGCGCCGCGGCGGCCACCGGCTTGCCTTCGAGGAAATCGTCGATCTGCTCGTAGCTCACGCCGAAGGCGTCTTCGTCGGGCTTGCCCGGCACCAGCGATTCGAGGTCCGCCGTGGGCACCTTGAACACCAGCGCGTCGGGGGCGCCGAGCCGCTGCGCGAGGGCGCGCACGCGGCGCTTGTCGAGGCCGCTGAGCGGCGTCACGTCGGCCGCGCCGTCGCCGAACTTGGTGAAGAAGCCCATCAGCGCCTCGGCCGCATGGTCGGTGCCGATGACGATGCCGTCGTGCGCACCGGCCACCGCGAACTGCGCGATCATGCGCTGGCGCGCCTTGATGTTGCCGAGCACGAAGTCTTCATGCGCCGCATCGCGGAAGGCCAGGTCGCCCTTCTTGAGCGCCGCGAGCATGCCGTCGGCCGCGGGGCGGATGTCGACGGTCAGGATGCGGTCGGGCCGGATCACCGCGAGCGAGGCCTGCGCCTCGTGCTCGTCCTTCTGCACGCCGTAGGGCAGGCGCATCGCGATGAAGGTGGCGCCGTAGCCCTCGGCGCGCAGCTTCTCGACGGCGCGCTGCGCGAGGCAGCCGGCCGTCAGCGAATCGACGCCGCCGCTGATGCCCAGCACCAGCGCCCTGAGGCCGGTGCCCCGCAGGTAGTCCGCGAGAAAGGCGGTGCGCCGCTCGATTTCCGCGGCGGCGTCGAAGACGGGCGCGACGTGCAGCGCCGCGATGATCTCGCGCTGCGTGGCGTCGATGGGAGACAGGTCGTGGGTCATGGTGTGGCCTGGAAAAGTCAGAAGTCCACCAGGCTCAGGCCGATGCTGAGCACGGTGCGCTTGCGGTTGTAGTCGACCAGCGTGTCGCCGTAGCCGTGGAACAGCTGCGTATGGAAGCGCAGGTTGCTCGTGGCCGGATCGCCGATGGCCTTGAGCCATTCGAGCCGCACCGAACCGCGGCCGCTGTCGCGCAGGTTGTTGCGCACGGTGAGGCCCAGCGTGTTGTCGCGGTTGAAGTTCCAGCGGCCCGTGAGTTCGGCGCGGCCGATGTAGTTGGAGATGTCGGGGTTGTCGTCCTTCGCGGCCTCTTCCGACATGCGCTGCCAGATGCGCCCGGTGATGGTGAAGCGGTCGCCCAGTTCGGCGCCGCCCATCAGGTAGACGCGGTTCCAGCTGCGCGACAGCGGCAGGCTCTGGCCGTTCGACTGGTGCACCACGCCCACGCCCGCATAGCGCCAGCGCCAGCCGCCGGGCAGGGCGAAGTCCAGCGGATAGACATACATCAGCTCGGGCTCGTGGTCGGTGGTGCGGAACGGCCGCGAGATCGAGCCGTTGAACAGCTGCCAGGTCGACTGCTGCGAATACGCGAACCACAGCGAGTCCTTCTTGGCCGGTTCGTTCTGCGTGAGCAGGCCCTGGGCGATCTTGGTGCGCACCGACAGGCCGATGCGCATCTCGTTGGCCTGGTAGGCCACGGGCGTGCCGGTATGGCCTTCCGAGGGCGAGGTGGGCGTGTCGGGCCGGCTGGTGGCGGCCGAGGCCGACACGTTCAGCGGCCGGTAGCCGCGGAAGCCGAAGGTGCCGCAGTCGGTGCCGTTCTCCAGTTCCCAGAAGCGCGACAGCGCCGAGTACTGGCGGTCGCGGCAGCCTTCGCTGGTGCCGACCGAGATCACGCGCGTGGCCGGTATAGCGGCGTCCACCGGCGGCGCCGGCTGCGTGCTGGCCAGCACCGGCGGCGCCACGGGCACCGAGACCGAAGGCAGCGTCTGCTGCTGCGCCCAGCGGTCGAAGCAGGCCAGGCGCGCTTCGTTGCTGTTGCCGAGCGCGGCGCATTGCTGCCACGTCAGCTGCGCGTCGGCCAGCGGGCTGCGCGGCTGGTCCGTGGCCTGCGCATGCGCGGCGGCGGTGCCGCCCAGGCAGGCCGCGAGGGCCGCCAGCCGGGAGACGGAGAAGATGGCGTGTGTTCGTTGGGTCATTGGTTTCCTTGCATCCCTCCCTTTTTGTTCAGCACGAACGGATGCGTGCTTTCGTCCGCGGCGTTGCGCCACGTGCCCCTGAATTCCCGGCCGCAGGAGCCCGGTTGCAGGGTGCCGGCCCAGACGCCGCTGATCGCGCGGCCGTCCAGCGATTCGTCGATGGAGAGGGCGCCGTCGTCGTCGACGTCGCCCGCGAGCTGCGCCACCGTCGGCTGGGCACCGCCGTGTGCGGGGCGCGTGATGGTGCCGCGCACGCCGGCGTAGTCGGGGTGCCTGCCGAGCTGCACGGCGGCCGCGGCGGGAGTGCCGTCGAAGCGCGCCTCCCAGTGGCCGTAGAGCGACTGCAGCGGCAGCTCGCGCGCATCGGCGGGGCAGTCGCCGCCGCCGCCCTGCGTTGCCGTGGTGCAGCCGGTGGCGGCAAGAAGCGCCGCAAGAAAGGCGGGCAGCAGCCTCTTCATGGCGCCGCCGCAGCCGCGGCCTTGGCGGCCGCGCTGTCCTGTGCCTTGCGCGCGAACTCGGCGCGCAGCGCCTTGAGCTTCTCGCGCGGGTCTTCGCGGGTGGTGGCCTTGTCCAGGCCCATCTCGGCGATGAAGCGGCTCGGCACGCAGGGCACCATCTCGCGGCCCTGCTTGCGCTTCTTGGTCCAGCTCACGGCCAGGCTGCGCTGCGCGCGCGTGATGCCCACGTACATC
>Ga0075370_10000758_pt1 | contig 12914 bp, 12 predicted proteins | sample EndMethybrTD3035_FD_71398 | JGI IMG/M metagenome (GOLD analysis project Ga0075370, IMG submission 71398) | Populus endosphere microbial communities from Tennessee, USA - Endosphere MetaG P. TD hybrid TD303-5 | ecosystem: Host-associated > Plants > Roots > Endosphere | place: USA: Tennessee... | reverse complement strand
CCCTTCCGGCATTTCTCCGGATAGATAGACGCCGACCACTTCGGGCGTTTGCAAGGCCACAGGCTGTCCCAGCATGGCAGCTTCGGCCTCAATGCCCCCAACTCCCCAACCGACAACTCCCAACCCATTAATCATCGTTGTATGGGAATCGGTTCCTACTAAGGTATCGGGAAAAAGAAGGAACGCCTCTTTTTCCGTTTTTTCAGTGACGACCGTAGCTAGATGCTCCAGATTGACTTGATGGACGATCCCGATGCCGGGAGGGACGACTTTAAATGTGTGAAAGGCTTCCTGGCCCCATTTAAGGAATTCATACCTTTCCTTATTCCGCTCAAATTCAATTTGCAAATTGAAAAGAAATGCATCGACGGTGCCCGACCGGTCCACTTGCACAGAATGATCTACTACAAGATCGACGGGAACTTCTGGCTCAATGAGTTTGGGATTCCGCTTTCTTTCAGCTACAGCATCTCGCATAGCCGCTAAATCGACGAGTAAAGGGACGCCGGTGAAATCTTGTAAAATAACCCTTGAAACAATGAATGGCACATCGCCGGGATTGGGTTTTTGAGGATTCCATTTGGCCAGCTGCAGCACATCTTGTTCGCGAACCCTTTCCCCATCGCAGTTGCGCAAAAGCGATTCGAGCATGATCCGAATGGAAACAGGGAGCCTTGAGACCCCTTTCACCTTTTCTTCCAATGCGGGTAGGGAATAGTAGAAATGCTTTTTGTCATTTTTGAGAGACCGGAGCGTTTGGAATGGGTTGGTCAAATGTTGCATGAAGCTGCCCAGCTAGTGGTGGTTTAAATGTTTTTTTGTAGTCTAAGCAACCACCGATTTTTTAGTTATACCGAAATAATCTGAAGAATCGGTTTCTGTCGGCGTCGGCTTTGACTCAAATTTTTCGCCTTCACTTCAGTCCTTGCCTTTGGCAACGTCCCCTCCGCTCCAGTCAAAAAATTTGAGAAGCTTCCTTGGCATAACCTCGATTCTTCAGATTATTTCGGTATAGATGAATAGAAGTGAAAGCGATAATTTTTTTTTCAATACCCTCTAATTAGCGCTTACATTCAAATTTAGATTATTTGCAGAAAAAAAACGGAAAATCATAGGAGAAATCCTCGTTGAAAAATTCTGGTTTCCTTAAAATAAACGGCCAGTTCTTAAGAGGGTGGTTTTAATAACGTGGAAAGAAAGCGTCTTTATCGATTTCTTGGAGCTTGTTCCGGTTGGGGAGCTCAAATCCGGTCTTGCGAGCTAGGGCCTCAGGCTTTGCTCGAAGCAAATCTATTTGAAAAACTAAAATCGGATGGGATTCAAATCGAAGAAATCGAAATGCTTTTTCCTTTGAAAATGGCCAATGAAGAAGCTATTCCTCTCCCTCAGTGCCTTCCTTTGATCCATGAATTCAATCTCCGGTTAGCCAGGGCGGCAACCGAAACAATGGAACGAGGCCAGTTTCCGATCGCCTTTGGCGGGGACCATTCCAATGCAGTCGGCATGTGGAATGGAGTGCGCCGCGCTCTTTTGAAAAAAACATCCCTGCCTATGGGACTTCTCTGGATCGATGCCCATATGGACGGCCATATTCCTGAAACCACCCCTTCCGGCGCTTGGCATGGGATGCCCAATGCTAACCTTCTGGGTTATGGAAAAACTTGTTTGTCCCAGCTCCTTCAGCAGCAGCCGGTCGTTTCGCCTGAAAATCTCGTTCTGATCGGAGTGAGATCGTTTGAGGAAGGGGAGGCCGCCCTCTTGGAAAAACTGAAAGTAAAAATCTATTTTATCGAGGAAGTAAAAAAACGGGGATTGAAAGTCATATTGGAAGAAGCCCTGCCTCGAGTTGCAGCAAACACCGCTGGTTTCGGAGTCAGTCTGGATTTAGACGTGATTGATCCTCAAGAGGCGCCCGGAGTAGGGAGCCCGGAGCCAGGGGGAATGTCTGCAAAGGAACTGCTATCGGTCTTGCCGATGTTAGGCAAACATCCCAATTTGGTCGGATTCGAAATGGTAGAATATAATCCAGAACGAGACTTAAACAGCAAAACTCTCGAATTGGTCTACCAAATCTTGAAACAGATTCTTTAATTCGAAGTGGCCTCGGAATAAGTTTTTAAGACCTGCTTCCACTTTGAGACATAAGTCGAGAGATTTTGGATATGGCCTGTGTCTAGAATCTCGATGTAGGGATGAACGTCTGCGTTCCGTGCATGAGAATTCAAATGAACCGATTCGAAAATATAAGAATCTTCTTTCAAAACAAAAGCGCTTCGGTCCAATAAATCTCTGCTTTTTAAAGCCTCTAAAAATTCATTGCCCTTAGTCAGTGCTTGTTCGGAATGCGTTTGGAAAACAAGAAGTTGGCGGCCTGTGTTTTCTAGTCCGACAAAGGGAGTGAGATTCATGATTCGAGAGACGCCTGCGCCAATTCCCCCTCCCTGATAGGTGAATCTAAAGGGAGTCGGGTCTTGAAGCAGCAGGTAAAGATGATAATATTTTGTTTTTCCCGTCTGTTTAGGGATTTGCATCCCTCGGTAGTTCAGATCGAACCCGCTCATTTGAGTGGCAATCACTTTGGATGTTGTAAAAGTTTCATGAGTGGTTTGAACAACGGCCATTTGAGCAGATTCATCGATGGAAACTGATTCTACTTTGTGATTGAGAAGCAAGGAGATGTTTGTCCTGGAAATGAGTTTTGTCAAATGATCGATTAATTCGAAACACCCTTGAGAAAAATAATATCCATTGGGACTGTCTCCCAGCTCGAAACCTTTCCAAGGTTTGTCCATGGAAACAAGCCGGCAGCCCGCGTACGTTTCTAAAAACATTTTCAGCTGGGCATCGTGGCCGATCTGGTGGCAGCCTAAATCGGCATGAGGAATTCCGCAAACTTCAATCGATTTCCAAGCGCCACCGCAAGAGGAAGCCTCTTCTAAAATGAGCACACGGCTTCCCGAATGATATTGGTAAAGCGCTTCGAAAAGGGAAAAAGGGCTTGAGCCTACGACGACGCAATCATAATCGACTGCGAATAGAAACGATTGGCATAGGATCAAAAGAGCTAGGAACCGCTTCATGAGAAAGTCTCATTTTTTTAGCGGCACATTCTAGTGGAATCAATGAAATTTTTTAAAAGAAAATTTAAAGATATTCAATGAATTTATTTTAATGATACCAGAGTTACGCGGAACGGGCTGGCCGTTCAAGAGTTAATCGGGCGATGAGTTCTTGCGCTGGCATCGATTCGCAGAGAGAAAAATGCTCTCCTGCGTAAAGGCACATAAAATCTGAGTTGTTGGCCGCAAGAGCCGATTTTCTGAGGGGAGCCGTCAGAGATTGGGTCACAGGGTAAGGGGGAACGATCTCCTCTAAAGGAGACATTTCCCGGATAAAACGGTTTTCAATGCAACGGGCCCATTTTCCCGTGTATGCATTGGTGATAGCAGTCTTTTTATTTTTTCCTGCTAAAAGAGCTCTTTTATAGTTCGGATCGATCCCGCATTCATGGCAAGCGAGAAAAGCCGTGCCCATCTGAACGGCGGCAGCTCCCGCATCCAGAGCCATTTGGATATCGTGCCCTCGCATAATGCCTCCAGAGGCAATCAGCGGCTTTTTTACTTTTTCTTTCACAGAACGGATCAATTCCAAAGTTGAAATCAATCCTTCTTTGAAAGGACCGATAAAAGTAGCTCGGTGTCCTCCTGCTTCTTTGCCCTGGCATACGATGAAATCAACGCCCGCATTCTGCAAAGCAAGGGCTTCTTCCAGATGAGTCGCCGTTCCTAAAATCACCGTCCCTTTTCGATGAAAATCCTTCAAACACGCAAGGGGAGGAATGCCAAAGGTAAAGCTGAAAATGGGAATTTCTTCTTCCAGTAAGACAGCCACCTGTTTTTCAAAATTAGGCAGTGGGTGAATTTCCATGGAAATGGAAAAACCAGCATCTCTTTCAAACTCTTTTAATTTTTCCAAAAAGGGAAAGGAAATGGCCTGGTGAATGGAAGTGGGTGTGAACAAATTGACGTTGAATGGTTTTCGGGTCAAATCGCGGATTTTCCGAATCGCTTTTTTCAATTCATCTGGCTCTAGCATGCCCCCTGCCAAAGAACCGATAGCTCCCGCATTAGAGACAGCAGCTACGAGTTCAGGGGTCGTAGCGCCGCCCGCCATAGGAGCCTGAATTAAAGGAATTGAGTTTTTAACTTTTTCAGTAAATTCAGTTTGGGGCCAATGCATCGTCGTCATTATTTCTGAATAAACGATTTTTCAAATAATCCCAATCAAAATTTTTAATGAGATTCCTGTTTATTAGAACCTAACTTAAACTCTTTGTAAAAAATAGCAGAAATGTTGAGATTCCAATGAAATGGAAAAAAATCTTGCTTCTTTTAATTTGCGTATGTCCTTTGGGCTATGCGTCTGAAGCCTTCTATTCCTCAAAAGAACATTCTGTACATCTTTATGTGAAGGGAGGGGCATTCACCATTATCCCTACCGTAGGTTTGGGGGTGCTTTTTGAGTCCGAGAATCATCATGGATTGGACTTTTCAGCTAATACTGCGATCTTGGTAAATTCTTTGAAAGGACTCTATCAACACCCGATTTCTTCCAACGGCCGCTGGTATGCCGGGGCTGGGTTGGGAGCTAATTGGGTCACTGGAATGTTTAACAATAGAAGATGGGATTACGCTGGAATTTCCATAGAGCAGAAAATAGGCTATCAGTGGGTGGGACAAAGAGGATTCCTCCACTTTTTTCAACTCGAACTAAGCGAGGGTGAATTTATAGATTGGTATCCTATTCCTACCCTCACATTGGGCGTTGGGTTTTAGAAGCTGTCTAGGATCGTTTGCCTTGAAAGGCAAATCAAAAAGGCCGTGGAAAGTTTCTTAGGCTGATTTGCTGCCTTTTCGGTATTTTAGAATCAAACCTGTGGAACGGCCGATGAAAATACCTGTAATCACTCCCGAGATCAATGCATCGGAGAGGAACAGATGGGAAGCAGACTGGGGATGCTTGGTGTAGTTGAAAACAAAGAAATAGCGGACCACGAACACCAAAAGAATCAGAATTAAAGGGGACCAACTCCCTGGCAATAGGGCGGATTGAGCGATTTTATATACGTGAATGACCCATCTGCGAACCATAAGCCATCCAAAAAAACCTCCAGCACCAAGACCTAGAATCCAGAAAACCAGAAGAAAATAATGTCCCTGAATTCTCTCACTCAGCCAAATCAAATTCCAAATCGTGAAAATAATCGGCAGAAGCAATAGTTTTTTGATCGTTACGATTCGGGATCTCGTGGATTTTAGACCGATCATCACTAAAGCAATGAAGATTAAGTAAACCCAATAAGGGGTTTGTTCGATGATTTCAAAAAACAAGTCCATATTTTGATTCTATCGAAATTTCTATATTTTCCAATTATTATACGCAAATGAGTTCAAAATTTGGTTTTTGACAAGGAAGCCGCGCCAATTTTTGTGTCTGGAGCGAGCGACATTGCTCGAGAGCAAGGCGCGAGTGAAGACCGGAAATTTGCTGCGAAGCTGACGCCGCTCTAGGGGTCCCCAAAGAACGCTTCGTTCTTTGGGGTTAGGCGCAGTCCAAAACCAAACTTTGAACTTGTTTGGGTATAGCTCTCTTTGTATAGTGAAAAGAATGGATTCGGAAAAAAAGTATCTTCAAGTTCTGATGGATGCTTTCCGTCCGACTGGCAATGTCTTGCAAGTAGGATATGGGAATGGATATGCCGCAGAACAAATCCAGAAATTTCATCCTAATAATCACATCATCATAGAGCGGCAGCCTGAGATAGCTAGGCATGCCCGCAAATGGGCCTCTGGAAAACCCTCTATGCAAATCATTGAAGATACCTGGGAAAAAGCCCTTTCTCAATTAGGCGTTTTCGATGCAGTTTTCTTTAATGAACCTCATGGCGCTTCCCACCCTGATCTCAGCCCCAATTTCTTCACCAGCGAAATGCTTAAAGAAGAAAGCCAATTGTTAGAAGAAATCAGCACCCATATTCCCGATTTGACTCGTATTCGTTATCTGGATCCTGAGTTAGAGGCTTTTTGCCAAAGCGTTGCGCCCGAATCGAAACAACAGTTGGCCCGCTTTTTAGACGATTTAGAGAAAAATGGGCAGATCACTCTAGAGCAGAAGAAAAAAATGAGGCAGAAGCACCATTTAAAAGAGGCCAAAGGAACCAAACCTGCGATCCATTTGAACAATTTGATCGATCCTCTGCTTCTCTTTTTGAAAGAGTGTTTGAGCAGCCATATGAGGAAAGGGGGCCGTTTTTCCTGCTTTTCAATCGACTCTGTCTCCAAATATGAAGATTCTCTTTTTTCAGAACAGATCATTGTCGACCCGAACCTGAATTACCAAGAAATATCGTTTCCCGTGAACGGAAAAAAAGAAGCGTTGATCATTCTCGTTGAAAAGACTTCTTAAGAAATGTTCCGATTTGTTCGATCGCTTCCCGTCCTTCAGGAATTTTTTCAGCAAAAACATGCCAAGCATGGATCATCTCCGGCCATTTCTCTAAAGTGACTGCGACGCCTGATTTCTTTGCTTTTTGGCTGAAAGCAACGACTTCATCAAAAAGTACTTCCCGGGTTCCTACTTGGATTAAAAGGGGAGGCAATCCTTTTAAATCTCCGTAGAGAGGAGAAATGAAAGGGTCTTTTAAATCCTTTTCTCCCGCATACATTTTTGCGGCGACTTTTAAGGAAACAGGACGGAGAAAATCTTCCTTTTTTTCATAGGAAGGAGAGGTCATCGCCAGGTCTACCCAAGGACAAATGGCTACGATGGCGGCGGGAAGGGACACCTTTTCTAATTTCAAGCGTAAACTCAGAGAAAAAGCTAAACCTCCTCCTGCAGAACTTCCAACGATCGCGATGTGGGAAGGGGGATAGGGATGATGGAGCAGCCAGCGGTAAGCTGTGAGCGCATCTTCCAGAGCTGCAGGATAGGGATGTTCAGGAGCGAGCCGATAGCCAATTCCCAAAACGGCGCAGCCTGAACTGCGGGAAATCCTTCCCATCATGTCGCGATGGGAGCGAATTGAGCCGGCCCGATACCCCCCTCCATGAAAAAAAAGGACGATCCGCTGTCGAGAAACACCTGGAGCAAATGCCCAGCAAGCGGGGATTTGACCGATCGAAAAAGGCTCGAATCGAATGTCAGGTTCCGGCGCATATTCGCTGAACAATCTTTCAAACGCAACCCGGATCTCTTCAACGGTATTTTTAGAACTGGGAGGCCCCGCTTCCATGAGTTTTTTGTATAAAATTTCGTATTCGTGACTGGCCATGAGTTGCAGTATAGGAAAAAAAGTTCAATTTGACTATGGTTTTATGGCAATGAAGTTCCTTATTTTTTATCTATTTACCGCAATCCTTCCTGTGAGTTTTATGACAGCTAAAGAAACGAAACCTTATGGTTCCTGGGAATCTCCCATTACGGGAGATTGGATCACTGCGAATGGAGTCCGTTTTGGACTCATCGAAGAGATGGGGGGAGCCATTTATTTTTCCGAACAACGACCCCAAGAAAAAGGAAGGACAGCGCTCGTCCGTTTTAAAAAGGGGAATTTCGAAGAATTATTGCCGCTCCCTTACAATGCCCGCAGCCGTGTTCATGAATATGGGGGTGGGAGCGTTTTATTAGATGCTGGCCTTATTTATTTTTCCAATGACAGCGACCAGCAGCTTTACTGCCGTAATACAGACGGGACGATTGCTCCATTGACACAGGAAAAAAATAGCCGGTTTGCAGACGGGGTTTACGATCCTTTCCATAAACGGCTCTATTATGTAATGGAAGTGCATCCAGACGTTCTCAAGGAAGCGAAAGATGTAGAAAATTGCTTAGTTGCAATTGATCCAAAAAATGGGAATGTAGTCCGGATCGCGCAAGGAGCCGATTTTTATTCGAATCCTCGAGTCAGTCCCGACGGCCGTCATTTGACCTACATGACGTGGAATCTTCCTGATTTACCCTGGGATGAATCGAAACTTCATGTGGCAGAACTCTCTGGAGAGGGGACTTTATTGAATGACCGGATTGTCGCGGGAGGAAAAAATGAATCAGTGGCGCAGCCTTCCTGGGGTCCAGACGGCCTTCTTTATTTCATTTCCGATTCCTCGGGATGGTGGAATCTCTACCGGGAAAAAGAAGGGACGGTCGAAGCTCTTTGCCCGATGGAAGCTGAATTCTGTTCTCCTCAGTGGTTATTTGGAGAAACCAGCTATGCCTTTTGGGGAGATAAAGAAATCATCTGTATTTATTCCCAGCTTGGTTTTGATTATTTAGCCTCTATTCCCTTGAATGGAGGGAAAGCCCGCCCATTGAAAATCCCTTATTTAACAATCGACAGTCTTTCCATTTCCGGAGATCTCCTTTATTTCATCGGCGCCGGACCTGCAATTGCCGCTGAATTAATCCAATATGATTTAAAAACGCACTCTTGGGAAACGATCAAAAAATCGCGGGAAATAAAGATCGACTCTGCTTATTTTTCTCTTCCTATCCCCATCGAATTTCCAACGGAACAGGGAAAAACAGCCCATGCCTTTTATTATCCCCCTAAAAATCCCCGATATAAAGCCCCATCTAAAGAGCTTCCTCCTCTTGTGGTCATGTCTCATGGTGGACCCACTTCCCAGGCATCTCCCGCATTCAACTTAACGACTCAATATTGGACTTCCCGCGGCTTTGCGGTCGTCGATGTGAATTATGGAGGCAGCTCGGGATATGGACGTGCTTATAGAGAACGATTGAACGGAAACTGGGGTGTTGTCGATGTAGACGATTGCGTGAACGCCGCCCTTTATTGTGTAAAAGAAAAACTCGCCGATAAAAAACGGTTGGCGATCCAAGGGGGAAGCGCAGGAGGATTTACTACTCTGGCGGCTTTGGCCTTTAGAGACCTTTTTCGAGCGGGAGTTTCTTATTTTGGGGTGAGCGACTTGGAAGCTTTCATGGATTTTCCCCATAAATATGAAGCGGGGTATTTCGAACGGCTGGTAGGGCCTTATCCTGCAGAGAAAAAACTCTACGAGGAGCGGTCTCCCCTTTACCATGCGGACCGAATTTGCTGTCCGATTCTCTTTCTGCAAGGGGATGAAGATGCAATCGTTCCGCCGTCTCAATCAGAGAAGATGTATGAAAGCCTCCTCAAAAGGAAAATTCCAACGGCATACATCGTTTTTCAAAACGAACAACATGGCTTTAGGCAGGCCGCCAATATCAAGAGGGCGATTGAAGCCAATGCTTATTTTTATTCCAAGATTTTCGGTATCTCTTTAGCAGACAAAATCGAGACAGTAAAAATCGATCATTTTGATGAAAAATAAATTTGTTTTTCTTTTTCTCCTAACTGCAACGGTTCTTTTCGGAAAGGAAAAGACCGATATTCTTTTTTATTTGCAGGATGCGGGAGAAACCTACGCCCTTCTTCCTGTGATTCGGAAACTCCATGAACAAGGAATCGATTGCCGGGTTTTAGTAGCCGGAGTGGCCGAAGAATTAGCCCAAAAAAGCGGGGTCCCTCAAAAGCTTTTTCTCCATTTTTCAGATTTAAAAATCGAAGCGTTCGTCGATAAAAACTGGAGTCGCTCCCAAAAGCTATCGAAAGAAGAAATCAGCCTCTTGTTCCAGGAGATCGAAGCGAAAGAGTTTGTCTCCGGAGTTGCGTATGAATTGCAAGGGCAGATGATCGAAGGGTTTTCCCAGAGAAAAGTCCCCACTTTTGCCTATTGGGACAACTTGAATGCAGTCGGGGACAATCCTTATTTCCAGACAGCCCATTCAGTAGAAGCGAAAGCGGATATTCTTCTTTTGCCTTCTTTTTCTTTAGAAAAAGATTTTGCGAATCGCCAAGGAAAAAAAGTAGTGGGACAGCCCACGCTAGAAGAATGGAAAGCTCGGATCGCGACTTTAGATCGAAACGCGCTTCGTCAAAAGTTGGGGGTCAAAGAAAATCAAAAAGCAGCCCTTTTCATAGGCGGGTATGGAGCTGAATATGAAGAAGCCTTCCGTCTGTTTATGAAGGGAATTTCCAAGAACGGCTCCTATTTCTTTTTTATTCAGCCTCACCCTAAAACGAATGGAAGCTTTGAACAGGGATTGAATGGACCCGCTCTAGTATTGAATGGGGAATGGACCACTTTGGAAGCTGTTGCCGCTGCTGATATCGTCATTTGCCACCAATCCACGGTCGCCTTTCAGGCGCTCGCGGCAGGAAAAGCAGTTTTGAACGTCATTCCCGATTCTCAAAGATATGACAGCCTCCCTTTACAAAAAGGATTGGCGAAAAGAGTGAGCCAGGCGGAAGAGTTGACTCCGCTTTTAGAAAAAGCAGAGTCAACCAGCGATAGATTTTATGATCTGATGGAAATCCCTGAAAACAGCGTAGACCTGACCGTTTCCCTACTTCTAGAGGCTTTGTTTAGCCGCAAAGATTAATGGCAATCGCATCCGTGACATTCGCCTGAAGAGTTTTCTTCCATCATCATTTCGCTTGCGATCTCAATCAAGATCCCATTAAAGTCCCGCACATAAGCTACGGTTTGCCCCCAGGGTTTTTCTTCTGGGGAAGCAATCAGCTCCGCTCCTGCTTTGATAGCCCGAGATAAGGCGCGGTGTACATCTCTTGAAATGAATGCGATCTCGCATCCGGGAAGCTCTTTTTTAGAAACAGGGGAAAAACCGTTGGGCAAGTTTTGTTTAGCCAAATCCAGCGAAGCAAAACCAAGGGCCGTGCTCCCTGTTTCGAGCTGGCCATATTGCCCTGTGGGATCGATAAAAGCTTTTTCCATTCCGAAAGCTTTCTCAAAAAAAGCGATCGTTTTTTCGACATCTTGAACGTAATAGATGATATTTCCTAATCGATTCATATTTTTCCTTTGAGGTGAATGAGATAGATTCTTACTCCGGGAATCGCAATGAACCGTCTCTATAATTCCCAACATGCTCTTTAAAAATTTTGAACAATCCTTGGTTCCCAAAATTATTAGCAATTAAAATGCCCTTCATTTTAGTGTCAGGTTCGTCTGAAGCATGCTTTACAGCTGCAATCCAATCCCGGTTTGTTAATAAACACAATTTATTTTCTTCTTTTGCTCTTTGTCTTTTACTCACAGCTGGAGCAACACGAGAGGAAGCCTCGATAATTTCTTCTTTTGGTTCAGGGTCAACTAAAAGAGATCGGTGCGGGGCAGATTCATTTTTAAAGGGAGAGATTTTTTTCGAAGGCTCTGGGAAAAATGGGGAAAGATCCTCAACAAAAGAGGCTTCGGGGGCTGGTTCGGACTGTGTTTGGAAATCGAGCAAGGAAAATTGGGCTTCCGAAGCGGAATCGAACGTCGGAGAGGCAGCACGAAACGTTCTCTCTTGGATCGGAGATTTAGGAGAAGAAGGTCTTTCTTCTTCTGGAGCGGGACGTCTAACAGGAGATTGCACTGGAAGTAAGCGTGTCATTTTTATACCTAATGATAAATAATTTGAGCTATAATAAGGTATTGTACTTAATTTGAGCAAGGAATTGTCTTTTAGTTTCGAGTTGTTTGAAACGGTCTGAGTCTACATAAATAACTTTGATACAAAACGATTTTTTTGCTAAAGTGGGGGCGCATGAAAAAAAATACTGTTTTTCTTTGCGCCTTTTTTGTTTTTGCCGGATTGAACTTTCCGCTTCATGGGATGAGTTCTTCCCGGCCGTCTGTTGAAGTCCTTTCGATAGAAAATATCGGGGTCAGGACTTTGAAATTCTTCGATGAAAAGAGAAACCGTCCTGTCATTGTCGAACTTTGGTATCCAACAGATCAAAATGAGCTTGTTGAGACGCAGGAAGAAAGCGTCTGGGTGCATCCAAAAGAAATTAGAGATAGCTCTCTGTCCGACCAAAAAAATCAATACCCTCTAATTATGATGTCTCATGGCCATCGGGGGGATCGCCGCGAGAGAACTTGGCTTGCGGAACATTTGGCCAAGAAAGGTTTTACCGTCGCGGCCGTCGAACATTTCGGAAATACATTCAGCAATTACAATCCCCTGATCAGCATCCGTTTTTGGGAAAGACCGTTGGATATTTCATATGCCCTTGATTGCTTGCTTGAAGATCCATTTTTAAAAGGGAGGATCCAAACTTCAAAGGTAGGTTTTATTGGATATTCTTTAGGGGGGATGACAGGATTGGCCTTAGGGGGCGCCATAGCTCAAAACGTCAAAGAAACTATAATTCGGCAGCAAGCCCAAAATAAAGAAGTGACTTCTGAAATCGTAGAGCAGATTGATTTCGCGCCTGCAGGAAGAAATTTTGTCGAGCCTCGGATCAAGGCAATGCTGCTGATTTGTCCTGCCATTTTTGTATACCCTGCCAAGACTCTCAAGCAAATTAAAGTTCCGACAGCCCTAGTAGCCTCTGTTGACGATGAGGTATTGCCTCACAAGGAACACGCTCTTCAAATCATCCGGCATCTGGGTCCTATCAAATGCCAAATGATGAAAAAACAGACTTCTCATTACACCTTTTTAAATCGCGTATCGGATTTGGGCAAAAGGGTGCTTCATAAAAATGCGCAAACCGACCCGCTCGGATGCGACCGTCTCTCGATCCATAATGAAGTGGGAGCTTTTGCGGTCAAATTTTTCTGCGAACGATTCAAGTAGATTGAATCGCGGGACCGTTGAGCGTTATCTTGAATTTTCAGCAATAACAGGACATGCAAGATCACAAGGGGCAGGATTTGCAGGAAAAATAATGTAGCATCCTTCCTATTTTGTTTGGAAATTTATAAACTATACCCGCGGGATTTTTGTCCCGCGGATTATCCGATGATTTAAAACAAGTAAGGAATGATTTTGTAAGGAACTTTTTTGCAATAAAGGTTCCA
>Ga0075370_10000757_pt1 | contig 12927 bp, 12 predicted proteins | sample EndMethybrTD3035_FD_71398 | JGI IMG/M metagenome (GOLD analysis project Ga0075370, IMG submission 71398) | Populus endosphere microbial communities from Tennessee, USA - Endosphere MetaG P. TD hybrid TD303-5 | ecosystem: Host-associated > Plants > Roots > Endosphere | place: USA: Tennessee... | reverse complement strand
GATCTCGCCCGGGGCGCGTCGGAGAACAAGACGTGGCAGACGATGCTGCTGCCGCCGTAGCTCAGTCGGAGACTATGGACAGCGCGCCCGACGGGCACATCCTGACCGCGTTGCGGACGACCTTCTCCTCGTCGACAGACACCCGATCGGACGCGAGCACGACGATGCCGTCGTCGTCCTGATCGAATGTCTTGTCGGCCGTCATCACGCAAACCCCTGCGCCCATGCAGATCTCGCGGTCACCCGCGACCCTCATCGGGTGAAGGCCTGCAGGGTCAGGGCGGAGTTCATGAAGTCGCGGAAGTACAGCCAGCGACCGGCGCGCAGCGTGATGATGTGCGCGAACTCCGATTCCCACTCGTAGCCCGTGTCGAGGCGCCGGAACCGTTGGCGGCCCCACGACGCCAGGTCGTCGCCCTGGGGGATGAACTTCCACGCCTCCATCTCGGTGATGGCGATCGACTCACCAACGCGCGTGAAGAACGTCACCGCCTCGTCGAAGCCGCGGTAGTCACCCGCGTAGGGAATGCCTTCGGTGCCGTAGTAGGTGATGCGCACGTCGGGATCGAGCAGATCCAGTGCGGATTGGAGATCGCCGGCGGGCACCGCGGCGTAGATGGCCTTCGTCGCCGCGATGTTGGCTGCCTCGTCGGGGGTCATGAGAGGTGAAGGGGCAGGCGGACATAAGCGTGGGTCAGCAAACTGGCGGTCTGCTTGGTTCCCGGATCGTCGGTGAGCGTGATCGTCTGATGCCGATCGAGGACCGCGTTAACCACGGCCACCACTTCCAGGCGAGCCAGTGACGCGCCGAGGCAGAAGTGCAGGCCGTGCCCCATCGACAGCTGCTGGCGGATGTTGGGCCGGTCGATGTCGAGCGTGTCGGGGTCCGCGAACACGTCCGGGTCACGATTGGCGGAGCCGAAAAACAGTGCCACCCAATCGCCTTTGCGAATCAGCTTGCCGCCGACCTCGACATCGCGAGTGGCGATGCGGAACAGCCGCTGTGGTGGTCCGTCGACACGCATGGCCTCTTCGACGAAGACGTTGACCAGACTGCGGTCGGCACGCATCCGCTCGGTGGTCTCGGGTTCGCGCGCCATCGCGTGCAGCAGATTGCCGATCAGGAACGTGGTGGTCTCGCTGCCCGCGACGACCAGCGTCACGCAGAACCGGACGATCTCCTCGGGGGTCAGCCGTTGGCCGTCGACCGCGGCGCGCAGCAGCGCCGAGATGAGATCCTCGGCGTCCTCGACATCGTCGGTCGGGGTGCGCTCCGCCAGCCGGGCGGTGTGCTCGGCGAGCCTCGTCGCGAAGGTCGTCACCATCTCCTCATTGCTTGCGATCCGCTCCTCGGGTGTGAGCGACGACGAGAGCATGAACGCGTTGGCCCACTTCTTGAATCGGACGTGATCGCCATCGGGCAGGCCCAGCAGCCGCACCATCGCGCGGGTGGGAATCTCGGCGGCGAACTCCATCACCTCGACGTCGCCGGAGCCGAGGTCGTCGAGCAGGTGTGGCACCAGCTCGTTCAGCCAGCCCTCGAGGCGCTTGACCCGGCGCGGTGAGAACGCCTGGCTGACCAGTTTCCGTTCGACTTCGTGGGTGGGCGGGTCGGTGTTGACCAGCATGAGGCTCGGCGCCGACGACGCCTCCTGCAGCGGATCCCGCGAGGAGAAGGTCGCACTGTCCCGCGCCGCCTCGAAGATCTGGTCGTAGCGGAACAGCGCCCACGCCGTGACGGGCTCGTCGGCGCCTGGGATGGTTCCCGGCGGCCAGTCGCGGTAACCGGGGACCGGTGAGAGCGCCCGGAGCTGCTCGTACAGCGGATACGGGTTGGCGATGCCCTGGGGAGTGGTGAGCAGATCGAGGGCCGAGACGGTCGTTGATGACATGCAAATAGCCTGTGTCAGCCACCCGGGCAAATCGATCCCCCGTTGGGGAGGACTCGTACCCCCTTCCGGGGTGAATTGACGGTTCCGACCGCATCCGAACTTCGTTCGGAGGACAGTCTTGATGGTGAGCGTTGTGAGCGAGACGTCCGATACGCCCGCGATCGGCACCCTGTCAGACGGTAACCACCCGGGCTGGGCGTCGCGCCCTGCCAAGGACACCGACGCAGCCCGCCGCTACCGCGAAGCGTTTGCCGATTGCGAGATCGACCCCTCCGAGGACCCGATGGCGGTGGTGGCCGAGGCGGTCGACGCGAAGGCGACGGTGGTGCGCAACGCATTGGAAGGGCTCGGCGACGAGAACGCGCTCAATGCCCTTGATTCACTGCTCGATCTGGCCTCGCTCGAACGTGAGCTGATCGAGGACGGTGCGCGGCGCCGCACGTTCGCGCTCCTTGCCGTGCAGGAGGCACTGAGCAAGCTGCGTGTCGTCGACGACGTCGCGACGATCGTCGATCGCGCGCCGCGCGAACTCGTCGAGTCGTGCGGCTTCGACCGCGCCGTGCTCTTTCGCGTCCACGAGGGCCGAATGGTCATGGAGGCAGCCTATTTCGGCGAGGACACCGAGGGCGCGGAGAAGATGGTCGCCTTCGCACAATCGGTGGCGCCGCCCCTGAACCACATGCTGCTCGAAACCCAGATGATCCGTCGCCGCGCGCCGGCGATCGTGCGCGACGCCCGTAACGATCCGCGCGTCAACCGCCCGATCATCGACTTCTCCCTGACGCACGCGTACGTCGCGGCACCGGTGATGCCGACGGGCAAGGTGATCGGCTTCCTGCACGCCGACCGGCTCTACTCGGGCCGCATCGTCGACGAAATCGACCGCGACACGGTGTGGGCGTTCGCGGAGGGGTTCGGATACGCCTACGAACGCACGGTTCTCCTCGAACGCATGCGCCGCCAGCGCGCAGAGGTCCGCCGCGCCTTGGCTTCGGCCGACGAGGCCGCCCGCGCGCTGCAGGACGCCGATCTGGACCTCGCCAAGATCGAACCGGTCGAACGCAGTCCGGCGGCACAGTCGCTGGCCGAGGTGCAGACGCGCGTCATGGCGATCCTGACCCGTCGCGAGATCGAGGTCCTTCGCCTGATGGCGGCCGGTCGTACCAACCAGCAGATCGCCGATGAACTCGTGATCTCGGCGGGCACGGTGAAGTCTCACGTCAAGCGGGTGCTGCGAAAGTTGCACGCCACCAACCGCGCCGAGGCGGCCTCGGCGTACGTGCGGCTGGCGAGTGTGCCGAGCGTGGGCTAGCGGGGTTCCATTCCGGCCGCGCGGTACGCGGCGTCGACGTAGGCCATGTTCTCCACCGCGTCGGAGTTGTTCAGCGGCAACGGAGCGCCGTGCAGGACGTGGTCGGCGAACGCCTCGAGCTGGTAGGTGTATGACGTACGGGTACCCAGATGTTCGACGGTGCTGCCCGCGGGCGTCGTGATGGTGACTCGGTCGTCGCCGCTGGGCTTGATGAAGTCGTGCACCAGGACATCTCCGGTGGTGCCGACGATCCGAAGCGTGTGGACGTGGTCATCGGCGACCATCGAGTTGGCACTCAACCCCGTTGCGCCGCTGGGAAAGGCGAGCTCGACATCGCACCACGCGTCGACGCCGGGGCTCTGCTCCTCGGCTTGTGCTCGTACGATCGACGGCTGACCAAGCTGCCGCATGACATGTAGTCCGTAGCAGCCGAGGTCCATCAGTGCGCCGCCGGCCAAGTCGAGTGACCACCTTGGATCGCTGTCACCCGGGTCGGGCATGGCCATGCGCACCTCGACATGGGTGATGTCACCCAAGGTGCCGTCACCCGCCAGCTCCAGCGCGCGGCGCGTCACCGGGTGGTAGAGGTAGTGAAACCCTTCCACCACAGCGACTCCCGCGGCGTCGGCGGCCTCCGCGACACGCATCGCCTCAGACCGGTTGCGGGCGAACGGTTTCTCGGTGAGCACCGGCTTTCCCGCTGCTACCGCGGCGAGGTTCCACGGTGCGTGCAGCGAGTTCGCCAGTGGGTTGTAGATCACGTCGACTTCGGGGTCGTTGATCACATCCTGGTACGAGGCCAGCGCGCGTTCCACCCCGTACTTCTCGGCGAATGCCCGCGCGCGCTGCGGATCACGTGCCGCCACAGCGACCAGTCGGTGGCCCAGGTCGTTGGCGGGCCCGACGATCGCCGATTCGGCGATGCGGGAGGCCCCGAGCACGCCGATGCGCAGGCTCATGGCTTGACGCTCACACCGTCACGCGGTCGCACACTTCGTGCATGAACGCCACACTGGTCCGCACGTCGCGCACGGGCCCCTCGTCGGTGGGCTCGCCATCGAGGATCGTGTCCTGCTCCATGACGAACCAGCCGTCGAATCCATTGGCGCGCAGTGCTGTCACGATGCCCGCGATATCGACGTCACCCGCGCCCAACGGTGTGTACATCCCGGCGCGCACCGCCTCGGTGTAGGTGAGTTCGCCGGCCTGCACGCGCGCGGCGAGCGCCGCGTCGACGTCCTTGAGATGCGCGTGTGCGACTCGGTCGGGCACCTGCAGCGTCAGCGCGAGCGGATCCGTCCCGCCGATCAGCAGATGGCCGGTGTCCAGACAGAGCTTGATGTTCGCGCCGTGCAGCACACGGTCCACATCGCTTCGGGTCTCGACCATTGTCCCGACGTGCGGGTGCAACACCGCGAGCACACCGCGGTCGGCCGCCGCGGCGGCGAGCCGGTCGAGATTGGCCAGCAGCGTGGCCCATTGCCTGTCGTCCAGCGTCGGCCGCGAGTCGTACCCGTCGGCGCCCGTCGCGGCCGCGAGCACGAGCACATCGCCCTGAGATGTGATCACTGCGTCGAGTGGACCTTCGATATCGGCCAGCGGGTCGTGGTCGGTGTCATGGAGGACCACCGGCACGAAGATGCCGACACAGCGCAGACCGTTCGATCCGAGTGTGGCGGTCAGCTCCTCGGGGTCGGACGGCAGGAAGCCGTCGGGTCCCAATTCGGTCGCAGTCAAACCGACTTCGCGCATCTCGGCGAGCACCTGTTCGGCGCTGAGTTGATGACCCCAACCGGGCACCTCACACACGCCCCATGAGATCGGAGCGCCCGCGATCTTCAGGGTGCTCACTGTGACCTCAACTCCTTGATGCTCACCGGCACACCGCGCCGCAACGACTCCGTCGCGGCTTCGGCCAGCCACGCGACCTCGACCGCGTCGGCCACCGTGCAGGCCGGGGCGGCATCTCCCTTGACCACATCGACGAACGCGCCGAGTTCCGCGCGGAACGCCTCGGTGAAGCGGTCCATGAAGAAGTGATGCGCCGGTCCCTCGGGAAAGCTGTTGCCGGGATCGACATTCCGCACGGGCACACCCTGATCCCAGCCGGCCACCACCGTGTCGTGGAACCCGTGCACCTCGAGGCGGCAGTCGTAGCCGTGGGCGTTGTAGCGCGCCGCCGACACCACTCCGAGCGTGCCTCCCTCGAAAGTGACGACGACCGCGGCGGTGTCGACATCGCCGAACTCGGCGAACTTCGGGTCGCCCTGGACGCTGCCGGTGGCGTAGACCTCGACGGCCTGCTGCCCGGTGATCCAGCGAATCACGTCGAAATCGTGCACCGCGCAGTCGCGGAAGATGCCACCCGAACCCGCGATGTACTCCATCGGCGGAGGAGCCGGGTCCATCGTCGTGCTGCGTACGGTGTGCAGGGCGCCCAGTGAGCCGTCGTCGACCGCGCGCTTGGCTGCCGCGAACGCCGCGTCGAACCGCCGCTGATAACCCACCTGCACCGGCACGCCGGAACGGGCGATCACCTCGGCGATCCGTGCGCTCTCTGCCGCCGTCGACGCGATCGGCTTCTCGCAGAACGTGGGCAGCCCACGCTCGACCGCTGCCAGCGTCAGCTCGGCGTGCGCGGGTGTCGCGGCGGAGACGACGACCCCGTCCACACCGGACGCCAGCAGCGCCTCGACCGAATCAACCGGCTTCGCACCGTGTTTGGCCGCGACGGCCGCGACGACGTCGGGCCGCTCGTCGGTGACCACCAGTCCGTCGATGCTGTCCAGCCCCGAGAGGGTGTCGGTGTGGAATGCGCCGATCCGGCCCAATCCGATTACGCCGAGGGTGGTCATGGAATTCTCCGTTCTTCTTGGGCGCGCAGTACGACGTCGAGTTCGTCCACGCTGAGGTCTGCGTCGAGCGCCGCCAGCACCGAGTCGACCTGACTGGGTGGGGCGAGGCTGCCGATGGGTTGGTCACTGTCGAGGTTGGTGGGAAACGCGTAGCCCTCCGCGGTGGCGACCACCGCGTTGTGGAGGTCGCGCTGCAGGTGACCGGCTGCCTTCATCGCCAGCAGCGCGGGATAGATCGCAAGGACCATCGCCGTGCGGTTCAGCGCCTCCATCGCCCGGCCGAACGGCGAGGACACCTGCAGCAGATTCGCGATCCGGCGAACGTCGCTCGAAAAATTCGATCCCGCACCGTGATACAGCGCCGGGTTGAAGAACACCGCATCGCCCTTGTTGAGCGGCAGCTGTACGTGATGATCGGCGAAGAGCTCGATGAACTCGGGCCGATTGAACGCGATGTAGCCGCCGGCGAACTGTTGCGAATAAGGCAGCAGCATCGTGGGGCCACTGTCCACCGGCATGTCGCAATGGGCCACCGCACCCTGCAGCGTGAGCACCGGTGAGGTGCGGTGCACATGCGCCGGGTACTGCGATAGATGCTCGTCGGGCACGAAACCGAGGTGGTAGTCACGGTGCGGAACCTGCTGTGTTCCGCCGGGGTTCACGACGTTGACCTGAGAGGTGACCTGATAGCGCGGGCCCAACCAGGCCTGGCAGACGAGGGCCAGCGTGTCGTTCGCGTAGTACTCGGCGAAGACGTCCGGTGCGTGCAGCGCGAGCTTCTGGGCGGCGTTCCAGATCCGGTCGTTGGCGCCGGGCTTGCCGAAGTGGTCGCCGGCCGCTGTGCCCGCGTCGCGTTGGGCGTCGATGATCGAGAAGAAGCCCTCATTCGCGCGGTCGACGATCTCGGGGGAGAAGGCGTCGGTGAAAACCACGACACCGGGCCCGTCGGCGAGCGCGCGGATCAACTCCGATTGCAGCTCCCGCCGGTCCGCGCGTGCCGCCGCGGCCGCCGAGTACACCAGCACGTTGTTTCGCACGTCGCTGGCGTTCGGATAGTCGGCGCGTTCGGTGTCGCGCAGCACCTGGGCGCGGAAGTCGTCGAGCCGGCATTCGGACTCGTCGATCCACGGCGTGAATGTCGTCCTCACTGGTGCGGCCATGGCAGCTAGTCTTGCTGTGACAGCCGCCGCAATCAACGCCAAGAACCCATCAAAAAGACCTCAAGGAATTCGATGGCGCACCGGTACAAGGTCCGCGAGATCGCCCAGCAGTCCGGGTTGAGCGAGGCGACGGTCGATCGCGTCCTCAATGAACGGCCCGGCGTCCGCGCGAACACCAGGGCCGAGGTGGAGCAGGCGATCGCGGACCTCGACAAGCAGCGGGCCCAGTTGCGCCTCAACGGCCGCCGCTACCTCATCGACGTCGTCATGCAGACGCCTGAGCGGTTCTCGGACGCGTTCCGCGCCGCCATCGAGGCCGAACTACCCGCCTTCGCGCCCGCCATGTTGCGGGCGCGGTTCCATCTGTGGGAGTCCGGGTCGACGGAACAGATGGTCGAGGCGCTGAGCCGCATCCGGGGCAGTCACGGCGTCGTGCTCAAGGCACAAGACGACCCCGAAGTGGCCGAGGCCGTCGACCGGCTGGTCGAAAGCGGGGTCCCGGTGGTGACGTATGCGACCGACGTCCCCGCGAGCGCGCGGTGCGCCTATGTGGGCATCGACAATCACGGGGCAGGCGTCACAGCCGCCTATCTGATGAGGGAGTGGCTGGGAACGGCGCCGTCGGACGTCCTCATCACGCTGAGCCGCGCGGTGTTCCGCGGCGAGGGTGAGCGTGAGGTCGGCTTCCGCTCGGCGATGCGCGGCACCGGCCGAACGATCGTGGAAGTCAGCGACAGCGACGGGCTGGACTCGACCAACGAGCGTTTGGTCCTCGAGGCGCTCGAGCGCCATCCAGACGTCGGGGCCGTGTACTCGGTCGGGGGAGGCAACACCGCCACGATCGCGGCGTTCGAGCGATTGGGACGGCGGTGCAGGGTTTTCGTTGCCCACGATCTCGACGCCGACAACAGGAAGCTCCTGCGTGACGGCCGAATCTCGGTCGTCCTGCACAACGATCTGCGCGCCGACGCGCGCCTGGCGATGCGACTGATACTTCAGCAGCAGGGCGCGTTGCCGGTCGAGCCGGCGCGGCCGGTGCCCATCCAAGTCATCACGCCCTACAACCTGCCGCCGTAGACGGCTGGTCAGTGCTAGCAACCCGCTACTGATCGGTAGCAATTTCCTTATTAATGACACTGAGTGCCACGTGACGCAAAACACATTTTTGTCTCACGGCGGGCATCAGCACAGGCACTGAGCTGCGCGTTCGATAAGTGGTCACCTGTGCGTATCCCGCGAGTCGCGTGAAGGGCTGCCTAAGAGAAGTGCAATAATCGGTACTGCCAGTGACATCAAATTTCTGTGGACGTCCAACGATGGCGCGTCGCTTCGACCGCGACTCCGAGGATGTTCGCCGGAACGGCTTGACTCAGGACGGAAGGCGGTCGCAGTGGGGGCCAACGGCAACGGGGCCAACCCGGGTAACGAGGCAGGCGGCGGCTCCGCAGGCTCGGCGCCGGTGAGGCAGAAGCTCGAAAAGGTCGTCATTCGCTTCGCCGGCGACTCCGGTGACGGTATGCAGTTGACCGGTGACCGGTTCACGTCTGAGGCCGCCCTCTTCGGCAATGACCTTGCGACACAACCGAATTACCCCGCTGAGATCCGCGCACCACAGGGGACGCTGCCCGGTGTCTCGTCGTTCCAGATCCAGATCGCCGACTACGACATCCTCACCGCGGGCGACCGTCCCGACGTCCTCGTCGCGATGAACCCCGCCGCGCTGATGGCCAACGTTTCCGACCTGCCCCGCGGCGGACTGATCATCGCCAACTCGGACGAATTCACCAAGCGCAACCTCGCGAAGGTCGGCTACGAAGGCAACCCGCTGGAGACGGACGAGCTCTCCGACTACGTCGTGCAGGCCGTCCCGATGACCACCCTCACGCTGGGCGCGGTCGAGGAGATCGGCGCGACGAAGAAAGACGGACAGCGCGCCAAGAACATGTTCGCCCTGGGCCTGTTGTCGTGGATGTACGGCCGCGAACTCGAGCACAGCGAGGCGTTCATCCGCGAGAAGTTCGCCCGCAAGCCAGATATCGCTGAGGCCAACGTGCTGGCGCTCAAGGCCGGCTGGAACTACGGCGAGACCACCGAGGCCTTCGCGGGCAGCGTCTACGAGGTCTCCCCGGCCAAGCTCAAGAGCGGAGAGTACCGCCAGATCTCGGGCAACACCGCGCTGGCGTACGGCATCGTCACGGCGGGCCATCTGAGCGATCTGCAGGTCGTGCTCGGCACGTACCCCATCACCCCGGCGTCGGACATCCTGCACGAACTGTCCAAGCACAAGAACTTCAACGTGCTGACCTTCCAGGCCGAGGACGAGATCGCGGGCATCGGTGCGGCGATCGGCGCGTCGTACGGCGGTGCACTGGGCGTCACCAGCACCTCTGGGCCCGGTATCTCCCTCAAGTCGGAGGCCATGGGCCTCGCCGTGATGACCGAGCTGCCGCTGATCGTCATCGACGTGCAGCGTGGCGGCCCGTCGACCGGCCTTCCGACCAAGACCGAGCAGGCCGACCTGCTGCAGGTCCTGTTCGGGCGCAACGGAGAGTCCCCGGTCGCGGTGCTCGCGCCGCGGTCGCCGTCGGACTGCTTCGATGTCGCGGTCGAGGCCGTGCGCATCGCGATCAACTACCACACGCCGGTCGTCATCCTGTCCGACGGCGCGATCGCGAACGGCTCTGAGCCATGGCAGATTCCGGACGTCAGCTCCTACGAGAAGATCGAGCACACCTTCGCGAAAACCGGTGAGCCGTTCCAGCCGTACGCACGCGATCCCGAGACGCTCGCGCGGCAGTTCGCGGTTCCGGGCACCCCGGGCCTCGAACACCGCATCGGCGGGCTGGAAGCGGCCAACGGCTCGGGCAACATCTCATACGAGCCCAAAAACCACGACCTCATGGTGCGTCTGCGCCAGGCCAAGGTCGACGGCATCAGCGTGCCCGACCTCGAGGTCGACGATCCGACAGGTGATGCCGAGCTGCTGATGCTCGGGTGGGGCAGCAGCTACGGCCCCATTGGCGAGGCGTGCCGCCGTGCGCGGCGCAACGGCATCAAGGTGGCCCAGGCGCACCTGCGCAACCTCAACCCCTTCCCCGCCAACCTCGGTGAGGTGCTGCGGCGCTATCCCAACGTGGTGTTGCCGGAGATGAACCTCGGCCAGCTGGCACTGCTGCTGCGCGGCAGGTACCTGGTCGACGTTCAGTCCGTGACCAAGGTGGAAGGTATGGCATTCCTCGCCGAAGAGGTTGAGGGAATCATCGACTCTGCGCTCGACGGAACGTTGGGCGACAAGGAATCTGACAAGGCCAAGTTTGCGCGGCTGGCGGCAGCCACCATCGAAGCCGATGCAAATGGTGTGGGAGCGATCGCATGACCGACCTGATTGGTGCAGATCTCGGGCTGACGACTGGGACCGGCCTGGTTCCGACGACAGACGAACCGCAGAAGGGCAAGGACTTCACCAGCGACCAAGAGGTCCGCTGGTGCCCCGGTTGCGGTGACTACGTCATCCTCAACACCATCCGCAACTTCCTGCCCGAGCTCGGGCTGCGACGCGAGAACATCGCGTTCGTCAGCGGTATCGGCTGCTCGAGCCGTTTCCCGTATTACCTGCAGACCTACGGCTTCCACTCGATCCACGGCCGCGCGCCGACGATCGCGACGGGTTTGGCGCTGGCTCGCCAAGACCTGTCGGTGTGGGTCGTCACCGGTGACGGCGACGCGCTGTCGATCGGCGGCAACCACCTGATCCATGCGCTGCGACGCAACGTCAATCTGACGATCCTGCTGTTCAACAACCGGATTTACGGCCTCACCAAGGGGCAGTACTCGCCCACATCGGAGACGGGCAAGGTCACCAAGTCCACCCCGATGGGCTCGCTGGACTACCCGTTCAACCCGGTGTCGCTGGCCCTGGGCGCCGAGGCGACGTTCGTCGGCCGCGCGCTGGACTCCGACCGCAAGGGCCTGAGCGAGGTCCTTCGCGGCGCCGCCGAGCACCGTGGAGCGGCGCTCGTCGAGATCATGCAGGACTGCCCGATCTTCAACGACGGCTCATTCGACGCGCTGCGCAAGGAAGGCGCCGAGGAGCGGCTCATCAACCTGAGCCACGGAGAGCCGATCACCTTCGGCGCAGACGGCGAATACTGCGTCGTCAAGTCGGGTTACGGCCTCGAGGTCGCCAAGACCGCCGATGTGTCGGCCGACGAGATCGTCGTCCATGACGCGCAGCTGGAGGATCCGGCGTACGCGTTCGCGCTGTCGCGGCTGTCCGAGCAGAACCTCGACCACATGGTCATGGGCATCTTCCGGAAGGTCAGCAAGCCGACCTACGACGACGCCGCGCGGCAGCAGGTCGCGTCCGCGCGCGATGCCAAGCCACACGACACGGCCGCGTTGCAGTCGCTGCTCCGGGGCAAGGACACCTGGACCGTCGACTAATCTCGTGGGCGTGACGTCCCCCGTGCCTCTTGCAGCAGTCATCTTGGCCGGCGGGGCATCCCGCCGGATGGGCCGCGACAAGGCCACCGTCGTGTTCGATGGCTCGACCCTGGTCGAACGGACGGTGACCGCCGTCAGCCCACGGTGTGCGCCCGTATTCGTCGTCGCCGCCCCGGGTCAGGCGCTACCGGCACTGGACGCGCACATCCTGCGGGACGACATTCGCGGCGTCGGACCACTTCTGGCGACCAGCCGCGGGCTGCGTGCCGCCGCCGAAGCCGGCCTCGAGCTCGCCTTCGTCTGCGCCGTCGACATGCCCCTGCTCTCGGCAGACCTGATCGACGAACTCGTCGGTCCGGCCGTTCGCCTCGGCGCCGACGTGGTGCTCCCGTGGGACGGCCGCTCGCACTACCTGGCCGGCATCTACCGCACCAGCCTGCATGAACGGATTTCCGAACTCGTCGAGGCGGGGGAGCGCAGCATGCGCGCCCTGGTCGAGAGCGTCGACACGCAGCGGGTGGTCATGCCCGAACAGGCGTCGCTCACCAACGTCAACACCGCTGAGGAGCTGCGGGAGACGGCGTCCTCGCGAATCGCTTAGCAAATTCGCAAATTCAGTACCTTTCAATTCGCTGCCCAACGGTGCTAATTCGGTGCACCGAATTGTGGCGAAGTTTCTTCGTGATATGAGGCCGCTGCCTCGGTGGCGCCTGGTCGGCTAGGCTCACCGAGTCATGTTCGTCGTAAGACGATGATTGTTGTCCGACAGTGACTTTCGAACTCATCGCATTGTGGTATGCACCAATTCGACGACGAAACAGGCACGAATTTCGTTCTGGGTCAGTGCCGAGAGGTGTAATGAGCCTCGATCTGCCCCCGTTTAGCGTCCGTGGTTCTCGGCGAACACCAGGTTCGCGCTCACGAAGCAAGCGATCCGTCGTTTGCTCGTAGGGAGTTACCTCGGAATTAACTGTGAGTCAACGTATTTGATGAGATGGCAATCTGTGCGCTGCTCTGTGTGCCAATGTTTGAAGATGGACGTCTACGTCAATGCGACGGGTGAGAAGTCAAGTGGCACAGCGATATAGCGAGTTCCGCTGCAGTTCTGCAGTATCGCTGCTACCAGCGAACCGAATCGTCCGAATTGGCGACTGCCAGCGACTTCTCAACTTGCACTGAATATTTCGCTACAAGACCGGTATCGCGAACGCACGTCATGGTGGTGTGCTGGGTCACAAAATTGTAGTGAGATAGCTCACGGCGAC
>Ga0075370_10000756_pt1 | contig 12930 bp, 10 predicted proteins | sample EndMethybrTD3035_FD_71398 | JGI IMG/M metagenome (GOLD analysis project Ga0075370, IMG submission 71398) | Populus endosphere microbial communities from Tennessee, USA - Endosphere MetaG P. TD hybrid TD303-5 | ecosystem: Host-associated > Plants > Roots > Endosphere | place: USA: Tennessee... | reverse complement strand
ACTTCCAGTGTGCCGGGCACATCGGCGCGCAGCACGTGGCGTACTGGACCGAGTCGTTCGATGCCGACCTCGCGCGAGCGGCCGCGGCCGGCTTCGAGGTGTGCATGAGCGGCGAGGTCGGCGCGAACGGCCGCTTCGTCTATTTCGAGGACCGCAGCCGCGCGCAGCAGCCCGGTGCGGTGATCGAACTCTCCGAAGTGGCGGGGCCGAAGGGGCGGCTGTTCAAGCTGATCCGCGAGGCCGCGCAGGGCTGGGACGGCTCGGAGCCGGTGCGGCCGTTTCCCGACCTGGACACGCTGTGAACGCGCGCTGTGAACACGCGCTGAGCGCGCGCTGTGAACACGCGCTGAGCGCGCGATGAGCACGCTGCAGGCCACCTACCTGATCGAGACGCCGCTCGACCCGCGCAGCGTGGCCGAGGTGCTGGCCGGCGAGCAAAGCAGCGGCACCTTCGTTCGCGTCGCCGGCGAGAGCGATGCGCTGCGCGCGCGCAGCCGCGCGAGTGTCGACGAGGTGGTCGAGCTCAAACCGCGGGGTGCGCCGAGCCTGCCGAACGCGCTGCTCGAACGGCGCGGCCATGTGGGCGTGCAAGCCGGCCCGTGGCGGCGCGCGCGCATCAAGGTCTCGTTCCCGATCGCGAACATCGGCAACAACCTGCCGACGCTCGCGGCCACGCTCGCCGGCAATCTTTACGACCTCGGCGAGACGAGCGGCGTGCGGCTCGAACACGTCGCGATCCCGCCCGCGTTCCGTTCGCGCTTCGAGCGGCCGCGCCACGGCGTCGCGGGCACGCGCATGCTCGCCGGCGTCGAGCGCGGGCCGTTGATCGGCACGATCATCAAGCCCAACGTCGGCCTGAGCAGCGAGGAGACCGGCGCGCTCGTCGCGCAGCTGTGCGAGGCCGGCGTCGACTTCATCAAGGACGACGAGTGCTGCGGCAACCCCGAGCATGCGCCGACGGACGAGCGCATCAAGGCCGTGATGCGCGAGGTGCGGCGCTGGCGCGAGCGCAGCGGCAAGCACGTGATGGTCGCGTTCAACATCAGCGACGAGCACGACGCGATGCTGCGCCACGCCGAGCTGGTGCAGGCGGAGGGCGGCTCGTGCGTGATGGTCAGCCTGAACTGGGTCGGCTTCTCGTCGGTGCAGGCGTTGCGCCGGCGCAGCCCGCTCGCGCTGCATGCGCATCGCAACGGCTTCGGCATGTTCTCGCGGCATCCGGCGCTCGGCATGGACTTCCAGCCGTACCAGCTGCTGTGGCGGCTCGCCGGTGTCGACCACATGCACGTGCATGGACTGCAGGGCAAGTTCTCGCAGCCCGACCGCGAGGTGATCGACTCGGCACACGACTGCCTCGCACCGCTGGCCGACCCGAACGACATCGCGGACCGCGTGATGCCGGCGTTCTCGTCGGGCCAGTGGGCCGGCACGATGCCGGCGACCCTGGACGCGGTGCCCAGCGGCGAGCTGCTGTTCATGGCCGGCGGCGGCATCCTTGCGCACCCGGGCGGGCCACGCGCCGGCGTGGCGAGCCTGCGCCAGGCCTGGCAGGCCGCGCTGTCCGGACAGACGCTTGCCGAGGCGGCGCGCGAGGCGCCCGAGCTGCGCGACGCGCTCGCGTTCTTCGGCAGCAAGCCAGCGTGAAGCTCGTCTTCTACGGCGACGACTTCACCGGTGCGACCGACACGCTCGGCACGTTCGACCGTGCCGGGCTGCGCGTGCTGCTGCTGCCGCGGGTGCCGAGCGTGGCGGAAGTCGAAGCGCTCGGGCCGCTGGATGTCCTCGGAATTGCGGGCGCCGCACGCTCGATGTCGCCCGATGCGATGCGCGCCGAACTGCAGCCGCTCGGCCGCCTGTTCGCCGCGTTGCGCGTGCCGCTGCTGCACTACAAGACCTGCTCCACCTTCGACAGCGCACCGCAGCTCGGGAGCATCGGCCACGCGGTCTCGGTGCTGCGGCCGTTCGCACCGAACCCGCTGGTCGCGATCGTCGCCGGGCAGCCGAACCTCGGGCGCTACTGCCTGTTCGGCAACCTGTTCGCCGCGCTGTGCACTGGCGGCGAGGTCTACCGGCTCGACCGGCATCCGACGATGCGCGAGCACCCCGCCACGCCGATGCATGAAGCCGATCTGCGCGTGCATCTGCGCGCCCAGGGTCTGCCGAACGTCGTGAACGTCGCGTACCCCGCGTACGAGGCGACGGCCGAAGTGCAGCGTGCGCTGCTGCACTCGCTGGTCGACGGCAAGCCCGATGCGCTGCTGTTCGATGTCGGCGCGGGCGCTCACCTCGCCTCGATCGGGCGGCTCGTGTGGCAGGAGGCGCAGCGAGCGCCGCTGCTGGCGGTCGGCCCGAGTGGCGTGGCGCAGGCGCTGCTCGAAGCTTGGCAGGAGGGCGACGCGGCCGCGCACACCCCGGTGGCGGGACGAATCGGGCCGGCGGAGGGACCGGTGTTCGTGCTCGCCGGCAGCCTGTCGCCAGTGACGGCGCGCCAGGTGGCCGCGGCGACTTCGTACGAGCGCATCGCGATCGATCCGGCCCGGTTGATGGCACACGACGCAGACTACGTCGATGCGCTGCTGCAGCGCATCGCCGCGTTACTGCGTGGCGGCCGCCACGTGCTCGCCGCGACCGCGCCGGCCGCCGCGCATGCACAAGCGCTGGACGGCACGACACTCGCCCGCGAATGCGCGGCCCTGCTGGCGCGCCTGTTGCGCGAGCAGCCGCTGAAGCGGGTCGGCATCGCCGGCGGCGACACCTCCAGCCACGCGGTGCGCGCGCTCGGGCTGGACGCGCTGAGCTACCTCGGCGAGCTCGCGCCGGGCGTCGCGGTGTGCCGCGCGCGGGCCGGCGCGCGCGCGCTGGACGGCATCGAGCTGATGCTCAAGGGCGGCCAGGTGGGCGGCGACGATCTCTTCGAGCGCTTGCTGCGAGGCGGTTGACCGCGCGGCTACCGAGCGTTGAAGCGTGCGGCGCCGGCACGGCACTTCGACGAGCTCAGCGCGAACGGGATGCGGGACGCGCAGTGGCATCATCGCCACGTGCCGCTTCGGCACCTGGAGCACCGCATGATCGTCGAGCGCATCTGGACCGGCAACGCCTACCGCAACTACAACTACCTGATCGCCTGCCCCGAGACCGGCGAGGCTCTCGCGATCGACCCGCTCGACCACGAGAAGTGCCTGGCCGCCGCGCTGCGCAAGGGCTGGCGCATCACGCAGATCCTGAACACGCACGAGCACCACGACCACACCGGCGGCAACGCGGCCGTTGTCGCTGCGACCGGCGCGAAGGTGATCGCGCATCACCGGGCCGGGGCGCGCATCGCCGGTGTGGACCGCGGCGTCAAGGCCGGTGACGTGATCAAGGTCGGCAAGACCGTCGAGCTCGAATGCATGGACACGCCGGGCCACACGATGTGCCACATCTGCCTGCGATCGCACACCGACCAGCCGGCGCTGTTCTCGGGCGACACGCTGTTCAACGCGGGCGCCGGCAACTGCCACAACGGCGGCAATCCGGAAGACCTGTACGCCACCTTCGTCGAGCAGCTCGCGAAGCTGCCGCCCGACACGCGTGTGTACCCGGGGCACGACTACATCGAGAACAACCTGCGCTTCACGCTGGCGCGCGAGCCCGACAACGCGGCCGCCGGTGCGCTGCTGCCGCAGGTGACGGCGCACGACCCGGCCGCCGCTCGCGTGACGACGCTGCGCGAAGAGAAGGAGATCAACACCTTCCTGCGCCTGACCAGCCCGAGCCTGATCGCGGCGCTGCGCGCGGAGTTCCCTGATCTGCCCGAACAGCCCGATCCGAAGACCGTGTTCGTGAAGCTGCGCGAGCTGCGCAACAAGTGGTGATGCACCCGCGCCAGCTCGCCAGCGTCAACCCGGGATGACCGGCTCGACGAGCGTGGCCAGCTGCAGCAGCGACTCCTGCCAGCCGAGGTAGCACATCTCGACCGGAATGGCATCGGGCAGGCCCGACTGCGTGATGTCGACATCGGTGCCGCACGAGACGGCACGCAGCACCACCGTGACCTCGATGTCGCCCGCGAGATTGGGGTCGTCGAACTTGTCGGAGTAGCGCAGCCGTTCGTTCGGCACCAGCTCGCGGTACTCGCCGCCGAACGAATGGCCCTGGCCGCTCGAGAAGCTGCTGAACGTCATCCTGAAGCCGCCGCCGACGCGGGCGTCCAGGTGGTGGACCTTGCAGGTGAAGCCGTAGGGCGGCAGCCATTTGGCGAGCGCGTCGGCATCGAGAAACGCGCGGTAGATGCGCTCTGGCGTGGCACGCAGAACGCGATGGAGCTTGACGGTGTTGGGCATGATGAACGATCGCTTGTCGAAGCAGAGGAAGGCCCTCTGACTGTACGACGATCGATCTGGTGGCAAATCGACAACCAGCGGGCGCGCGCAAATGTAAGACGCTTGTTTCGCATTCGGCTCGAGGGCGCGGCCGTTCTGCTTCTAAGATCGCCGCCGTGACGCGCACGACGATCAACCGGCGCAGCCTGCTCGCTTCGTCCGGCTGCACTCTCCTTGGCACGTTGGCGGGCTGTGCGGACTTGCTGCGCGGCCCGGTCTACGACAAGTCGCTCGAGGCCGACGACGCCTCGCGCGCAGCACCGCCGGTCAAGCCGCCCGAGCTGGCCTCGCGCCCCGCGCTGCCGCCGCTGTTCGACGACATCGAGAAGCGCAGCTTCGATTTCTTCTGGGCCACGACCAATCCTGCCAACGGGTTGGCGCCTGACCGCCATCCGAGCCCGTCGCCGGCGAGCGTGGCCGCGGTCGGCTTCGCGCTCAGTGCTTACGTGATCGGCGAAGACCGCGGCTTCATCACGCGCGAGCAGGCGCGCGAGCGCACGCTCGCCACCGTGCGCTTCTTCCGCGATGCGCCCCAGGGGCCGGGCAAGCGCGGGATGAGCGGGCACAAGGGCTTCTTCTATCACTTCCTCGATATGCGCAGCGGCGCCCGTGACGGCCCGAGCGAGCTCTCGACCATCGACACCGCGCTGCTGCTGGCCGGCCTGCTGCATGCGCAGGTCCACTTCGACGGCGAGCATCCGCAGGAGCAGGAGATCCGCGCGGGCGTCGAGGCGATCTACCGGCGCGTCGACTGGAAGTGGGCCCAGGTGCGCGGCCAGCTGATCAGCCTGAGCTGGAGCCCTGAAGAGGGCTTCGCGCCGTACGACTGGGGGGGCTACAACGAGGCGATGCTGGTGGTGCTGCTCGCGCTCGGCTCGCCGACCCATGCGGTCGAGGCGAGCGCGTGGAGCGCGTGGAGCGAGAACTACCGGGCCGTGTGGTCGCGCTTCATGGGCTACGAGTACCTGGGCTTCGCGCCGCTGTTCGGCCACCAGTACTCGCACGTGTGGGTCGACTTTCGCGCGATCCAGGACGCGACGATGCGCCAGCGCGGCATCGACTACTTCGAGAACAGCCGCCGCGCCACCTATGCGCAGCGCGCGTACGCGATCGCCAATCCGAAAGGCTGGATGGACTATGGCGCGAACGTGTGGGGCTTCACCGCCTGCGACGGTCCGGGCTGGCTGCACGACAGCGACCGCCGCGGCCGCGGCCGCTTCTTCCTCGACTACCGCGCGCGCGGCACCGGGCTGACCAGCACGGTCGACGACGGCACGATCGCGCCGACCGCCGCGTTGTCGTCGCTGCCGTTCGCCCCCGAGATCGTGATTCCCGCCGGCGAGGAGATGCACGCGCGCTTCGGCAGCGTCATCTACTCGCGCTACGGCTTCCTCGATTCGTTCAACCGCAGCTTCACGACGCTCGATGCGCGGCTCAGCAATGGGCGCGTCGACGCCAATTTCGGCTGGGTCGCGACCGACTATCTCGGCATCGACCAGGGGCCGATCCTCGCGATGATCGGCAACTACCGCAACGAGAGGGTCTGGCGCGACATGCGCCGTTGCCTGCCGCTGCGGCGCGGGCTCGAGCGCGCCGGCTTCGGCGGCGGGTGGCTGGCCTGAGCGTGACTGTCCGGCGCGCCGATGCGCTCGCCAATACGGATTGCCGCTCCTATCGCGCTCCCATTGTCTGGGGATGGCATTCGGGGCTTCGCTGCATAGAGTCTTCCAGACTCACAGCGGGGGAACGACATGCTCATCATTCGCGGCGTCGAGGTCACACAGGCGATCCAGCACTACCGTGCCGACCAGCATCTCACGGACCCTGCCGACCGCGGGCCGGACAACTCGCTGCGGCTCGTGGCCGACAAGCCCGCCTGGGCGCGCGTCTACGTCGAGTCGGACACGGCGGGCACGATCCCCAACGTGACCGGCACGCTGCAGGTCGACTACGGGTTCATGAACTCGCGCAGCGGGCAGGCCGGCATCACGCTGAACCCGCAGCCTCCAGGCACCGCGACGGCGCAGTTCGACCCGGACTACGACACGACGCGCGGGTCCACGGCGCTGACCCTGAACTTCGTGATCCCCGCGGGCCGCATGTTCGGCCCGCTGTCGCTCAAGGCCAGCGTCACCGACGGCAACCTGACTGCCGAGTACCACCTGAACATCGGCGCGACCCTGCGCCAGACCCTGCGACTGCGCGGCATCATGGTCGGCTACAACGGGCCCGATCCGGCGAATCCCGCGAACAATCTGGTCGTCGCGGCGCCCGGCGTTGCCGACCTGCAGACCACCGCGGCATGGGCAATGCGCATCATGCCGGTCAGCGCCACCGGCGTGTTCCAGGTGGCTTCGACGATCACCCGCAACGTGGTGCTCACCGGCACCGCGACCAATGGCGGCTGCACGACCGCGTGGATCGACCTGAATGCGGCGATCGCCACCGCGAAGGCGGCAGACGGCAACCATCCGGGCTTTTTGTACTACGGCCTGCTCGCCTCGGGGTTCCCGAACACCAGCAACAACGGTGGCTGTGCCTCGAGCGGCGTCAGCGCCGGCTTCAGCGGCGGGCAGGGCGCGCTCGCGCACGAGATCGGCCACATGTGCGGGCGCGCGCACGCACCGTGCGGCAGCGTGGGCACGTCGGCCGACCCCAGCTACCCCGCCTACGAGCCTTACGACACGCCGGCCGCGCGGGTGGCGAGCATCGGCGAGTTCGGCCTCGACATCACGAACGGCGCAGTGCCTGACCCGGCGAGCGGACGTGACTACATGTCGTATTGCGGCCCGGCGTGGATCTCGATCTACGGCTACCAGGCGCTGATCAACAACCAGGCGCTGAACCCGCAGTTCGTGGGCACGCGACGTCCGTGGTGGAAAGACTACCTGCGCTACGATCCCTGGTGGTGGCTGCACTACAAGCCCGATCCGCCGCCGTACTGGATGGATCCGCGCGTGATCGAGGAATTTCCGCCGCGTATGAGCAACGTCATCACCGTCATCGGCGTGCTCCATCCGGACCAGACGGTGGAGGTGCTCTCGATCACGCGCTCGGAGGTGATCAGCACCGAGCTCGAGGGCGACGCGACCGACATGCGCGTGACCTTGCTGGGCGCGAGAGGCGCGGACCTCGCCTCCGCACCGATCGTCGCGATGGCTTCGCGCGCGCAAGGCTGCGGGTGCAGCGGCTGCGGCGACGACAAGGACCAGCCGCGCATGTTCCAGGCCTTCGTGCCTGATGCCGGCCCGGGCACCGCGCTGGCGATCCGGCGTGGCAAGAGCACGCTGTGGAAGCGCGCGGCGCCGAAGACGAAGCTCTCGGTCGCCGGCGTGAAGCTGCGACCGTCGGGCGAAGCGGCGGTGGAGCTCACCTGGTCGACGAGCCTGCCCGCGCGCACCGGCGAGGCTTGGGTGCGCGTGTCGGGCGACGACGGCAAGACCTGGCGCGCCGTCGCGACGGGAGTCGCCGAACGGAAGGCCACGATCGATCTCGCGCAGGTGCCGGCCGGCAAGGTGCTGTTCGAAGTCGTCGTGCACGATGGCTTCCACTCGCTGCGCTCCAGGCCCGTGCCCTTCGAGAACGCTGCGCTCGCCCCGGTGCCCGCGATCCTGCACCCGCACGAGGGACGGACCCTTGTCGAGCGCGAGACCCTGTGCCTGTGGGGATCGGCGGCCGGCCAGCCGGGTGCGGCGGACGACCGCTACACCTATCAGTGGAAGCTCGACGGCAAGGTGGTAGGCGAGGAGCTGCAGGTGTATCTGCAGGTGCCCGAGCGCGGGAAGCACCGCTGCGAGCTGATCGTGCGCGATGCGAGAGGCAAGGCGTTGCGCTCGGCCAGCATGGAGTTCGTGAGCGTGGCGGCGGACAAGGGCTGAGCAGCCAGGCTGCGATGGCGAGCTGTTGACGCTGTCGCCGCATGACCCGTACACTTCGCGCCGCTCCGGGGTGCACTGAGTGCTGAGACGGCGAAGACGCCGAACCCGACGAACTTGATCCGGTTAATACCGGCGGAAGAAGAGCTGAATCTTGATGGCGGTCAATGGCACGAGCCCTTGATGCAGCCCTCAGGGGCACTTTCCGGAGCACCCACTGCCCACGGAAAGGTTGCCCCGATGAATGCCCCCGCCAAGTCCCACCAGTTCGACCCCGCCGCGTTCGCCGATCGCCTGGCGATGACGCGCGAGCCGTTCCCCGCCTCGAAGAAGGTCTACGTGCCGGGCAGTGTGCATGCCGGGCTGCGCGTGCCGATGCGCGAGGTCTCGCTCACGAACGGCGAGGCGATCGCGCTCTACGACACCTCGGGGCCGTACACCGAACCGGCGGCCGAGATCGATGTTCGCAAGGGCCTCGCCTCGGTGCGCGGCGACTGGATCGAGGCGCGCGGCGACACCGAGCGCTACGCCGGCCGCGCGCCGCAGGCGCTCGACGACGGCACGAAGCACGAAGAGCGCGACGCGCAGCGCCTGGCCGCGCTGCGTCGCGAGGCCGCGGCGCTGCAGCGCACGCCGCGCCGCGCGAAGAGCGCGGCGAATCACTCAGGCAACGTCACGCAGATGCACTACGCGCGGCGCGGCATCGTGACGCCGGAGATGGAGTTCGTCGCGATCCGCGAGAACGGCAAGCGCGAGTGGATGGCCGAGTACCTCGCCGATGCGTCGCGCGAGCAACGCCTCTCGGGCAACCCGATGGGTGCGCAGATTCCGCGCATCGTCACGCCCGAGTTCGTGCGCGACGAAGTGGCGCGCGGCCGCGCGATCATCCCCGCGAACATCAACCACCCCGAAGTCGAGCCGATGGCGATCGGCCGCAACTTCCTCGTGAAGATCAACGCCAACATCGGCAACTCGGCGGTCACGTCGAGCATCGACGAGGAGGTGGAGAAGCTGGTGTGGGCGATCCGCTGGGGCGCCGACAACGTGATGGACTTGTCGACCGGCCGGAACATCCACACCACGCGCGACTGGATCGTGCGCAACTCGCCGGTGCCGATCGGCACGGTGCCGATCTACCAGGCGCTCGAAAAGGTCGGCGGCGTGGCCGAAGACCTCACCTGGGAGATCTTCCGCGACACGCTCGTCGAGCAGGCCGAGCAGGGCGTCGACTACTTCACCATCCACGCCGGCGTGCGGCTGCCTTTCATCCACCTCACGGCCAACCGTCGCACCGGCATCGTCTCGCGCGGCGGCTCGATCATGGCCAAGTGGTGCATCGCGCACCACCGCGAGAGCTTTCTCTACACGCACTTCGAAGACATCTGCGACATCATGAAGGCCTACGACGTGAGCTTCTCGCTCGGCGACGGGCTGCGTCCTGGCTCGGCAGCCGATGCGAACGACGAAGCGCAGTTCGCCGAGCTGCGCACGCTCGGCGAGCTGACGCAGCTGGCCTGGAAGCACGACGTGCAGACCATGATCGAGGGCCCCGGCCATGTGCCGATGCATTTGATCCAGGCCAACGTGCAGGAGCAGCTGAAGCACTGCCACGAAGCGCCGTTCTACACGCTCGGCCCGCTGACGATCGACATCGCGCCGGGCTACGACCACATCGCGAGCGCGATCGGCGCGGCGATGATCGGCTGGTTCGGCACCGCGATGCTGTGCTACGTGACGCCCAAGGAGCACCTCGGCCTGCCCGACCGCGACGACGTGAAGGCCGGCATCGTCGCCTACAAGATCGCGGCGCACGCGGCCGACGTCGCGAAGGGCCACCCGGGCGCGCGTGCGCGCGACGACGCGCTCTCGAAGGCGCGCTTCGAGTTCCGCTGGCACGACCAGTTCAACCTGGGCCTCGACCCCGAGACCGCGCGCGACTTCCACGACGAGACGCTGCCGAAGGACTCGAGCAAGGAGGCGCACTTCTGCTCGATGTGCGGCCCGAAGTTCTGCTCGATGAAGATCACGCAGGAGGTACGCGACTACGCCGCCGCGAAGGGCCTCAGCGACGACGCGGCGCTCGCGCAGGGCATGGCGGCGAAGGCCGACGAGTTCAAGCGCGCGGGCGGCGAGATCTACATCCCGATCCAGCCGGCCTGAGGCAATGGGTGCGCTGCACTTCGGCATCGCCGGCGCCGGCCTGCTCGGCCGGCTGCTGGCCTGGCGGCTCGCGCACGAGGGCCATCGCGTGACGGTGTTCGACCCGGCGCGCGGCCCGCTCGAGCGCGGCGAGGCGGCGGGCTGGACCGCCGCCGGCATGCTCAGCCCCTGGGCCGAGCTCGAGTGCGCCGACGCCCGCGTCGCCGAGCTCGGCGTGCGCTCGCTGCAGCGCTGGGCGGAGATCGTGCGCTGCCTGCCCGAGCCGGTGGACTTGCGCTGCGAGGGCAGCCTGCTGCTCGCACACCGCAGCGACCTCGGCGCGGCGCAGCGTTTGCTCGCGCTGCTGCAGGCGAAGATGCCCTCGCACGGCGCGCCGCAATTGCTGACAGCCGACAGGCTGCGCGAGCTGGAGCCCGCGGTGCACGGGCCGACACATGCCTGGCTGCTCGAAGGCGAAGGGCAGATCCACACGGTCCAGGCGATGCGCGCGCTCGCCCGTGCCGCGTCGCAGGCCGGTGCGCGCTGGCGCTGGGGGCACGCGGTCCGCCAGCTCGCGCCGGGCTGCATCGACGGCGAACGCTTCGATGCGGTCTTCGATGTGCGCGGTGTCGGTGCGCGCCCCGACCTGCCGGTGCGCGGCGTGCGCGGCGAGATTGTCTGGCTGCACGCCGCGGGCATCGAGCTGCGCCGACCGCTGCGCCTGCTGCATCCGCGCTCGCGCGTCTACCTGGTGCCGCGGCCGGACGACATCGTGGTGGCCGGTGCGAGCGAGATCGAATCCGAAGACCGCTCGCCGATCTCGGTGCGCAGCCTCCTGGGCCTGCTCAGCGCGGCGCATAGCGTGATCCCCGAGCTTGCCGAGGCACGTGTGGTGCACACCGAAACGAATCTGCGTCCGGCGTTGCCGGACAACCTGCCGCGCGTGGAACACCGCGCCGGCATCACCCGCATCAACGGGCTGTTCCGGCACGGCTGGCTGATCGCGCCGGCATTGGTCGACGACGCCTTGCAGCAAGCCGGGCTGCATTCGGCGCAGGAGCTGGCGGCATGAGCAGCGACATCGAAGTCAGCGTCAACGGGCAGGCGCACAGGCTTGCCGCTGCCACCCATCTTGCCGACCTGATCGAGCGGCTCGGGCATGCGCCCGACAGCGTCGCGACCGCACTGAACGGCGAGTTCGTTGCGCGCGGCGAGCGTGCTGCATGCGTGCTGCGCGACGGCGACAAGTTGACCTGCTTTCAAGCCATCACAGGCGGTTGACATGGATCACATCAACGACGTCTTCACCCTCGCCGATACACCACTGCGCAGCCGCTTCCTGCTCGGCACCGCCGGCTATCCGTCGCCACAGGTGCTGCGCGACGCCATCGCGGCATCGGGCGCGCAGGTCGTGACGGTCGGCCTGCGGCGCCAGCTCGCGGCCGGCAGCGCCGACAACGGCTTCATCGAGATCGTCCGCGCGAGCGGCGCGCGGCTGCTGCCGAACACCGCCGGCTGCCGCACCGCGCGCGAGGCGATCGCGCTGGCGCACATGGCGCGCGAGCTGCTCGGCACGCACTGGGTCAAGCTCGAGGTCGTGGGCGACGAGCACACGCTGCAGCCCGACCCGTGGGAGCTCGCCATCGCAGCCGCGCAGCTCGTCAAGGACGGCTTCGAGGTGTTTCCGTACTGCACCGACGACCTGGTGAGCGCGCAGCGGCTGGTCGATGCCGGCTGCCGCATCCTGATGCCCTGGGGCGCGCCGATCGGCTCGGGCCAGGGGCTGCTGAACCCGTGGGCGCTGCGCACGCTGCGCGCGCGGCTGCCGGCGCTGACCCTGGTCGTCGATGCCGGCATCGGCGCACCGTCGCACGCGGCGCAGGCGATGGAGCTCGGCTTCGATGCAGTGCTGCTGAACTCGGCGGTCGCGCAGGCGGCCGACCCGGTGCGCATGGCGCGTGCCTTCGGGCTCGCGATCGAGGCCGGGCGCCTCGGACATCTGTCGGGCCTGCTCGCGCCGCAGGATATGGCCGTGGCTTCGACGCCGGTCAGCGGCCGGCCCTTCGAGCTGTGACGGCGGCGAGCATGCAGGACTCGAGCGCGCGGCCGGTGGTGTGGAGCATCGCCGGCTCCGACAGCGGTGCGGGCGCCGGCCTGCAGGCCGACCTGCGCGCGTTCGATGCGTTCGACGTACACGGTTGCACCGCCGTTGCCGCGATCACCGCGCAGAACTCGGTGGCGGTCGAACGCGTCGAGCCGGTCTCCCCTGACGTGCTCGACGCGCAGCTCGCCGCGCTCGCGCGCGACATGCCGCCGCACGCGATCAAGACCGGGCTGCTCGGCAGCGTCGAGAACGTGCGCTGCGTCGCTGCGTGGGTGGACCGGCTGCGGCGCGACCGGCCGGTGGCGCTGGTCATCGATCCGGTGTGGCGCGCCACGACCGGCGCCGATCTTGCCGGCAGCGCCGTGCGCGAGGCGTTGCTGCGCGAGCTGCTGCCGCGTGCCGGCGTCGTCACCCCGAACCGCGCGGAAGCCGCGTGGCTGCTGGGTCG
>Ga0075370_10000755_pt1 | contig 12931 bp, 13 predicted proteins | sample EndMethybrTD3035_FD_71398 | JGI IMG/M metagenome (GOLD analysis project Ga0075370, IMG submission 71398) | Populus endosphere microbial communities from Tennessee, USA - Endosphere MetaG P. TD hybrid TD303-5 | ecosystem: Host-associated > Plants > Roots > Endosphere | place: USA: Tennessee... | reverse complement strand
CCGCGCCGATGGCATCGGCAATGTTTCCGCCGCCCGCGAACTGTCAGCCCTCAAAAGTTTCATCGCCTTTGCCCGCGGGCAAGCCGGAATGACGGATCCCGCGCCGCCGCGCATGCGCGGGCCGCGCGTCAAGAAGGGTCTGCCCCGCCCGATCACGCCCGATGAAGCCGTTAACCTCGTCGCCACAGTGGCCGAAGACGCCAGCGAGCCCTGGATCGGCGCGCGCGACCGGGCCGTGCTGCTGCTGCTCTATGGTGCTGGGCTGCGCATTGCCGAGGCGCTGTCGCTGACGGGCGCGGCATTGCCATTGGGCGAAGTCCTGAATGTGACTGGCAAGGGCGGCAAGCAGCGCGCCGTTCCATTGCTGCCGATCGTGCGCGAAGCCGTAGCCGATTACCTTGCCAAATGTCCTTGGGCCACGAGCCGCGAGGCACCGCTGTTTCGCGGTGCCAAAGGCGGTGCGCTTTCACAAGGCGTGGTCCAAAAGGCCGTCGCCCGCGCGCGGCTGGCGCTGGGCCTGCCGTCAACGGCCACGCCCCACGCGCTGCGCCATTCTTTCGCCACGCATCTGCTCAGCGCGGGCGCGGACTTGCGCAGCTTGCAGGAATTGCTGGGCCACGCCTCCTTGGGTTCAACCCAGATCTACACCAAGGTCGATGCGGCCGTGCTGCTCGATGTCTACCGCAATGCCCATCCGCGGGAGCGGAGCTAGAGTGATTTCGAGCCAGATGGAATCATCTGGCGATTCGGAAATCACGGTAAAACAAGAATCTAGAGCGCTGACTTTGATGCAATCAAAGTCGGAAGCACTCTAGCGGCGCACAGCCGTGAAAGTGCCGCTGCGCCCGGCAGCGGAAATGGTTCCGCTCATGCGGTCGCCCGTAATGCGGCCGCTGAAAGCCAGAGTAATGTTGATGAACAGGTGGCGAGTCTGGAAGCTCCAGCTGGCGCGGTCACCGGAAGTCGACAAGCTGGTCAAGGGCTTGGCCTTTCCGCCCGGTGCCGCATCGACGCATGATCCCGTGCCTTGGACCAATTTGCAGTCGAGTACGAAAGTCCGCCCGCTGATCCCACCGTTGACTCGCCATGTGTTGCCCGCATCCGCCTGAACTGCAGTGGCCATTGGCAACAGCGCGAGCGCAATCAAAGTGGTGCCGAGCCGCATGAACATTCGCTTTCAAATTAAGTGATACACTCTGTATCACTTAATGGAAGTCGGCGGGCCATGTCCAGTGCGGAGCCAGAGCGCCGCAAAGGCACTCACATCGCCCGGTGCCGCGCGACGATCGCATCCCAGATCATGCCGGCCGTATCCGTGCCGTTGAACCGGTCTATCGCCACGATTCCCGTCGGCGAAGTGACGTTGATCTCGGTCAGCCACTTGCCGCCAATCACATCGATGCCGACAAACACCAGCCCGCGCGCTTTCAGTTCGGCGCCCATGGCCGCGCAGATTTCTTCCTCGCGCTCGGTCAGCTCCGTCGGCTCGGCCGACCCGCCCACTGCAAGGTTGCTGCGAAATTCGCCTTCGCCCGGGCGGCGATTGATCGCACCGGCGAATTTGCCGTCCACCAGCACGATGCGCTTGTCGCCCAGCGCCACGTCGGGAAGGAAAGGCTGGACCATGAACGGCTCGACCCAGGCGTTGTGGAACATTTCAACCAATGCCCCGAGATTGCTGCCGTCTGCCGGGATGCGGAACACGGCCTTGCCGCCATTGCCGTGCAGCGGCTTGACGACAAGGTCACCCGGATGCCGCAATTGAAACTCGCGCACATCCTCGATCCGGCGGGCAACAAGCGTCGGCGGCATGAACCGCGCATAGTCCAGCACCATCACTTTTTCAGGCGCATTGCGCACCGATGCGGGATCGTTGACCACCAGCGTCTGGCCCTTGAGCCGCTCAAGCAAGTGGGTCGCGGTGATATAGCCGAGGTCGAACGGCGGATCCTGCCGCATCAGCACGACATCAATGTCCTGCACCAGATCGATCTTGGCATAATCGCCGCGTTCAAAATGATCGCCCGCCACGCGCTGGACAGTCACGGGCGCGGCCCAGGCCGTCAGCCGGCCTTCATCGAGCGCCAGCGTGCGCACATCATAGTGCCACAGCGAATAGCCGCGCGCCTGCGCACTGAGCATCAGGTGAAAGCTGGAATCGCCATTGATGTTGACCGTTTCCAGCGGATCCATCTGGACGGCTACGCGTAACGTCATCTTATTGCGGACCTCGTGAAATTGCTGAGCGGCACATAATCGGGATCGCGACCACTGGCGACCATAAATCCGCCTGCCTCGAATCGAGGCTGTTCTGAGAGGACCCATTCATGCGCAAAACCCTGCTTCCCGCCCTCGCCTGCTCGCTCGCCGTCCTCGGCTTCTCCGGCGCCGCTATGGCCAATCCGACCGAGCATCCCGCTCCCACAAGCGGCGACCATCACGAAGGCACCAAGGGCGGCGATCATCACGAAGGCGAACAGGCCCCCAAGGGCCATTGATTTTAACGCCCGCCTGTTTACGCACCGGATTGCCAGGCATTGGCGATCCGGTGCGGCCATTTCCCGGGCGCGAGCAGCAGAACGTCGATCCGGAGGTCATCGCCCGGCTTGGCATAGCGCGGAGCCAGCGCTTCAGCGGCCGCCGCTACCCGTCGCAGGCGGAAATGATCGATCGCCTGATCAAGGTCGCGCGCGTCGCGCCGCCATTTGACTTCCACGAAAGCGACAAGCCTGCCCCGCCGCGCCACGATATCGACTTCGCCGCGGGGACAGCGCGCACGAGTGGCCAGCACTTTCCACCCCGTGAGGCGCAAGTACCAGGCGGCGATAGTCTCACCCCGCCTTCCCCGCGCCTCCCGCTCGGCCCTGCTGCTCACTTGAGCTCCATCGCGCGGGCATAAAGCGCCTTGCGATCCGCCCCGGTCGCCTTCGCCACAGCCGCTGCGGCCTGCGAGGGCTTGGCGTGAGCCAGTTCGGCGCGGAGCATGGCATCGAGATCCCAGTCCTGCGTATCGGCCGCAGGCGGCGGCCCCGCCAGCACCACGATTTCCCCTTTGGTGGGATGGGCTGCAAAGTGCGCGGCAAGCTCTGCCGCGCTGCCCGTGCGCAATTCCTCGTGCAGCTTGGTCAGCTCGCGCGCCACGGCCACTTCCCGCCCGGGCATCGCCGCGCCGAGATCAGTCAGCATCGCCGCCAGCCGGGGCGCAGTCTCATAGAACACCAGAGTCGCGCGCAGTGGCGCCAGTTCCGCAAGAGCGGCCGCGCGGGCGCCGGCCTTAGGCGGCAGGAAGCCGGCGAACAGAAACCGGTCGGTCGGCAAGCCCGACATGCTCAGTGCGACAATTGCCGCGCTGGGGCCTGGCAAACTGGTGACGTCCACGCCGCGCTCGCGCGCCGCGCGCACCAGACGATAGCCGGGATCGGAAATCAGCGGCGTGCCTGCATCACACGTTAGTGCCACGGGCTCACGCGCGGCCAGCGCCAGCAGCCCATCGCGGTCGGCATCGCTGGCATGATCGTCATGGCGGATCAGCCGCTGCTTGATTCCCAGCAAATGGAGCAACTTGCCTGTTACCCGCGTATCCTCGCAGGCGACGGCAGCCACGCCGCGGAGCACGTCCAGAGCGCGCGCGGAGATATCTCCAAGATTGCCAATCGGCGTCGCGACAATGTAGAGGCCAGGTTGTAGGCGCGTTTCCATAGCTGAAAGCATGGACGGCATATTGGAGAGCGACAAGCCATGGCCAAGGTAAATTTGTTCGGGCTAAATATCGACCGTCGCCGACTGGGCACGATCGCTGCGGTCACTCTGGTCGCAGCCTGCAAGACCGTCGCTCCGCCGCCGCCAGCACCGCCGCCTGCGCCGGACATGCCTTCGGCCGGCGCTCTGCCTACCGACAGCGAGCGTCACCGGGTGGCGCTGCTCTTGCCGATGAGCGGGCCAAATGCTCCGGCTGCGCAGTCGATCGCCAATGCGACGACCATGGCACTGCTCGACACCAATGCGCAAAATCTTCGAATCACCACCTATGACACTTCGACTGGCGCCGGATCGGCCGCCGCCCGGGCGATTGCTGATGGCAACAAGCTGATCCTCGGCCCCTTGCTGTCAGAAGACATTGCCCCTGTCGCCGCCGCCGCCCGCCCGGCGCGCGTGCCGGTGATTTCCTACTCGAACGATGAATCTCGCGCCGCGCGCGACACGCTGATCATGGGCAACCTGCCCAGCCAGTCAGTCAGCCGCACTGTGGCCTGGGCGCGCGCGCAGGGCCACAGTTCATTTGCGGCGCTGATCCCGAACGGTGAATATGGCCAGCGCGCCTCGGCGGCGATGGTTTCTTCCGTCCGCGCGCAAGGCGGCTCGCTGGCCGGCATGGAAACTTTCGATCGCAGCGCCGCTTCGCTGGCATCGGCAGTCCGGCGGCTGCGCGACAAAGGCGGCTATGACGCCGTGCTGATTGCCGATGGCGGTCGCATTTCCGCGCAGGCGGGGCCGCTGCTGAAGAGCGGCAATGGCAGCGCGGCGCAGATCCTGGGCACTGAACTGTGGAGCGGCGAGAGCGCGATTTCGGCAACGCCTGCGCTCGCCGGCGCCTGGTATTCCGCCGTATCGGACCAGAACTGGCGCCGCTTTGCCGACTCCTATCGCAACCGGTTTGGCAATGCGCCCTACCGGATTGCCACGTTGGGCTACGATTCGGTGCTGCTGACATTGCGCGTCGCGCGCGACTGGCGCCCCGGAACGGTCTTCCCCATGTCGCGGCTTTTTGACGCCGACGGATTCCTCGGGCTCGATGGTGCTTTCCGCTTCCGCAGCAACGGCGCGATCGAGCGCGCCCTGGAAGTGCGCCAGGTGCGCCGCGGCGGTGTGGATGTGATCAGCGCTGCGCCAAGCCGTTTTGCCAACTAACGCCCGCCTCTAAGCACGCGAATCCACGCAGCCTGAAGATAACCCGCACCCCGCGCTTGCCCCCCGGAATCCCGCGCGCCTATAGCCATAACCATGGCCACAAATCCCGCAGACGATCTTTTCGGCAAATTGCCCGCCAGTAACGGCGATGCCTATGATGGCAGCGCCATCGAAGTGCTCGAAGGGCTTGAGCCCGTCCGCCGGCGCCCGGGCATGTACGTCGGCGGAACGGACGAACGCGCGCTCCACCATCTTGCCGCCGAAGTGCTCGACAATGCGATGGACGAGGCCGTCGCGGGCCATGCCAACCGGATCGAAGTGACCCTGGAGGAAGGCAACCGCCTCACCATCACCGACAACGGCCGCGGCATCCCGGTGGACGAGCATCCCAAGTATCCCGGCAAGTCCGCCCTCGAAGTAATCCTCACCACGCTGCATTCGGGCGGCAAGTTTTCCGGCAAGGCCTATGCCACGTCGGGTGGCCTGCACGGTGTCGGTGTCAGCGTGGTCAACGCGCTATCCCGCCTCACCCGGATCGAAGTGGCGCGGAACAAGGAACTTTACGCGCAAGAGTTCTCGCGCGGCCTTCCGCAAGGCCCGCTGCAGTCTTTGGGCGGCACCCCGAACCGGCGCGGCACTTCAGTCACATTCGTGCCGGACCCCGAAATTTTCGGCGAGGACGCGAAGTTCAAGCCTGCCCGGCTGTTCAAGCTTGCGCGCTCGAAGGCTTATCTGTTTGCGGGCGTGGAAATCCGCTGGAAATGCGCCGCAAGTCTGGCCAGCGAAGATGTTCCCGCCGAAGCCGTGTTCCAGTTCCCCGGCGGGCTGGCGGACCATCTCACCGAACAGCTTGGCAGCCGCGAATGCGTGACCACGCAGTTCTTCAGCGGCAGCCAGGACTTCCCGGGCGAAGAGCAAGGCCGGGTCGAATGGGCAGTGGCTTGGCCGCTATGGTCGGACGGGTCGTACAGCTGGTATTGCAACACCATTCCCACGCCAGATGGCGGCACGCATGAAGCAGGCCTGCGCGGTGCGCTCGTCAAAGGCATCCGGGCGTTTGGCGAACTGGTCGGCGTCAAGAAAGCCAAGGACATCACGCCCGAGGACGTGGTGACGGGCAGCGAATCGATGCTCTCGGTCTTTATACGCGACCCCCAGTTCCAGAGCCAGACCAAGGACCGCCTGACCAGCCCCGAAGCCGCGCGGATGGTCGAGAACGCGGTGCGCGACCATTTCGACCATTTCCTTGCCGACAACATGGACCGCGGCAAGGCGCTGCTCAGCCATGTTATCGAGCGCATGGACGAAAGACTCGCCCGCAAGGCCGAGCGCGAAGTCAAGCGCAAGACTGCAACTTCAGCGCGCAAACTGCGCCTGCCCGGCAAGCTCACCGACTGCACGGGCGAAGGCAAGGGCGAGACCGAACTGTTCATCGTCGAAGGCGATTCGGCTGGCGGCAGCGCCAAGCAAGCGCGCGACCGCAAGACCCAGGCGATTTTGCCGATCCGCGGCAAAATCCTCAATGTTGCCAGTGCGACAGCGGACAAAATTCGCGCGAACTCTGAAATCGCCGATCTCGCGCTCGCCATGGGCTGCGGCATGCGCAAGGACTGCAATCCGGATAACCTGCGCTACGACCGCATAATCATCATGACCGACGCGGACGTCGACGGCGCCCACATCGCCACGCTGCTGATGACATTCTTCTTCCAGGAAATGCCCGAAGTCGTCCGCCGCGGGCATTTGTATCTTGCCCAGCCCCCGCTCTATCGCCTCACTGCCGGCAACCAGTCCGCCTACGCCCGCGACGAAGCCCACCGGGCAGAACTGGAAGCCACGCTATTCAAGGGCAAGAAAGTCGAAGTCGGCCGCTTCAAGGGCCTCGGAGAAATGAACCCCGGCCAGCTGCGCGAAACCACGATGGACCCGAAAACCCGCGGGCTGCTGCGGATCACCCTGCCGCCCGAATATGAGGGCCGCGCGGCTGTAAAGGACCTGGTGGACCGGCTGATGGGCCGCGATCCGGCGCAACGCTTCATGTTCATCCAGAACCGCGCCGGGGAGCTGGATCCGGAGATGATTGATGCGTAAGGCGGGCAGGATCCCGGCGCAATGACTGCCCGTCTCACGCGCCCAGTGGCGGTTGCTCTTGTCCTGCTGCTGGGCGCGCTGTTGATTTGGGCAGTGATCCTCCCAGTCGCACCAGTCTCGATGGCAACGGAGACCGCGCCCTACAACGATGCGAGGCTCTACGCAGACATCGTTGCGGCCGTCGCGGGTGGCAAGAATTACTATCTGGCGGTCGCCGATCTGCACCGCGCGCACGGTTATCCGCTGCAGCCTTTTTTCGCCGTGCGTTTGCCGTCTCTAGCATGGGCTGCGGCTCTGCTGGGCTGGCCGGTATTGCGCGCGATTGCTTTCCTTTTGCTGATGGCCGGCGGTCTGACGTGGTTCTCCGCTCTTCAGCCCGAACATGGTTGGGGAGAGCTGCTCTCCGGCCTGCTTTTTGCCGTAGTACTGGGCGGTGCAATGGAATCAGCAAATGGCATGCTGTTCATGCACGAAAGCTGGGTCGGTTTACTGCTTTTTCCGGCCTTGCCGATCCTTTGGGCCTGGCCCGATCGCTGGCCAATCGCCTGGATTCTCGCGGCGTTGGCGCTCGTGCTGCGCGAACTGGCCCTGCCCTTCGTGCTTTTGGCGGGAGCACACGCCCTTGTTCGCCGCGATTGGCAGCAATTGGCTGCGTGGACCGGGCTAGTGGCAACGTTTGCCGTTATCGTAGCCTTGCACCGCGCGCAGGTTCTGACCGTGGCCCGAGCCGATGACATGGCGTCGGCCGGGTGGCATTCCCTTGGCGGACCATCACAATTCGTCGGCGCAGCAATCCAATCGTCGAGCTTGCAATTGCTTCCACCAGCGATCGCCCGCATGGCTGCACTGTTGCCTTTGTTCGGCTTCCTGGCACTGCGGGGCCCACGCGCCTTGCTCGTCTGGCTGTGGTTTGCAGGCATGGCCTTGGCGATCGCCCTGTTTGCCAGGCCCGACAACGTCTATTGGGGTTTCGTGTTGATGCCAGCCTACATGATCGGCCTTGCCCTCGTTCCGCGGCTGATTTGGGATATCGGGCAAGGTCTGGCCGGCAAACGTGGCAATGGCCCCTTGATCGCGCGTGAAATCCGGGCGGACTAAACTATGATAAATTAGCCGTTTCAGCGCACAGGGCAGTAACTGATGCGTTGCGGCATGCCGGTCTCAAATGTCCCGAAGAGCGGAAACGCCAGTTTACGACGCGCCCAGCACATGATCCAGCAAGGCCAGCGTGCCCGCCCAGGAAACCTTGTCGGCAATCGCATCGTATTCCAGCCCCGGCGCCATTCCGCTGCCTTCTGCGTCAGTGAACCCGTGGGCGACCTTGCCCCATTCGGTAATCTGCCAGCTCGCTCCGGCCGCTTCCATTTCAGCGCGGAACGCCACTGTCGTCTCCGGCGTGCAGAACGGATCGCGCGCGCCGCATAGCGCCACGACCTCACCCCGGATCGCGCCGGGACTTGCTGGGGCATGCGTCGTCAGATCGCCGTGAAAGCTGACGGCGGCTTTGACATCCCGCCCACTGCGCGCCAGTTCGAGGACGCATTTGCCGCCCAGGCAATAGCCGATCGCGGCAATCCGGGAGGCATCGACATCACCGCGCGCTGCCACCGCATCGAACCACAAGGCACAGCGATCGCGCAAAACCACCGGCTCCTGCATAAGCGCCGCGCAAGTGGCGCCGGTCTTGCCGGGCGTGCTGAGATCCGCGTCGAGGCCATACATGTTGGATGCGACCGCCAGATAGCCGAGCCCGGCCAGTCGGCGGACCGTCTCCTCAGACAAGTGGCCGATGCCGAGCCCGCTGTGCATCACCAGCACAGCGGGATGCGGGCCCTTCCCTTCCGGCACGGCGACAAAGCCATGCAGCGCAACGCCGTCGTGGTCACACATCATCGGCTCGAGCGGCGCGGCTGTCATGCCGCGCTCGGCCCATCACCTGCCGGCAATGCCTTCTCCGGTGCGGGCTTGCCGCGCACTTTGCCGCGCAGCCACAAACCTGTTCTTGACCGCCAGACCCAGAGCAAGACTGCCAGCATCGCCAGCCACGGCAGGGCAACACCGATCGCCATAAGGACGAAAGCAATCATCGTGATCAGACTGTCCCAGGCGCCTTGCGCTGCATTTCCGACCGGATTGCCGCCCAGCGTAAAGCTCTCATCGCCCGTATAGTCAAATGTCATCGGCGTATTGGCCAGCTGCTCCTCGCCTTCGCTTCGCGATTGCCGCTCGCCAGACAGTTGCTGGCGCATTTGCTGTGCCTGCTCGGTCAATTCCGCCCGCTCGCGATCGCCAATACCGCCAGCGGCCAGCCGCGCCTCGATGCGGGAAAGCTCTGCCTGCAGATCGGCGCTGCGCCGCTGCGACGCCGTTATCTGCGTGCCGACGTCAGTGCCTTCAATCGCCGCGTCGACGAGGCGCCCGGCCGCTTTCTCGACCGCCGAAATCCCTTCCTTGCCAAACCCGCGCGCAAGTTCGGGCGCGAGCTTGAATGACAGCTGTCCCGTCACCCGGTCTTCATCGTGAAGCGTATAATGCATGCCGGTAATGCGGCAGCGCGTGATGCCCAGCTTTTCGCAGGCCGCGGCATGGCTTTCCTGCACTGCGGAAATCGACTTGCTGGGCAGGACGAAAGCATAGCGATAATTGAAAGCCACGCCCGGCGCGGCATTGGGCACGATGCCCGGCGGTGCCATGGGGCCTGATCCGGCGGCCTCCTGCGGCGCTGCGGCCTCGCGAACGTCCATCGTGGTAACCGACTGCTCCTGGCGGTCAGGCGCCTTGGAACAAGCTGCGACAAGCGCGCAGCCGGCAACGATCGAGCATGTGAGAAAGCGAGCCATATCCTATACTCCCGCAAGAAGCGCATTAAGGCCGAAGCCAATGTCTATCTTGAAGGTAGAATAAGGCAAGCGCGATTTGCGCTACTTCGCTTTGCCGTCTCCGTGCCGGGTGAACTGGTGGGGTGCGATGCCCAACGTGTCGCGGTAACTCGGCGGCTGCCGGCCATCGGAGCAAGTGATGCCATATTCGCGGGCCAGCTCTGCGCCGATGAATGTCGTGCCGCTGCGCTCTTGCCGTTTGGGGTCGTTATAGAGAGCCCAGGCGATGTGGCCGGTGAATTCGGCATCCTCGGTCTGCGCCGCGATGCCGCTCATCCGCTCGGGATCAGCCGCTATCAGCCGCTGGATGCGCTCGGTCATGACTGCGCCCATCCAGACCGATACCGACGCGACATTCTTTCCGGCGACGGCGAAATCGTGCGCCATGTCGAACGACATCTTGTCCAGCGCGGCCTTGTGCGCGCCGTAGGCCGGGCCGAACAGGTAATGTTCCGCGCCCGATGCAGAAGTGAACAAGATCAGCCCGTCATCCTGCTTGACCATCGCCTGCGCAGCATACCACGATGCATCGTAGCTGGAGCGAATCCCGACATCGATCATGTCACCCAGCTTGAACGGGCGCTCCCAGAACCCGCCCGGCAAGTTGACTTCATCATAAACAGCCGCCGCGTTGTTGACGAGAATGTCGATCCGTCCCTGCTCGTCCATGATGCGTTCGAACAGCGCCTTGACGTCCTCCGGGTTTGAATGGTCGCACCGGACAGCAATACCCTCACCGCCCGCTGCCGTGACTTTTTCAGCCGTCGCGCCAATGGTTCCGCCCAGCGCATGATCGGCGTGATTAAGCGTGCGCCCGGTGACATAAACCGTGCAGCCATGCTGGCCCAGCGCATGGGCAATGCCGGCCCCCGCGCCGCGGCTTGCGCCTGTGACAATTGCAACTTTGCGTTTGCTGGTCATCGTTCTCTCCTGTGGGCACCTCTTATCCAAATACGGGTGCAATAGTCGAGACTCTTACAAACGATTTCGGACAACGTGATTTGCACCGACGCAAGATCGCGCTATATTCCGGGACGCAAGTGCCGGAGTCCTTCCATTGGTCCAGTGACACCGCTGCGGCGGACAAGTCGAGCAATCGCGGCCCCATTGGCCGTCCGGACCAATATGTTTTGAAGGATTTCCTATGCCCCGACTTGAGGGAAAACTCTGCGTCGTTACCGGCGCAGCACGCGGGATAGGCCGCGCGATCACTGAAGCATTCGCTCGCGAAGGTGCTGAAGTGATCCTCACCGATATCGACCGCGCTGGCGGCGAGGCTGCGGCGAAAGCGCTTGCTTGCCGCTTTATCCCGCTCGACGTTTCAAACGAGGCCCACTGGGCCGCACTGGCCGCCCATGTCCCAAATGTCGACGTTGTCGTGAACAATGCCGGGATTACCGGATTTGAGCATAGCCAAGGCCCGCACGATCCCGAACATGCCAGCCTCGCAGAATGGCACCGGGTGCACGCAGTCAATCTCGACGGCACATTCCTCGGCTGCCGCTATGCAATCGGAGCAATGAAAACCAAAGGCAGGGGGTCGATCATCAACATGTCCTCGCGCTCCGGCCTCGTCGGCATTCCCGGCGCTGCAGCCTATGCCAGCTCAAAGGCGGCAGTGCGCAACCATTCGAAGACCGTCGCGCTCTATTGCGCCCAGCAAGGCTGGAAAATCCGCTGCAACTCGATCCACCCCGCTGCCATTTTGACGGACATGTGGGAAGCGATGCTGGGTGATGGGCCGGATCGCGATGCAAGAATGGCCGCACTGGTCTCGGACACACCGCTGCGGCGCTTTGGCCGCACCGAAGAAGTGGCTGCACTCGCTGTCCTGCTGGCCAGCGACGAGGCCACGTACATAACCGGCTCGGAATTGGACATCGATGGCGGCTTGCTCGCCGGTTCGGCGGCAGCTCCGGGTTAGGTGGGCAATTGCGCGAAATCGGTCAGCGCAGCATCACGAAGACCGCGCCAGACGCGCACCGCCTGAACGGTCTCGGGAACATCATGCACTCGCAGCAACTGTACGCCTGCGTCCAGCGCCTTGCACGCCAGGATCACGCTGCCACCGAGCCGCTGGTGCGCCGCCGCCTCGCCCGACAGCGCACCAATCATGCGTTTGCGGCTGGCACCGACGAGCAAGGGTTGGCCCAACGCGTGGAACAGCGGCAGGGCATTCAGCAGGGCCAGATTGTCCGCCACTGACTTGCCGAAGCCGATACCGGGATCGAGAACGATCGCCTCGCGCGCAATGCCTGCTGTTAGCGCCACATCGCGCCGCGCGGCCAGCCAGTCGAACACATCGAGCACGACGTCGCGGTAATCGCCTTCCGCATGCAAGTCCTGCCCGTCACCGGGCGCATGCATCAGCACGACGGGCGCTTTCGAATTGACGGCCAGTTCGAGGCTGCGAGGATCGAAGCGCAACGCGGATACGTCATTGAACAGATGCGCGCCCGCGCCGAGCGCAGCTTCCATCACCGAGGCGCGCCGGGTATCGACGCTGATGGCCGCGCCCGAGGCCGCAAGCCGCTCAACCGCCGGGATGACGCGTTTCAGTTCGTCGCCTTCCCACACCGGGGCAGAGCCAGGGCGCGTGCTTTCGCCGCCAACATCGATGATCGCGGCGCCTGCTTCCAGCATGGCCGCAGCATGCGCATTGGCGACATCAGGGTTGTCCATGAACTGGCCGCCGTCCGAGAAACTGTCCGGCGTGACGTTGAGAATACCCATCACATGCGGCTGATCGAGGCGAATGGTGCGCGGGCCCAGCTGCAGGGGCGCAGGCGTGCGCTGGAGATTGTCGAACTGCTCGCGAACGGCATCGGGCAGCGAAGGCAAAGCCGCTTTCAGCTCGGCTGAACCGAAGCGGCGGCGAGAGACGATACTGCCGCCATCGCGCTCGATCAGCGCGAAGCGGCTGGCATAGACCACCCCCCCGGCAAGACGCAGCGCCTCGCCCTCCTCGCTCTGCGGGCTTTCGGCGAGCGCGATGGGGCGGAGGTAGTATTGGGTCATGCGCCTTCCTTACCAACCTTCCTCGTCACCCTGAA
>Ga0075370_10000753_pt1 | contig 12964 bp, 10 predicted proteins | sample EndMethybrTD3035_FD_71398 | JGI IMG/M metagenome (GOLD analysis project Ga0075370, IMG submission 71398) | Populus endosphere microbial communities from Tennessee, USA - Endosphere MetaG P. TD hybrid TD303-5 | ecosystem: Host-associated > Plants > Roots > Endosphere | place: USA: Tennessee... | reverse complement strand
GCCTCGCCGGTCGCGTCGACGATGTGCAGCACCGGCAGGCCGGCCGCGCGCTCGACCTCGGTGGCGACGAGGTGCATCGTGTTCGTCGCGATCAGCAAGGCCTCGGCGCCCGCGCGGCGCAGCCCGGCGCCGGCCTCCCCCAGCAGCGCAGCGGCCTCGGCCCACGCGCCGGCCTTCTGCATCGCGACGATGTCGGCGAAGTCCACGCTGTGCAGCAACAGCCGCGCGCTGTGCAAGCCGCCCAGGCGGGCTGCGATGCCGCGGTTGATCAGTGCGTACAGCGACTGGGTGGACTCCCAGCTCATGCCGCCCAAGATGCCGAGCGTCTTCATGCGCCCTGCCCCAGCGGCAGCCAACGGCCCATGGCCGGCCGCGTCTCACGCCGCGGCGCCGCCGGCTGCAGCAGCTGGAAGCTCGCCTCGGGCCAGGCCTCGACGACGACCGCCTGGCCGGCCCTCAGCGTCATGCCTTCGCCGGCGCGCAGCCAATGGTCGTCCGTGCCGCCCGTGACCGTCAGCCACACCCGCCCGCTCGTGACGACGAGGCGCCGCGGGCCGCGCGAGGCCGCCAGCGTCAGCGCCTGGCCGGGACCCAATCGGGTTGTGAAGCCATCGTTCATCGTGCGCTCCTCGTGTCGACAGGTTGACGTTTGCCGAGCCACACCACGGCCAGCACGGCCGCGGCGAAGACCAGCGTCATCGCGTCCAGCCGCTCGCCCAGCAGCGGCACCGCGCACAGCATCGACAGGAACGGTTGCAACACCTGCACCTGGCTCACGCGCAGCGTGCCGCCCAGCGCCAGGCCGCGGTACCAGGCGAAGAAGCCGATCCACATCGAGAACAGCGACACGTAGGCAAAGCCCGCCCAGGCCGACGAAGCGACCGGCGCCATCGGCCGGGTCAGGACGGCCACCGGCACGGTCACCGGCAGGCTCAGCACCAACACCCAGCAGATGACCTGCTCGGCCGTCATCGCGCCCGTGAGCCGCGCACCGCTCACGTAGCCGGCCGACGCGCAGACCACGGCGCCCAGCAGCAGCCCATCCGCCATCTCCAGCCCGCCCGCGCCACGCCACGCCGCGAAACCGACCACCAGCGCCAGCCCGGCCACCGCGCAAGCCCAGAACGCCCGGCTCGGCCGCTGGCGCAGCACCAGCGCGGCGATGACGGCGGTGGCCAGCGGCAGCACGCCGGAGATGACGGCGGCATGCACGGCGTCCACGTACTGGACGGCCAGGCCCGACAGCAGCGGCCAGCCGAACACGACGCCACCCGCCGTGAACGCCAGCAACCGCCACTCGCCGCCGCGCGGCCGGCGTGCGCCGGTGATCGCCAGGTAGGCCAGCGACAGCAACCCGGCGACGACGGCGCGGCCAAAGGCGACGAAGGCCGGGTCCAGCTGTGGCGCCTCGACGCTGCCGCCGGCAAGCCGCGTCATCGGCAGGCTCAGCGCGAACATGACGACGCCCGCCAGCCCGAGCAGCAGGCCGCGCGTGGCGTCGGATGTCGTGGTCGTCGAGACCGTATGGGAGATGGAAGACCCTTGCATGGGCTCAGTCTAGGAACAGATACCGATACAGCCACAGTACAGTTCGCCCGCTCACACTTCGAATCTGTACTGCCATGCCGACCGGTACACACCCGCCCCTGCAGCGCGACGCCAGCCAGCCGCTGGCCGGCCAGCTCGCCGAGCGCTACGCGCAGCGCATCCGCGAACGCCTGCTGCTGCCGGGCGCCCGGCTACCGTCGGTGCGCGATTGCGCGCGCCAGCACGGCGTCAGCCCGCACACGGTCGTCGCCGCGTACGACCAATTGCAGGCGGCCGGCCTGCTGGAGGCACGCCGCCAGCGCGGCTTCTTCGTGCGCGAGACACGGTCCGCCGCCACGCGCGCGCCGCAGCCGCTGGCCGCCGCGCCGCGCCAGGCGCCGGTGGACGCGACGGCGCTGATCCGCGGCATGTTCGAGGCCGACGCGGCGCGCTCGCCGGGCCTGGGCACGCTGCCGGCCGAGTGGCTGGACCCGGTGCTGCTGCAGTCCGCGCTGCGCCGGCTCAACCAGGCCGAGTCTCAAGCGCTGCAAGTCAGCTATGGCGACCCGAGCGGCGACGAGCGGCTGCGCGTGGCGCTGTCGCAGCGGCTGGCCGACCTCGGCATCCACGCCGGCCCGGCGCAGATCCTCACCACCCACGGCGCCACGCACGCGCTGGACCTGCTGATCCGCACGCAGCTGCAGCCCGGCGACGCGGTGCTTGTCGACGACCCGGGCTGGGCCATCATCTTTGCGCGGCTGACGCAGGCCGGCATCCGGCTGCTGCCGGTGCCGCGCGGCGCGCAGGGGCCGGACCTTGCGGTGCTCGCTGCGCTCGCCGCCGAGCACGCACCGCGCATGTACCTGACCGTGCCGGTGCTGCACAACCCCACTGGCCACAGCATGGACCTGGCCACCGCGCACCAATTGCTGCGGCTGGCGGACGAGCACGACTTCTCCATCGTCGAGGACGACAGCTACGGCTTCCTCGCACCCGAGCACCTGCCGCGGCTGGCCGCGCTGGACGGGCTGCGCCGCGTCGTCTACGTCAGCGGTTTCTCCAAGGTGCTGACGCCGGCCTGGCGCGTCGGCTACCTGGCCGCGGCGCCCGAGAAGCTGGCCGCGCTGACCGACGTCAAGCTGCTGGACGGCCTGACCAGTTCGCCCGTCATGGAGCGCGCCGTGGCGCTGTGCCTGGAACAGGGCCGCCTGCGCCGCCACGCGCAGCGGCTGCGCGAGCGGCTGGCCCAGGCACGCCAGCGCGTCGCGACGCTCGCTACGAAGCACGGCTTCACGTGGGCCGCGCCGCCGGACGGGCTGTTCGGTTGGCTGGATGTGGGCGTGGACACCGAGCGCATCGCCCAGCCGCTGCTGGACGCCGGCTGGCTGACGGCACCCGGCGCGCTGTTCAGTGCCACGCGCCGGCCCGGCTCGCTGATGCGCGTCAACATGGCCACGTCGCTGGACCCGGCGTTCTGGCGCCTGCTGCGCACCTGCGCGGACGACCTGCGCCGCCGTTCGTCACCACCCGCCGGCTGACGAAAAGGTCACGCCTGCGGGCATTTGCTGGGGAAGGGGCGTTGGGGCTGGCGTCAGAATGCGCGCCGGATCGCCACGGGCGGCGCTCCGATGTGGCCATGACCGAACCCTTGAAATTCCTCGTCGTCGATCCCCTTGCCGGCGTCCAGACCTTCGCCCGCCAGTTGCTGCAAAGCCGGGGCTTCTCTGCCGACGCCATCCTGTGCTGTGCCGACACCGACAGCGCCCTCGCCCAGGGGCTGCTGTTCAAGCCGGACTTCCTCGTCACCGACTGGTTCGCCAAGGCGCCGCTGACCGGGCTGCAGCTGTTCCAGCGCCTGAAGGAAGCGCGGCCACGCCTGCACCTTTCGTTGCTGAGCTTCGAGGTCACGCCCGAGCACGAGCTGGAGGCCGAGGCGCACGGTGCGCACTTCCTGCTGAAGAAGCCGTTCACGGCGGAGCAGCTGAAGGCGCAGATGACGCGTTCGCTGGAAGCACTGGCCAAGGACTCGCCGGCCCTGCACGGCCAGGTGCGCGACGTCATGCGCCAGGCCCGTCCCGCGCCCCGAGTGCCCCTGCCGGCCATCCCGGCGCTGCCCGTCATCAAGCCCGGCGACAGCGTGCGCTACAAGGGCCAGCGCCATGTGGCGCAGTACGTCGTGCACCGCACCGGCGAGACGGTCGTGCAGCTGAAGGGGATTGCGGCGCTGATCCCGCTGCATGAGTTGCAGCCTGGGTGACTGTTGACCCCTCGTCTGGTACGCCCCGCTGAACGCGGGCGCCCCAGCCGGTCCCCCGTGGGGACGGCGATGCTTGCGGCATCGAGCCGCAAGCACATCGCCTGACGGGCCGGCTTGGGGCGGCCCGGCGCTCGGCCCGATGAAGGCACGACGGCCGCGTCAGAAACGGAAACGGATGGGCAGCGCGCCGTCGGACGCAGCGTGCGCTTCAGGCATTCCGGTCGCCGTGCGTTGCCGGCTGGGGCGGTTCGACGCTCGGCCGCGTCAGAACCAGAAGCGGATGGCCATCAGCAACGGATAGGGCAGCGCCACTGTCGGGCGCAACGCGCTCTTCAGGTATTGCATCAACAGGCTGGCGCCGCGTGGACGGGTGGCGAGCCAGTCGCTATGAAGCTGCATGGCGGCCATGTCGGTGCCGGACTTCAGCGCCGGCTCGATGGCGAGCAGCCGGTCGCCCAGGCGGCCCTGGAAGGTCTTGAGCACGCCCTCCTGCAACCACAGCAGGCCCAGCAGCGGCATCGCCAGCATGGGGTTCGGCACCACGACGACGACCGCGAACGCGGCCAGCTTGACGCCCAGTGCCAGCGCTTCGTAGCGCTCGTGCTGGCTTTGCAGCGCCAGCCATTCCTGCTGCAGCGCCGTCGTCATTTGGCTTCCAGCACTTCCCAGCGTTCCATCAGCACCAGCAGCTCGGCGTCGATCTCGCCGGCACGCTCGGTGACCTCGGCGATGCGCTTGGCGCCCTGCGTGTAAAGCTCGGTGCCGTTGAGCAACGCATTCAGCTGCGTCTGCTCGGCTTCCAGCGCGGCGATCTGTTTCGGGATCTCGTCGAGTTCACGCTGCTCCTTGTAGCTGAGCTTGCGCTTGGTCGCGACGACCGGGGCCGGCTCGGGCGCGGGCGGCGGGGTGGGGGCGGCCTTCGGCGCGGCCTGGGCCTGCAGCGCCGCGGCGCGCTTGGACTGCGTCAGCCAGTCCTCCACGCTGCCCTCGTACTCGCGCCAGCGCGCATCGCCTTCATAGACGATGGTGGACGTGACGACGTTGTCCAGGAAGCGCCGGTCGTGGCTGACGAGGAAGACCGTGCCGTCGTACTCGGCCAGCAGTTCCTCCAGCAGTTCCAGCGTCTCGATGTCGAGGTCGTTGGTGGGTTCGTCCAGCACCAGCACGTTGGCCGGCCGCGCGAACAGGCGGGCCAGCAGCAGGCGGTTGCGCTCGCCGCCGCTGAGCGTGCGCACCGGAGAGTTGGCGCGCGCCGGCGAGAACAGGAAGTCGCCGAGGTAGCTCTTCACGTGCTTCTTCTGCGTGCCGATCTCGATCCACTCCGAGCCGGGGCTGATCGTGTCGGCCAGCGTCGCGTCGAGGTTCAGCGTGTCGCGCATCTGGTCGAAGTAGGCGACCGTCAGCCGCGAACCCAGGCGCACCGTGCCGCTGTCGGGCGGCAGCTCGCCGAGGATCATCTTCAGCAGCGTCGTCTTGCCCGCGCCGTTGGGGCCGATCAGGCCGACCTTGTCGCCGCGCAGGATCGTCGACGTGAAGCCGCGCACGATCGGCCGGTCGCCGTAGCTCTTGGACACGTCCTCCAGCTCCGCGACGATCTTGCCGCTGCTACCGCCGGTGTCGATGTCCAGCCGCACCTTGCCTTGCACGTCACGCCGCGCGGCATGCTGCAGCCGCATCTCCTGCAATCGCTGCACGCGGGCCACAGAGCGCGTGCGCCGCGCCTCCACGCCCTTGCGAATCCACACCTCTTCTTGCGCCAGCAGCTTGTCGAAGCGCGCGTTGGCCAGCGCCTCGTTCTCCAGCTCGTAGGCCTTGGCGGCCTGGAAGGCGGCGTAGTTGCCGGGGTAGCCGCGCAGCTGGCCGCGGTCCAGCTCGACGATGCGGTTGGCGACGTTGTCGAGGAACTGCCGGTCGTGCGTGATCAGCAGCAGCGAGCCCTTGAAGTCGTTCAGCAGGCCTTCCAGCCAGGCGATGGCGTCCAGGTCCAGGTGGTTGGTGGGCTCGTCCAGCAGCAGCACGTCGGGCTGGGCCACCAGCGCGCGGCCCAGCGCCACGCGCTTCTTCAGGCCGCCGGACAGGCTGCCGACGAGGCGGCTGCCATCAAGGCCGAGGCGATGCAGCGTCTCGTCGACGCGCTGCTCCCAGTTCCACGCGCCGATGTGCTCGATGCGCTCCTGCACCCAGGCGAGGTCGTCGTTCTCGTCGTGGCGCTCGTAGCGCTCGCGCAGCGCCTTGGCCTCGGCCACGCCTTCGCTGACGACGTCGAAGATCGTCGCGTCGCCGCGCAGCTCGGGCTCCTGCGGCACGTAGACGTTGGTGAGGCCTTGTTGCTGCTGCAGCAGGCCGTCGTCGAGCTTCTCGAGGCCGGCGAGGATCTTCAGCAGCGAGGACTTGCCGGTGCCGTTGCGGCCGATGAGGCCGACGCGCTCGCCGACTTCGAGGGAAAAACCGGCGCCATCGAGGAGCGCGACGTGCCCGAAAGCGAGGTGGGCGTTGGTGAGGGAGAGGACAGCCATCGCCGTATTGTCAGCCTCTCGTCCGGTCGAGCGCCGCTGAACGCGGACTCGCTCAGCCGTCCCGCGCCTTCAACCCACCAACGCAGCGGCGTGGTGGCGCAGGTGGTCGTCGATGAAACTGGCGATGAAGTAGTAGCCGTGGTCGTAGCCGGCATGGCGGCGCAGCGTGAGCGGCTGGCCCACGGCGGCGCAGGCGGCCTCGAAGGCTTCGGGGTGGAGCTGCTCGGGCAGGAACTTGTCGGCCAGGCCCTGGTCGATGAGGATGCCCTGCGGATACGGCGCGGCGGTCTGCTTTCGCATCAGTTCGCTGGCGTCGTGCGCGGCCCAGGCGGCCTTGTCGTCACCGAGGTAGCCGGCGAAGGCCTTGTGGCCCCACGGGCACTGCATCGGCGCGGCGATGGGCGCGAAAGCCGACACCGACTGGAAGCGGCCCGGGTGGCGCAGCGCCAGCGTCAATGCGCCATGGCCGCCCATGGAATGGCCGAACAGGCCGGTCTTCGCGAGGCCGGTTTCGCGCTGAGCAACCGGGATCAGCTCGTTGAGCAGGTAGCTTTCCATGCGCCAGCGTTGAGCCCACGGAGCTTGCGTCGCATCGAGGTAAAAGCCGGCGCCGACGCCGAAGTCCCACGCGTCGCTCTCGCCCGGCACGTTGGCGCCGCGCGGGCTGGTGTCGGGCGTCAGCAGCGCAAGGCCCAGCTCCGCGGCCAGGCGCTGGGCGCCGGCCTTGATGGCGAAGGTTTCTTCGGTGCAGGTGAGCCCGGCGAGGAACACGAGCAGCGCCTTCGGTTGCGGCGGCAGGTAGAGGCCGAAGCGCATGCCCAGGCCGATCTCGGCAGAGTCGTGCTGAAGGAAACGCTGGGTGCCGCCGAAGGCACGGTGTTCGCTGAGGAGGTTCATGTCGGGTCGGTTCAACGCCGCAGGAAGCGGACGTGCTTGGGTCGGTCGATCTGCACTTCGCGGCCGGTGGGTGCCAGCGTGCCGCGCTCGGGATCGATGCGGAAGGTCGTCACGTTGCCACCGTTCTGGTTGGCCGCGACGAGAAAGCGCCCGCCGGGTGCGAGGCCGAAGCTGCGCGGCGTGCGCCCGCCGCTGGCCGTCGCCTCGACGAAGCGCAGCGAACCGTCCTGCGGGGCGATGGCGAACACGGCGATGCTGTCATGGCCGCGGTTGGACACGTACAGGAACCTACCGCTCGGGTGGACGAGGATCTCGGCGGCGGTGTTGCCCTCGGCGGAGGCGCCCGGCGGCAGGCTGGACCAGGCGCCGAAGGCTTGCAGCGCGCCGGTGGAGGCGTCCACGCGGTAGCCCTGCACGCGCGACGTGAGCTCCAGGGCGACGTAGACGTCACGCCCGTCAGGGGAGAAGGCCAGGTGGCGCGGCCCGCCGCCGGGCTCCGTGGCGGCATGCCCGGGCAGGTGGGGCGTGAGCTGGCCGCTGGCTGCGTCCAGCCCGTAGATCCTGATCTGGTCGATCCCCAGGTCGGGCACGTAGGCCCGGGTCTGCGTCGGGCCGGGATAGATCGCGTGCGGGTGCGGCTGCTGCTGGCGCTGCGGGTGAATGCCAGCGCCCTCGTGCCGCATCGTGGAGGCCGCCGGCCCCAGGCTGCCGTCGTCCAGGATGGGGTAGGACACGACGTTGCCGCCGCCGTAGTTGGCCAGCAGCAGCACGCGCCCGCTGGCATCGACGGCGACGTGGCAAGGGCCGCTGCCCTCAGAGGGTTGCACGTTGAGCAGCGTCAGGCTGCCGTCCGCCTGCACGGAGAAGGCAGCGACCTCCTCCCGCCAAGACCCGTCCGCCGCCCGGCTGCCCGCGACCGAATAGATGCGCGGCTTGCCGGGGTGGATGACGAGGAAGCCCGGGTTGCCGATGGCGGCCGCCAGCCGGGGTGCCGACAGCGCGCCGGTCGCTTCGTCCAGCGTGGCGACGTAGATCCCCTGGCTGCTGCCGCCGGTGTCGGTGCCGATGTAGACCAGCGTCTCGGCGGCGACGGCGAGGGGCAGCAGGGTGGCGGTCAGGGCAAGGGCGAGTCGGAGCATCGGACGCAGGGCTCAAGGAACGGCGGAATTTAACCGCCCTCCCTTGAAGGCCCGCGTCTCATCGCGGCGGCGCCATTTTCTGGTCGACCGCATCGAGGACGGCTTCCGGCGCCTCCGCCTCGGCGGCGGTCTCGTTGTTGAGCACGGCCTGCAGGCGGTCGGTATCGAGATCGCCGGTCCACTTGCCGACGACGACCGTGGCGACGCCGTTGCCGATCAGGTTGGTCAGCGCGCGCGCCTCGGACATGAAGCGGTCAATGCCGAGGATCAGCGCGAGGCCTTCCACCGGCACATGGCCCACCGCGGACAGCGTGGCCGCCAGCACGATGAACCCGCTGCCCGTCACGCCGGCCGCGCCCTTGCTCGTCAGCAACAGCACGCCCAGCAGCGTGAGCTGTTGCATCAGCGTCATCGGCGTGTCGGTCGCCTGCGCCACGAACACGGCGGCCATCGTCAGGTAGATGGACGTGCCGTCGAGGTTGAACGAATAGCCGGTCGGGATGACGAGGCCGACCGTGGACTTGCGCACGCCCAGGTTCTCCAGCTTGGCCATCATGCGCGGCAGCACCGACTCGCTGGACGACGTGCCCAGCACGATGAACAGCTCTTCCTTGATGTACTTGATGAACTTCCAGACCGAGAAGCCGTGCAGACGGGCCACCGTGCCGAGCACGAGGAAGATGAAGATCAGGCAGGTCGCGTAGAACGAGCCCATCAGCTTGGCCAGCGACAGCAGCGAGCCCACGCCGTACTTGCCGATGGTGAACGCCATCGCGCCGAACGCACCGATGGGGGCCACTTTCATGATCATGCCGACGATGGCGAACAGCACGTGCGAGGTCTTCTCGATGCCGTCGAACACCAGCGTGCCGCGGCCGCCGAAGCGGTGCAGCGCGAAGCCGAACAGCAGCGCGAACAGCAGCACCTGCACCATCTCGCCCTTGGCGAAGGCATCCACCACCGTCGTCGGGATGATGGCCAGCAGGAAGTCCACCGTGCCCTGCATCTTGCCCGGGCCGGTGTAGGCCGCGATGCCCTTGGTGTCCAGCGTCTTGGGGTCCACGTGCATGCCGTCGCCGGGCTGCAGCACGTTGACGATGACGAGGCCGACGATCAGCGCGATGGTGGAGACGATCTCGAAGTACAGCAGCGCGTAGCCGCCGGTCTTGCCGACGCGCTTCATGTCCTCCATGCCCGCGACGCCCACCACCACCGTGCAGAAGATGATGGGCGCGATGATCATCTTGACCAGCTTGATGAAGCCGTCACCCAGCGGCTTGAGCGCCTCGCCCGTCTGGGGGAAGAAGTGCCCCACCAGCACGCCGACGACGATGGCCGTGATGACCTGGGCGTAGAGGGAACGGTAGATGGGCGGACGCCCGGTGGGAATGGCAGCTTGCATGCGCGTCTCCGATCAGTCCTTCGAGCGGGACTGGGTTGGACGGCAGCTTAGGTGGGGGCGTGCGGGGTGGGGAGTGTGGGTTCCCACATGAATTGCAACGCTGGGGGCGTGGCTTGTTGGTTGCTCTGGCGGAGCGGGCGCCTGCTCGGTGCATTGCCGGGAGTCCCGCCCGGCGGCGGGGTAACTTTCTTCTGCGGGAGCACTACCGATCGCCCGTCACGCCGCTTAACGTCGGCGGCACGCCGTGCTCATCAGTGAACACCTCGTCGCACGGGCGGCATGAAGGATGGAAGGGTAGGCGTTGGGGTTCGCTGCACTTTGCCAAACCTGCGGAGCAGGATCAGCTTCTCGCAAAGAAACGCGTCTACAGAATGCATCTCACCCATCGCCACGTGCGTTTGCCGACGACTTCTCGGCGAAACCCCAAGCGAACACCGCAATTGACGCGAACAAATAGATAGCAATGTGCTCACCAGAGCCCGAGTAGTAAGCAAGCGTGCCCGCCATTGCACCGAGCGCAAGCCACAACAAAGTAAATACGATCACGCCGGTTCGTTGAGCTTGGAGCAGTGGCATGAATGACCAACCAACCAAGCCATAGCACGACGCCCACCAAAGCATGATCAGCCCCTTGCCTCCTCCACGGCTAAAGAAAGCCAACGCCAGCATCACCATCGCAGAAACCAGTGCGTAGCCAACACTGGCGATTGATCTGCCAAACGCCCTAGCCAGGGCTCGGCGAAGTAGGGCGGGGGGCCCTTCCATCAGAACTCCACAACCGAGCGGATCGACTCCCCACGCCGCATCAACTCGAACCCTTCGTTGATCTGCTCCAGCTTCAGCTTGTGCGTGATCAGCTCGTCGATGTTGAGCTTGCCGTCCATGTACCAATCCACGATCTTCGGCACGTCCGTGCGACCACGCGCACCGCCGAACGCAGACCCTTCCCAATGCCGGCCGGTGACCAACTGGAACGGCCGCGTCGAGATCTCCGCCCCCGCCGGCGCCACGCCGATGATGATCGAGCGGCCCCAGCCCTTGTGCGTGCACTCCAGCGCCTGGCGCATCAACTGCACGTTGCCCACGCACTCGAACGAATAGTCCGCGCCGCCGTCGGTCAGCTGCACGATGTGGTCCACCACGTTGCCGACGTCCTTGGGGTTCACGAAGTCCGTCATGCCGAACTTGCGCGCCATCGCCTCGCGGGCCGGGTTGATGTCCACGCCGATGATCTTGTTGGCGCCCACCATCTTGGCGCCCTGGATCACGTTCAGCCCGATGCCGCCGAGGCCGAACACCACCACGTTGGCGCCCGCCTCCACCTTGGCCGTGAACAGCACGGCGCCCACGCCTGTCGTCACGCCGCAGCCGATGTAGCAGACCTTGTCGAACGGCGCGTCCGGGCGGATCTTGGCCAGCGCGATGCCGGGCACGACGATGTGGTTGGAGAACGTGCTGGTGCCCATGTAGTGGAAGATGGGCTCGCCGTTCAGCGAGAAGCGCGACGTGCCGTTGGGCATCAGGCCCTTGCCCTGCGTGGCGCGGATGGATTGGCAGAGATTCGTCTTGCGGCTGAGGCAGAACTTGCACTCGCGGCATTCGGGCGTGTAGAGCGGGATGACGTGGTCGCCCGGCTTCAGCCACGGCACCTTGCTTTCCAGCACGACACCGGCGCCCTCGTGGCCCAGCACGGCAGGGAACAGGCCTTCCGGGTCGGCGCCGGACAGCGTGTAGTCGTCGGTGTGGCAGATGCCGGTGGCCTTGACCTCGACGAGAACCTCGCCGTCCTTCGGGCCTTCCAGGTCCAGCGTTTCGATGGTCAGCGGGGCGCCGGCCTTCCAGGCGACGGCGGCTCGGGTCTTGATGCTCATTTCAGTTGCTCCTAAGCGCTGTGCGCGATGACTCACGGCGCATTAAACCGCGGCCGTTCATTTCGGTTGAAGCTGGTGCAGCGCGTCGACGAACTCGCGCGCCTCGTGGCGGCACAGCCGCAGCCGGCGCAGCAGCCACGGCGTCAGGTCCTGCTGGCCCAGATGCTCGGGCCAGGCGCCGGCATCGCCGTCGGGCGTTTCGGCGGGGTCGGTGCCGGTCATCGGCTCGCCGTTGAGCACGTCGACGCAGGCCTTGCGCGCCAGTGGCAGCGCGGTCTCGGTGCGGGCGACGTCGAGCCGGTCGGTGCGGCGCTGCGTCAGTTGCTGCACGGCGCCCAGCAGCGCCATCAGCCGGTAGCCGTGGCTCAACGCGGACTCGATCTCGGCCTCGGGCAGGCGCACATGCTCGGGCTCCACGCGCGTGCGCTGCGCCGTGGCGGCGAGCGCCGCCAGCGCCGTGTAGGCCTGCTGGCGCGACAGCCGCTGGGCCAGCTGCTCCTCGGCGCTGGGCGCCCAGCGCAGCATGTTGGACACGTGCCGCGCCAGCGCCCCGCGCAGCTGCGCGGCCAGCCGCGGCACGGCCGCGCGCTCCCAGCTCGGCAGCACGAAGCTGAACAGCCAGGCCAGGCCGGCGCCGATGAAGGTGTCGGCCAGCCGCTCGCCGATGGCCGGGCTGCTGCCGGGGTCCAGCATCAGCGGCTGCAGCAGCGCCATCAGCGTGGCGGCCGTCGCGGCGACCTGGTAACGGCGGTTCACGTACGCGTGCGCCGTGCCGACGGCGGCGATGAAGCACAGGCTCAACAGCGGCATCCAGCTCACGTGCGCCAGCAGCATCACCAGCAGGCAGCCCTGCACCGTGCCGATGATCCGGCCGTTGCGGCGCGACAGCGTCTGCTCCAGGTTGCCGCGCAGCACGACGGCCACGCTCAGCATCAGCCAGAACGGATGCGCCGCCCACGGCAGCGCCGCGCCCAGCGCGTAGGCCAGCGACAGCGCGATGGCCGAGCGCAGCGCGTGGCGCATGACGCTGGACTGCAGCGTCAGGTGCGGCTTGAGCGCCGCCAGCGGCCAGCCCTCGGGCGACACGAACGGCGCGAGCTTGTCGGGCGTCCAGGGGCTGTCGACGTCGTCGGTGCGGGCCTGGCGGGCCACCATCGCGCTGACATCGTCCAGCATGTGGCCCACTCGCGACTGCAGCGCCGACACGAGATGGGTGCGCGAGTCGCCGGCCGGCACGGGCACGTCGGCCAGCCGGGCGGCGAGCTGCCGACGCCAGTCGTCCGCCGGCACATCAGGCAGCGGCGCACCGGAGGCCAGCGTGTCGGCGAGCGCGGCCAGCACGTCGGCCAGGTGGC
>Ga0075370_10000751_pt1 | contig 12970 bp, 11 predicted proteins | sample EndMethybrTD3035_FD_71398 | JGI IMG/M metagenome (GOLD analysis project Ga0075370, IMG submission 71398) | Populus endosphere microbial communities from Tennessee, USA - Endosphere MetaG P. TD hybrid TD303-5 | ecosystem: Host-associated > Plants > Roots > Endosphere | place: USA: Tennessee... | reverse complement strand
TCGACCAGCAGCGTCTTCGGGTAGCCCCAGGCTTCGATCGCGATGCCCTGCCACATCGCGCTGTACGAGATCGTCAGGTTCAGCAGCGCCATGTAGGCGGTGAACTGGGTGGCGGCGACCGCCGGGTTGGTCACGTCCATGAAGATCGCTGCGCGCGTGCCGTACATCAGGCCGTTGAACGCGTTGTAGACCAGGGTCGCGATCCAGAAGGCCATCAGCAGCGCGGGCGCAACCGTCGGACGGTTCGCCGCCGTCACCTCGACCGGCATGATCCAGCCGTAGCGGCTCAGCTCGTTCATCAGATACAGCACCGGCAGGCTCATGCCGGCGATATAGATGCTCAGCGTGAGGCGCCGGCCGAGGCGGTCGGACAGCCAGCCGCCGAGCACGCAGAAGCCGCCGTTGATGACCGTCGACCAGACGTTCAGCCACGCGACCTCGTCGTCGTTCATGCCGAGCTCGACCGCGAGGTTCGATTGCAGCGCGAGGCCGAGGCCCATCGCGCCCGCCGGCAGCAGCGCCACCAAGAGCCCCACGAACGCGCCGCGCGAGCCGACGAAGGAGCGGAACGAGTTGATCGCGAAGTCGCGCATCTCGCGGCTGGCCGAGCGCCAGCGCGAGCCGATCACGCTCGGCCGCGCCGGGCCGGGCGCCTCCTTCATCGGCAGCACGACGAATACCGTGACGAGCAGGATCGAGCCCGCGACAAAGAAGAAGGTCGACTGGAAGCCGGTGACGCCGGTGAGGAACAGCACGCCGCTGCCGCCGACCAGCTGGCCGATCGACGCGCCGCCGAACATCAGGCCGTTCGCGAGGCCGCGCTCCTGCTCCTGCAGCGTGTTGACGGCGAGCGCGTCGATCGCGACGTCCTGCATCGCGCCGAAGGTGTTGTGCACGAGCAGGACGATGGTGAATACGCCGAGCTGCTGCGGCAGCGTGAGCAGCATGGTGGAGAGCAGCGTGGCCGCCATCATGATCTGCGTGCCGATGATCCAGCCGCGCCGCCGGCCGAGGCGGTCGGACGCGAACACGTCGATCACCGGGCCGAACGCCCACTTGAACGCCCACGGCAGGTAGAACGAGCCGACGAACGCGCCGATCTCGGCCGGGCCGACGTTCTGGCGCCGCAGCTGCGTGGCCACCGCGGTTGCCGCGAAGCCGAGCGGGATGCCCTCGGTGACATACAGCAGGAAGAACGCCGTCAGGCGGCCGTACTTGGTGGCGAGCAGGTTGGGGAGTCGCAGGAACTTCATGGGCCGCGATTGTGAGGCCGCGCGTCTTGTCCGCGTGGACCGAGCGAGCCGAGGGGATTGGGTGGTGGCCGGCTCCGCTCATGTTCCCCGCCGTCCTGATCTCGCTCGGTGATGGATTGGAGTTTAAGAAAGTTCAGAACAAAATGCTTTACAAGTAAACCAATTGGGGCTAATGTCCATCTCCATGAAGATCGTCTGCATCGGTGGCGGCCCGTCCGGCCTGTACTTCGCGCTGTTGATGAAGCGGCAGGATCCGTCGCACGACATCACGGTCGTCGAGCGCAACCGCCCGTACGACACCTATGGCTGGGGCGTGGTGTTCTCCGACCAGACGCTCGGCAACCTGCAGGAGGCCGACCCGGCCACTGCGACCGAGATCCTCGGCGCGTTCAACCACTGGGACGACATCGAGGTCAACATCCGCGGCCGCAAGATCCGCTCGGGCGGGCACGGCTTCTGCGGCATCGGGCGCAAGCGATTGCTGAACATCCTGCAGCGGCGCTGCGAAGAGCTCGGCGTGAAGCTCGTGTTCGAGGCCGACGTGCAGGACGATTCGGCCTACGTGAACGATGCCGATCTCGTGATCGCGAGCGACGGCCTGAACAGCCGCATCCGCACCCGCTACGCCGAAACGTACCGGCCCGACATCGATACGCGCCGCTGCCGCTTCGTCTGGCTCGGCACCCACAAGCTGTTCGAGGCGTTCACGTTCGCGTTCGAGGAAACCGAGTGGGGCTGGTTCCAGGCCCATGCGTACCGTTTCGACGGCGACACCTCGACGTTCATCGTCGAGACGCCCGAGGAAGTGTGGCGCGCTGCCGGGCTCGACCGGATGGAGAAGGAAGAGGCGATCGCGTTCTGCGAGAAGCTCTTCGCGAAGTACCTCGACGGGCATGCGCTGATCTCGAACGCGTCGCACCTGCGCGGCTCGGCGCAGTGGATCCGCTTTCCGCGCGTCGTCTGCGAACGCTGGGTGCATTACGGTGGCGCCGGCCAGTCGACGCCGGTCGTGCTGATGGGCGACGCGGCGCACACCGCGCACTTCTCGATCGGCTCGGGCACCAAGCTCGCGCTCGAAGACGCGATCGAGCTGTCGCGCTGCATAGGGAAGGCCCTTCGGCAGGCTCAGGGTGAGCGGGGCGTGGCTCAACGCGAACGGGAAGGGCTGCGCGCCGCGCTGGCCGACTACGAAGCCGTGCGCAGCATCGAGGTGCTGCGCATCCAGAACGCGGCGCGCAATTCGACCGAATGGTTCGAGAACGTCGCCCGCTACGTGAACCTGCCGCCCGAGCAGTTCGCCTACTCGCTGCTGACCCGCAGCCAGCGCATCAGTCACGAGAACCTGCGGCTGCGCGACCGCAACTACGTCGAGGACTACGAAGACTGGATCGCCGAGCGTGCGGGCGCCGCGCGCCGCGCCGGCGCGATCCCGCCGATGTTCACGCCCTACACGGTGCGCAGCGTCACGCTGAAGAACCGCATCGTCGTGTCGCCGATGGCGCAGTACTCGTGCGTCGATGGGCTGCCTGCCGACTACCACCTCGTGCACCTCGGCGCGCGTGCGATGGGCGGTGCCGCGATGGTGGTCGCCGAGATGACCTGCGTGTCGCCCGAAGGGCGCATCACGCCCGGCTGCCCGGGCCTGTGGAACGACGCGCAGCGCGACGGCTGGCATCGCATCGTCGAGTTCGTGCATGGCAACACCGATGCGAAGATCGCGATCCAGCTCGGCCATGCCGGCGCGAAGGGTTCGACCCGGCGCGCCTGGGACGGCATCGACCAGCCGCTCGACGAAGCCGAGACCGGCGAGGCGAACTGGCCGCTGATCTCGGCCTCGCCGCAGCAGTACCTGGATGGCGTCAGCGACTGGTCGCGCGCGATGACGCGCGCCGACATGGACCGCGTGCGCGACGAGTTCGTCGCCGCCACGCGCCGTGCGGCGCAGGCCGGCTTCGACTGGCTCGAGCTGCATTGCGCGCACGGCTACCTGCTGTCGTCGTTCATCTCGCCGCTGACCAACCAGCGCACCGACGAGTACGGCGGCTCGCTCGACAACCGCTTGCGCTATCCGCTCGAGGTGTTCGCGGCAGTGCGCGAGGCCTGGCCGCAATCGCTGCCGATCTCGGTGCGCATCTCGGCGCACGACTGGGTCGACGGCGGCATCACGCCCGACGATGCGATTGCGATCGCGCGGGCGTTCAAGGCCGCCGGCGCGGACCTGATCGACTGCTCGTCCGGCCAGGTCAGCAAACGCGAGCAGCCGGTGTTCGGGCGGATGTTCCAGACGCCGTTCTCCGACCGCATCCGCAACGAGGCCGGCATCGCGACGATCGCGGTCGGCGCGATCTCGGAAGCCGACCACGTGAACAGCATCATCGCGGCCGGCCGGGCGGACCTCTGCGCGATCGCGCGGCCGCACCTTGCGAACCCGGCCTGGACGCTGCTGGAGTCGGCGAAGATCGGCTATACCGCGATCGAATGGCCGCGCCAGTACCGTGCCGGCAAGGCCCAGCTCGAGCGCAACCTCGAGCGCGAGAGGGCGGCCGCGGCGGCGCTCGCCGGCCCTCGCGCCAACCCTCTCGCAGAGGGAGAGGGAGTGAACTGAGCATGAAACACGACGACCCATCCCACGCATTGCTCAGCGAAGCCGAGGAGCTCGGCGTCGAGGCGCGCGCCGACCGCGGCGACCATGCCGTGCTGCGGCTGTGGCTGCGGCTGCTCGCGAGCACGAACCAGGTCGAGGCCGAGATCCGCAAGCGGCTGCGCGAGCGCTTCGACATCTCGCTGGCCCGCTTCGACTACATGGCGCAGCTCTACCGCTACCGCGAGGGGCTGAAGATGCGCGCGCTGTCGCGCTACCTGATGGTGACCGGCGGCAACGTGACCGGCCTGACCGACGAGCTCGAGAGCGATGGCCTGGTCGCGCGCGAGACCGACCCGGCCGACCGGCGCGCCTGCATCGTCAAGCTCACGCCCAAGGGCCGTCGGGGCTTCGAGACGATGGCGCGCGAGCACGAAGCCTGGATTCTCGAGCTGTTCGGCGGGCTCGATGCCCGCGCGGTGCAGCAGCTGCACGACCACCTCGGCACCTTGCGCGTTCACCTGATGCGCAACGACGCCGCTTCGGAGACTTCCGCATGAGCAACGAAACGCCGCGTGTGGACCCCGCGCTTGCCGCCGGCAACCACCGCATGCTCGCCGACTACGCGGCCCGTCACTTCGAGTGGCGCTGCGCCGATGGCGTGGCGACGATCACGCTGGCCCGGCCCGAGCGCAAGAACCCGTTGACCTTCGACTCGTATGCCGAGCTGCGCGACCTGTTCGGTGCACTGAAGTTCGCGACCGACGTGCATGCGGTGGTGCTGACCGGCGCCGGCGACAACTTCTGCTCAGGCGGCGACGTGCACGAGATCATCGGCCCGCTGGTGCGGCTCGAAGCGCCCGAGCTGCTGATGTTCACCCGCATGACCGGCGAGCTCGTGAAGACGATGCGCGCCTGCCCGCAACCGATCGTCGCGGCGATCGACGGCGTCTGCGCGGGCGCCGGCGCGATCCTCGCGATGGCTTCCGACATCCGCTTCGGCACCGCCCGAAGCAAGTGCGCGTTCCTGTTCAACCGCGTCGGCCTCGCCGGCTGCGACATGGGCGCCTGCGCGATGCTGCCGCGCATCGTCGGCCAGGGGCGCGCGAGCGAGCTGCTCTACACCGGCCGCTCGCTCGGCGGCGAGGAGGCCGAGCGCTGGGGCTTCTTCAACCGGCTATGCGAGCCGCTCGCGCTGCTCGGCGACGCGCAGGCACTCGCGCGCGAGCTCGCCTCGGGCCCGACCTTCGCCAACGGCATCACGAAGACGATGCTGCATCAGGAATGGGCAATGACGATCGAGCAGGCGATCGAGGCCGAAGCGCAGGCGCAGGCGCTGTGCATGCTGACCGAAGACTTCGAGCGCGCCTATCGCGCGTTCGTCGAGAAGCGCAAGCCGCAGTTCCAGGGCAACTGAGCCAAACGACAACCGAGAGGGAACATCATGGAACATCCGGCGCACCTGAACTGGCCGTTCTTCGAGGAGCGGCATCGCGTGCTCGGCGCGCAGCTCGAGACCTGGGCCACCAAGCACGTGCCGGTGCCGCGCCCGCGCGACGTCGACAGCCAGTGCCGGCTGCTGGTGCGTTCGCTCGGAGCGGCCGGCTGGCTGCGCCATGCGGTCGCCGGCGCGGAATACGGCGGCGCGGGCGACGTGATCGACAGTCGCTCGATCTGCATTCTTCGCGAGACGCTGTCGCGCCACTCGGGCCTGGCCGACTTCGCGTTCGCGATGCAGGGGCTGGGCTCCGGCGCGATCAGCCTGGCCGGCACGCCCGAGCAGAAGGCGCGCTATCTGCCGGCGGTGGCGCGCGGCGAATCGATCGCGGCATTCGCGCTCTCGGAGCCCGACGCCGGCTCGGACGCCGCGGCGCTGAGCTGCACCGCGTATGTCGACGGCGACGACGTGATCCTGAACGGCGCGAAGACCTGGATCTCCAACGGCGGCATCGCCGACTTCTACATCGTGTTCGCGCGCAGCGCCGAAGCGGCCGGCGCGCGCGGCATCTCGGCGTTCATCGTCGAGACCGGAACGCCCGGCTTCGAGATCATCGAGCGCATCGACGTGATCGCGCCGCATCCGCTCGCGCGGCTGCGCCTGGTGGACTGCCGGATTCCGCTGGCGCAGCGCATCGGCGAAGGCGGCGAGGGCTTCAAGGTCGCGATGCGCACGCTCGACGTGTTCCGCACCTCGGTGGCGGCCGCCGCGCTCGGCATGGGCCGGCGCGCGCTCGAAGAGGCGCTGGAGCGCGCCACGACCCGCAAGATGTTCGGCAAGACGCTCGGCGATCTGCAGCTCACGCAGGCCAAGCTCGCTCAGATGGCGTTGACGATCGACAGCTCGGCGCTGCTGACCTACCGCGCCGCGTGGCAGCGCGACCAGGGCGCCACCACGACGATGGAGGCGGCGATGGCCAAGCTCGCCGCGACCGAAGGGGCGCAGCAGGTCATCGACTCGGCGGTGCAGATCTGGGGCGGGCTCGGCGTGGTGAGCGAGCAGCCGGTCGAGCGGCTGTACCGCGAGATTCGCGCGCTGCGCATCTACGAAGGCGCGAGCGAGGTGCAGCAATTGATCATCGCGCGCGAGCTCGTCAAGGGAATGACGGAATGAGCGATTCGCAAGTTCAGGTGCTGCAACCGGCCGAGTGGGCACGCCCGCGCGGCTATGCCAACGGCGTGGCAGCGCGCGGCCGCCAGGTGTTCATCGCCGGCATGATCGGCTGGGACGGGCAGGGCGTGTTCCACAGCGACGACTTCGCGGCGCAGGCGCGCCAGGCGCTCGTCAACATCGTCGAGGTGCTGCGCGAGGCCGGCGGCAAGCCCGAGCACATCGTGCGCATGACCTGGTACGTGACCGACAAGCGCGAGTACCTCGCCGCGGGCCGCGAGGTCGGGCGTGCGTACCGCGAGCTGATCGGCGTCTACAACGCGGCGATGACGGCGGTGCAGGTGAGCGCGCTGATCGAAGACCGCGCGAAGGTCGAGATCGAAGCGACCGCCGTCATTCCTGATTGACCCGAGGAGCCGGCCGATGACGAGTCACGTCGATCGTTTTGCCGCCGAACGCCTGCCGCCGCGCGAGCAGTGGCCGGAGTTGCTGTTCGAGCTGCCGGAGCTGCAGTTCGGCGAACGCCTGAACTGCGCGCACGAGCTGCTCGATGCGCACGTCGAGGCCGGTCACGGCGATCGACCGTGCCTGCGCTCGCCCGACGGCCTTCGCTGGACCTATGCCGACCTGCAGCGCCAGGCCAACCGCATCGCGAACCTGCTCGTGCACGAGCTCGGCGTCGTTCCTGGCAACCGCGTGCTGCTGCGCAGCGCGAACAAGCCGATGCTCGTGGCCTGCTGGTTCGGCGTGATGAAGGCGGGTGCGATCGCGGTCGCGACGATGCCGTTGCTACGCGCGAAGGAGCTCGGCCAGATCATCGAGAAGGCGCAGACCAGCCATGCGCTGTGCGACCACGCGCTGCGCGCCGAGCTCGAGACGGCCGCTGCGCAGACGCCTACGCTGAAGCACACCGTGCTGTTCGGCGAGCCGAGCGCGGCCGGTTCGCTCGAGGGCCGCATGGCGCGCCAGAGCGAGGGTTTCGCCAACGTCGACACCGCGGCCGACGATGTCTGCATCCTCGCGTTCACGTCCGGCACCACCGGCCAGCCGAAGGCGACGATGCACTTCCACCGCGACGTGATGGCGGCCTGCGCCTGCTTCCCGCCGCATGTGCTGCGCGCGACGGCCGACGACGTGTTCATCGGCAGCCCGCCGCTCGCGTTCACCTTCGGGCTTGGCGGGCTGACGCTGTTCCCGATGAGCGTGGGCGCGTCGACGGTGCTGCTCGAGAAGGCGTCGCCCGCTGATCTCGTGACGGCGACGAAAACCTTCGGTGCGACCGTGATGTTCACCGCGCCGACCTCTTATCGCGCGATGGCCGAGACAGCGCGCGCCGAGCGCATCTCGGCGCCGCTCGGAGGCAGCCTGCGCAAGTGCGTGTCGGCCGGCGAGGCGCTGCCTGCGGCGACGCGCACGCTGTGGCGCGAGGCCACCGGCATCGAGCTGATCGACGGCATCGGCGCCACCGAGATGCTGCATATCTTCATCGCGGCCGACGAGGCGCACTCGCGCGCCGGCGCGACCGGCCTGGTCGTGCCCGGCTACCGCGCCTGCGTGATGGACGACCAAGGCAAACCGGCGCCGGTCGGCCAGATCGGCAAGCTCGCGGTGAAGGGGCCCACCGGCTGCCGCTATCTCGACGATGCGCGCCAGGCGCAATACGTGCGCGACGGCTGGAACTACACCGGCGATGCCTACCTGATGGATGCCGACGGCTACTTCATCTACCAGTCGCGCACCGACGACATGATCATCTCGGCCGGCTACAACATCGCCGCGCCCGAGGTCGAGCAGGCGCTGCTGCAGCATCCGGCGGTGGCCGAGTGCGCAGTGATCGGCGAGGCCGATCCGCAGCGCGGCCAGATCGTGAAGGCCTTCGTCGTCGTGCGAGACCCGGCGCAGCCCGGCGATGCACTCGCGCGCGAGCTGCAGGAGTTCGTGAAGGCGACGATCGCGCCGTACAAGTACCCGCGGGCGATCGAGTTCCGAGCCGCCTTGCCGCGCACCGAGACCGGCAAGCTGCAGCGCTTCCGGCTGCGCGACGCGCCGCCCGCTTGAAACGAATGTGCGCCGGAACGTACGGATACCGGCGTAGGTGCTCTCCGACAGCGGAAACGCGTGCCCGATGACTGCGCCGCATGCGGCTGCGTTCGTAGCATCGTGGCCATGGAAATCAAGGTTCTCTCGAAGCGTGCTTCGAGCGCGCGAGACGCACAAGACACGCATCAGCACCGGGCCCGCTATCTCGTTCTCTTCGGCAGTGAAGACGCTCCGCGCGCGGCCCTCTTCGATACCCACGAACGCCTGCTCGCCGAAATGATCGGCGACGACGGCTACAACGTCGACAACCTGGTTCGCGCGAGCAGCGCCTGCGCGCCGCCGCGCCCGGCGATGCTTGATGCGATCGAGGCGCTCGGCGACGAGGCCGATACCGCACGAGCACGCTGCTACAGGCTCGACTGAACCGCGGACGCAGCACCCATCACGAGTGCCATCACGAGGACCGGAATCGATGAGGCTGCGACTGCATGATCCGGCGCCCAACAAGCCGCCGCCCGCGCCGAAACCGCCGATGCCTCCGCCGGTGCCAGATCTGGTGCCGCCGCCGGTGCGAGACCCGGCGCGTCCGGAACATCCGGACCCGGTGCGCGAGCCGCCGGGCGATCGGCCGCCGGTGTTCTCGCGGCGCCATCGAAGGAGTTGTCATGCCTGAGAAGAGCTGGAGCGCCAAGCGCGAGCGTCAGTACAAGCACATCAAGGAAGGGTTGCGCGCCCATGGCAAGAGTGAAGGCCTTGCCGAGGAGATCGCCGCGCGCACCGTCAACAAGGAGCGCGCCCGCCACGGCGAGGCGAAGGAGGCGAGCGCCAGCTCGGTCGACGACATCTCGTCGGCTCGCCGCGGCGGCCTGCGCTCGCACGAAGGGTCGGGCGGCAGGACCTATGCGCAGCTCTACAACGAGGCGAAGTCGCGCGGCATCAAGGGCCGCTCCGACATGAGCAAGGCGCAATTGGAGCGCGCGTTGTCCCGTTGAGCAGCGGCGTTCAGGCTTGCCAGGGCAGGCCTTCACGACCGCCAGCGCGGCGTCGATGCTGCGCCCTGGCCTCCGTGTCAAAGGGTAAACCCCAGCGCCTGCCGCTTGTCCGGCACATCGGTCCGAACTAAACTCTACTGACCGGTCGGTCGAATATGTTTCGCCCCGGCAACCACCCCGGGGAGACGGCATGGCCGAAGACGATGCATTGGTGCTCGTGGCGCAGCAGGGCGCTGTTCGCACGCTCACGCTGAACCGGCCGAAGGCCTTGAACAGTTTCACGGGCGCGATGCACGAGCAGCTCGCGGCGGCGCTGGCCGCTGCCGAGGCCGACAGCGGCGTGCGCTGCGTCGTGCTGACCGGCGCCGGCCGGGGCTTCTGCGCCGGGCAGGATCTGGCGGACCCGGCCGTCGCACCGGCAGCGCCGGGCGCGAAGCCGGCCGATGTGGGCAACGTGATCGAGCGCTTCTACAAGCCGCTCGCGCTGCGCATCCGCGCGTTTCCGGTGCCGGTGATCGCCGCGGTCAACGGTGTGGCGGCAGGCGCCGGCGCGAGCATCGCGCTCGGTTGCGATCTGGTGATCGCGGCCCGTTCGGCAAGCTTCATCCAGGCCTTCTCGAAGATCGGCCTGATCCCGGACGCCGGCGGCACCTGGCTGCTGCCGCGCCTGGTCGGCCGCGCGAATGCGCTCGCGCTCGCGATGACCGGCGACAAACTGCCGGCCGACGAAGCGCAGCGCATCGGGCTGATCTGGAGGTGCGTGGACGACGCGGCGTTTGCCGATGAAGTCGCGACGACCGCGGCACGCCTGGCCGCGATGCCGGTCGCCGCGTTGGCGGCGACCCGCGCCGCGATCGACTCGGCGATGGGCATGAGCTACGCCGAAGCGCTCAGCCACGAGAGCCGGCTGCAGAGCCAGCTCAGTTCAGCGCATGACTACATCGAAGGGGTCGCGGCGTTCATGGCCAAGCGGCCCGCGACGTTCAGCGATCGTTGAATCCGCATCCCGCATGACCTGGACACTTGATTCGAGCACGATTGTCGGCGTGATCGGCGCCGGCAGCATGGGCGCCGGCATTGCGCAGCTCGCGGCGCAGTCCGGCCACGCGGTGCGGCTGTTCGATGCGCAGGCCGGTGCGGCCGAACGCGCGCTGACTCGCATCGACGCCGACCTCGCTGCCGCCGTCAAGAAGGGCCGCCTCGACGAGCACGAGCGCGCTGGCGTGCGCTCGCGCCTCGCTGCGGTCGAAAGCCTCGAGGCGCTGGCCGGCTGCGGCCTCGTGGTCGAAGCGATCGTCGAGCGGCTCGACGCGAAGCAGGCGCTCTTCAAGCAACTCGAAGGGCTGCTCGATTCGCGGGCCGTGTTCGCGACCAACACCTCGTCGATCTCGATCAGCGCGGTCGCGCAGGGGCTCGCGCATCCGCAGCGCCTGATCGGCTGGCATTTCTTCAACCCGCCGACGCGGATGAAGCTGGTCGAAGTGATCCGCGGCGTCGAGACCGACCCGGCACTCGCCACCGGGCTGCACGCGCTCGGCAAATCCTGGGGCAAGAGCTCGGTCGATGCGCCGAACGCGCCCGGCTTCATCGTCAACCGCGTCGCCAGGCCGTACTACGCGGAAGGCTTGCGGCTGCTCGGCGAGCGCATCGCCGAGCCGCAGGCGATCGACCGGCTGCTGCGCGAGGCCGGCGGCTTCGCGCTCGGGCCGTTCGAACTGATCGACCTGATCGGTGCCGATGTGAATCTGTCGGTCACCGAGTCGGTGTTCGCCGCGACCGGTTGGGACTCGCGCTACGCGCCGAACCTGATCCAGCAGGAATTGGTTCGCGCCGGTCGCTACGGCCGCAAGAGCGGGCGCGGCTTCTACGACTATCGCGACGGTGCGAAGGCGCCGGAGGCCGCGGTCGTTGCGCCGGCCGCGAACGTGCCCGCGGCCGTTGCGAGTGCCCAGCCGGGCCTGCTGGCGCCGCTGGTCGAGCGCCTGCGCAGTGCCGGCGTGCCGATCGCGACCGACGCCGCGCTGCCTTCCGAGAGCCTGCGCGTCGGTGGCGTGATCGCCGTGCTGACCGACGGCCGTACGCTCGCCGAACGCGCAGCAGCGTCGCCCGAGCCGATGCTGCTGCTCGACCTGGCGCGCGACTTCTCGACGACCACGGTCATCGGCGCGACCGGCTCGGACGAGTCGCTGCAGGCGCTCGCCGCCTTGCTGAAGGCGGGGCAGATCGAGCTGATCGCACTGGCCGATGTGGCCGGCCTGGTTCTGATGCGCACGGTCGCCTGCCTGGCGAACGAAGCCGCCGACGTGATGACCTGGACCGGCACGACGGCGGCCGACATCGACATCGCGATGCGGCTGGGCACTGCCTACCCGATCGGGCCGCTGGCGTGGGCCGACGCGATCGGCGTCTCGCGCATCGTCGGGCTGCTCGCGCACCTGCAGGCGCACTACGGCGATGCGCGCTACCGCCGATCGCCGCTGCTCAGTGCGCGGCACTACTCGAAAGGTCGCTTCCATGGCTGAAGGTTCGCTCGATCCGCAACGGGTCGCCGACGCGGTCGCGGTGGGCATGCTGGCCGATGACCGCGCCTCGCGCGCCCTCGGCATGCAGGTCACCGCGATCGGCCCGGGCAGCGCGACGCTCACGATGACCGTGCGCGACGACATGCTCAACGGCTTCGAGATCTGCCACGGCGGCTTCATGACGCTGCTGGCCGACTCCGCGTTCGCGTTCGCCTGCAACTCGCGCAACGCACTCACCGTGGCAGCCGGCCTGGACGTCGAGTTCATCGCACCGGCGCACCGCGGCGACGTGCTGACCGCGCGCGCGAGCGAGGTCCACCTGGCCGGGCGCAACGGCCTGTACGACATCGAGGTGACGAACCAGCGCGGCGAGCGGGTCGCGATGGTGCGCGGCCGCTCGCACCGCATGAAGGACCGCGAGGTCGTGCCGCTGGGCGACGCGTGTTTCGCGCTGCCGACGAAGTGACGGGAGACGAGCCATGACCGTGAAGACGCCGCAGCCCGGCGACCTGGAGCCCATCGAACGCGCGAGCCGCGACGAGCTGCAGGCGCTGCAGTTGAAGCGCCTGCAGTGGAGCCTGCAGCACGCCTACGACAACGTGCGGCACTACCGCCAGGCCTTCGAGGCGCAGGGCGTGCACCCGCGCGACCTGAAGTCGCTCGCCGACCTCTCGAAGTTCCCGTTCACGACGAAGAAGGATCTGCGCGACAACTACCCCTTCGGCCTGTTCGCGGTGCCGCGCGAGAAGGTGATCCGCATTCACGCGTCCTCCGGCACCACCGGCAAGCCGACGGTCGTCGGCTACACCGCGCAGGACATCTCGACCTGGGCCGACCTCGTCGCCCGCTCGATCCGCGCCGCCGGCGGCCGGCCCGGCGACATGGTGCACGTGGCCTACGGCTATGGCCTCTTCACCGGCGGACTCGGTGCGCACTACGGCGCCGAGCGGGCCGGCTGCACCGTGGTCCCGATG
>Ga0075370_10000750_pt1 | contig 12974 bp, 10 predicted proteins | sample EndMethybrTD3035_FD_71398 | JGI IMG/M metagenome (GOLD analysis project Ga0075370, IMG submission 71398) | Populus endosphere microbial communities from Tennessee, USA - Endosphere MetaG P. TD hybrid TD303-5 | ecosystem: Host-associated > Plants > Roots > Endosphere | place: USA: Tennessee... | reverse complement strand
CGGCTACATGGAAGAGGACGAGGGCTACAACCGCTTCTTCGCCTACATCTCGCTGTTCACCTTCTCGATGCTGATGCTCGTCATGAGCAACAACATGCTCCAGCTGTTCTTCGGCTGGGAAGCGGTGGGCCTCGTGTCGTACCTGCTGATCGGCTTCTGGTTCAACAGGCCTACTGCCATCTTCGCGAACATGAAGGCGTTCCTGGTCAACCGCGTGGGCGACTTCGGCTTCATTCTCGGCATCGGCCTCATTGCCGCCTATGCCGGCACGCTCAACTACGGCGAAGCCTTCGCCAAGGCCGGCACGCTGGCCGGCATCACCTTCCCGGGCACCGAGTGGATGCTGATCACCGTGATCTGCATCTGCCTGTTCATCGGCGCCATGGGCAAGAGCGCGCAGTTCCCGCTGCACGTGTGGCTGCCCGATTCGATGGAAGGCCCGACGCCCATCTCGGCGCTGATCCACGCGGCCACCATGGTGACCGCCGGCATCTTCATGGTGGCGCGCATGTCGCCGCTGTTCGAGCTGAGCGACACCGCCTTGAGCTTCATCCTGGTGATCGGTGCCATCACGGCGCTGTTCATGGGGTTCCTCGGCATCATCCAGAACGACATCAAGCGCGTGGTCGCGTATTCGACGCTCTCGCAGCTCGGCTACATGACGGTGGCGCTCGGCGCGTCGGCCTACTCGGTCGCGGTGTTCCACCTGATGACACACGCCTTCTTCAAGGCGCTGCTGTTCCTTGGTGCAGGCTCGGTCATCATCGGCATGCACCACAACCAGGACATCCGCTGGATGGGCGGCGTGCGCAAGTACATGCCCATCACCTGGATCACCTCGCTCGTGGGTTCGCTTGCGCTGATCGGCACGCCGTTCTTCTCCGGCTTCTACTCGAAGGACAGCATCATCGAGGCGGTGCACGAAAGCCACCTGTGGGGCGCGCAGTTCGCCTACTACGCGGTGCTGGCCGGCGTGTTCGTGACGGCGTTCTACTCCTTCCGCATGTACTTCCTGGTGTTCCACGGCAAGGAGCGCTACGACCTGAATCCCGACGCGCACCATGACGACCATGCTGCGCACGGCGACGATCACGGCCATGGCCACCACGACCACAAGCCGCACGAGTCGCCCTGGGTGGTATGGCTGCCGCTGGTGCTGCTGGCCATTCCGTCGGTGGTGATCGGCTTCATGACGATCGAGCCGATGCTCTTCGGCGAGTTCTTCAAGGGCGCGATCGCGGTCGATGCCGACAAGCACCACGCGATGAAAGAGCTCGGCGAAGCATTCCACGGACCGATGGCCATGGCGATGCACGGCCTGACGGCAGCGCCGTTCTGGCTGGCGCTGGCCGGCGTGGTCCTCTCGTTCTACATGTACATGGTGAACCCGGCGCTGCCGGCCGCGATCAAGCGCGCCTTCGGCCCGATCTACCGCCTGCTCGACAACAAGTACTACCTCGACTGGATCAACGAGCACATCGTTGCCCGCGGCGCGCGCGCCTTCGGCACCGGCCTGTGGAAGGGCGGCGACCAGGCGCTGATCGACGGCGCGGTGGTCAATGGCTCGTGGAAGGCCGTCGGCCGAGTCTCGGGTGCGGTGCGCTGGATCCAGTCCGGCTACATCTATCACTACGCCTTCGCGATGCTGCTCGGCATCTTCATCCTGATGACGTACTTCGTCTGGTTCAAACGCTGAGCCGCTGGCTTTAGCGCTGGAGAAAAAGAAAAATGGGTTTGTTGAGCCTTGCCATCTGGGTGCCGATCGCATTCGGTGTCGCGTTGCTGGCGTTCGGCCGTGACGAGCACGCCAGGGGCGTGCGCTGGGTCGCGCTGGTCGGCGCGATCGTGAGCTTCCTGGTGACCGTGCCGCTGTACACGGGCTTCCAGAACGGCACCGCCGCCATGCAGTTCGTCGAGAAGGCCAGCTGGATTGCGCGCTTCAATGTCAACTACCACGTGGGCATCGACGGCCTGTCGCTCTGGCTGGTGCTGTTGACCTCGTTCACGACCGTGGTGGTCGTGATCTCGGCCTGGGAAGTGATCACCGAGCGCGTCAACCAGTACATGGCCGCGTTCCTGATTCTCTCGGGCTTCATGATCGGCGTGTTCGCCGCGCTCGACGGCATCCTGTTCTACGTGTTCTTCGAAGCCACGCTGATCCCGATGTACCTCATCATCGGCATCTGGGGCGGCCCGAACAAGATCTACGCGGCGTTCAAGTTCTTCATCTACACCTTGCTCGGCTCGCTGCTGACGCTGGTGGCGCTGATCTACCTGTACAACAAGTCGGGTGGCAGCTTCGACATCCTGAGCTGGCACAAGCTGCCGCTGGGCTCCACGGCGCAGACGTTCCTGTTCTTCGCCTTCTTTGCCGCCTTTGCAGTCAAGGTGCCGATGTGGCCGGTCCACACCTGGCTGCCTGACGTGCACGTCGAGGCGCCGACCGGCGGCTCCGCCGTGTTGGCGGCCATCATGCTGAAGCTGGGCGCCTACGGTTTCCTGCGCTTCTCCATGCCCATTGCGCCGGATGCCGCACACGAATGGGCCTGGCTCATGATCGCGCTGTCGCTGATCGCGGTGATCTACGTCGGCCTGGTGGCACTGGTGCAGGAAGACATGAAGAAGCTCGTGGCGTATTCGTCCGTCGCGCACATGGGCTTCGTGACACTCGGCTTCTTCATCTTCAACGAGCTCGGCGTGTCCGGCGGCATCGTGCAGATGATTGCCCACGGCTTCGTGTCGGGCGCCATGTTCCTCGGCATCGGCGTGCTGTACGACCGCGTGCATTCGCGCCAGATCGCCGACTACGGCGGTGTGGTCAACACCATGCCCAAGTTCGCCGCGTTCGCGCTGCTGTTCGCCATGGCCAATTGCGGCCTGCCGGGCACCGCCGGTTTCGTCGGCGAGTGGATGGTGATCCTGGGCGCGGTCAAGGCCAACTTCTGGATCGGCCTGGGCGCCGCCACCGCGCTGATCTTCGGCGCGGCCTACACCCTCTGGATGTACAAGCGCGTGTACCTCGGCCCGGTCGGCAACGACCACGTCAAGGAACTCACCGACATCAACGCCCGTGAATTCCTGATGCTGTCCCTGCTGGCCGTTGCCGTGCTGTGGATGGGCATCTATCCGAAGCCGTTCACCGCTGCGATGGATGCCTCGGTCACGGAGCTGCTGCGCCACGTGGCAATCTCCAAACTGCCACGCTGAAGAAGAGAACGAGATGATTGACAAACTCAGCTGGGTCGCGATCTACCCCGAAATCGTGCTGCTGGTCATGGCCTGCATCATTGCGCTGGTCGACCTGTCGAGCACCAGCGCACAGCGCACGCGCACCTACGTCCTCACGCTGCTCACGCTGGCTGTGGTGGCCGTTCTGACCGGCATCGCTGCCAACGACGGCAAGACGATCTACGGCTTCGGCGGCATGGTCGTGAGCGACCCGATGGGCAACTGGCTCAAGTGCTTTGCCACCGTGGCGCTGATGGTCACGCTGGTCTACGGCCGGCCCTATGCGGCCGATCGCGGCATGCTGCGCGGCGGCGAAATGTTCACCATCAGCATGTTCGCGCTGCTGGGCATGTTCGTGATGATCTCGGGCAGCAACTTCCTCTTGATCTACCTGGGCCTCGAACTGCTCACGCTCTCCAGCTACGCGCTGGTGGCGCTGCGCCGCGACAACGCGGTTGCCAGCGAAGCGGCCATGAAGTACTTCGTGCTCGGCGCCATGGCCAGCGGTTTCCTGCTCTACGGCCTCTCGATGCTCTACGGCGCGACCGGTTCGCTCGATGTGAATGAAGTCTTCAAGATCATCGCGAGCGGCAAGGTGAACCACCAGGTGCTGGTGTTCGGCCTGGTGTTCATCGTTGCGGGCCTGGCCTTCAAGGTGGGGGCGGCGCCTTTCCACATGTGGGTGCCCGACGTGTACCAGGGCGCCCCGACCGCCGTCACGCTGCTGATCGGCGCGGCGCCCGAGCTGGCCGCCTTCGCAATCATCATCCGCCTGCTGGTGGAGGGCCTGCTGCCGTTGGCAATCGACTGGCAGCAGATGCTGACGCTGCTGGCCATTGCGTCGCTCCTGGTGGGCAACCTGGCCGCCATTGCGCAGACCAACCTCAAGCGCATGCTGGCCTACTCGACCATTGCGCAGATGGGCTTCATGCTGCTCGGCCTGGTGGCGGGCGTGGTCAACGGCAACACCTACAACGCTCAGTTCGCATACAGCGCCTCGATGTTCTACATCGTGACCTACGTGCTGACCACGCTGGCGAGCTTCGGGATCATCCTGCTGCTGGCGCGCGAGGGTTTCGAAAGCGAAGAGATCACCGACCTGGCCGGCCTGAACCAGCGCAGCCCGCTGTACGCCGGCGTGATGGCCATTGCGATGTTCTCGCTCGCGGGCCTGCCGCCCCTGGTCGGGTTCTATGCCAAGCTGGCCGTGCTGCAGGCGCTGATCGCGTCGGGCCAGGCGTTCTACATCGGTCTCGCGGTGTTCGCGGTGATCATGTCGCTGATCGGCGCCTTCTACTACCTGCGCGTGGTCAAGGTCATGTATTTCGATGCACCCGTCACGGCCAGCACCGTCTCGGCGCCGCGCGACGTGCGCACCGTGCTGTCGATCAACGGCTTGCTGATTCTCGTGCTGGGCATCGTTCCCGGCGGACTCATGACGCTGTGCGCCAACGCCATCGTGGCGACGCTGGCCAACTGATCTCGGCCAAGGCAAGGTGTCGCAAACCGCGTCGGTCTGGGTCGTGCTCGTGGTGGCATTGCTGGCGGCCAACCTGCCGTTCCTCAATGAACGGCTGTTTGGCGTCATACCGCTGCGGACCCAGCCCAAGTCGCTGGCGATCCGCCTTGCGGAGCTGGTGGCGATGTACTTCGCCGCCGGCGGCGTCGGTTTGCTGTTCGAACGCAGGGCAGGGCAGATCGTCCCGCAGGGCTGGGAGTTCTACGCGGTGACCGGCGCGCTCTTCATCGTGCTGGCATTTCCAGGATTCACCTGGCGCTATCTCATGAAGCACAGGCACTGACATGACTTCCATCTCCACTGCCGAATCGCACCTGAAGGAAGAACGCACCGCCAGCGAGGTCCTGCTCAAGGGCAATTTCCTCCAGGTCTGCCGCGACACGGTGCGGCTGCCTGACGGCCATACGGCTACGCGCGAGTATGTGATCCATCCGGGCGCGGTGGTGGTGGTGCCGCTGCTCGACGACGGCCGCGTGGTGCTGGAGCGTCAATATCGTTATCCGGTCGGGCACGTGATGACCGAGTTTCCCGCGGGCAAGCTCGACGCGGGCGAGGACCCGTTCCTCTGCGGCCAGCGCGAGCTGCTCGAGGAGACCGGGTACACCGCGCGCGAATGGGCCTATGCCGGCGCCATGCACCTGGCGGTGGCGTATTCGACCGAGATCATCCACATCTACTTTGCGCGCGGCCTTTCGCTCGGCACGCGCCAGCTCGACCACGGCGAGTTTCTCGACGTGTTCACGGCCACACCGCAGGAAGTGGCCGGCTGGTGTCGCGACGGCACGATCACCGACGCCAAGTCGCTCACCTGCGCGCTCTGGCTGCAGAACGTCCTTTCGGGTGCATGGGAACTCGACTGGCAGGCCCCCGCTTTGCAGGGCGGCGCGGGATAATCCGCGCATGAAGGTTCTCGATCTACGCTGCTCGCACGGCCACGGCTTCGAAGGCTGGTTTGCGTCCAACGAGGCGTTCGAAACTCAACTCTCGGCCGGCCTCGTCGAGTGCCCGGTCTGCGCCGACACGCGCATCGTCAAGCTCCTGAGCGCGCCGCGCCTCAACCTCGGCAACGCCAAGGCGCCGGCGAAGGCTGCGGCATCCTCGGCCCCGGACTCGCCCGGCAAGGCGCAGCTGCCGGCCGAAATGTCTCCCGAGGCGCGCTGGATGCGCGCCGTGCGCGAGGTTCTCGCAAAGACAGAGGACGTCGGTGAGCGCTTTGCCGACGAGGCCCGCAAGATGCATTACGGCGAAACCGAGGAGCGCGGCATCCGCGGCCAGGCCACCCGTGAGCAGACCGAGGCGCTGCTCGAAGAAGGCATTCCGGTGATGCCGCTGCCGATTCCCGCCGCACTCAAGGAAACGCTGCAGTAATCCGCTCCTGCTGCTGCAGGATCAAGCCGTGAATTGAAGGGCCGCCAAGCGGGCGTAGACCCCGCCTTGCGCCACCAGTGTGGCATGCGTTCCATGCTCGACGATGCCGCCATGGTCCAGCACGACAATGCGGTCGGCCTTCTGCACGGTCGCCAGGCGATGCGCAATCACCAGCGTGGTCCGGCCTTCCATCGCCGATTCGAGGGCAGCCTGCACCATGCGCTCGCTCTCGGCATCCAGCGCACTCGTCGCTTCGTCCAGCAGCAGCAGCGGCGGGTTCTTGAGAATGGCGCGCGCAATGGCGATACGCTGGCGCTGGCCGCCCGAAAGGCGCACGCCGCGTTCGCCCAGGAAGGTGTCGTAGCCCTCTGGCAATGCCTGCAGAAAGTCGTGCGCGAAGGCGGCGCGGGCGGCGTCATGCACTTCGTCGGCGGTTGCATCGGGCCGGCCGTAGCGGATGTTCTCGAAAGCGCTGGCCGAGAAGATCACCGCGTCCTGCGGCACCAGGCCGATGCGGGTGCGCAGATCGGGCAGCGCGAGCGAGGCCAGGGGTACGCCGTCGAGCAAGAGTCGTCCTGCCTGCGGGTCGTAGTAGCGCAGCAGCAGCTGGAACACCGTGCTCTTGCCGGCGCCGCTCGAGCCCACCAGCGCCACCGTTTCTCCGGGCGCCACGTCGAGGCTGAAGTCTTTCAGTGCCGCGGTGCCCGGCCGCGAGGGGTAATGGAAGGTGACCGCCTCGAACTTGACGGCGCTGCCTGCGGCCGGGACGGGCGCAGCCGCAGGATCCGGCGGGGAAACGATGGCCGCCGGGGCATGCAGCAGTTCCATCAGGCGCTCGGTGGCTCCAGCGGCGCGCAGCAGGTCGCCATACACCTCGCCGAGCACGGCGGTCGCGCTCGCGAGAATGGCCACGTAAACCACCGTCTGGCCCAGGTGCCCGGCCGTGATGTCGCCGCGCAGCACGGCCTGCGTGCCCTGGTACAGGCCCCACAGCAGCGCGGCCGAGGTAGCGATGATGATGAAGGCGACCAGGACCGAGCGCGCCTTGGTGCGGCGGACGGCGGTCTTGAATGCGTTTTCGGTCGAGGCATTGAAGCGGCCGGCTTCGCGCGCTTCGGCCGTGTAGCTTTGCACCACTGGAATGGCGTTGAGCACCTCGGCCGCGATGGCGCTCGAATCGGCCACCCGGTCCTGGCTGGCGCGCGAAAGCTTGCGCACGCGCCGACCGAACCACATGCTGGGCAGCACCACCAGCACCAGGATGCCCAGCACCTGGACCATCACGTAGGGATTGGTCCAGATCAGCACTGCCAGCGCACCCACGCCCATGACTGCGTTGCGCAAGCCCATGCTCAGCGACGAGCCGACCACCGTCTGTACCAGCGTGGTGTCGGCCGTCAGGCGCGACAGCACTTCGCCCGTCTGCGTCGTCTCGAAGAACGCGGGGCTCTGGCGCAGCACGTGGTTGTACACGGCGTTGCGCAGGTCGGCCGTGACGCGCTCGCCGAGCCAGCTCACCGTATAGAAGCGCGCGGCTGAAAAAAGTCCCAGCGCCACCGCCACCGCAAAGAGCGCGCCGAAGTGCTCGCGCAGCGCCATGGTTTGCGCACCTTTGTCGGCGCTGACCAGGCCGCCGTCGATCAGGCTGCGCAGCGCCAGCGGAAACACCAGCGTCGTGACGGCCGCGAACACCAGAAAAATGCCCGCCAGCACGATTTGGACGCGATATGGGCGAAGAAAAGGGCTCAGGCCCGACAACGATCGGGGCGAGCCCTTGGCCGGGGTGGACAGGGGAGAGGAAGCCATGGCGCGGATTCTACCGACCCTTGCCGACACAAAGGAAGCCTTGACAATAATTGCTTGGGCAATTAATATTCAGCCATGAGCGATGCAGACACCCCACAAGTGACGCCAGCTCCGGGCGACCTCAAGCTCCGGCCGGCGGACTTCTACCGTGCCGAGACCTACAAGGCCGAGGAAAGCATCGGGTATTTGATGCGGCGCATATTGAGTGCCGTGGCGCAGGCGGTGGAAACCCGCATGTGCGAGCCCGGCAGCCCGACCTTTCCTCAGTGGCTGCCCCTGTACAAGCTGCACATCGGCGCGGCCACCACGGTGGCCGAGCTGGCGCGGGCCTGCGAACTCGACGCCGGCGCCATGACGCGCTTGCTCGACCGGCTCGAGGCCAAGGGCCTGTGCCGCCGCGTGCGCTCACTGGAAGACCGCCGCGTCGTCAACATCGAATTGACCGAGGAGGGGCGTGCCGCTGCCAAGGAAGTCCCGCACGTGCTGAGCCGCGTGCAGAACGAGCACCTGGCGGGTTTCACCAACGAAGAGTGGGAGCAGCTCAAGGGTTACCTGCGCCGCATCCTCGACAACGCGCAGGCCCTCGCAGCCCGTGGAGAAAAAAATGACTGAATCCCTTGCCGCACGCACCGTGCGCCGCACACCTGTTGTCGCCGCCGCGCTCCTGATGGTTGCGCTGGCCGGCTGTGCCGACATGGCCGGTATCGGCTCGGGGGCGAAGCTTCGCGATGCATCATCGCTCGGCATTGCCGCGGACAGCAGCGCAGCCGTCGTCCCAAGTGTCGACAGCCAATGGTGGCGAGCCTTCGGCGATGCGCAGCTCGACACCCTGATCGAAAAGGCCGTGGCCGGCAATCCGAACCTGCAAGTGGCGCGCGCGCGCCTCGCGCGGGCCCAGGCTTCGGCGGACATCGCCGAGTCGGCCCTCAAGCCCAAGGTGAACGGCGAACTCGACCTGAACCGCCAGAAGTTCAACAGCAACTACATCTATCCCGCGCCGCTCGGCGGCTCGACGCAGAACATCGGGCTGCTGCAGCTGGGCGCGAGCTGGGAGCTCGACTTCTTCGGCAAGAACCGCACTGCGCTCGAAGCCGCCATCGGCAGCGCGAACGCCGCGGCCGCCGATGCCGATGCCGCGCGCGTGCTGCTGGCCAGCAACGTGGCGCGCAGCTACTTCCAGTGGGCGCGGCTGAACGAACAGCTCGGCGTCGCCCAGCGCACGTTGGCGCAGCGCGATGAAACGCTCAAGCTCGTGCGCGACCGCGTCTCCGCAGGCCTGGACACCCGCCTTGAACTGCGCCAGAGCGAGGGCGGCCTGCCCGAAGCACGCCAGCAGATCGAAGCGCTCAACGAGCAGATCGCACTCCAGCAGCATGCACTCGATGCGCTCGTGGGCCAGCCCAACGTGTCCGCATCGCTCAAGCCGCCGGTGCTCGAAGCCGTCAAGCCCATCGCGCTGCAGGCCAACATTCCGGCCGACCTGCTGGGACGCCGTGCCGACATCGCCGCCGCGCGCTGGCGCGTCGAGGCCGCTTCCAGTGACGTGGCCAATGCCAAGACCCAGTTCTATCCCAACGTGAACCTCACGGCCTTCGTCGGCTTCCAGAGCCTCGGTTTCGGCAAGCTGCTCAAGTCGGGTAGCGAGCAGTGGGGCGTGGGCCCGGCCATCCACCTGCCGATCTTCGAAGGCGGCCGCTTGCGCGCCAACCTGCGCGGCAAGGCGGCCGACCTCGATGCCGCGATCGAGAGCTACAACGCAACCGTTCTCGATGCAGTGCGCGATGCAGCCGACCAGGTGTCGAGCGCGCAATCGATCGCACGCCAGCAGGCTGAACAGCGAGACGCGCAGGCCGCGGCCGAAGGTGCCTACGACATCGCCGTGCAGCGCTACCGCGCCGGCCTCGGCAACTACCTCAACGTGCTGACCGCCGAAACCGCCGTGCTCGCACAGCGCCGGCTTGCGGTCGACCTCGCGGCCCGCGCCCTCGATACGCAGGTTGGCCTGGCACGCGCGCTCGGCGGCGGCTGGCAGCCGCCTGCGACCGCCACCGCCACGGCACCGGCTTCATCCGCGCTGAACTGAACTGAACCGACTTCGGAAAGAACTTCATCATGAGCGACAACAACACTCCGACATCCGACGCAACGAACGCTTCCGCAGCCCCTGAAGCACCCGCCGGCAACGGCAAGCGCCGCCGCGCGCTCACCGCTCTCGCAGCCGTGGTGATAGTCGCCGGCGGCGGCTGGGGCCTCTACGAATGGCTGGTCGCCAGCCACTACGAGGACACCGACAACGCCTACGTGCAGGGCAACGTGATCCAGATCACGCCGCAGATCGGCGGCACCGTCATGGCCATCAATGCCGACGACACCGACTTCGTGAAGGCCGGCCAGCCGCTCGTGCAGCTGGACCCCGCCGATGCCAAGGTGGCGCTCGAGCAGGCCGAGGCCGCGCTCGCGCAGGCCGTGCGCCAGGTGCGCACGCTGTACGCCAACAACGGCTCGCTGGCCGCGCAGGTCACGCTGCGGCAGGCCGACGTCGTCAAGGCGCAGAGCGACATCGCCAAGGCGCAGGACGACCTGCAGCGCCGCCGCGCGCTCTCGGGCAACGGCGCGGTTTCGAAGGAAGAACTCAACCATGCCGAGACAGCGCTCGACAACGCCCGTAGCCAGCTCGCCGCGGCGCAAGCCGGCGTGGTGGCCGCGCGCGAGGCGCTGGCCAGCAACCAGTCGTTGACCGAAGGCACCGACGTGGCCCAGCACCCCAGCGTGCTGGCCGCGGCGGCCAAGGTGCGTGAAGCGTACCTGGCCACGCAGCGCGTGGCACTGCCTGCGCCTGTCGACGGTTACGTGGCCAAGCGCACCGTGCAGCTCGGCCAGCGCGTTGCGGCGGGCACACCGATGATGTCGATCGTGCCGCTCAACCAGCTGTGGGTCGACGCCAACTTCAAGGAAGTGCAGCTGCGCAACATCCGCATCGACCAGCCCGTGAAGCTCAAGGCCGACGTCTACGGCAAGAAGGTCGAATACACCGGCAAGGTTGCGGGCCTGGGCGTGGGAACCGGCAGCGCATTCGCACTGCTGCCTGCGCAGAACGCCACCGGCAACTGGATCAAGGTGGTGCAGCGCGTGCCGGTGCGCATCGCGCTCGACCCCGAGCAGCTCAAGGCCAACCCGCTGCGCATCGGGCTCTCGATGGACGCCGAGATCGACATCTCGCAGAAGAGCGGCAAGATGCTGGCCGATGCACCGCGCGCCACCGCGGTTTCGCAGACGCAGGTCTACAGCAAGCTCGACGACGGCGCCGATGCCGAGGTCAATCGCATCGTGGCCGCGAACCTCGGCCGCGGCGCACCGGCGGTGTCCGCGGCTCCGGCGAACCGCTCCGCCGTGCCGGCCGCCAATGCGCGGGCCGCGGCAGCGGCTGCTTCGCCGTCCCATCCGGGCTGATCGGCCGCAACGGTTCGAGGCAAAGCCAATGGCCACTGCTGCTCCCGCCTACGTTGCGCATCCGCCGCTCGAGGGCGCCGCCCGCGTCTGGGGCACGATCGCGCTCTCCGCCGCCACCTTCATGAACGTGCTCGACTCGTCGATCGCGAACGTGTCGCTGCCTGCCATCTCCGGTGACCTGGGCGTGAGCACCACGCAAGGCACCTGGGTCATCACCAGCTTCGCCGTGGCCAATGCCATCGCGGTGCCCCTCACGGGCTTCATGACCCAGCGCTTCGGCCAGGTGCGCCTGTTCATGGCGAGCGTGATCCTGTTCATGGTCGCCTCTCTGTTGTGCGGCCTGGCGCCGAACATGACCACGCTGATCCTGTTCCGCGCGCTGCAGGGCTTTGTCGCGGGCCCGATGATTCCGCTGTCGCAGACGCTGCTGCTGTCGAGCTATCCGCGCGCCAAGGCGGGCCTTGCGATGGCGATGTGGTCGATGACGACGCTGGTCGCGCCGGTGATGGGGCCGCTCCTGGGCGGCTGGATCACCGACAACATCTCGTGGCCGTGGATCTTCTACATCAACATTCCGGTGGGCATCGTGGCGGCCGCCATCACCTGGGCGCTCTACCGCAAGCGCGAGAGCACCACGCACAAGGTGCCGATCGACGCCATTGGCCTGGCGCTGCTGGTGCTGTGGGTCGGCTCCATGCAGCTGATGCTGGACAAGGGCAAGGAGCTCGACTGGTTCCACTCGCCCGAAATCGTGACGATGGCGGTCATTGCCGTGGTGGGCTTCGCGTTCTTCCTGATCTGGGAACTGACCGACAAGCATCCGGTGGTGGACCTGTCGCTTTTCACGCGCCGCAACTTCTGGTCGGGCGCGGTCGCCACCGCGGTGGCCTACGGCCTGTTCTTCGGCAATGTGGTGCTGCTGCCGCTGTGGCTTCAGCAATGGATGGGCTACACGGCCACTCAGGCCGGCATGATCATGGCGCCGGTGGGCCTGCTCGCCATCTTCTTCTCGCCGGTGGTCGGGCTCACCGTCGGCAAGATCGATCCGCGCCGCTACGCCACCTTCTCTTTCCTGGTGTTTGCGCTGGTGCTGTGGATGCGGTCTAACTTCAACACGCAGGCCGACTTCGTGACGATCATCATCCCGACCATCATCCAGGGCATTGCGATGGCGTTCTTCTTCATTCCGCTCGTGACCATCACGCTGTCGGGCCTGACGCCCGATCGCATTCCGGCCGCGTCGGGCTTGTCGAACTTCCTGCGGATCACCGCGGGCGCCATGGGCACCTCGATCACCACCACGCTGTGGGAGAACCGCGCCGCGCTGCATCACTCGCAATTGGCGGAGTCGGTGAACCAGGGCAACAACGCGGCGACCAGCGCCATGTCGGGGCTGGCGAGCAGCGGCCTCAGCACGGAGCAGGTGCTGGGCCAGATCAACCGCATCGTCGACCAGCAATCGTTCATGCTGGCCACCAACGACATCTTCTATGCATCGGCCATCCTGTTCCTGCTGCTGATTCCGCTGGTGTGGCTGGCACGGCCGCAAAAGGGCGGTGCCGGCGGCGATGCGGCTGCGGGCGCGCACTAGGCCCGGCCGGGC